>Ga0182024_10003198_pt1 | contig 39406 bp, 38 predicted proteins | sample P32metaG_FD_120480 | JGI IMG/M metagenome (GOLD analysis project Ga0182024, IMG submission 120480) | Permafrost microbial communities from Stordalen Mire, Sweden - P3-2 metaG (Illumina Assembly) | ecosystem: Environmental > Terrestrial > Soil > Wetlands > Permafrost | place: Sweden: Stordalen...
GTCGCGGCCGCCTTCGGCGTCGTCGTCGCCGTCTTCCAGTGGGGCTGGCTCGGCGGCCTGATCGGGATCTCCACGACCTCGCCGATCGCGGCGTTCCTGCCGGTGATGGTGTTCGCGATCGTGTTCGGCCTGTCGATGGACTACGAGGTCTTCCTGATGTCGCGCATGCACGAGGAGTGGGAGCGCACCGGCGACGCCGCCCACGCCGTCCGCCACGGCCTCGCGTCGACCGGCCGGGTGATCACGGCGGCGGCGGCGATCATGGTCTGCGTGTTCGCGTCCTTCGTGCTCGGCGACAGCCTCACGATCAAGCTCTTCGGTGTCGGCCTGGCCTCCGCGGTGTTCCTCGACGCGTTCCTGATCCGAACGGTGCTCGTGCCGGCGTTGATGGCGCTGATGGGCCCGCGTGCGTGGTGGCTGCCGCGCGGCCTCGCCAAGCGCCTCCCGCACCTCAACGTCGACCCGGGACCGGCGGCTGAGCCGAGCGGCGGGGCAGCGGCGGCCTGAGCGCGCGGCGAGCCGGGCAGGCCCGTCTGCGAGGATTCACGCCAACCCGGCTAAGGAGATCGACCACGATGAAGGCTTCATGGAACGGCGCGGTGCTGGCGAGCAGCGAGGACACGGTCGTCGTCGAGGGCAACCACTACTTCCCCGCAGACAGCATCAGCGCGGAGTACTTCGAGGACTCCGACTCGCACACGATCTGCCCCTGGAAGGGGGAGGCCTCCTACAAGGATGTCGTCGTCGGCGGCGAGCGCAACGCAGACGCCGCCTGGTTCTACCCCGAGCCCAAGGAAGCGGCGGCGCAGATCAAGGACCGCTTCGCCTTCTGGCACGACGTCGAGATCAGCGACTGATCGCCGGCGCGGTCAGCTGATCGGCCTTGCGGCCACCGGTTGTCCGCCTCGCCCTGCCGAGCTGCGCCACGGATGGCACGCGGGCCCGCGCTCAGCGCGCCGAGTAGATCTGGAGTGAGCCGGTGGTGGCGTGGTCGTTGTCGTCGCCGGTGGGGATGATGATGTGGCCGTCCACGACGATCGGGCTGTTCCAGTGGCCGCTGGCGGCCGCAAGCGTCGCCAGCACCTTGCCGCTGCGGGGGCGGTAGACGAGCAGCGAGCCGCCGGGGTTGTAGACGTAGAGCAGGCCGCCGGCGACGATCGGGCTCGTGCCTGCGGTGCCGTTCTGCCACAGCTGATGCAGGCGCCCCCCGGAGACGCTGTAGGCAATCGTGCCGCCGCCGTCGGCCACGAACATCAGATTGCCCCAGACGGCGGGGGCGGTGAAGAGCTGCTGGCTGCCCGGGGTCGGCAGCGTCTGCAGCTCGCCGCCGGTGCGCGGCGGCGTGCCGGGCGTACTTCCGTCCAGCGCCGAGAGCCGAAGCACGCGCTGGATCCCATCCTTGCCGGCGATCCAGGCGAGCCCGCCGGGGAGGAGCGCGGGGGAGCCCGAGCCGAGGTCGAGGTCGCCGGTGTTGAGCTTCGCCTGGTCGTCCGGGGTGTAGGCCTGGCGCAGGCGCAGGCCGGGCAGCGTCAGCTCGATCACGCTGTCGCCGAAGTCGGTCGTGCCGTTGTAGGGAGCGTTGCCGGTCGCGATCAGCACGCGCGTGCCGCCGGGCTCGACGACGGGGCCGCTGCGCGAGAGGATCGCGGAGTCGCTCGCCGAGCACGTCGAGGGCACGATGATCGTGCGGCGGTTGGCGCAGAGCGTGTTGAAGACGTGCGCGACACGGTGGCGCGCGAGTGAGATCGCGACGATGTGGCCGACGTAGGGCGGCGTGTCGCCGTCGTAGCCGCCCGTGCTCGCGAGCAGGTAGCCGCCCGAGATGTTCAGCGACGCCGTCAGCTTCTCGCGGTCGGGGGTCGGGGTGATCCGCACCGGCCAGCCGGGCTGCTCGCGGCCGTTCTCGATCGCGAGCTTGTGGACGACGCCGTCGGGTGAGGTCGCGTAGAGGTAGCGGTGGCCGGGGTCGAGGATCGGCGTCGCCGTGGTGATCTGGGCGCTGCCGAGCCACGCGTGCAGCCCGGGCGGGTCGAAGGTCCAGAGGATCCGCCCGCTCGAGGCATCGAGCGCGAGCGTTACGCCGTAGTCGGTCGTGACGAAGGCGGTGTTGTGGCGCCCGCCGGCAACCGCCGCGGCGTGCAGGTAGATCGGCGAGCTGTCGACGGTGCCGGGGAGGGCGATCGTGCGCTCCTTCAGGCGGCCGAGGTCGGTGGCGGTGATGCCGGTCGCGAGATCGGTGGCGTTGCTGCGCCGCGGGTCGAGGCCGAACTCGGGCCACACCCGGAGCACCGCTGGCGAGGCCGCGGTTTGGGCGTGGCCGGAGGCGAGCGCGTAGCCGCCGCCGGCGAGGGCCGCCAGAGCGGTTGCGATCCCGACGCACGTGCGGGCGGCTGCGCGGGTCACCTCCACAGCGTAGAGGTCAGTGCAGCTGCGACGGCTCGGCGGTCAGCGCGATCGTACGTCCGTCGATTGTGCCGATCACGGGGATCAGCACCTGCGCGCTCGCCCCGGGGGCTAGCGAGGCGATGACGGCGCGGCCGGCGCCGACGACCGCGCTGCCCTTGAGGATCACGGCGTAGACCGCGAGCTCGCTCTGCGCCACCTTCGAGCGGTTGGCGACGGTCGCGCTCACGTGGGGCCCGGGGAACGACGCACTTGCGCTGACGCCGCTGGTCTGTAGCGCCGGCAGCGCCGCCGGCGCGCTCGCCGTCGAGGAGCCGATCTGCGCGCTCACCGACTGCGGGCCGCTGGCGAGCACCTGGTCATCGACCCACCAGGCGCTTGCGTGCGGAGGGAGCAGTGCGAGCTGCTGCAGCGACGGCTCGATCCCCTTGGTGTCGTTGCGGTAGACGCTCTTGCCGGCCGAATCTGCGACGTCGATCAGGACCGGGAAGGCGACCTGCGCCTGGGCGCTGTCGTTGACCAGCTCGAGCGCGACGGCCGAGGAGGAGCCGGCCCTCAGCAGCACCTTGCGCTCGACGCGCACGGCGCGGCTGGCTGCGCCGAGGCTCGTCTGGCTCGCGACCGCGCTCTGGCGGCCGAGCTCGTGCCCGATCTTGGCGCTCTCGCTCTGGGTGGTCTCGCAGCCGGCCGCGCCGAGGACGATCGCGGCGAGCGCCGCGATCGTCGTGGCAGCGCGCCTCATCCGAAGGCGCCGGCGATGTAATCCCGCGTGCGCTCCTCGCGCGGCGCATCGAACAGCTGGTCGGCGGTGCCGAGCTCGACGAGGTCGCCCAGGTACATGAAGGCGACGCGGTCGGCCACACGGCGCGCCTGCTGGAGGTTGTGGGTCACGATCACCACCGCTAGCTCGCTGCGCAGCTGAAGGATCAGCTTCTCGATCACCGCCGTCGAGCGCGGGTCGAGCGCTGAGCAGGGCTCGTCCATCAGCAGGATCTCGGGCTCGGTCGCGATCGCGCGAGCGATGCACAGGCGCTGCTGTTGGCCGCCGGAGAGTCGCAGCGCCGGTCGGTCGAGGTTGTCGCGGACCTCGTCATAGAGGCCGGCGCGCTGGAGCGCCTGCGTCACGAGCGGCTCGAGCTCGCGCCGCCGCGGGCGCCGGCGCGACTGCTCTCGCAGGGCAAAGGCGACGTTGTCGAAGATCGACATCGGGAACGGGTTGGGCTGCTGGAAGACCATCGAAACGCGCGTGCGCAGGCGCGTGTCCTCGAGCTCGTGGATGTCGTCGCCGTCGAGGGTGATCCGGCCGCTGTGGCTGGCGTTCGGCGTCAGCTCGGTGAGGCGGTTGAGCGTGCGCAGCAGCGTCGTCTTGCCGCAGCCCGAGGGGCCGATCAGAGCCAGCACCTCGCCCTGGTGGATCGAGAGCGACGCCTGGCGCACCGCCGGCACGCCGTCGTAGAAGACGCTGATGTCGCTCAGGCGCATCCGCTCGGGCCTGGTCTGGGAAGCGACTGCGCGCAGCGTGTTGGAGGTCACGTGAGGGGCCGGGGGACCTTCTGGGCGGTCAATGATCAGCGGATCGATCGACATTGTGTCATTGTGACGCACGGAGCGTGCGGGCGCAACGCTTGATCCGCGCCCGCTCACAGGCTCAGCCGTCCGGCGGAGAGGCCAGCCGCGTCGCCGATCCGCGAAATGCGCGCCACGATCGCGTTCAGGACGAGCACGATCAGCAAAAGGACGAAGGCTGCGGCATACGCCTTCTGTGGCGCGTTGCCCTCGCCGGCCGGTGAGTTCTCGAGGACGTAGCTGGTCAGCGTCGAGCCGGTGCCGCGCAGGAAGCCGAGCAGCGGGACGCTGCCCTGCGAGCTGTTCTGGAGCGTCGCGCCGAGCAGCAGCACGACGATCGCCGTGCTGCCGATGATCCGTCCCATGCCGAGCGTGGCGCCCGTCGCGACGTCCGAGCGGACCCTGGGGACCAGCACGCGGCGGATCGTCGCCGCGCGTGTCTTGCCGAGCGCGTAGGAGGCCTCGCGCAGCTGGCGTGGGGTCGAGCGCAGGCCGTTGCGCGTTGCCGTGTAGGTCAGCGGCAGCGCGATCAGTGACATCGTGATGCCCGCCGCGAAGAATGATCGGCCGTAGACGCCGCCGCCGCTGCCACGGAAGGAGAGCGGCGCGAGGATCCCGAACTGGAACAGCGCGAGCCCGAAGATCGCGAGCACGATGTCGGGCGTCGCTGCGACCATCTCGATGCTGGTCTCGACGGTTGCTGCGAGCCAGCGCGGTCGACCGTATTCGACGACCCATACTGCCGTCATCAGGGCCAGTGGGGTTGCGATCAGCGTTCCGATCGCTGCCAGGGTCAGGGTGCCGATGATCGGATCGAGGAAGCCGCCGGACCCGGACTGGTCCACCGAGGGGCTCGGCCTGGTGACCAGTAGCTTGGGGCTGAGGGCGCCGAGGCCCTTGGCCGTGAGGAAGGCGACGATCGCGCCGACGACGACGCAGACGCCAATCCCCGCAAGCCAGGCCAGCGCCCAGATCAGCTGATCGGTGCGCCGCCAGCTGCGCACCGACGACCGACGGCCCCGCCGCCGGCGCGGAGCCTGCAGGACCGGCTGTGGCAGCCGCTCCGCGTCTGCCATCAGCTGCTCAGCTCGTATTTGCGCAGTGGACGGCGGACGAGGCGCGAGCCGATCGACAGCATGAAGCCGGAGAACATCAGGAGCAGCGCAAAGGCGTAGATGCTCGAGCGCAGCGCCGGTTCACTGAGGCCCTCGGCCTGGTCGATTATCTCCGAGGCGAGCGTGCGCAGCGGCTCGAAGATGAAGATCAGCCCGTCTGCCGGGTTGGGGCTGAACGCCTTACCGCCCGAGACCATGTCGATCACTATCGCTTCGCCCATCGCGCGTGCGGTCGCGAGCGCGGTGGCGGCGATGATCGCTGGGCGGATCGCGCGCAGCGAAACGGCGATTGTCGCCCGCAGCGGACTGAGGCCGAGCGCGATCGCCCCCTCATGCCACGATCGCGGCACCGAGCCCAGCGCCTCGGTGATCAGCGCCGTCATGATCGGTGTGACCATCACGGTCAGCGTGAACACGGACACCAGCAACCCGGCCCCGGTCAGCTGGATGACGTTGATCACCGACTCCTTCTCCCCGCCCGTGATCAGGTGAGCGCCCACGAATGGGACCACGGCGAGGATCCCGATCAGCCCGAGGATGACCGAGGGAATCGAGGCGAGCAGGCGGATCACCGGCGTCATCGCTCTGCGCACCGGCGGAGGTGCGAGATCGACGATGAAGATCGACGTCAGCAGCGAGATAACGAGGCCGGCGATCACGGCGAGCCCCGCCGTCAGCAGGGTCCCGTACATCAGCGGCCACGCCCGCAGGTAGAACGCCGAGGCCGGTGGGCTCGAGCTCGTGTTTGCCATCGAGCCGATCTGGTTGTCGACGTTGCCGCCGGACCCCAGCCAAGACAGACCCTCGTGTGACAGCGTCGGCCACGCACGCTGCGCCACGAATACCACCATCAACGCGATCGCGATCGCCGTCACACACGCGATCGCGCCGAGCGTTCGCTCGGCGCGATCGTCACTCCATGGTCGGCGGAGCCGCTCGAGCACTACAGAACGCTACGGCGACTTGACCGCAGGCAGGACCTTGCCGAGCGGAATCCAGTTGGTCTCGATGATCTTCTTGGCGACCGCGTTGCTCTGGATCCAGTAGATGAACGCCTCGTTCTGCCCGGTCGCCGGGCCCTTGGTGACTTCGTAGAAGTCCGAGACTCCCGGATAGGTGCCGGAAACGACGTTCGCGACGCTGCAGGCGGTGCCGCTGTAGCCGACCGCGTTGATGCCCTTGGCGAGCGCGAAGTAATCGGAGAGGAAGCCGATGCCTGACGGATCCTTCTTGACGGAGTTCTGCATCAGGCCCTCGCTGGCCTCCTGGGTGGCGAAGGAGCCAACCTTGCCCCCGCCGAGCAGCGTGTTCTGGAAGGTGGTCAGCACGCCGGCGACGGACGTGCGGCTGTAGACGTCGATCGGGCCGGTCGCGGTGGCGCCCGACACCTGGCTCCAGTTGCGGACCTTGCCGGTGAAGATCTGCTGGACCTGCGCCGCCGTCAGGTTGGAGACGGGGTTGGCCGGGTTCGTGACGACGCAGACGAAGTACTTGGCGATCGGGTAGAAGACCAGCCCGGCCGGGTCGCCGGCCTGCGGCGGCCGCGACGAGTTGCCGATGCTCACGCGGCCGGCAGCAGCGTCCGAGATGCCGACGCTCGCACCGCCCTGAGAGATCTTGAAGACGACCTGCTTGTGCTTGAGCGTCGAGTACTTGTTGGCGAGCAGCTCGATCAGCGGGAAGGAGGCGGTCGCCCCCGACATTGAGATCGTCGTCGCTGCGTAGGCGATTGCCGGAACCACTACGAGGGCGGCGATCACAACGATTGGGGCGATGAAGCGGCGGGGTCTGCGCATCTGCGGGCGGGCTCCGTTCGGCGAAAGGGGTTGGCGTTGGACGCGGCAGTTTAGCATAATGACTACAATAACGATGCGCTTTGATGGGTTTACGCTACGCTGGCGCCCGCACGGCCCCCAGAACTGACCTGCACCACCCGACCAGGAGGACACTTTGCACAGCACAAATCGCGCCCGCCGCCGGCTGATCGCCGCGCTCGGCGTCACCGCCGTCGCCATCGCGCTGCCGGTGCTCGGCCCGTCGCTGGGCCAGGCCCACGGCGTGGCGCACGCTGCCCAGGGTTCGACGGGCAGCACCGGCCCGACCGCGTCCGACGATCCCAACAACTACACCTGCTACGGCCATATCCAGAAGGGCGTGGCCGAGTCCGGCGTGCCCGGGACACAGGTCAAGTACCAGTTCTCCTGCGACGGAGCGATCACGGGCTACCAGATCGAGACCGAGCCCCACCAGGTCCAGTACTTCGACCAGGCGCCGGTGGTGGCGCTGCACGGCGTGCCCTCGGCGACCGACAACTTCTCCTGCAGCGCCTTCGTGCCGGGCGTGCAGATCAACTGCACCGGCGTCGCCGCGACCGCCTTCGAGGTGATAACCGGCCAGTTCGTGATCGCCGGCAAGAGCCTCTGCACCGAGCCGCGGCTCGACCCGATCCTGACCGTCACGGACGCCACCGCGACCGCGACGATCGGAGGCACCAAGACCGCGCCGACGGCGAGCGCCACCGTCACCCAGTACATCTCGGGGCCCTACGACCTCGGCCGGCCCCAGGGCTGCAAGGGCGACGACTTCGGCGCCGACACGCGTCTGGGCGCTCATCCGCCGAAGGTCGTGCTGGGCGAGTAGGAGGCCTGGCGCCACGACGGCGCTCGGGCGGCCCGATTCCTGGGCCGCCCGAGCCCGGGCCCCAGGGCGGCTCGGCGCCCGGCCGCGCGCTCCGTCGGACGCCGAGGAGCGCTGCTACTCGGTCGCCGCGCCGCCCGAGCTGTGGCGGCGCATCAGCTCCTCCTGGGCGTTGACGATCGGCTCGCCCGCCAACCGGTGGCGGCGCTGCCAGACGCCGGCCCCGTCGAGGTCCCAGGCGTTGTGGTTGTCGGCGAGGCACAGCTCGACGACGTCGAGCACCTGCTGGCGCAGCGCCGGGTCCTCGATCGGGACCGCCAGCTCGACGCGGTTGTCGAGGTTGCGCGGCATCAGGTCGGCGGAGGAGATGTAGACCTTCTGCGCGCCGTTGTAGTCGAATGCGTAGACGCGCGAGTGCTCCAGCAAGCGGCCGACAACCGAGACGACGTGGATGTTCTCCGACAGCCCCGCCACCCCCGGACGCAGACAGCAGATGCCGCGCACGTTGAGATCGACGCGGACGCCCGCGCGCGAGGCGAGGTAGAGCGCGTCGATGCAGGCACGGTCGACCAGCGCGTTGATCTTGATCGTGATCCGCGAGGGGCTCGAGGCCGAGTGCGCGGCGACGGCGTCGGCGATCTCGCCGAGGATCGCGTTGCGCAGATAGCTCGGCGCGACGAGCACCTTGCGGTAGCCGGAGGGGCGGCCGAAGCCGGTCAGGTAGTTGAACAGCTCGGCGACGTCGGCGCCGATCGCCTCGTCGGTCGTGAAGAGGCCGAAGTCGGTGTACAGGCGCGCCGTCGCGGAGTGGTAGTTGCCGGTGCCGATATGGACGTAGTTGCGCACGCCGTCGCCCTCGCGGCGCACGACCAGCACGCACTTGGCGTGGGTCTTCAGCGCTGGGTGGCCGTAGACGACGTGCACGCCCGCCTGCTCGAGCGCCTTGGCCCAGTGGATGTTGGTGCGCTCGTCGAAGCGCGCCTGCAGCTCGACGAGGCAGACCGCCTGCTTGCCGCGCTCGGCGGCGCGGATCAGCGCCGGCACGAGCGTCGAGTCGTCACTGGTGCGGTACACGGTCTGCTTGATCGCGAGCACCTGCGGGTCGCTGACCGCCTGCTCCACGAAGCTCTCGACCGAGCTTGCGAAGGAGTCGTAGGGGTGGTGCACGAGCAGGTCGCCCTCGCGCATCGCGCCCATGACGTCGGTGCCGCGCTCGTCGCTCGCTCGCACCCGCGGGTGCACGACCGGCGTATAGGGCTTGTCGCGCAGCTCGGCGAACCCCGGCAGCTTGGTGAGCTGTAGCAGCCCGGTGAGGTCGAGCATGCCCTCGATCGGGTAGACGTCGCGCGGCGACACGTCCAGGGCCGTGGTCAGCTCGCCCAGCAGCCGCGGCGCGATCCGCGCGCCGACCTCGACGCGCACGACCTCGCCGAGACGCCGGCGGCGCAGCTCGTCCTCGACCGCCTGGAGCAGGTCGTCGGCCTCATCGGAGATCGCGAGGTCGGCGTCGCGGGTGACGCGGAAGTAGTCGTACTCGGCGATCTCCATCCCCGGGAAGAGGGCGTCGAGGTGATGCGCGATCACGTCCTCGAGCAGCACGAAGGTTTTCGACTCGCCGAGCGCCACGAAGCGCGGCAGCACCTCGGTAGGGACCTTCACGCGCGCGAAGGTCGTGTGGCCGCTTTCGGGGTCGCGCGCGATCACGCCGAGGCTCAGCGAAAGATTCGAGATGTAGGGGAACGGCTGCCCGGGGCCGACCGCCAGCGGCGTCAGCGCCGGGAAGATCACGCTGCGGAAGTGGCGGGCGAGCGCCTCGCGCTCGCCCGCGCTCGTGTCGCTTACCCGCTTGACGACGATCCCGTGCTCGGCGAGCGCGGGCAGCAGTGTCTCGACCACGCAGCGAGCCAGCCGCGAGCCGTTCTGGATCACGCGCTCGTGGATCGCCTCGAGGGTCTGCGACGGCGTGCGCCCGTCGATCGAGACGCGCTCGACGCCGGCCTCGATCTGGTCGTGCAGCCCGGCGACGCGGACCATGAAGTACTCGTCGAGGTTCGAGGAGTAGATCGAGGCGAACTTGGTGCGTTCGAGCAGCGGCAGCTGCGGGTCCTCGGCCAGTTCGAGTACACGCAGGTTGAAGTCCAGCCACGAGAGCTCGCGGTTGAAGTAGTTGACGGGATCGCCAAGCTTCGGCGCCGCCGGCGCGCGTGGTGCGTCAGTGGCGCTCATAGCAACCGTGGATTATGCGCCCACAGCCTCGCCCGACGGTGAAGAGAACGTGCTTGCGAGCAGGCGGTCGCGCAGCCCGGACGCCTCTGTCTCCGACCACAGTTCGCTGAAGCGCTCGAATTCGCCGGCGCGGCGGGCGCGAAAGCGCTCGGCCAGCGCATCGAAACCCTCCGGCTCGGCCGAGCGGCTGGACACGATCCGCTCGAGCATCACGTCGCAGTCGTGGATCTCGCCGAGCACGTCCTGCAGCTCGCGCGCTCGCAGGCGAGCCTCCTCGCCGACGTCGCCGAAGCAGAATCCGACCAGCTCGAGCAGGTAGCGCAGCCGTTTCGCGGCGATGCGCATGTCGTGCATCGCGCTGGTCGCCTGCTCGCCGAGCGCCTCCGGCACGAACGCGTACAGCTCGGCGGTGCGCACGGCGACGATGCGCCGCGCGGCCTCCGCCAGCGCCAGCTCCGGCTCGAGCCCGGGGACTCGCTGCGCCTTCATCGCGCGAGCCTCGCCAGCCGGGCCCGAAGTCGTGTGCGCTTGACGTGTGCGAGCGCCTCGGCGAGCTCGACGTTGGCCTGGCACTGCTCGGTGTGCAGCTCGCGCGCGAGCAGTTCGACGGCGCGCTGCTCGGCGCCGGCGCACTCGCCGTGGAGCGCTCCGAGCAGCTCCAGCTGGACATCGCGGTCGCGGCGCTCTCCCAACGCCGCCGCGAGCGCCTTCACCTCTCGCAGCGCACGCGCCCCGCGCTTGCGGTGCAGGCACGGGCCGAACACCTCGAGCGCGGCACGCAGGCGCCGCGTCGCCACGCGCATGTCGTGCACGCCCTCGATATCGGCGACATCGAGGACGCGCTTGCGGGAGTGGGCGAAAACGGCCTCCGCGCGCACGCCGATGATCACGGCCGCGACCTCTGCGTATGGCTGCTCAGCGCTGAGGGTCATCCGCGCCACCCCGCTGCCCGCAGCAACTCGAGGATCACGCCCTCGCGCAGGCCGCCGCGGCCGACCATCAGCGGCCGCTCGAGGCGGTCTGAGATCTCCTCCAGCACGAGCATGCCGCCCGGCAGAAGGCGCACGCGCTCGGGCTCCATCTCGAACGCGCGCGCGACCTCGTCGCTGGGGGTGCTCGCAAGGATCCGCAGGCCGCGCTCGAGCGTCTCGTGGTCGAGCACGCCGCCGACGAGCCGGCGCAGCGATGTCGAGCTGCCGCCGACGGCCACCGCGAGCTCGGGAGTCGGCAGGCTGAATCCCTCGAAGACGCCGCCGACGTGGGAGCGCACGCGTTGCAGCTGATCGATCGTCGGCGGGTCGTCGTGGAGGTAGGAGTCAGCGAGGAAGCCGGAGCCGATCCGGAAGGAGCTCGACGCGCGCACGCCGCCTCTGATCGTGCCGATCGCGACCTCCGAGGAGGAGCCGCCGACGTCGATCACCGCGATGTCTCCGTCGGGTGGGTGATCGAGCGCGGAGGTGGCGCCGACGAACGCCAGCCGGGCTTCCTCCTCGTCACTGAGGACCTCGACCGCGACGCCGCAGCCCTTCGCGATCGCGCGCGTGAACTCATCCTGGTTGGACGCCTCGCGGATCGCCGCCGTCGCGACCGCGCGGATCGTCTCGGTGCCGAGTTCGCGCGCGAGCCGCACCTGTGTGGCGACGACCTCGACGACCTCCGCGATCTTCTTCGAGGGGATCGTGTCGTCGCGGCGCAGGTCCTTCGCTATGCGCGTGAACGCGCGCTGGCGCAGGAGCTCGCGCAGGCGCCCGTCGGCCGGCTCTGCGACCAGCAGCCGCGTTGTGTTCGAACCGATGTCGATGCAGCCGCAGATCATGAACTCAGGCTATAGGCTCGCATGTATGGCAGGGATACTCTGGCTGCTCCGCCACGGCGACGCGGAGCCGCACGGCGCCCGGTCCGACTTCGAGCGACGACTGACCGCGCGAGGCGAGCGCCAGTCCCGCGCCGCCGGCTGCGCGTTCGTGGCGCTGGGCGTCAGCTTCGACAGCGTTTTCTCGAGCCCGCGCGTGCGCGCGCTCGAGACCGCACGGCTCGCCTGCGCCGAGCTCGGGCTCGAGCCGACCGTGCACGAGAAGCTCAGCGGCGGGTTCGACAAGCGTGACTGCGCGGCGCTGTTGGCCGGCGCCGGGGCGGCGGCGTCGGTGCTGCTGGTCGGCCACGAGCCAGACCTCTCCGGGCTGGTCGCGGCGATGACCGGTGCGCACGTCGAGATGAAGAAGGGGGGGATCGCGGCGATCCGCGACCACCAGCTTGTCGAGCTCCTACGCCCGAGCGAGATCGAGCTCGTTGCTGGGCTCTGACTCGAGCAGCAGCACTGGCTCCGGAGCGCCACGCACCGGCTCCGCCGCGAAGCGGTAGCCGATCCCGAAGTGGGTGTGGATGTAGCGCCAGTCGGGCGACACCCGCTCTAGCTTCTGTCGCAGCTTGCGCACGAAGACGTCGACGGAGCGGTCGCCGCGGACCATCGCGTAGCCCCACAGCCGCTGGTAGATGAACTCGCGCTCGAGCACGCGGCCGCCGGAGGCAGCCAGCAGCTCAATCAGCTCGAACTCCCGACGGGTCAGGTCGATGCTCACGCCGTGCACGAACGCCTGATACTGGTCTCGCTGGATCTCGACCTCGCCGGCCATCACCGGCGCGGCCGCGGAGGAGCCCTCCAGCCGGCGCCGGCGTCGCACGACAGACTCCACGCGCGCGATCAGCTCCTCCGGGTGGCATGGCTTCGTCAGCCAGTCGTCGGCGCCGAGCCGCAGCCCGCGCACGCGCTGGGCGACGGTCGAGCTGCCGGTGCAGACGACGACGCCGAGCTCGGGGAGCGCCGCGCACAGACGCTCGAGCCATTCCCAGCAGGTCGGGCCGATCACCGCGAGGTCGACCACGATCGCGCCGAGGCGCATCGGCACGATCGTCTCCGGCGCGACCGAGGAGGCCAGCACGCGGTACTCCCAGCCGGCGCGCTCGAGGCGCTTACCTAGGACCGCGAGAAACCCGGAGTCGCGGTCAAGCACGGCGATGCGCAGAGTCAGCGACGCGCCCGCGCTCGCGACCGGATCGGCCGACAGGAGTTCTTCCGGGGCGGACACGCGTTCGACCATCTGCGTTGATTCTAGGCAGGCGGCGCGGTCGCTGTCCCGGCTGGTCACCGGATCTTCACACGTCCGCCCGCCTCAGGCCGCCGGAACCTCCGGCGAAACCGAGAATTCGGGGAACACCCCGCCCACCACGAACGCCGTCTGCTCGCCGATATCGACAGCGTTGTCGCCGATCCGCTCGATGCAGCGCGCGACCAGCGTCATGTGCATCGCCCACTCGCGAATGTCGGGGTCGTCGCCGGCCTCGATCGCCATCCGGAAGATGTCGCGCTGGATCTGGTTGACCTCGCGATCCTGGCGCACGAGATCCTCGGCGAGGGCGACGTCGCGGTCCGCGAACGAGCGCTTGGCCTGCGAGACCTCCGAACGCGCGATATCGCCCATGCGCAGCAGCAGGGCGAGAATCTCCGGACGCGTCGGCGGCTCATGTCCCGACAGCGGCAACAGCTTGCAGATGTTCACGCACTGGTCGCCCATCCGCTCGATCCGAACGATCAAGTGCAGCAGCGACGCCACCAGGCGCAGGTCGCCGGCGACGGGCGCCTGGCGGGCGAGCAGCGACAGCACGCCCTGGTGGACCTCGAGGTAGCGGCCGTCGACGCGGTCGTCGTCGGCGATCACGATCGCGGCGAGCTCGACGTCCTGGTGTGCCAGCGCCTCGAGGGTGCGGTCGAGCTGGTCCAGCACGATGTCGATCCCGCCGAGGGCTCGCTGCTCGAGCGCGTTCAGCTCATCGTGGAAGTGCGTGCGGGCGCGCGTGGCGCTAGCCGGCTGGTTCGGTGGCATATCCGTCCGTTCGCGCGTCGTCCGCCGTCGTCATCGGCGGCTCTGTCGCAGTCGGGGCACCCAGGCTATCGCTTCGCGCTGCTGCGGTGGGCGGCCTGCGGGCGGGTCGCCGCGGCGCGCGCTGCGCTGCGGCGCGGCGGACGCGCCGGAGGTCGCCGGAGGGCGCCTGACGGCGCCGCGCGGGCAACTCAGCGCTCGATTCGCCGGAGCGACTCGACCTTCGCCGGCTCGAGGTCCGCCGACAGAAGCTCCTCCGGCTGGAAGCGGTAGCCGAAGCTCGGGTGCGTGTGGATGTAGCGGCGGCCCGGAACCGCATGCTCGAGCTTTGCGCGCAGCTTGCTCACGTAGACGTCCACCGAGCGGTCGCCCGGGCGCAGCTCGCGGCCCCAGACGACGCGGCAGAGCTCCCCGCGGCCGATGATCCCGCCGGCGTGCTCGACCATCGCGACGAGCAGCTGGAACTCCCGCACCGAGAGCGTGAGAACCTGGCCGCCAGCGCGGACGAGGCCCTCACCCGGCGTGATCTCCAGATCATCGACACGGATCGGCTCAGCGTGCTCAACACGATCAGCCATCGAGCTGGAGGCTTGCGCGTGGCCGCGTGCGCCGGGTGAAGATGCTGTGATTCAGCGGTGAAGAAGTCGTGAAGGACCGGACCTCGCCGCGCCTGGCGCGTAGTGTTCGCTGATCATGCCGCGATGGCGTAGAGCCACCGACGAGAACCTGCTCGAGCTGATCGCGGAATCGGGCCGCAACGTGCTGCGAACTACGCTGCTGCTGCGAGATCTGCTGGCCGACTATCCCGAACGGGCCGCGCTCGCCGGTGACGTACGCCAATGTGAGCACGAGGGCGACCGGATCACCCACGACGTGATCCACCGGCTCGCCGACGGCCATCGCCTGCGCCTGCCGTTCGAGGTTGCCGAGGGGCACCGGCTGGCGACGGCTCTGGACGACATCGTCGACCACGCCGAGCAGGTGGCGGACACGCTCGGTCTCTACGCGGTCGAGGCGACCATGGAGCAGGCGATCGAGCTCGCGGATGTCCTGGTGGGCGCCGCCGAGCAGGTCTCGCAGGCGCTCGGCTGCCTGCGCAACGGCGACGAGCTCGCTCCGCACCTCGTCGAGATCCACCGGCTCGAGAACGAGGGCGACCGGCTGCGCCGCGACGCCGTGGCGTCGCTGTTCGCCAGCGGTACCGACCCGATGGTGGTGATCCGCTGGCGCGACATCTTCGAGTCCCTGGAGGCGGCCGTGGACGCCTGCGAGACAGTCGCGCACATCCTCGAGGGGATCGGCCTGCGCCGCCGCTGAGCGCCCCTGCGGCGGCTAGGACTTGGAGTGCCGGGCGGCCTTGCGGCGGCCCTGCGCCGAGATGGCGGCGCTCGAAACGGCCGTCGGCACCCGCGGCTCGCGAATCTGCTGCAGACGCGAGTCCAGTTGCGCCCAGCGCTCGGTCGAGAGGGCGAAGCCCGAGGTGAATGACGCCGCGGCCGCCAGCGCCTGCGGCTGGTGCGCCGGCGAGAACGCGATCACGAGCTCTCCGGGGGCGGTGCGCTCGCTGAGCGCCGGCCGCGCAGCGCCGTGAATGGAGGAGAGCGCTTCGATCGCCACGCGTGCGACGGCGCCGACGGCGGGGCGCCCGTCGAGCGTGCGCAGCGCGACCGCGTTGCCGGTCTTCAGCAACTGCGCGGCGGCGTGGCTTGTGTGCGCATCCTTGGAGCACCAAGCTCCACTGACGGTGGGGTCGATGCCGTGGAGCACGAGCACCTCGAGCGTCGCGAGCACGCGCCGGTCGACGTTGCCGGCGGCGATCGCGGCGCTCTCGCAGGCGGGCAGCGTCACGCGGCGGTCCTCGAGCACCAGCCGCTCGATGTCGACCTGGCTGGCGAGCACCAGTGCGCCGACGGTGCGGGGGTGCAGGTTGGGCCCGAAGACGGGTGAGGCGGCGAAGCTGTCGCGGTGCAGCTCGAGCGTCTCGAGCTGGGACCACGCGTCGAGGAACGGGCGCGGGTCGATCAGCGGCTGGCCGGCGCCGGCCGGGCGAAGCTCGAACAGCAGGTGCGGCTCGCGCTTGCCGCGGGGGCGCGCGAGGCGGCCCAGGATCGTCCCGGCGAGCACGTGCGAGCCGACCCGCAGCCGGGCGATCTCGAGCTGGTTGAGCGGCAGCCCCAAGGCTCCGGTGAAGTAGCGCTCGAGCAATGCCTGGCGGTGAACCCGCGGCGTCCTGTGCTGAGTGCGGGCGGCTCGGTCGAGCGCGGCCAGCGGCGTGAACAGCGTCGTAGCACTCGGCCTCGACCTGAGGTTGATGGTTGCGATGACCGGCTGGGCAGCCGCCGCGCTGGCGCGCCGGGCGTGGCGCCGTGTCGCGGCGAAGATCACGGCGGGCGCCTCGGCGGAGTGCTGCGCACCTGCGCTCGCCGGCGTCTTCGTCGGGCGCGGGCCGGGGGCGAGCGCGCTCGGCACGGCTGCGGAGAGGATCTGCTTGCTGCGCCGCGGCGGGCGCGGCGTCGGGTACCAGCCCGAGACCGAAGCCAGGTTGGCGTAGGTGAAGCGGTCGCCAAAGGCGTTGCGGACCACGATGAAGCGGCCGAGCTTGCGGCTGCGCCCGATCGAGACCACCGTGCCGTCCTGCGCCGCGACCACGGCGGCGCCGGAGCCGGCGAAGATGTCGGCGACGGGGGCGCGGGGCGCGCCTGTGGCGGCGGCAGCGCCGACGGCCCCCGGTGCGGGTGCCGTGCCGCTCGCGGTCGCGGCGGACGGCGACGGCGCCCCGCCGCCCGGCTCGCTGGCTGAGCGGTAGCTCGCGTGGTAGCGCAACTGGATCGGGAAGTCGCCCTCGCTGAGCTCGGTCACGGAGCCGACGAGCGCGGCCGGCTCGCCGCTCAGCAGCTCGGCGCGGTCGAGCACCGACTGGACGTATGCGTGAGAGTGGTTGTAGGCGAAGATCGCGCGAGGCAGGTTGTGGGTGCCCCCCGCCGCGTTGAGGTACCGGGCGGCGGCGAAGATCGCGTCGGCCGCGTTGTAGGGGTCGCGCGAGCCGGAAGCGCTGGCGTCGACGCCGTAGCGCCTCCAGGTGCTCGGTAGGAACTGCATCCACCCGATCGCCCCAGCCGAGGAGACGTCGAGGTTGGTGCCGTAGTCGGTCTCGACCTCGTTGATCGCCGCGAGCGTCTGCCACGGGATGCCGTAGGCGGCGCCGGCCGCCTGGTAGATCGAAAGCAGGAACGGCGGCACGTGGAAGCTCTCGACGTAGAACTGCGGCACCTCCGCGGCGCCGGCGCTGATGAACGGGTCCTCCCAGGAACCGGGCAGCACGCCGGCGAGCGGGTTCGCACCGGCGAACAGCGACGGTGGCGGCGCGGTCGGCCCGCTCGCGCCGGCGCCGAAGCCGTGACCGCCGTTGCCTCCGTTGTGCTCGAGCGGGCCGCTCGCGCTAAGCGGCTGCGAGTTGGCGACGACGATCGCTGCCTGGGGCTTCGCCTTGTGGTGGTGGTGGCGCGGCTGCGTGCCGGTTGAGCCGGCGGGCGCGCCGCTGCTCGCCGTCGGGCCGCTCGGGGCGCTCGGGCCGCTCGCGCCGCCGCTAGGTGGAGCGGTCTCCTCCTGCGGGGGCGGCGCCGTGGGCTCGGTCGCGCCGGTCGGGCTGCTCGCGCCCGTGCTGGCGGTGGCCCCCGTCGAGCCGGTCGTTCCGACGCCGCCGCTGCTGCCGCTCGGGCCGGTGGCCGCGGTTGCGCCCGATGCGCCCGAGACGTCGTTGGACGCGCCGAAGATCGCGGCGCCGGCGTTGGCGCTGTTGGAGGGGGTCCCCGCTGAAGCTCCGGCGGTGGCGGCAATCACGCCGACGGCGCTGACTACCGCGACGACCAGGGCCGCCCGGCGGACACGATTCACTTTCATGCCACGCGCGTTGTATCACGCAATCGCGTGTGCAGGTGCAACGATCGTGCCGGATCTCGCGCGTGATGCGGCGCTGAGCACCGCGCTGCTAGGCCGCGGAGGCGAGATCGTCGTAGGTCACGCAGGCGCGGTTCGGCGTCGCGCGGCGAATGACGCCCTCGAGCGCCAGCATGTGGCTGGGCGACGCGAGGTCGCGCGGGTGCAGGTCGATCCGCAGCGTGCTCCCCGCCAGGCGCCCCGCGACGCGCAGCAGCGGCGGGGAGAGCCGCCGCCGCAGCGGGCCGGCTGCGGCGAGGCCGATGGGCGGCGTGCAGTGGCGCTGCGACGCCCCCAGCTCGGTCGCGTGAAGGCCCCAGGCGCCGGCCCACCAGGGGAAGCGCGTCTGCAGCGACTCGCGCAGCTGGCGCGTGTAGGCGTAGGCGGGGGCGACGAAGCCGCGCGGCTCGAGGCCGGCGAGCTTGAGCACGCGGCGGCCGGCGTCGAGCGCGCGGTCGGTCTGGTGGGCGCCGAGGCCCACGAACTCGGGCGACTCGCTGGCGATCGCGCTGAGCGGGTGCGGAGGCCAGCGTGCCGGTGGAGTCTGCATGTGGCGAAACCCGTGTTGGGCGATCGCGTCGCCGAGCCTGGCGCGCTCGATCAGCCAACTCGCAACCTCAGGTCGACGGTCAGACAATGGATGCATGTCGGCCGCCGGGATCACGAGCAGCGTGGCGCGGTCGACGCCGAGGTCCTCGAGCCATTCGCGGATCAGCGCCGCGCGCTCGAAGGTCGCCGGTTCGATGTCGTGGACCGCGACTGCGAGCGTGCGTTCAGGCCGCATCGCGCGCCTCCGCGCGGGCGCCCTCGAGGGCGCCGCGGTAGCCGGCGGCGAGCTGGGCGAGGGCGTGCTCCCAGGTGCGTCGCTCGACGCTGCGCCGCGCCGCGGCGCCGAGCCGGGCGCGCAGCGGTGCCGAGCCGGCGAGGACCAGCAGCGCGTCAGCGAGCTCGTCCGCGCGCGGGCGGCGGAGCAGCCCGTCGACGCCGTCGGTGATCAGCTCGCGCGGGCCGCCGGCGTCGACGGCGAGCACCGGCAGGCCACTCGCCTGCGCCTCGAGCACCACCTGACCGAAGGTGTCGGTCTCGCTGGGGAAGCAGAACGCATCGGCGCTCGCGTAGGCCGCGGCGAGCGCCGAGCCCTCGAGCCAGCCGACGAAGGTCGCGTGCTCGCCGAGTCGGTCCTTCAGGCGCGGCTGCTCGGGGCCGCCACCGGCCACAACGAGGTGCAGGCGCGGGTCCCGCTGGTGCGCGAGCTCGAACGCGTCGGCGAGCAGATCGATGTTCTTCTCCTTGCTGACGCGGCCGGCGTAGAGCACCCGCAGCTCCCCGGGCAGCAGCGCCTCGTCGCGCAGCGCGGGATCGAAGCGAGCGGTGTCGACGCCGCGATCCCAGCGGACGACTCGCTCGGCCGCGATCCCGAGCTGCGCGAGCGCCGCGTCGGCGGCGGCGCTCGGCGAGAGCACGGTCCGGCACTGCGCGTAGAAGGCGGCGACAACAAGCGCCGCGGTCATCTCGAGCGCGGGGTCGCCGCTGCGAAGGCCTGCGTAGGCGGCCAGCTCGGTGTGGTAGCTGCCGACGAGCGGGATCTCCATCGCGCGCGCCAGCAGCGCCGCGGCGACGCCGCTGGGGCCCGGCGCACAAACATGGATCAGGTCATAGCGCCCGTGTGCGATCGCCTCGACCGCCGCCGGCAGGCTCGGCACGCCGATCTGCATCCCGGGGTAATGGGGGATCTCGACGTCCGCGACGGCGGTCAGACGCCGGTCGACGTTGCGGTCTGTGCCGATCACCTCGATCTCGAAGCCGTCGACGCCGCGCTCGCGGATCTCCTCGATCGTGCGGGTGACGCCGTGCATCGCGCCGATGCCGTCAGCGACGATCGCGACGCGCGGCCGCTCGCCGTCGCGCGGCGCCAGTTTCGCACGCTCGCGCGCGATGAAGGCCGCGGCGGGGGCGTAGGGGATCGCGGGCACGCAGGCGGTGAACAGAACGGCGCCGAGCTCCTCGATCTCGCCGCGTCCGGCGGCATCGATCGCGGTCGCGACCGCGTCGCGCAGGCGCCGCTCGTGGGCTCGAGTGGCGCGGCGATGGAGGTCGGCGTGGCTGAAGCCCTCGTGCTGCATGTACTCGACCAGCCCGGCCTCGGAGAGCTCGTCGAGGCCGACCGACACCAGCCAGGCGCGCAGCAGCGCGCGGGCGTCAGCGGGGGCGAGGTTGCCGGCCGCCGGCCCCTCGCGGCGGTCGCCGTCGCGCAGCACGCGCTCGGCGATCTCGAGCACGCGCGCGGCCTCGAGCTCGGCGCGCTCGCCGTCGTGCCCGAGCGCGCGCACGGCGAGCGCCATCGCCGCGTGTGCCCATTTCTCGGCGCTGCCCTGCTCGCCGCCGGCTGTGACGCGGCCGGCGCGCACGTGCTCGATGAACTCTGTCGGGCCCTCGGCCGCCGGCGCGAGCGTGAAGGTTCGCCCGATGTCGACGCCCGCGTGATCGTCGCTGCCGCCCACCGCGATGCCGCCCTGGGTCTCGACGTAGATCACGGCGGGCATGTTCAGCTCCGGGGCGCGCGATCCGTTGCGCGTCTCCCAGATCGGGAAGAGCTCGGCTAGCCGGCGGCGGTGGCGGCTGCTGAGCGGCGCCCCGACCGCGTAGAAGGGGTGGGCCAGAGCGCTGACGATGCTGTTCGCGTCGAGGTACTCGGCGCAGGCCTCGACGTCGCCGGCATGTGCCTGCAGCCACTCGTGATCGTCGGGCGTGATTCCGAAGCAGAGCACGTGAACGGTCTGCGGCTCACCGTGGAAGCTTGCCGTCAACTCCTCGGAGATGAACGTGTCCGCCAGCTCCGCGATCGCGAGCGCGCCGTCGATCGTGTCGTGGTCGGTGATCGTCACGAAGTCCATCCCGCGGCGCTTGGCCAGCTCGTAGACCTCCTCGGGGGGCGTAGCGCACTCGGGCAGGCCTAGCGCCCGCTGGACGCCGAGTCGCGACACGGCCGAGGCGCTCGAGTGGCAGTGGAGATCGACTCGCGTCGCCACGGGCGCTCCCTCCTCACCTTTCGCGTTTCTCATGTATCTAAGATTCGGCTGCAAAACGCGAGTTTCTGTGACCAGTCGGTGAACGCGCCGGCCCGCTATCAGGATCTTCACCTCGCGCGCCCACGTCGCTGCTGTGATGCCCGGGCGAGTCTGACCAGCTCGCAGCGAGCTCTCGACGAAGTTGACCCCGCGGGTCGCGCACGAGGGCCTCTCAGCCGGCGCCCTGGGCTCCACTGGTGAGCCCGGGGCGTAGGCTGACCTTGCATTGCCCGGCGCTAGTCGAGCGCGAGCTCTAGCGCGGCCGCCGTGACCGGCGAGGGGGACTTGGGGATGCCGTGGATCAGCAGGAAGCGCGGGTTGTCCTGCGTCAGCCGCCAGGCCTGCACCGACGAGGCGCCGGCGCGCTGGGCGAGGACGAAGCCGAGCGCAACGGTGTGGTCGCGGGTGCCGGGGTGGCCGTCGGAGGCGATCACGTAGGCGAGGCCGCTGCGCAGCAGCGTCACGGCCGTCTCCTGCACGTCGAGGCCGTTGTTGCCAAGCAGCGAGCAGACGTTGACCTGCGCGAGCGCGCCGGCTCCGAGCAGCTGGCGCAGAGCCGCGTCGCCGGCGGGTGTGGCGATCGCGCGGGCACGCTCGGGGTGGGCGAGGACGATCCCGAAGCCGCGCGCGCTGAGCGCCGCGCAATCGGCGAGGAAGGTCTCGTCGAGGCCGCGGAAGGGTGCCTCAACCAGCAGCCAGCGGCTGCCGGGCGGCCCCTGTGCGATCAGCTCGAGCTCGTCGTCGCTGAGGCTGTGGGCGTGGTGGGCATCGAGCTCGCCGCCGGCCCGGACGCGCACGCCGACGCCGTTTCGCTCGAGCAGCGCGGCGAGGGCCGCCACGCGGTCGGGGATCGAGGCGATCTCAAGTGGCCAGTAGTCGCTGATGTGGGGCGTGACGGTCACGTCACGAACCCCTTCGGCGGCGAGACGCCGCGCGTGTGCCAGCGCGGCGGAATCATCGGCTGCTCCATCGTCCACCGCAGGCAGCAGGTGGAGGTGCAGATCGACGTATGACATGTGGTTCCTTTCCGTGGGCGGATCCTCGGTGCCCGCCCCTGACGTTGCTATGGTCGCTTTCCCCACGGTAGCAGGCGCTTCTTTCATTTCGGCGCGGATTTCACGGCTTTGTCACACGCAGACGGCGAACAGCCACCGAACCGCTGGGCCCGCGGACGCCGCGCCCAGAGCCTGCGCGATGTCGGGCTGACGCTCGGCCTCTCGCCGGCGGCCGTGCGGCGCGCCCGCCTGCACCTGCTGGTGCTCTCGCCGCTGTTTGCGGGCGCGATCCTGCTGTGGGACTACCGCGATGAGCTGTTCGGCCTAGCGTTGTCCTGCGGAAAGCACGACCAGAGCTGCCGCACGGGCAGCACCGTGCTGCAGGTGTTCGTCGTGCTCGCGCTGATCATCGTGGGCTGGGCGCTCGCGCGCGACTTCGTGCGCGGCCTGGAGCCGGTCATGTTCAGGCGCATGGATACCGCCACCGCCGGCACCGCCGGCTTCGTGATCCGCCTGCTTACAGTGCTCGCGGCGATCGTCTTGGCGCTGCGGATCGCCGGCGTCCCGATCGCCGCGATCGCGATCGGCGCGTCGTTCTCGGCGGTCGTGTTCGGCCTCGCGGCCCAGCAGACGCTCGGCAACCTGATCGCCGGCATCGTCCTGCTCAGCGCCCGGCCGTTCGTAGTCGGCGAGCGGGTCCGCCTGCAGGGCGGGGGGCTCGCAGGGAGAATCGAGGGCGTCGTCGCGGCGCTCGGCCTGCTCTACACGACCTTCAACGTCGGCGGCGACCAGGTGCTCGTGCCCAACAGCCTCGTGCTCGCGGTCTCGGTCAGCCCGCTGCGTGAGCCGGAGGCCGTGAGCCTACGTGCGCGGCTGCGGCCCGGCACCACGCCGCTCCAGCTGCAGCGGCTGATCGAGCAGGAGTTGACCGTGGCGATCCGCCGGCCGCCGCGGGTGACGCTCGAGGCGGTTGACGGCAAAGAGGTGGTCGTGACGATCACCGCCACGCCGCGGGTCGCCGCCGACGGCGGCGCGCTCGCCAGCGAGCTGCTGGAAGTGGTCACCAGCCAGATCGGTCAGAGCGGCTCGGAGGGGCGCGCCGCGGCGCCCCTGACGTAGCGCCCGTAGAGCGCTCCGTCGCATTCGAGCAGCATGCGCAGCTCGAAGCGCTGGGGCTCGGGCAGGGCGTGGCCGCGCAGCAGCGACGCGCCGCCGTCGCCGTCGCCGACCACGATCGGCGTCCGCGCGAGGAAAAGCTCGTCGATCAGGCCCTCGGCGGCGAGCGAGCCGTTGAGCGTCGGGCCACCCTCGCAGACGATCGTGGCGACGCCATGGCGCTGCGCGAGCTCGGCGAGACCTGCCCGCAGCGTCGGCGCGCGCACGTAGTCGAGCTCGGCAGCGCAGGCCGGGAGCTCACCGGAGGAGGCCGTCAGGATCACCACGCGCGAGTCGGGGTCGGCAAGCAGCGGCAGCTGCGGGTCGACGTCGAGGCTGGCGCTGGCGATCACCGCGAGCGGCTGCTCGGGGAGCCCCTGGCTCACCCGCCGCGCGCGCGCCACCTCGTTGGCGATGATCGGCCCGTAGCGCTCGAGGCGCATCGTTCGTGCTCCTGCCATGACCGCGTCGGCCTGCGCCCGCAGCTCGTGGAAGAGCGCTCGGTCGGCGGGGCTCGAGAGCGGCGCCGAGCGGCCGTCCACAGAGATCCGCCCGTCCAGGCTGGCGACCATGTTCAGCGCGAGGCGCGGCGAGGATCCCTGCGCCTGCTCGCGCCAGCCGGCGAGCGCCTGCTGTGCGGTGACCGTCTGCTCACGCTCGCGCGGCGGCGGGATCAGGCTGCGCAGGCGCGGCGGCGCCGCCGCGTCGTCGCTCACTCCGGCTGCTGCGGCTCGAACGTCAGCGCGGCGGAGTTGATGCAGTAGCGCAGGCCGCTCGGCTGCGGGCCGTCGTCGAAGACGTGACCGAGGTGGCCTTTGCAGCTGGCGCAGAGGACCTCGGTACGGCGCATCAGCAGGCTGCGATCCTCCTCGGTCGCGACCGCGTCCGCAGCACCCGGCTCGAAGAAGCTGGGCCAGCCCGTCCCGGAGTCGAACTTCGCGCCGGACTGGAACAGCAAAGCGCCACAACCGGCACAGCGATATGCGCCGTCGGCCTTGTTCGCGTTGAGCTCGCCGGTGAACGGGCGCTCGGTCCCTTTCCGCCGCAGGACCTCGTACTGCTCGGGAGTCAGCTCGGCGCGCCACTGCTCGTCGCTCTTGTGCACCTTCTCGCTCATTGCATCAGCCTAGCGCCTCGCGTATTTCTCTTGCAGGAATGGCCTGACGTGCTACCGTCACGCGGGAAAGACGTCGGTATTGTCGGCGAAAAGCAGTGCGAGCAGCTCGCAGGTCGAAGCTTTTCAAGCTCCTCCGCGTCGCAGCAAGCACACAGACAGTGGAGGAACGCAATGCCTACGGGCACCGTTAAGTGGTTCAGCGACGACAAGGGGTTCGGCTTCATCACCCCCGACGACGGCGACAAGGATCTCTTCGTCCATCACACCGGGATCGTTGGCGAGGGCTATCGCTCGCTGCAGGAGGGTGCCAAGGTGTCCTTTGACGCCGAGGCCGGTGACAAGGGCCCGAAGGCGGTCAACGTCGTCGCGCTCTAGCGCGCGCACCAGCTGGACAGCCTTTGAAGTGCTCGGAGCCCGCCGCATGAGCGGGCTCCGCGCTTTCCGGGCCCGGACCGGCGGGGCCGCGTGGGCCCTGCCGCTATCCTCAGCGCAGTCCGACGCGCCGCGGCGGATCGTGCTCCGATAAGCGATGTCGACCGACGCGACAGAGGGTCCCCGAGGCCTCCTACCAGTCTCCGCGACGGCGACCCCGGACGCTCCGAGCCGCGCGGGCAACGCCAACGGATCGCTGCACGGCCACCGCCACCACTTCCACGGCGAGCGCCTGCACGCGCGGGGCGCCCACGGCTGGCGCGACCCGAGCGTCGCCGACATCTCGCGCTCGAAGCTGGCGTCCGCCGCCTCCGCCGTCTCGCTCGCGGTGATCGTGCTGGGGAGCCTGCTGCTCGTCTCGCTCGCCTCCGCCCACGCCGGCCTGCTCGTCCCGGCCTCCCGCCCGGGTGCATATCCGCGCTGGATCGCCGGCCCGACCGGCGTGCTGACGAGTTGGTTCACCGCCAGCGAGCACACCGAGCGGGTGGTCTTCACCGCCGCGGTCGCGACGATGCTCGTGGCATATCTCATCGTCGCCTACTCGGCCCCGTGGCTGCGGCGCTCGTGGGTGCTCGCGGCGATCGTCGCCGTCCACGTGATCTTCCTGCTGTCGCCGCCGTTCACCCTCACCGATGTCTTCAACTACCTCAACTACGGGCGCATGGAGGTGGTCCACCACCTCAACCCCTATCTCACGATCCCGGCGCTCGAGCCGCACGGCGACCCGACCTTCGCGCTCAGCAACTGGCACGGCCTCCTGAGCCCCTACGGGCCGCTGTTCACGCTCTTCACGATGGCGCTCGTTCCGCTCGGCGTCGCCGGCTCGTTCTGGGCGATGAAGGTGGCGCTGATGCTCGCGAGCCTCGGCACGGTGTTTCTGGTCTACCGCTGCGCGGAGATGCTCGGGCGCAATCCGCTCACGGCTGCGGTGATCGTCGGCATCAACCCGATCGTGCTCGTCTGGGGCCTCGGCGGCGACCACAACGACTTCCTGATGGTCTTCCTGCTCGTCCTGGGCTTCTGGCTGCTCCTGCGCGCCGACGCGATGCGGGTCGGCAAGTACGCACGCCCGGCGCCGCCGGGCCAGCACGGCGCCCGCGTGGGGCTACGGCGCGCGTGGGCGTGGCTCGACGGGATGCCGCGGCCGCTCGTCGCGGGCGAGCCGGCCGCGTGGATGGAGGTCGGCGCCGGCATCGCGATCGTCGCGGCGGTCGCGATCAAGGCGTCCTCCGCGGTGCTGATCCCGGTCCTGCTCGCGGGCGCTGCCCGGCGCACGCGTGTCGCAGCGGGGATGCTGATCGGCCTCGTGGGAGTGGCGGCGATGACCTACGTCGCCTTCGGCGCCAACCTGCCCAACGTCAGCCAGCAGGACAAGCTCGTCGTGCCCGACGGCATCCCCAACCTGACCGGCCTCGCGCTCGGCTTCGGCGGCGCCACCGCCGAGATGCGCACGGTGCTGAAGGTGCTGCTCGTGGCGGTCATCGTCGGCGCGACGATCTGGGCCTGGCGGACGCGGCGCTGGCGCGCCGGCTGCGGCTGGGTCGCGCTCGTGCTCGTGCTCACGCTGACGTGGACGCTGCCGTGGTACATCGTCTTCCTGCTGCCGTTCGCGGCGCTCGCGCGCCCGCGCGGGCTGCGGGTCGCGGTCGCGCTGATCGCGGTCTACACCTATCTGGTCTTCATGCCCTACTCATCGGAGGTCCTCGCCTACCTGCACGCGAACCCGGCGACGACGAACCTCGGCCAGCAGGAGCAGTCCTACATGAACTCGCTGCTCTTCTGAGCCGGTGGCGCGCGAGCCCCGCCAGCCGACAAGCGCCGACGAGGAGCTGCTCGCCGCCGAGTTCGAGAACGTCGCGGCGGTCCGCTCGGACGCCGAGCGGGTCGCGCAGATCGGCGAGGAGCTGGCGCTCGGCTTCCTGGCGCTCGGGCGGATCGGCACGGCGGTGTCGGTCTTCGGATCCTCGCTGACGACGCCGGCCGATCCCGCCTACGAGCGCGCCCGCGCGGTCGCTCACGGCCTCGCTGCGGGCGGCTTCGCGATCATCACCGGCGGCGGCGCGGGCAGCATGGCGGCGGCCAACCGCGGCGCCCAGGAGGGCGGCGGGCGCTCGATCGGCCTGAACATCGAGCTGCCCAACCGCCAGGAGCTCAACCCCTATGTCGACCTCGGCCTGCAGTTCCGGTACTTCTTCGTGCGCAAGCTGATGTTCGTGCGCTACGCCTGCGCGTTCCTGGTGCTGCCGGGCGGGATCGGCACGCTCGATGAGCTGTTCGAAGCGCTGACGCTGATCCAGACGGGCAAGATCCGTCACTTCCCGGTGATCCTCTACGGCAGCGACTACTGGGGCGGCCTCATCGCCTGGATCCGCGAGACGGTGCTGGCGCGCGGGAACATCGCGGCGGGCGACCTGTCACTGCTGACGCTCGTCGACGACCCGCTCGAGGTCTGCGAGATCGCAACGGCGGCGGCCGCCGCGCAGGGCCGCCACCCGCGGCACTCGCCTCAGTGGTCGGCGACGTAGCCGCCGTCGGGCGCGATCGGCAGTCCGGCGTCGACCCAGGCGAGCAGCCCGCCCGCGAGCGTGTAGGCGTCGTAGCCGGCGGCCCGGAACGCGCTCGCCGCCATCATCGAGCGCGCGCCGACGCGGCAGTAGAAGACGACGGGGTGGTCGCGGTCGATCGCCGCGGCGCTCGCGGCCACGCGCGCGAGCTCGATGTGGCTGCTGCCCTCGATGTGTCCCGCGTCGCGCTCGTAGCCCTCTCGCACGTCGACCAGGGTCGCGCCTTCGGCTGCGAGCTCGGCGGCGCGGCGGGGGCCGATCTCGATCTCCTGGCCGGCGTTCACAGCGCGGCTGAGCATACGCCCTCCCGTCCGGGCGCCGAGTGCCCAGGGGTAGGATTGGGGCGGTGGCAGTCGATCCGAGCAGCCCGCCTTGTCCGCGTCGCCCCCGCCGCTGAAGCTCGTACTCCGCGCTGCCGCGGTCGCGCTGATGGTGGCGCTGTCGGTCGTCTTCGTGCTCGCGCCGGCGAGCAGCTCACCGGTGGTTCGCCTGCTCGAGCTGCTCGCGGTGATCGTGCTCGGCGTCCTGGCGCTCGGCTCCGTGGTCGCGCTGGTGGTCAGCTGGCTGGCCGGCTGGCAGCAGGACGAGGCTGAGTTCGAGCTCGTCGTCGCACGCGCCGAGCGGCTCGCCCGCGAGGGCCTCGCCGCCGAGCCCGACGAGGTCGAGTTCATGGAGCTCGACCCCCACAACGACCAGGATTTCGAGGAACTCGTCCGCGACGCGCTCGACGAGCTTCCGGACCTGCTCCAGAACGCCCTCGCGCATACCGCCGTCGTGATCTCCGACGGCGGGCGTCGTGTCCACGCCTACGGGCTCTACCAGGGCGGGGGGCGCCACGGCAACAACCCGGGGCGGATCGTGATCTTCCGTGACACGCTGCGCCGGGACTTTGGCGCCGACGCGGACGAGCTGCGCGAGCAGGTCGTCCGCGTCGTGCGCCACGAGCTCGCCCACCACGTCGGCTTCGACGAGCTGGGTGTCGGCGAGCTTGGCCTGTGAGGCGCCGCCGCCGCGCCTCGTATGATCGTCATATACGCAGGGGGAATTAGGCGTGAAGGAGAGAGACGATGATCGAGGCAGTGATCGTCGACGCCGTGCGCACGCCGATCGGGCGCGCGTTCAAGGGGTCGTTGCGTGCGCTGCGCGCGGATGAGCTGGCGGCGCTGCCGCTGCGCGCGCTGATCGCGCGCAATCCGGGCGTCGACTTCTCCCAGACCGACGACGTGCTGATGGGGGCGGCGTCGAGCAGCGGCGAGCAGAGCGCCAACGTGGGGCGCAACGCGCTGCTGCTCGCCGGCATCGACGACCGTGTGCCCGGCGTCACGGTCAATCGCTTCTGCGCTTCGTCGCTGCAGACGCTGCGGATGGCCTTCCACGCGATCCGCGCGGGCGAGGGGGAGCAGTTCATCGCCGCCGGCGTCGAATCGCTCTCGCGCGCCGGCGCCGGCGCGGGGCCTGACCCGGCGAGCCTCAACCCGCGCCTGGACGGCTCACGCGGATCGCTGTGCGACGTGTACATGCCGATGGGTCTGACCGCCGAGAACGTCGCCGAGCGCTACGACGTCTCGCGCGTCGATCAGGACCGCTGGGCCGTGATCTCCCAGGATCGCGCCGTCGCGGCGGCGAGCTCGGGCCATTTCGACGCCGAGATCGTGGCGGTGACGGTGCCCGCGCACCTCGCCGAGGACGGCGCCGGCGGCACGCTCGAAGTCGCGCCGGCGATCGTGAGCGCTGACGACTCACCGCGGCCCGGCACGACGATGGAGGTGCTCGCGGCACTCGAGCCCGCATTCCTGCCGGGCGGCACGGTCACCGCCGGCAACTCCTGCGCGCAGGGCGACGGCGCGGCCGCGGTGCTCGTGATGAGCGCCGAGCGCGCCGAGCGCCTGCGCCTGCGCCCGCGGGCGCGCATCATCGCCTCGGCGGTCGCGGCGCTCGAGCCCGAGTACATGGGGGTCGGGCCGATCCCGGCGATCCGGATGCTGCTCGCGCGCACCGGCCTGAGCATCGAGGAGATCGACATCGTCGAGCTCAACGAGGCCTTCGCCGCCCAGGTCGTGGCGTGCGCGCGCAAGCTCGGCATCGCCGAGGAGCAGCTCAACCCGTTTGGCGGCGCGATCGCGCTCGGGCATCCGTTCGGGATGGCGGGCGCGCGGGTTATGGCGACGCTCCTCAACGGCCTCGAGACGACCGGTGGGCGGCTCGGGATCGAGGCGATGTGCGTGGCCGGCGGGATGGGCCAGGCGATGCTGGTGGAGCGGATCTGATCGCGGCGCGAGCGGAGTGCCCGCGCAGCAGCTAGCGCCGGCGCGCCAGCGACAGCGCGAACCAGTCGTCGGCGTCCGTGTGCCACGCGGCCAGCGCGAGCCCGGCGGCCGCCAGCTCCGCGGCGACGCGTTCGCGCGTGAACTTGGCGCTGATCTCGGTGCGCAGGTCCTCGCCGGCGGCGAAGCTGACCGTCAGATCGAGCGCCGCGAGCTCCACCTGCTGGGCCTCGCGCGAGCGCAGCCGCATCTCGATCCACTCGTTCTCGGTGTCGAAGCGCGCGACGTGATCGAAGCGGGCCGGGTCGAAGTTCGCGCCGAGCTCGCGGTTGATCACGTAGAGGATGTTGCGATTGAACTCGGCGGTGACCCCGGCGGAGTCGTCGTAGGCCGCCTCGAGGATCGAGCGGTCCTTGACGAGGTCCGTCCCGAGCAGCAGGTGGTCGTTGGGGCCGAGCAGGCCGCAGACCGTGCGCAGGAAGTGGCGCCGGTTGGCGGGCGGGAAGTTGCCGATCGTGCCGCCGAGGAAGGCGAGCAGCCGCGGGCCGCTCGGCGGCGGCAGCCGATCGAGGTGGCGCTCGAAATCGCCGATCAGCCCGTGCACGCGGAGCCCGGGGTACTCGGCGATCAGCTCGGCGGCGCTGTCGCGGACGAAGCTCTCGGTCACATCCACGGCGATGAAGCTCTCGAGCGTGCCCGCGGCGGCCATCGCGTCGAGCAGCAGCCGCGTCTTGGTGGCGCTGCCGGAGCCGAGCTCGACCAGCTCGCTGGCGCCGCTCTGCGCGATCAGCTCGCCGGCCAGGCGCTCGAGGATCGCCCGCTCGGTCCGGGTCGGGTAGTACTCCGGGAGCTCGCAGATCTGCTCGAACAGCTCCGCGCCGCGCGTGTCGTAGAGGTGCTTGGGCGGGAGCTCCTTGAAGCTCCGCGTCAGGCCCTCGCGCACGTCCTCGGCGAGCGTGCGGCTCTCGCCGGCGTCGAGCGCGTTGTGGAGCGTGAGCGCGCCCTCGGTGCCGGTGCCGCTCATCCGGCGGCCACCCTCAGCCCGGCGAAGATCTGCCGCCGCGACGGGTAGTCCCAGTTGCGGAAGGTGGGCGTCGCGACGAGCGCGCTGGTCGCGAAGGAGCCGCCGCGCAGCACGCGGTGGTCGCCGCCGAAGAAGACCTCTGAGTACTCCGGATAGGGGTCGGCGCGAAAGTCGGGGTAGCCGCCGAAGCTGCTCGAGGTCCATTCCCAGACGTCGCCGATCATCCCCAGCGCGCCGCATGGCGAGGCGCCGGCGCCGAGCGAGCCGGAGGCGACGCTCTCAAAGCGCCCCGACTCGATCAGGTTCGCCTCCTCGGCCCCCGGCCGCCCCTCGCCCCACGGCCACTCCAGCTTCACGCCGCGCTCTGAGTCGTAGGTCGCGGCGAGCTCCCATTCGGTCTCGCTGGGCAGGCGCAGCCCGCGCGCGCGGGCGAACGCCTCGGCCTCGTGGTGGCAGACGTGCACGACCGGGCGCTCGAGCGCGAGCGCCCGGGTCCCGGCGAGCGTGCGCTCGCGTTCGCCGTCGAGCCAGCGCAGCGGGCGCTCGGCAGCCTCGGCGAGGCGCCATTCCCAGCCCTCCGCCGACCACCACTGCGCGCGGGCGTAGCCGCCGTCCTCGATGAACTCGAGCCAGTCGCGGTTGGTGACCGCGACGGCGCCGATCGCGAACGCCGCGACCTCGACCAGCCGCTGGGGGAGCTCGTTGTCGTAGGCGAATTCGGCCGCGGCGCCAGCTCCCAGCGCAAACGTCGCGGCGGGCAGCTCGATCAGCTCCAGGCCGCTGCGCTCGCCGCCGGCGGCGAGCGGCGCCGCTGAGGGTGGCGCCGGCGGCTGCCACTGCTCAAGGCCCGCGAGCGCGAGCGTCTGCAGCATCGTCTCGGTGTGCTGGCGCTCGTGGCGGGCGACCATCTCGACCAGCGGCTCGTCGCCTGCAAGCCCGAGGCCCGCGACGCGCTCGCGCACCTCGTCGAGGTAGTGCTCGGCCTCCGCGCGGCGCAGGTAGGGCAGCTCGCCGCGCCGCGAGCGAGGGGTCTCGAAGGCGTCGTAGACCTCGGCGAGCTCGGCGTGCAGGAGCGGCAGGCCGCCATGGCGGTGTGACAGCCAGAGGTCCTCGAAGCTCGCGATGTGGCCGAGGTCCCAGACCAGCGGGCTCATCAGCGGCGAGTGGACGCGCTCGAGATCCTCATCCGAGAGATCGGCCACCAGCGCGAGCGTCTGCGCGCGCGCCTGCTGAAGCCGGCTGAGCTCGAGGACGGTCATCCGCTGGCATATCGTAGTCAGCGAACCGAGTCGGGCTGCGGGGTCCCGCGCCGGCGCTTAGTGCAGCGAGCGCAGCACGCGGCGCTCGTGCTCGTGACCGAGCACCCCGATCGCGGCCGGGGCGAGCACGAACAGCGCGCCGGCGACCGGCTCGAGCCCCAGCCAGCGGGCGGTCAGCACCCGCAGCAGGTGGCCGTGGGAGAACACCAGCACGTCGCCCGCCGCCGGCAGCGCCGCGAGCACGGCGTCGGCCCGCACGCCGACCGCCGCGGCGCTCTCACCGTCCGGGCAGCCGTCGCGCCAGAGGTCCCAGCCGGGCGCGCGCTCGCGGATCTGCGCGGTCGTCAGGCCCTCGTAGTCGCCGTAGTCCCACTCCGCCAGCTCCGCGCGCACGAGCGGGTCGAAGCCGCAGAGCCGCGCCGTCTCGCGGGCTCGCTCGAGCGGGCTGCTCCAGACCGCGGCGAACTCGCGGCCCTCAAGCTGCGCGCGCAGGCGCAGCGCCTTCGCGCGGCCGGCCTCGTTGAGCGTGAGGTCGGTGCGGCCGGTGTGCTGGCCGCTGACCGTCCAGTCGGTGTCCGCATGACGGACGATCACCAGCTGCCCGCTCACGCGTCGGCCAGCGCGGCGGCGTCGGCGATCACCGTCAGGCGCTCGCGGGCCAGCAGGCTCGAGGGCACCGCCGGGTCGGGCGGGCCGAGCGCTGCCGCAAGCGCCTGCGCCTTCGCGGCGCCTGTGGCCAGGAGGATCGTGGTACGCGCCGCGCGCAGCACCTCGAGGCTCAGCGAGACGCGGTCCGGCGGCGGCTTGGGGGCGTCGTGGACGGCCACGCAGAGCGCCCCGGCGGCCTCGAGCGCCGGGTTGTGCGGGAACAGCGAGGCGGTGTGCCCGTCCTCGCCGATCCCCAAGAGCACCACGTCGAGGATCGGCACGCCGTCGCCGCGCCCGCCGCCGACGCGCTGCGCGAGCAGCTCGCCGTAGGCAGCGGCCGCGCGCTCGGCGCCGAGCTCGCCCTCGATGCGGTGCACGAGCGCGCCCGGGGCGTGGTCGAGCAGCGTCTGCTCTGCCATCAGGTAGTTGGACTGCGGGTCCTCGGGGCCGACGCAGCGCTCGTCGCCGAACCACAGCTCGATCCCGACCCAGCTCTCCAGGCGCAGCGCGCGGTAGGCGCCGGCGGGAGTCGTGCCGCCCGACAGCGCGAGGTGCGCGCTCCCGCGCGAGGTCAACGTCGAGGAGAGCAGCTCGGCGAGCATCTGCGCGGCGCGGTCGGCGACGGCCTCGCCGTCGGCGGCGCGGATCACGGCCGGGGCGCTCACGTCAGCATCCCGGCTGCGGCGGCCAGCGCGTCGCGGTAGGTCGGGTCGCGCAGCAGCGACTGGCGGATGCCCTCGCCGAGGATGCCGCCCTCGCCGCGGGAGGCTCCCAGCAGCTTCCACTGCCGCGCCGTGCCGGCGCCGTCGCGGCGCGTCGCGGTCAGGCCGCCGTCGCCGCGGTCAAGCGACAGCTGGCTGCCGTCGCGGAAGCCGATCGTGATGCCGCCGAGCCCGGGCACGTCCTGTTTCACCGACTCGAGCATGACGTCGACATCGCCCATCGCGCCGACCGCGCGGCCATGGCCGTCGCGGCGCAGCTGGCCCTGGGGCCAGCCGAGCCGCGATGCAAGCCAGCCGCACAGAAGCAGCGCCGACGCGCCGGACTCGGCGACGTTGCGGATCCGCAGCGACGCGATCTGCTCGAGCAGCCCGCGGCGCGTGGGCTGGTTGAAGAGCGTCGCGATGCGCTCGCGCCACGGCGTCGAGCGCAGCCAGGCGAGGTCGACGACGTAGCGATCGGCGAGCAGGCGCTCGGCGCGCCGCAGCGCGCCGGCGACGTCGGGGTCCTCGACGGAGTCAAGCAGCACGCACTGCGACAGCCCGCGCAGCGCGTCGACCGCCTGCCAGTGGCCGTGGGGCGCCCACACGAGCGTCGTCAGGTCGGTGATCACGAGCGGGTCGACGATCGATTCGAGGTGCTCGAGGTGGCTGGGGCCGAGGTCGAGGATCACGGTCTCGTGCGTCAGCACGTGCTGGCCGGCCTGCGGCGTCGCGTCGGCGGCGACGGTGGCGACGGCGTCGATCGTCCGCCGTCCCTCGCTGACGGCGCAGACGATCGTGCGCGAGGGGTGGTAGCGGCCGACGCGGCGCAGGCGGTTGGCGATCTCGCCGCTCCACTGGCGCTCGACGACGCAGATCATGTTGAGCACGCGCGCCGGGACGTAGCCGTCGCTCTCGCTGTGGCGCTCGATCAACAGCTCCCGCAGCGCCGCCTCGACCGCGGCCGGCGTGGTGTTCTCGGCCGCCCAGACGGTGTCGTTTACGGCTGGCACCTTGGCGCGCTCAGGCGGCGGCGCGCGCCGCTGTGCGCCCGCCGGTCAGATCGCCCGCCACTGGTGCCCCTCGCGCAGCAGCGCCAGCGCCTGCGCCGGGCCCTGGCTGCCGGCCTCGTACTGCGGCAGTGCCTTGGTCGCGCTCGACCAGGCGGAGACGATCGGGTCGCAGATGCGCCACTGCGCCTCGACCTCGTCGTTGCGCGTGAACAGCGTCGCCTCGCCGCGCATCGCGTCGAGGATCAGCCGCTCGTAGGCCTCCGGCGACTGCGACAGGAACGCGGTGCCGTAGAGGAATTCCATGTTCACCGGGCGGATTCGCATGCGCGTCCCGGGGATCTTCGCGCCGAGCGAGAGCGAGACGCCCTCGTTGGGCTGGATCGTCATCACCAGCTGGTTGGGGCGCACGCCGACCGAGCCCTCCTGCTCGAAGGCGAGGTGGGGGACGGGGCGCAGTGTCACGGCGATCTCGGTGATCTTGCGCGCGAGCCGCTTGCCGGTGCGCAGGTAGAAGGGCACGCCCGCCCAGCGCCAGTTGTCGACCTCCAGGCGCAGCGCCGCGAAGGTCTCGGTGTGGGAGTCCTCCGGCACGCCCTCCTCCTGGAGATAGCCGCTGACCGGCTCGCCGCCGCTGACGCCGGGGCCGTACTGGGCGCGAACGCTCATCTCCTCGATCTCCTCGGCGCGCGGCGCGCGGATCGCGTGCAGGACCTTGACCTTCTCGTCGCGGACGTCGTCGGCGGAGAAGGTCACCGGCGGCTCCATGCACAGCAGCGTCAGCAGCTGCATCATGTGGTTCTCGACGAGGTCGCGCAGCGCGCCGGCGTGGTCGTAATAGCCCGCGCGGCTCTCGATGCCGATGTCCTCGGCGGCGGTGATCTGCACGTTGGCGATGTAGTTGCGGTTCCACAGCGGCTCGAACATGCCGTTGGCGAAGCGGAACGCCAGCATGTTCTGCACGGTCTCCTTGCCGAGGTAGTGGTCGATCCGGAAGACCTGTTTCTCGGAGAACACCGACAGCACCTCGGCGTTCAGCGCGCGCGCCTCCGCGAGCGAGGTCCCGAACGGCTTCTCGATGATCGCCCGCACATCGAACTCCTCCGCCGCCGCCAGCCCCGCCTCGCCGAGTGCGCCGACGATCACCGAGAAGAACTCGGGCGCGGTCGAGAGGTAGAAGACGCGCGACATCGGCTCGCCGGCGGCGTCGTCGAGCTCCGCGAGCGCGCCCGACAGCGTCGCGTAGGTGTCGCCGTCGCCGAAGCCCCCGGAGACATAGCGCAGCTCCGAGAGCAGGCTGGTGAGCACGCTCTCGTCCGGTGGCGTGCGCGAGAAGCGGCGGATCGACTCGGCCGCGACCTCGCGGTAGGCCTCGTGCGTCAGCTCGCCGCGCGAGACGCCGATCAGGTTGAACAGCCCCGGCAGCGCCCCCTCGTGGGCGAGGTTGTAGATCGCCGGCAGCAGCTTGCGCCGCGCGAGGTCGCCGGTCGCCCCGAAGATCACCAGGTTGGTCGGCGCCACGGGGAGGCGCTCGAGGCCCTCGGCGAGCGGGTTCGGCCCGATGTCCGCCAGCGTCACGACCCGCTCGGCTTGACGGCGTGGCCGCCGAACTGGTTGCGCAGCGCCGCGAGCACGCGGGCACTGTAATCGCCGAGTTCGCGCGAGTAGAAGCGGCTGTTGAGTGCCGCGCTCAGCGCCGGCGTCGGCACGCCGTGGTCGATCGCGTCCTGCAGCGTCCAGCGCCCCTCGCCGGAGTCCTCGACCCAGCCCTCGAGGCCGGCGAGCTCGTTGCCGTCCTCCTCGAAGGCCCGCGCCGCCAGCTCGCACAGCCATGAGCGGATCACCGAGCCCTGGTTCCACAGGTGCGCGATCTTGGCGTTGTCGAGCTCGAACTCGGACTGCTGGAACAGCTCGAAGCCCTCGGCGTAGGCCTGCATCAGGCCGTACTCGATCGCGTTGTGGACCATCTTCACGTAGTGCCCGGCGCCGCTCGGCCCCATGTGCTCCCAGCCGCGCGGGCCGATCGCGGCGACCGCATCGGGCGCGGTAGGCGGGGCGAGCACGTCGAGGATCGGCGCCAGGCGGCGCACGGCCCTCGCCGGGCCGCCGACCATCATGCAGTAGCCGACCTCGAGGCCCCAGACGCCGCCGGAGGTGCCGACGTCGACGTAGTGGAGTTTGCGCTTGCGAAGCGCCGCCGCGCGCGTCTTGTCGTCGGTCCACTTCGAGTTGCCGCCGTCGACGATCGTGTCGTCGGCGTCAAGCAGCTTGGCGAGCGCGTCGACCGTCTGCTGCGTGGGGTCGCCGGCCGGCACCATGATCCAGATCGTGCGCGGCGGCTCGAGCGCCTTGACCAGCTCGCGCAGGCTCGCGGCGCCGCTCGCGCCGGTGCGCTTGGCGCGCGCGACCGCCTTGGCGTCGAAGTCGAAGGCGACGACCTCGTGATCGGAGTCGCGGCGGATGCGCGCGACCATGTTGCCGCCCATCTTGCCCAGCCCGACGAAGCCGATCTGCATCAGAGCATCTCCTTGATCCTTGAGTGGAGCTCGCGCAGCGCGCTCGCCGGGTCGCCTTCCAGCCTGACGATCTCGGCCGCCAGCCCGTGCGAGCGCAGCGTCTGGAGGTCGCCGAGCGCCTGCGCGGTCTTGAGCGTGCGGAACGTATAGCTCGCGGCGGGGATCGCGACGTCCGGGCCCTCGTCGGCGATCAGCGAGAGGAAGCGCCCGACCGCCGGCCCGCCCTTGTGGAGCTGCCCCGTCGAGTGCAGGAAGCGCGGGCCGTAGCCGAAGGTGGTGGCCAGGTGCGTCCGCTGCGCGAGCGTCGCCCGCAGCGCCGAGACCTCCTCGTCGAACTCGATCGAGGGCGCCAGGTAGCCCATCACCGCGATGTAGGAGCCCTCGGCGCCGCCCGCCAGCAGCTCGCGCAGGGCGCCGTCGTCTTCGAACGCGACCTCGGGCAGCTTGCCTGCCGCGAGCACCTTCTTGGTGGCGTCCTTGGCCTCTGCGACGTTGGGCTGGTCGAAGGGGTTGATCTCGAGCACCCAGCCGGCCACGGCGGTCGCGAACTCGGCGACGAAGAACAGCCGCCCGAGGTCCTCGCTGCCGTGCAGCGCGAGCGTGAAGGTCGGGTGCCCGGCCGCACCGAGCGCCTCGATCCGCGCGTCGGCGCCGGCGTCGGGCCGCTCCTCGTCGCGCAGCTGCACGAACACGCGGTCGCGCCCGTAGGCGTCCGGCTCGAGCAGCGGCTCGTCCGCGACCGGCAGGATCCCGCGGCCGTGCTTGCCGGTGCTCTCGGCGACCAGCTGCTCGACCCACAGCCCGAAGCTCGAGACCGGGTCGCCGACGACGAACGTCAGCTTGTCGCGGCCCTGCCGCGCGAGCTCGCCCAGCGCGAGACCGAGCCACAGCCCGGGGTTGCTCTGCGTGCGCTCGAAGTGCGCGCATTCCTGCTCGGCCATCACGGCGCGCTCGAGCAGCGCATGCACGGGCGCGCCAATCAGCGCCGCCGGCACGAGCCCGAACAGCGACAGCGCCGAGTAGCGCCCGCCGATGTTGGGGTCGTTCTCGAAGCTCGCGCGGAAGCCGTGCTCGCGGGCGAGCTCCAGCAGCGAGCTGCCGGGGTCGGTGATCGCGATGAAGTGGCTGCCGTCGCCGACGAGCGCGTGGAAGTGCTCGAACAGCGACAGCGTCTCGATCGTGCCCCCGGACTTGGTCGAGACGACGAACAGCGTCCGCGCAAGGTCGATCTGCTCGGTCACCGCGAGGATCGCCGCCGGGTCGGTCGAGTCGAGCACGTGCAGCGCGAGCGCCCCGGGAGCCGCGCCGAAGGTGCGCCAGAGCACCTCGGGCGCGAGGCTCGAGCCACCCATGCCGAGCAGCACCGCGTCGGTCAGCCCCTCCGCCGCGCAGCCGGCCGCGAACTCCACGAGCTCGTCGGCGCGCTCGAGCATCGCGTCGGAGATCGTCAGCCAGCCGAGGCGGTCGCCGATCTCTGCGACCCCCGGGCCGCCCCACAGCGACTCGTCCTTGGCCCAGACGCGGCGGGCGATGCGCTCCTCGACGGCGGTCGCGACGCGAGCGGCGATCGCGGCCGAGAGCTGGGCGTCGATCGTCGCCGCGATCGCCGCGGGGCGCCCGGTCAGGACCGTCTGGCGGGCGCTCTCGATCCCGGCCAGCAGCTTGTTCATCGGCGTCACGAAGTTGGCGATGCCCTCCTGGAGCAGCAGCTCCGTCACCTCGTCGATGTCGATCCCCGCCTCGGCCAGTGCGGCCAGCGCCGGCCGGGCGTCCTGCTGGGCGCTGCCGGGCACGAGCGCCGAGCGCTCGGCGACCGCCAGCAGCGTCTTCATCGGCATCGTGTTGACGGTGTCGGGGGCGATCAGGCCGTCGACGTACATCGTCTCCGAGTAGGCGGGGTTCTTGACTCCCGTGGAGGCCCACAGCGGCCGCTGCACCAGAGCTCCCGCCGCGCCCAGCGCAGCGAAGCGCTCGCCCCGGAAGATCTGCTCGAAGCGCGCGTAGGCGGCGCGGGCGTTGGCGAGCGCCGCCGTGCCGGCGAGGTCCTCGCGGCCGATCGCCGCCAGGCGCTTGTCGACCTCGGTGTCCACGCGTGAGACGAAGAAGCTCGCGACCGAATGGATGTCCAGCGAGAGGCCCTCGGCGGCGCGCCGCTCGAGCCCGCGGATGTAGGCCTCGGCCACCTGCGCGTAGCGCTCGACGCCGAACAGCAGCGTCACGTTGATGTTGATGCCCTCGTAGATCGCCTGCTCGATCGCCGGGACGCCCTCCGACGTGCCGGGGATCTTGATCATCACGTTCGGGCGATCGAGCCGCCGCCAGTAGTCGCGGGCCTGCGCGAGCGTGCCGTCGGTGTCGTGCGCGAGCGTCGGCATGACCTCGAAGGAGACGAAGCCGTCGGCGTACTCGTCGTAGACGCTGCGCAGCGTGTCGGCGGCGTCCTGGACGTCGGCGACCGCCAGGCGCTCGTAGAGCGCGACGGCGTCGAGGCCCTCGTGGGCGAGCTCCGCGATCGCCTCGTCGTAGTCCTCGGAGCCGAGGATCGCCTGCTCGAAGATCGTCGGGTTCGAGGTGACACCGCGCAGCGAGCATTCGTCGCGCAGCCGCGCCAGCTCCCCGCTGGTCAGCAGGCCGCGGCGGATCTGGTCGAGCCAGGGGGCGGTGCCGGCCGCGACGAGTGCGGCGAGGTTGGCGTTGGTGGTGTGGGGTGAGGCTGCCATTTGCGTCCTCCTCAGTGTGCTTCGGCCAGTCCGAGCAACGCCCGGGCCGCCTCGACGATTGCCCCCGTGGTGATCCCGAAGTGCTCGTACACGGCCGCCTGTGGCCCCGACGCGCCGAAGCTGCGCATCGCGATGATCGCGCCGCGCTCGCCGACCCAGCGGTCCCAGCCGA
>Ga0182024_10003199_pt1 | contig 39404 bp, 29 predicted proteins | sample P32metaG_FD_120480 | JGI IMG/M metagenome (GOLD analysis project Ga0182024, IMG submission 120480) | Permafrost microbial communities from Stordalen Mire, Sweden - P3-2 metaG (Illumina Assembly) | ecosystem: Environmental > Terrestrial > Soil > Wetlands > Permafrost | place: Sweden: Stordalen...
AACTCACGTTGAGTTCATTCATTGCGCTCAAGAGCAGCCTTCGCTGCCCAATACGCAATGCGTCCCTCAAAGTGGCCTAGTTTGAAGTGCCCATCCCTGGCCGGTTTTCACTGCCCGCTGACATTGTTTTTGCTTTTGAGCCGGGAAAGACTGTGTTATTGTATTTTAATAAACCAGCGAGCCGTCGCATAATTAAAGTTCCGCGTTATGAAGAGAACGTTCCTCATTTTGGGATGCTCAGTTCTGGCAGTTTGCCTTGCGTGGGTGGTTTGGATTATCGGAATACTGTGTGAGTTCGAGTATCCATATGCATTTCGTTTGATGGGCGTTCGAAATGCAAAATCTGTTAGTGGTGTGCCCGTCTCGGAGATCATGCAGGCAGACGGTGCTGGCCGAGGCGACGGTTTTGTGGATCGAGGCGGTTCTTCTGTTGCGAATAAGCCGTCTAAGATTCTTTCAACGCAAAGAGTGCAAGCCACTTATGTTCACACAAGCTTTGCTTTGCTTGGTTCTTGCAAAAGTGGTGCCATCCATGTGTGGTCTATGATTCGTAGAAGGGTGCATGGCCCCGATAATGGCTTGCAAAAATCCCTAAAATGGGTATTTTCAGGTATGATTGTGACGGCAACAGAACTGGCCAATGAAGGCAAGAGCATCTTGGACAAAGTCGTGCAGGGCGGGGAGATTGTGGAAGTCCAAAGTCACGGCATAACGGTTGCAGTAATTCATCCAAAAGTGGGCGCTACACGCTCCGAATTGTTACGCCTGTTGCATGGACGCGGCTTTAGTCAGAGAGATTCCAGACAATTGAAGGCCACGATCGACACAGTGTCCGAAGTTGTTGGTTATGCCGGTTGCGATTGATACCAGCGTGCTAATCTCGGCCGAGAAAGAGGGAGGCTTCGACAAATTGCTCCCTGAAAATGAGGAGGGGCCATACTATATTCCCGCGCTGGCAGCCTCCGAGTTCTTGGTTGGAACGCAACCGCTGGTGAGAGCGGATTTGCGCCAGAGAGCTTTGCGGCTTTATCAGAGCAGATTCCGGGCGCTGGTTTCCAGTTTTACTGAAGCGGACGCATCTCAATTGGCTGCATTAATCGCCGAACGGAAGGCAAAAGGCCAACAGATGAAGTTTTTTGACGCCGCAATTGCAGCCACAGCCCTGGCGCGTGGCGATAGGCTACTCGTGCTGGATACGGATTTCGACAGGCTGAAAGATAGGATTCACCTCTTGCGGCCTTCCGCAGGCGTTTAAATTCGCGGCTTTTTCAGACCCGCTTGCACAGCGCCGGCATTTTCTTTTACAAGCATCACCACATTGCCGATTTGTAATGTTGCGGAAAGCTCCCGGCAATCTCCGTGTCGTTTGTTATTTCATGAACACAAAATATGTCATATCGCTATCGACTGTCGCGCTGGGTTTCGCCGTGATGGGCACAATGTTGACCAATATTCCCGCCAATGCGGATAGTCCGCCACCCGCTCGCGTTAATATCAAAACATTGATTGCGAACCTCGAATTTCTTGGCGACAAACCCATCCTGACCGGCCACCCGGTGCTGATGGAATTCTGGGCGACGTGGTGTCCGCCTTGCCGCGCGAGCATTGCGCATCTGAACGAATTGGACAAAAAATATCACAACAGCGGGCTGGCCATCGTCGGTATTTCCGACGAGGAAAAGGATGTGGTGGAAAGCTTCCGGACGCGTGTCCCGATGCATTACTCCGTCGCGCTGGACAAGGACCAGGCCCTGGCGCGCGAGTTCCAAGTACAGACCATTCCAAACGCGTGGCTTTTCGACAAAGACGGCCGGGTCGTGTGGTCAGGCCATCCGATGGAGCTTGATGAGCAAACCATCGCCCGTGTGCTGCCCACTCCTCCCGCCGCCACTTGAGCTATGAAACTAAAAAGTAAAAAAACGCGGCGGGGAACCCCAAACGCGTCTTCCTGGCCGACCCGTTCTCCATCGTGCGGGTCACGATTGCCGACTGGCTTAAGCGGACCCCTGATCTGGCCCTATGCGGTCAGGCGGACAACGCGACAAAAGCGCTAAAATCCATCGAGCGATTGAAACCGGACATCGTCGTCACCGAAATATTTGGCGAAACGGATTGCAAGTTCATTCAGGCCCTTCACAAACAGCATCCGCGTTTGCCGATTCTGGTATTTTCATACGGGAACGAAACTTCGTACGCGCCCCGCGTTTTGCAAGCGGGAGCAGACGGTTATATGCTAAAGGGCATGAGCGCGGACGGATTGGTGGACGGCATTCGACGAACATTGGAGGGCCGGGTGGTGCTCAGTCCTGACATGAGGTATCAATTGCTGGTAAAGTGCGTGCGGCAAAATCGAGCGCCCGCAGTGGCGCGAAAACGCCCTTGTCAGTGCCTGGCTAAACGGAAAACCTCAGCGCGCTAAATCCCCAGCTTTTGCAGTTCCGCTTGCAAGGCGATTTGAAATTCCTGCAAATCGGCGGGAGGCGGTTTGTATCCCTTCTCCGTGGGCACGACGCCCAAACGTCCGGTTTGATCCAAAATCCATTCGGCCGATTTTCCATCGGTAAACGTGACTTTGCCGCTGACCATTGCGCCGGGACGCGCCAATTGGTCCACGCTGACGTTGACCTTGCCGGCCGGGACGTCTGCCGGGGAGAGACTGAGTTTAGACTCCGCCTCAAGAGGCGCCGGAGGTTTGGGGGGCGGAGCGGGGTCCTTGGGTTTGAGCTTCAGATCATCGACCAGCAGGCGGACGTCCAAATAAGTCACGCGCAGGCCGAAGTCCGTTTCCAACCGTTTTTGAATGTCAGAAAGCTTCAGGCCCTCCTCGATCCACGCTGCCACCTTTTTCCGTTGTGTCTCGTCCAAATTCATATTTAGGATAATATCATGCCTGGCCCCGCCCGGCGCGAGTCAATTTGTGGGGCGAACTTTCAGGGCTGAAAAACTTTAACCTTTAATCCTCGCACCTCAAACCTTATAAACTGGGTATGCCTCATTTTTTGACGGAGGGTGGGTTGATGATTTGGGTGATTGTGGCGGCAAGCGCGCTGGCGCTGGCGGTTTTTTTCGAGCGCCTTTTGCTCTATCACAGCGAACAAATCAATTCCACCGAGTTTCTCAACGGGGTGCGCAATGTTCTCAAGCGGGACAATGTGGTGGAAGCCATCGCGATCTGTGACGCCACTCCCGGCCCGGTGGCGCGCCTGGTCAAGGTCGCCATCCTCAACCGCGAACGAGGCCGCGAAGCGGTGCGCGAGGCGTTGGAGGACGCCGGGGCGTGGGAGGTGCCGCGCCTGGAACAGAAACTCAACCTGCTCGCCACCGTCGCGCAGATCGCCCCCTTGTTGGGATTGCTCGGCACCGTCCTTGGCTTTATGAACGTGTTCCGGGCGGTCGAAGACAGCGGCCTCAACGCCCACGTCGGCCAGCTTTCGGGCGGGATCTGGCAGGCCTTGATCTGCACCGCCGCCGGGCTGGCCGTGGCCATCCCCAGCTATGCGGGTTATAATTACCTGGTTGGAAGGGTCAACAATATTGTTTTGGACATGGAGCAAATCTCCAGCGAAATCCTGAACATCGTCACCACTCCGCCGGATGCCGCACCCCGTTCGCCATGAGATTTGCGCGTCAGTCGGTGATCTTTCGAGGGCCGCTGGACCCGGCCCCGGTGGTGGGGGTGCTCTTTCTGCTGGTCATCTTCATTCTGCTGGGTTCCTTGCTTTATACGCCGGGCGTGTTGGTCAAGTTCGAAGGTTCCGGCGAACCCGACACCAACACCATCACGATCACCAGCGACAACGACATCATCTTCCAGGGGAAAACCAACAAGGCGACGGAGTTGGCGCAATTGCGCGAGGATTTGAAGAACGCGCAGGCTCAGCAGCCGCTCCGCCTTCAGTTGGAACGGGGCGCGGACCCCGTCCTGGCCGAGCAAGTCCGCAGCCTTCTTCAAATAGAACTTCCTGCCAGCGACATCGTTAATTTGACCGGGACAGATAACCCGACCATCATTGTCGCGGTCAACTTTCGCGGCCAATGCTTTTTCGAAAACAGGCCCATCCAGGAGAAGGAATTGAAAGCCGAGTTGCGCCTCCGTTTGCAGGAAGCTGCGAGCGCTTCGAAATCATTAACAATGGTCCTGTCGGCCGACAAGGCGACGGAAAATGGAGTCATTATGCGTTTGTCCCAATTGGCCCGCGACGCCGGCATCAAGGAAATCCTGTTGGAGGAACGACCCAATCCCTTTGCCGCGCCTCCGAGGAGCCCGCTGCCATGAAAGGGCCGGCGATAGAACCTTCCCAGTGGACCCGGGGGCGTTTTTTGTCCGTTGCAGGCGTCGTGTTCGCGTTGCAGGCGGGATTGATTCTGCTGTTTGCCGAGCGGGACCACAGCGTCTCCCATATGGCGCCGGCACCGGGCCATTTTCGTTTGCTGGGAACGGCGATGACGCAGGATCAATTGTCCAAAAGATTCTTTGCCATCGACCCGACTGTATTCCCGCTGCCGAGTCAACACGGTTTTTCGGAGCGCGCCTGGTTGCGGTTGAAACAATATGAAGTGCCCGCCGAAACGGAAGCGCGCGCCTGGCTAACCAACGATCCGGCCTTGCTCGGGACCAATTTTCCGTTGAACCGGTCCAAATCCCTCCTGCCCTTTGGATTAGCCGACCACGACGGCGCCGACTTGGAACCGTGGCCTGCTTTTCTGGCCCCGGAACCATTCAAGACCCAGTCCCGCCTTGAGGTACGCGGTGAATTAACGGAGCGCCAGCTCAACACGCCCACCCAATTGCGCGCCTGGCCGGCTGGCCCGAATGCTCAGTTGTTGAGTGATTCGGTCGTGCAGATTGCGGTTGATTCGGCGGGTCGGGTCGTTGCCGCACGATTGCTGGCGCGCTCCGGATCTGTGGACGCGGACACGAATGCCCTGGCCGAAGCGCGCCGCCTGCGCTTTTGGCCGGTGCCCTCACCAACGCCAGTTTGGGGCAAGGCCGTATTCGCCTGGCAAACCCTCGAGCAGACCAATGCCAGCTCGTCCAGGCCGCCATGATAACAAGGGTGAAAGTTTTTTAACATGTCCTGGCAAACCCTAATTTTCGCTTATGTTCTTTCTTTGCTTGCCGCTCTTTCCGTGCTCGCCGTATATTCTGAAATGCGCAGCCGGCGTTTTGGACCGGCGCGGAAACAAGACCGCATTTTCCGATGCGAGCGTTGCGGTTCAATTTATACGGATGACGCGGACGAAGATCGTTCGCGTTGCTCGCAGTGCGGAACGCTTAATGAGCCGTTCCAGTTTTGAATGATTTGAATTGACCTATGGGAATGTGGATCGGACGAAATCGAAAAGCACGCGTCACCTACGGGTTTGACGAGATCGCCCTTGTGCCCGGCGATATGACCATCAATCCCAACGAGGTGGACACCTCTTTTAAAATCCCGCGCAAGGACGGCAGCGCCATCGAGCTAAAAATTCCCATCATCGCCAGCGCCATGGACGGTGTGACCGATGTCCGGTTCTGCATCGCCATGGGCAAGCTGGGCGGGTTGGGCGTGATCAACCTGGAAGGCGTGCAAACCCGCTACGAAAACCCGGGGGAAGTGCTGGATCAAATTGTCAAAACCGGCAAGGAAGATGTGACGGCTTTGATTCAGAAGTTTTACACCGAACCCATCAAGGAAGATTTAATTGCCCGGCGCGTTGAGGAATTGAAAAAAGCCGGCGTGCTCGCGGCCGTCAGTTCCATCCCGCAGAAAGCGGAGCGCTTTGGCTGCATTGCCCAAGAAGCCGGCGCTGATCTTTTCGTCGTCCAATCCACTGTCTCGACGGTCAAGCATCTCTCGACTGAGTATAAATCACTGGAGCTGGCCGATTTTTGCCGGAAGATGCACATTCCCGTCATCATCGGCAATACAGTCACTTATAATGTTACATTGCAATTGATGGGATGCGGTGTGGCGGGGGTTTTGGTGGGCGTCGGGCCGGGCGCGGCCTGCACCAGCCGGGGGGTCCTTGGCTTGGGCGTTCCGCAAGTCACGGCCACGGTCGATTGCGCCGCGGCGCGCGATTACCATCACAAGATGACCGGCCGTTATGTGCCGATCATCACCGACGGCGGGATGAGCAAAGGGGGCGACGTCTGCAAAGCGCTGGCCTGCGGGTCGGACGCGGTCATGGTGGGCAGCGCCTTCGCGCGGGCCCAGGAAGCGCCGGGCAAGGGGAACCATTGGGGCATGGCCACACCTCACGCCAACCTGCCGCGCGGCACCCGCATCAAGGTCGGCGTCACCGGATCGCTCAAGCAAATTCTTTACGGCCCCGCAACAGTGGATGACGGCTCGCAAAATCTGGTGGGGGCGATCACAACCTGCATGGGCAACGTCGGTGCGGCGACCATCCGGCAATTTCAAGAAACCGAAATCATCATCGCTCCCAGCATCAAGACCGAAGGCAAGCTCTTCCAGACCGTGCAAAGTGTCGGCATGGGAACCAGCTAGGAAGCGGTTGCATGACCGGCGCAACCTGATCGGGAAGGATGAGTGCGCCCGCCAAAAAACGCCCTACGCCAAACGGCAAGAGGTCTCCTCAACCGGCCTCGCGCTGGGAGGTGGCGGGTCTTTGTCTTCTGCTGGCCGCGATCACTTTTGCCGTCTTCGGCCAGACACTGTATCACGGGTTTATTAACTATGACGACCCGCAGTATGTGTACAACAATCCAGTGGTCGTCCGGGGTCTGACGATCAATGGCATTGTTTGGGCGTTCACCGGCGCTCACGCTTCCAACTGGCACCCGTTGACCTGGCTTTCGCACATGCTGGACTGTCAAATATACGGACTGCGTCCGGGCGGGCATCATCTGACCAATGTTCTGCTCCACACCGCGACGGTAATCGCCCTTTTCCTGGTTTTGAGGCAAATGACTGGCTCCCTTTGGCGCAGTGCGTTTGTCGCCGCTGTATTTGCCGTTCATCCGCTGCGCGCGGAATCGGTGGCCTGGGTGGCCGAGCGCAAGGACGTGCTCAGCGGATTGTTCTTTATGTTGACTGTCGGAGCCTATGTCCGCTATGCGCGTCGTCCGTGGTCGCCTCTGCGCTATGGGCTTGTGCTGCTTCTGTTTGCCTGCGGTTTAATGAGTAAACCGATGCTTGTGTCGCTGCCGTTGGTGCTGCTGCTGCTGGATTACTGGCCTTTGCAGCGCAAGGTATCAGCGGGGAGGTTGATGCTGGAAAAGCTGCCGCTGCTGATTCTCTCGGGCGTCTCCTGCGTGATAACACTTTTGGCGCAACGGGAAGCCATTTTTCAATCGGTTGGGTCGTTTTCGCTGGCGAACCGCCCGGGCAACGCGTTGGTGTCTGTCGCGGTTTATCTTGGGCAGATGATTTGGCCGCAAGGGCTCGCGGCGTTTTATCCGTATCCTCTTGCGGGCTTGCCGGGATGGGAGGTCGTGCTGGCGGGCGCGTTGCTGGCTGGGCTTACGGCGTTTGCATGGTGGCAGCGGCGCAAGCAACCGTGGCTGCTGATCGGCTGGCTTTGGTATGTGATAATGCTGTTGCCTGTGCTGGGAATTGTTCAAGCCGGTGGACAGTCCCACGCGGATCGATACACCTACCTGCCGCAGATCGGGATTTGTCTGGCGGCGACATGGTGGGTTGCCGAGTGCGGTCAGAAGCGGCGGTTCGGTCGCGTCGCCTTTGGATGCCTTATGGTCGTCACGCTCGCAATACTGATGGCCGTTTCCTGGAAACAGACGGCTTACTGGAGAGATAGCGAAACCTTGTGGATTCATGCCCTCCATTGCACCACAGACAATGACGTCGCCAATAACAGCCTTGGCCTCGCTCTTTCCGAAAAGGGCGAAGCGAACGAAGCGATCGCCCGTTTTCAGCAGGCCCTGCAAATCAATCCTGGTTATGCGCCGGCTCACGGGAGCCTTGGCGATATTCTTCTGCAAATGGGCAGAGTGGATGATGCGATCAGCCATTATCAGAGCGCTTTGCAAATCGAGCCGAACGACCCGGTTGTCATCGAGAATTTCGGCATCGCTCTTTTCCAAAAGGGAAGTGTGGACGAAGCGATCACCCAATTCCAACGGGCGCTGCAACTCAATCCAGATTACGCGGCGCACAACAATCTTGGCATCGCCCTTATGAAGCAGGGGAAGGTGGACGAAGCGATTGCCGAATACCGCCAGGCGCTGCAAGTCAAACCGGATGCCGCCGAAGCCCATAATAACCTCGGCAATGCCCTTCTGCGGAAGGGCAACGTAGACGAAGCGATCGCCCAGTTCCAAAAAGCGCTGCAAATTAATCCGGTCTTCGTGAAAGCTCGCAGCAACCTCAGCAGGGCTGTTCAACAAAAGGAAAAAGTGCCTGAAGCCACTGGCCTTCCCACGCATCGGTAATATTTTGCGATTTCGCATAAAGGCAGAAAATGGAGGCAAAACCTAGGCTCGGGCAATCTGTCTTTTCTGCGTCAGTGCGGACCCCATCCGCATGACAGTTCGATTTCAGTCTTTGGCAACAATCGAACACCCAAACTGCCGCCCGGAAGCGCATGAACCGCAAGATTGATAGAGAGGTCAAAAAAATCGGCAACACGGTAACAAGTGTTGATGGTCAACGACTTAACCGGTAACACGGCAAGTTACAAAGCGGTAACATGTTGCTCCTGTCCCGTTCCAGGTTAAAGGAAGCTATTGAAACGCCGATAAAAACCCAATGGCAGGACTCGGGCTCTCTGGAACCGCCATCATGCGGGATGAAATGACGAACAAAAATCCATTTTGCGGTTGACATTTAATGCCGCGGTTGTTATTGTTCGCCGTAAATCGTCACCAGCTTATATTTGCCAATAATGAAGAGAATCCATCTGTCAGGTGAAGGCGTCCTTGGCTTTTTGGTCGAGTTGGGTTCTTGTCCCGCTTTCCCTTTCAAATCATGAAAATCATCCGCAATAGTCAAAGTGTTCAACTTATGAAAAATCTGTCCACGCTCACCACCGTCGCTCTCACGACTGTATCACTCCTCTGCGTATTTTCGGCACATGCCGCCATCATCAATTGGGGCACCCCCACCTATGATGCGGCGGATACAGATGTGAAGACCACCGGCACATTGGAAGCCGCCTATAGTTTGTCCAACGCGAGTGTTACCATCAACACTGTGGACTTCCTCCCCAATTCCTCGCTTACCCTTCTTTCGGGCGGTTCCTATGATGATTTCGAGCTGACCACCTTTACAACTAAGTACGGACTATTCCAAGGAGGCAATAACCCTCCCTTTAACGCCCTGTCGGCCAACTATACAAACCTTCTGTGTAACGGCACTTATGGTGGCAGCATTAGTGGAACCACGTACGTCGCGACTCCTACCATCATCGCGTCGAACCTGCTCATTGGGGAAAACTACGAGATCCAAGTGTGGGTGGATGACTCCCGCACGGGGCGCGCCGCCGCCAACTACGCGGACCTCTTCAGCGCTGGCGGCAACGACGTGAAGATGTTTTACAATAGCACCGGCGCAATAGGCGGCGTCGGCATGTGGTCGCTTGGCACCTTCACCGCAGATGGCTCGATCCAGCCGTTCTCCATACTCGGAAACATCGCCAGCGGCATGGCCGATACCTATTTAAACGCCGTCCAACTCCGCGACCTCGGCCCGTCCGTTTTTGGCGTTGCCTTTTGGAATGGAAATGCCAGCGGCACACTGGATAAGACTTCAGCGAATTTCTGCGGTAATTCCAGCTTAAATCCCATCTCATACGCCAGCTTGAACACGATCGGGGGAAATACCTGTTATTTCTACGATGGATACTACGCCAGCGGGGTCTCGAACCAGGTGACGCAAAACAACATCTCCGTGACATCCGGCGGCTTCGCCCTCAGTGGGACGGTCCACTTCATGAATTCGGTCCTCGACACCTACATCCTCGCCGACGCTGACTCCGCCAATGGCATCAACGGTTCGACGGCGGTGTACAAATCCGGCAATGGCACCTTGATTCTGGACAATCCCAACCAATACAGCGGCGGCACCATCATCAGCTATGGCACGGTGCAGCTTGGCGAAGCGGACGCCAACGGCGCTTCGCTAGGCACCGGCCCGGTGGTCAACGACGGGACACTCCTGATCAACCTTACCGGCAGTCCAACCATCAACAACGCCATTTCCGGCTTCGGCCCGGTGACGTGGGAGGGTAGTAGCACCGGCACACTGACTCTCGGCGGCATCAACACCTATATCGGCAAGACCACCATTCCTGCGGGGGCCTCACTGACCATCACAGGTGCATTGACCGGCGCAATTGCTGGCAACCCATTCGGCAGTGCTTTCCCGAGCGCTTACCCGGGCGCCATTGCCGTGACAAGCCCCGGCATCTTGACCTACAACAGTTCGACCCCCCAGACCAATGTGGGAGTCATCTCCGGGTCTGGTTCCCTGGTCCAATCCGGCTCCGGCACGGTCGAACTTGCCGCTGCAAACACTTACACTGGTGGAACAACTATCAGCACTGGCTGCACGTTATCGCTTAATTCCGCGACTGGCGCGGGCGCGAGCACAGGGACCATCGCCCTCAACGGCACTGGCACCTTGAACCTGAACGTTGCCGGAACTTATGCATACCCGATAACCAGCTTAGCCAGTGATATCGTCAACTTGGGCGCCCCCTCGGGCAACACTCTCCTCACAGGTTCACTCACCGGCTTTACCGGCACAATGAATGTCGGCCCTACGGTCGGCAGCTTGGGCCAGGTCGTTATCAACAATGCCAACAATGCTGCAAATCCCATAAGCGCCTCCGCAACTTGGAACATCGCCAACGGCGCGACCCTCGATTGCGCCACCCCATACGTCACCGATGCCGCGCAAGTGATTCTCCATGGCCCCGCTGCAGGAACCTCGGGAGCACTCCGGCTTGACGCTTGCAATCAAACCGGGAATGTGACACTGATGGGTAATTCTTCGATTGGCAACGGCAACGCCAGCATAAGCACAATCAGCGGGATCATTAGCGACAGCGGCGGCAGCTACGGCATCACCCAAGTGGGCACCGCCTCCACTGAAGCTATTACTCTGACGGCCGCGAACACGTACCACGGCGCCACGGTCATTAGCAACGGCACGCTTTTGCTCGGCAACGGGACGGGTTCGATAGCCAATTCGTCCAGCATCTCCCTTGCCAACGGAACGACTTTCGACGTTTCCTCCTATCTCAACGGGTATCCCCTGGGGGCGAGTCAGACGCTGGCAACTCTGGGCGGCACCGCCACGATTAACGGCGAGTTGGATGCGACTTCAGGCTGCCCGATATCACTGGTATGCAGCAGTAACAATACTCCGCTAGTTGTCACTGGCGGGCCATTGCTCCTGAACAATAATCCAATCACCGTCACGCTTACGCCCCCCACAACGGTCACGAGCGGACAGGTGCTGCTGATGACCGGAGTGTCCGGCACCGTCGGTGCGCTGACCTTCATCCAGACCGACGGCACGCCCATCACCCAGCCCACCCTGTCAGTCAGCGGCGGCAGCCTTTATCTGAATATAAACAGCCCGGTCATCGAGTCTTACAGCCCTTATACCGCCACAAATTTGTTCATATTTGGCGGGACTGGCGCGACAATCCAAGGCGTTCCCCCCACACTCTCGGTGACGGCTGTGGGGACTCCCACGCCTACTTATCAATGGTATAGCAACGGCATAGCGATTACAACCGGGCCCACATCCGGAACCGGCCCGACCTTGACATATCCGGCGACGGGCTCTGGCAGTCTGCCGGCGGGACGTCAAACCAATTATTGTCTGGTGCAGAACAGCTCGGGCGCGACCTCCAACATTTGGGTGATCGACGTGGTTGCAACAAACACGCTTGCGGCGTATCCACTGGCGGTCTTGCAGACTCCCGGGGGGCCTCCCGTTGCGTATTGGCGCCTTGACGAAGCTTCTCAGAGCACCGGTAACGGGAACAGGCCCGTCAATGATTGGATCGGAGGCAATATGGGCGTTTACACTAATGTCAATCTAGGTTCGGCGGGCTATGGTTTTGGCGCTTCAGGCACGGATCCGCTTGAGACCGCGGCCGACTTCGGAGTTTTTACGTCGACGGGCAGCGATGCGACCATTCCACTCTCAAATCCAAACTTGCTCCCTGATGTTAGTAGCGGCAGCGCCGCGAATATGACGGTTGAGTGCTGGATTAATGCGCCGAAGCAAAACGGCGGCGCTGATGCCGCCATCGTCAGTCACGGCATCTACAGTGACAACGACGATTTCGTCCTGGCTGTTAATTCCGGTGGGAGCAGCACGGACCGCTATCTCCGTTTTTATGTTCGCCCGACGTCCGGCACCGCCGCTACTACGACTTCCGCCAACGTTACTCCGAGCGGCTCTTATCAACACTTGGTGGGGGTAATGAATGAATCCGCCGGAACTGTATCGCTTTACATTAACGGTGTGCAGTCGGGATCTTCGGCTGCCATCCCACTGACTGGCGGCTTTGGTTATGTCGGAACATCAACTCCACTGCTCATTGGCAGTGAGACAGGTGCGGCAAACGGAGGGCAATGGGATGGTATAATTGATGACGTGGCGATTTACAACTACGCCTTGACTCCAGCTGAGATTCTGGCCCACTACACCGCCGGTGTCGGCTTTCCAGTGGTTTCGCTGCCGGCTTCCACCAATGTTAATCAGGATGCCACCGTGACACTTTCCGCGTTGGTATCGGGCACAGCGCCGGTGACCCAGGGCTGGTCTGATTCAGGCAACACAGTGGGCGGGCTAAACACTGTCAGCAACGCCACTACCTTGACCTTCGTTGCCAACGCCACCGACACATACACCATAAAGGCGACCAACGCATTTACTTCTCCTACGACTCCGCTTACTCCGCCCTCGGCTTCCGAGGCCGTCACTGTTCATACAGGCGCGCCGTCATTTGCTTCGCCTGGCAATAATATTACTCCAAGTTCCATCTCGGTTTATACTGGAACCCCGGTGACATTTTCCGTTCTGGCCTACGGCACCGCTCCGCTGGGTTCCTTGAGCTATCAATGGTACAATGGGGCGGGCCCCATTGGGGGCGCAACCGCCACCAATTATACGATAAACGCGCCCGAGGGCATCAGCACCTACTATTGCATCGTCACCGGCTCTTCGTCGTCCACCAGCGCTACCGCCACGCTGACGGGAGTTCCCCCGGCAATCGACCACTATGCCACGACGGTTTTGGCCAACAACCCTCCCATCGCCTATTGGCGGCTGAATGAGGCGCCGGACAATGGGAGTGGCAATTATGGAACCACAGCGTACGACTATGTCGGCGGGCACAACGCCTCTTACAACGGCGTTGAGCTTGACCAACCCGGAGTGAGCTTGGTCGATTCGAACTCGGGGGCCTTATTTGGAACTTATGCGAATCCGAACAGTTATGCCGGCGAACTCAACCTCTCAAGCAGTGGCATTCAGCCCATTGACGTTGCCTCTGCCAACGCCGAATTCAGCGTTGAAGCCTGGGTCATGACTACCTCTGGGCAGAACAACGGCGCCGGAATTCTCGCCAAGGGCTATGGCACCACCTTGCAATTCGCCCTCACCGTCACAAACAATGACTTCTATTTCGTTCTCTACCAGTCTACTTCTGACATACTGGTAGTTTGCCCAACCACTATTCCGGTCAACGACGGCGTCTGGCACCATTTGGTGGGGGTTAGTGATGTCGCCGGAGAAGCCTCGGCCGCCGGAGTACATTTTTATGTTGACGGCGGCGATGTTTCCGACGCCTTCGCCCAGTCCGGCAAGGGCGCGGAAGATCCGGGCAGTTCGGCGGCGCAGGATCGTGTCTGCATCGGCGCGCGGCCCTCGGCCAACAGCGACAGCTTTCCCCTCCAATGGGTCGGGAGCATTGCTGAAGTGGGGATTTACAACTACGCCATGAGCGCGACCCAGGTCGCGGCGCACCACACGGCGGGAACCTACTCGCCTCAGATTTCCCAGATACCGGCGTTTAGCATCACGAGTGAGAGCTATGTCCCGGGAGCGAATCCGCCGACAACGGCCAGCGTCGCTTTGACCTGGACGTCAACGCCCAACTACACCTATCAGGTGCAGGCGGCCTCGACACTTGGCTCACCGACCGTATGGGCAAATATTGGCTCGGCAATCACTGCCACAGGAGCAACGACCACCTATGTTGACACCAGCTCTTATGTGACCTCCGGGGCGGGGGCGTATTATCAGGTTATTGGGTATGGGTACTACCCTGGGTACTGAGACTGGGCATTGATTTGATTCACGCCGCCGCCGGAGCAATCTGGCGGCGGTTTTGCTTTGGGCGCATCCGGTTACAATTTTCGCATTTCCGTTTTTGGCGTTTGGTGTTTAATTTTTATCATGCAAATGGATCGGCTGACGATTAAGGCGCAGGAAGCAGTGAAGGAGGCGCAGGAGGTGGCGCGGCGCAATTCCAACCAGGCGGTGGATGCGGAACATCTGCTGGCGGCGTTGCTATCGCAAAGCGACAGCTTGGTGCCCTCGGTCTTGCAAAAGCTGGGGATCCCAACGGCCGGGCTGTCCGCTGCCGTGCAACAGGAAATTGAGCGCAAGGTAAAGGTGAGCGGCGGCTCGTCCGAACTTTATTCCAGCCCGGCGTTGCAGAAGGTGTTCGCGGCGGCGGAGTCCGAGGCGGGCAAGTTGCGCGATGAATATATCAGCGCCGAACATTTGTTTTTGGGTCTGCTGGACAATGGCGGGACCACGCTCAAGAAAATTTTCCAAGCCAACGGCCTGACCCATGACGCCGTGTTGAAAGCCCTGGCCGACCTGCGCGGCAATCAGCGGGTGACGGACCCCAATCCGGAGGACAAATTTCAAGCGCTGGACAAATACGGCCGCGACCTGACGGCGCTGGCCCGCGCCGGAAAAATCGATCCAGTCATCGGGCGCAATGAGGAAATTCGCCGGGTGATGCAGGTGTTGACCCGCCGCACCAAAAATAATCCCGTGCTGATCGGCGAACCGGGCACGGGCAAGACGGCAATCGTGGAAGGGTTGGCCAGGCGCATTGTCAGCGGCGACGTGCCGGAATCGCTCAAGAACAAACGATTGGTGGCGATGGACCTTGGCGCAATGATCGCGGGGGCCAAGTATCGCGGCGAATTTGAGGATCGGCTCAAGGCATTTTTAAAAGAAGTCACGGCCAGCGAAGGGCGCGTTTTATTGTTTATTGACGAGTTGCACACCATCGTCGGGGCGGGCGCCGCGGAGGGGGCCAACGACGCTTCCAACATGCTCAAACCGTCGCTGGCCCGCGGCGAATTGCGCTGCATTGGCGCTACCACGCTGGACGAATATCGCAAATATATCGAGAAGGACCCTGCCCTGGAACGGCGCTTCCAGCCGGTTCATGTCGAGGAACCGAGTGTCGAGGAAACCATCGCCATCCTGCGCGGCCTTAAGGAACGCTACGAAGTGCATCATGGCGTCCGCATCCAGGACGCCGCCCTGGTGGCCGCAGCCACGCTCTCGCATCGTTAGATCGCCGATCGTTTCCTGCCCGACAAGGCGGTTGATTTGATGGACGAGGCGGCCTCTCGCCTTCGCATGGACCTGGATTCGATGCCGGCGGAGATCGATCAATTGGAACGCCAGATCATGCAATTGGAAATCGAGCAGACCGCCTTGCGCAAAGAGAAAGACGCGGCGTCGCGCGAGCGTTTGAAAAAGATTGAGCGGGACCTGGCCAATTTGAAGGAACAATCCATCCAGCTCAAGGCGCAGTGGCAGAACGAAAAGGCCGCCATTAACGCCGTCTCCATTGTCAGCAGCCAGCTTGAGGAAGGCCGGCGGGAGCAGGAGGCGGCGCAACGGGCCGGAGATCTGAATCTGGCCGGTCAAATCCAATACGGCCGCATTCCCGAGTTGCAACGCAAGCTGGCCGCCATGGAGAAAGAAATGGCCCAGCGCCAGGGCAAACACCTCTTGAACGAGGAAGTGACCGAAGAAGACATCGCCCGTGTCGTGTCGGCCTGGACGGGCATCCCCGTCAGCCGCATGCTGGAAGGGGAACGCGAAAAACTGCTCAAAATGGAAGAGCGCCTGCAGCAGCGCGTGGTGGGCCAAAAGGAAGCCATCACCGCCGTGGCCAACGCCGTGCGCCGCGCCCGCAGCGGCTTGCAGGATCCCAATCATCCCATCGGCTCCTTTATTTTTCTCGGGCCGACCGGCGTGGGCAAAACGGAACTGGCCCGGGCCCTGGCGGAATTTCTATTTAACGATGAAAATGCCATGATCCGCATCGACATGAGCGAGTACATGGAGCGGCACAGTGTGGCCCGCCTGATTGGCGCGCCGCCCGGGTATGTCGGCTATGAGGAAGGCGGCCAGTTGAGCGAAGCGGTGCGCCGCCGCCCCTACAGCGTTGTCCTCTTCGACGAAATCGAAAAGGCGCACCACGATGTCTTTAATGTGCTGCTGCAAGTGCTGGATGACGGGCGATTGACCGATGGACAGGGCCGCACGGTGGGTTTCAAAAACACGGTGATCATAATGACCAGCAACATCGGCTCGACCATCATCCAGGAATATTACAATCGTCCGGGCGCTGGATCGGACAAGGACCATGGGAAGATTGAAGAATTGGTCCGGGCGGAATTAAAGAAGCATTTCCGGCCCGAATTCTTGAACCGGATTGACGACATCATTATCTTCCACAGCCTGGATGAGAAACAACTTGAGGCGGTTGTCGGCATTCAATTGCAACGCCTGGAGCAACGCCTGGCACGGCAACAATTGACCATCGAAGTCGAGCCGTCGGCCCGGAAATATCTGGCCAAAGAAGGTTATGATCCGCAATTCGGCGCGCGGCCGTTGAAACGCGCCATCCAGGAATATCTTCTTGACCCTCTGGCCGTGAAACTGCTCGAAGGCGAATTCAAACCGGGTGACCGCATAAAGGCCGTCGCGGAAAACGGACAGTTAAAATTCCAGCGCCAAAAATAACATGGGAATGGACTGGGCATTGGGGGGATTAGGCCAATATTAGTGATTAGGATTTGGTCATTAGACATTCTTGCCGCGACCACAATAGTTAGTGCAGCGTTCAAAATAAGTCCACCAGTAATGGTGTTTTTAGGGTAAAAAAACCTTAATTTAAGGGTTGTCTCTTTTTCGATAATTTCGTAAATTTATCAAGTCGCGCAGGACATCATAAATCCCTTGCGCACTGAGTGTCTTTAACGGGCAGAGTTGACTACGGAAATTGTTGCATGATGAATACCGCGCCAGCGCAAACTGAAAAATACGATGCGTCCAAAATTGATAAATTGGAGGGCCTTGAAGCGGTTCGAAAACGGCCCGGCATGTATATCGGCGACCCGGACGAACGGGGCTTGCACCATTGCGTTTTCGAGGTGCTGGACAATTCCATCGACGAACACCTCGCCGGCTTTTGCACCAAAATCGATGTCACCGTCCATGTGGATGGATCCGTTTCCATTCGCGACGATGGACGCGGCATCCCGGTGGACACCCATCCCAAATGGCAAATGCCCGCCGTCGAATTGGTCCTGACCAATTTGCACGCCGGCGGCAAATTCGGGCAGGGCGCGTATAAATATTCCGGGGGCCTGCACGGCGTCGGCGCCAAATGCGTCAATGCGTTGTCGGATTGGTTCAAAGTCGAGGTCTCGCGCGACAACCAGGTTTATTACATGGCCTTCGAACGCGGCGTCACCAAGCAAAAACTCGAAGTCATCGGCACATCCAAAAACACCGGAACCCTGATCACCTTCAAGCCGGACCCGACGATTTTTACCATCACCACGGAGTTTAAATTCGATTTGCTGGCCAACCGATTGCGTGAACTGGCCTTTTTGAATCCGGGCCTCGAGATCAATTTGAAGGATGAGCGCGTCGAAAACAAGAAGGAGACGTTCCTCTATCGCGACGGCATCGAGCAATTTGTCCGGCAGCTTGGCCGCAACAAGGAGGTGCTGCATCCCAAGCCCATCGTGCTGGCGCGGCAAAAGGATGAGGTCATTGTCGATTGCGTCATGCAATACAACGACAGCTACACCGACCAAATCCTTTGCTTTGCCAACTCGATTTCCAATTCCGACGGCGGCACCCATTTGACCGGCTTCCGCACCGCGCTGACCCGGGCCATCAACCAATACGCCCGCGCCAATAATTTGCTCAAGGAAAAGGACCCGGCCATTTCGGGCGACGACGTGCGGGAAGGGCTCGTCTGCGTGCTGAGCGTCAAGCTGCCCAATCCGCGTTTTGAGTCGCAAACCAAGGTCAAGCTTGTCAATACTGAGATTGAAGGCATCGTTTCGTCCGTGGTTTACGAGGGCTTGATGAGTTTCTTCGACGCCAATCCGCCGGTGGCCCGCAAGGTGATCGACAAGAGCTTGATGGCGGCCCGCGCCCGTGAGGCGGCGCGCAAGGCCCGCGACACCGTCCGCAAAAGCGCGCTGACCGGCGGCGGACTGCCCGGCAAACTGGCCGATTGCTCGGATCGCGATCCCGCCAATACCGAACTTTACATTGTCGAGGGTGACTCCGCCGGCGGTTCTGCCAAGCAGGGCCGCGACCGCAAATTCCAGGCGATCCTGCCCATTCGCGGCAAATTGATCAACGTGGAGAAGGCCCGTCTGGACAAGGTGCTGCAAAATACCGAAATCCGCACCATGATCACCGCCATCGGCACCGGCATTGGCGACGGCGAGGGGGAGGGCGCCTTTTCCCTGCCCAAACTGCGCTACCACAAGATCATCATCATGACGGATGCGGACGTGGACGGGTCGCACATTCGCACTTTATTGTTGACATTCTTTTACCGGCAGATGCCGCAATTGGTCAAGCAGGGTTTTGTCTATATTGCCCAGCCGCCGCTCTACCAAATCGCCCGAAAAAAACGCGTGGAATACGTGGATGACGACGCGCAGATGAACAAAATTCTCATTCAGCTCGGCACGGAAGATGTCCGCTTGCGCGATTTGGCCACCAACAAGGAAATGTCCGAAAAGCAACTGGCCGAAATCCTTGAGCTGCTCGAGTCCCTCGATAAATACGTCCAATCCCTGCGCCGTCATGGCGGCGATTTTGGCGAATACGTTGAGCGCCGCCAAGCCACGACCAAAGAACTGCCCCGGCACCTGGTGAAAGTTCGCGACGGTAACGATGAAACCGTCCACTATTTTCATACCGAGGAGGAGCTGGCCGAGTTTGGCACCGCCAATCCCGACTTGAAGTTGTTCGGCGAAGAAACCGATACATCCCTGCTGGAAAAAGCCGACCGGGAAAAAACTGAAAAGCCAAAATTCGGCAATACGCGCCGTGCGAAGCACGTCGAATTACACGAAAGCAAGTCGGTGATGGAACTGTTGGGCCAGTTGGAAAAGAAAGGCCTGAACGTCGAGCATTATTCAGCCCAGGACAAGCCGCTTTTTGAATTGATCGAGGGCGAAGGCGAGCGGGCCGCGGTCAAGCCTCTCTTTTCCATTGCCGATATCCTGGCTGGCGTCAAAGAGGCCGGCAAACGCGGCATCCAGATCAAACGTTTTAAGGGTCTCGGCGAAATGAATGCCAAGGAATTGTTCGAAACCACCATGAACCCGGAAAATCGCAAGCTCCTGCGCATCGATATGACCGACCTGGTCGAAGCCGAGGAAATGTTCACAAAATTGATGGGCGACGAAGTCGAGCCTCGGCGCCAGTTCATTGAGGATAACGCTCTCAATGTGCGGAACCTGGACGTTTAAAACCACCGCGCCCCACAAACTTTAATTTCCATGCCAGACGAACCCGGCCAGAACCCCCCAGACGAGAACAATCAATTGCCGGTCGGGAGCACTCCGCTTTTTGCCGCCAACGAAAAAATTGAGAAGATCAATGTCGCCGACGAGATCAAAAATTCTTTTTTGGATTATTCGATGTCGGTCATTATTTCCCGCGCGTTGCCGGATGTGCGCGATGGATTGAAGCCATCGCAGCGACGGATTCTATTTGCGATGAACGAATTGGGCGTCATGCCTAATCGCAAGCATATCAAGTGCGCCAAAATCGTTGGCGAGACGATGGGCAATTATCACCCGCACGGCGACATGGCAATTTACCCGACGCTCGTCCATATGGCGCAGCCGTGGGCCATGCGCGAAATGCTCATCGAAGGGCAGGGCAATTTCGGTTCCGTGGAAGGCGATCCGCCGGCGTCGATGCGGTATACGGAAGCGCGCCTGCGTCATCTCGGCGCTGTCCTCATGGCCGACATGGACAAGGACACCGTCGATTTTGTTCCCAATTACGATGAGTCCCGCACCGAGCCGACCGTTTTTCCCGCCGCCTTTCCGAATCTCCTGGTCAACGGCGGCACGGGCATTGCCGTGGGCATGGCCACCAACATGGCCCCGCATAATCTTGGCGAAATCATTGACGGTGTTTGCGCGCAAATCGATAATCCGGAAATCACTGTCGAACAATTGATGCAGCACATTAAGGGGCCTGATTTTCCCACCGGTTGCATGGTCCTCGGGCTGGAAGGGATTAAGAAGTACTTCAAAGAAGGCCGGGGCAGCGTCAAGATTCGAGGCAAAATCGGCATTGAGGAACACAAGGGCAACCGCGAGATGATCGTCATCACCGAAATCCCTTACAACGTCAACCGCGCCACCCTGGTCGAACGCATCGCCGAACTTGTCAATGAAAAGGTCATCACCGACATAACCGCCGTGCGCGATGAATCGGACGAAAACACCCGGGTTGTCATCGAAATCAAGCGCGATGCCATTGCCAAGGTTGTCATAAATAATCTCTACCAACACACCGCCCTGGAAAGCAGCTTCGCGGTCAACGCCCTGGCCATCGATCATGGGCGCCCCAAGACTCTCGGTCTTAAGGCCCTGATCAATTGCTACATCGACCATCGCCGCGAAGTCATCATTCGCCGGGCCCGTTTTGAATTGCGCAAGGCCGAGGAGCGCGCTGAAACCCTGGAAGGTTATCTCATCGCCCTTGCCAATCTGGATGAATTCATCCGCATCATTCGCCAGTCGAACAACCGCGAGGAGGCCAAGATAAAACTGCTCGCCTTTGATTTCACGCGCCACCAGGTCGAACAAATCGGCGTGGTTATCCGCAGCGAAGCCCGTTTGACCAGCGGGCGCTATTCCTTCAGCGATGCCCAGGCCAACGCCATTCTCGAGCTGCGCCTTTACCAATTGACGGGGTTGGAGACGGGCAAAGTCCGGGCGGAATACACGGAGTTGCTCGAACACATCAAGGATTTGCTCGATATTTTGGCAAGGGAAGCGCGGGTTTTCGCCATCATTAAAACGGAATTGAGGGAGATTAAGGAAAAATACGCCACCCCGCGTTTGACCGAGCTGATCCCCGACGAGGGCGAGATTGCCATCGAAGACCTGATCGCCAATGAAGGGGTCATTATCACCATCACTCATGCCGGTTTGATCAAGCGCACCAACGTCAGTTCCTATCGCGCCCAGCGCCGCGGTGGAAAAGGAGTCATCGGCATGACCACCCGCGAAACATCCGCCACGCCGGGCGAGGTCGATGACTTCATCGAGCATCTCTTTACCGCCAGCACCCACGATTACTTGATGTTCTTTACCGATACCGGGCGGGTCTATGTCGAGCGTGTCCACGAAATACCGGACATGGGTCGCGCCGCCAAGGGTCGCAGCATCGCCAACCTGCTCGAACTGAAGGCCGGCGAAAACATCGCGGCCCTGATTCGGGTTCTGGCCAAAACCGGCCCGAACAAGGAGGACATCACCTGGACGCAGCCCGGTGAAGTTTTCTTTGCCACAAAGCAAGGGACTGTCAAAAAAACGTCGCTCAACGAATTTGGCAATGTCCGCAAAGGGGGCATCATCGCCATCACGATTGAACAAGGCGACGCCCTCATCGATGCCAAGCTCACCCGTGGCAGCATAGTAGAAAATGACGAGGTTAAAGACCCTGGCGACGGCGTCGTGCTTATCACGCGCGAAGGCATGAGCATTCGATTCTCCGAAGCCGATGTCCGGTCCATGGGCCGAAGCGCTTCTGGCGTCCGCGGCATCAGCCTCGAACAATCCGATGCCGTTGTTGCCCTGGCGGTGGTGGTGCCCGATGCGACCTTACTCGTCGCCGGCGAAAACGGCATCGGCAAACGCACCGATTTTGGCGAGTATCGCACTCAATCCCGCGGCGGCAAGGGAATCATTACGATGAAGACCAATGAGAAGACGGGGTGCGTGGTGGGCGCGTTGACTGTCAAAGATACGGATGAAATCATGCTCATCACTGTGGCGGGTCAAATGGTCCGGACGCGCGTCGGCGACATCCGCGAAGCGGGCCGCAATACTCAGGGCGTCAAAATAATTGGCTTGGACGGCACCGACAAACTAAAGGCAATCGCCCCGGTAATCAGCGAGGAAAAGGAAGAGGGCGAAGAACCTGCCGCTACCACGCTATCCCAGTAGTAGCAGGTTAACATTCAGGGAGTTGAGACTTGCACGTCGGATTGCTTTACGTTTTCTTTATTCGTGGCGTAGTGCGATATAACACGCTTATTTAAAGCTACTTACACAATGTAATAAATGTATGGGCGTGGTTTTTTTGGCCTTCGATTGTCGGGATTATTTCCATTCGGTGAAGAATTACGTGTTCCACGTAAATGGCGAATTTAAATGTAAGCCGTTTATTATAAATAGTTTACGGCGTAGATGTGTTGGATGCTTTATGTTGGTCTGAATCTTGCTGATATGGCTCATAGACAGGGGGTTATATTAATTATTGAGCATAGCGAGAGAGTTGAAAATGAAGAATCTTTTTAGGCAGGTGGTGACTACGATAATCGGTTCGGCCATTGTGACGGGAATGTCGGTGAAGGTGATTGCGGGTCCGGTTACGCTTACTGTTGGCAGCCCAGTCACGGTTACAGATATTACGGATTGGACAACGGAACCAAACGAAACCCCAAATAAAGTTGTTGATCTTGATCTGCCGTACGCGGGTTACGATGGCGGTGTCTATGCCGGGATAAACACGCTGTCGGTGACGGTTGGCTCGGATACTTTCACGGCCAGCGGGTTTTGTATTGATCCATTCCACTTTAGCAAAGACGGAGCACAAGCTTACACCACGGTTGCTCTGGGAAGCGCGCCGAAGTACCCCGGTCCAATGGGCGCCACAACCGCCTTGGATATTGAAGATTTGTGGGCTGAATATTTCCCCGCTGCGCAGACTTCTGCAACAGTGGCTGCCGGTCTGCAGATTGCGATTTGGGATCTAGTTTCGGATGCGGCGGCGGCGGCCAATGGCGTGCCAGTGTCTGACTATTATACGCTCACCAGCGGAAATGATTACGGGGCTGCTGCGGACATTGCGTCACTTGCGACTTATACCGGCCCTGCAGCCAACCTGATCGGTGTGACCGGGCCGGGCCAGGATTACGTGATTGCAAATCCAGCACCGCCTCCTTCCCCATCCATTCCAGACGGCTGCACGACTCTGGGCCTTCTCGGCACTGCACTGGCGGGCCTCGAAGGACTTCGCCGGAAGTTGGGCCGGTTTGCCGGATCAGCCCGTTGATCTGCAAGAGGCAGTCACTTTAATCCCTCCTCTTCATCGCAACTTAAGGTGCCTTGGAAGATAATGGCTTCCATGACGGGCGAATTGTTGGCACCATTGCAAGCGATATCCATGCGGCTGCTGATTGTGGAAGACGAAGAGGATTTGCGGCGCGGGCTGGAACAGGCCTTGCGGGAGGAAGGCTACGCTGTGGACGGATCAAGTGAAGGCTCGGACGCGCTTTACAAGGCCGAAACATGGGATTACGACGCCATCGTCCTGGATATCATGCTGCCAGGCCTGGATGGCTGGGAAATTCTGCAACGCCTCCGCCGGAAGAAGAAGACCCCCGTGCTTTTATTGACAGCTCGCGACGCCGTCCCGGACCGCGTGCGCGGACTGGATTTGGGTGCGGATGATTACCTCGTCAAACCGTTCGATTTGGGCGAACTTCTCGCCCGCGTTCGCTCCTTGATTCGCCGCGCCGCCGCCGCGCCCAATCCTGTGATGACTCTCGGTGCAGTCAGCATCAACACCGTCGCCCGCACTATTGCGGTGGAGGGTTCCGAGATTGCGTTGACCGCGCGCGAATACGCCCTGATCGAGTATCTGGCCACACGTCGCGGCAAGGTGGTCAGCCGCACCGAATTGTACGATCACCTGTTCGCCGAGGAGGATGAATCGTACTCGAACTTGTTGGATGTTCACGTTTGCAATCTTCGCCGCAAGCTCGGCAAGGATTTAATCCAAACGCGACGAGGGCACGGCTACGTCATTGATTGAGGGCCGTATGATTTACAAATCCATTCGTTGGCGAATCCAAGTCTGGCACACCGTCCTGCTGATCTGTCTGGTGACCGGGATGCTGGGCTCCTTTTATTGCTATGAGCGGGCCGAGCGTTTTCGGGAGATTGACAATCAACTGCAAGCGTTATTGACGCCGCTCCTCCCCAGGATCATGCCGCCACGAGGGCCGGATTTCAATGGAGAGCCTCCGCCACCCGGGCCGGAAGGCGGTCCAGAGCGAGGGCCGGAACGAAGACAGGACGCAAAGAATCAGACCGGTTTTGCGGAGTTTGAAAAGGGCCCATTTTATTACGCGGCCTGGTCGCCCAACCACGATTTAATCAGTCAATCTTCCGGCGCCGCCGTGCCGCTGCCAAACCGCAGCGAGTCCGGCAAGGAGCAGTTTTTTCGCAGTCGTGGCGAATCTCGTGAGCTGGTCAATTTTGGTCCAACGGGGGATTGTGTTGTTGTGGGGACTTCCATGGCCCAGGCGGCGAGCGAACTGAAACGTCTGGCGTTGACGCTGATTGGCGTGGGGTTCGGACTGACCTTGTTTGGTTTGGCGGGCGGGTGGTGGGTAGCTGGCCAAGCCTTGCGCCCCATTGGCGAAATCAGCGCGACTGCCCAAAAAATTGCGGGCGGCAACCGCGCCAAACGGATCGACATTCACGAAACTGAAAGCGAACTTGGCCAGTTGGCCGGAGTGCTGAACCGCACTTTCGATCAGCAAGACAGCGCGTTCGAGCAACAGGTGCGTTTTACAGCCGATGCTTCGCACGAATTGCGCACTCCCGTTTCGGTCATACTCACCCAAGTGCAACTGGCGCTGGCCCGCGAACGCGACCCCGAGGAATACCGCGAGACACTGCAAATCTGCCAGCGTGCCGCCGAACGGATGCGCACACTGGTCAATTCGCTCCTCGAACTGGCGCGGGTGGATTCAGGGGAATTTCAACTGATGCTCGAAGAATGCGATTTGGCTGCGCTGGCGTCCGATTCGTTGGAACTTATTGCCCCGCTGGCCCGGGAAAAGGGCGCGGTCTTGCGAAGTTCCATCCAACCGGTCCGGACCAAAGCCGATTCGGCCAGGATCGGGCAGGTCCTGGTAAATCTTCTCTACAATGCGATCCAGCACAATTCCAAGAAGGTTGAAGTCTGCCTTTCGGTGCAAAGCAAGGGGAATGAGGCTGTATTGCGCGTCACGGACAACGGCGCCGGGATTCCGTCCGAAGCGCTGCCTCATGTCTTTGAGCGTTTCTATCGGGCGGACAAGAGTCGCGGTGGAACAAAGAACGGCAGCGGCTTGGGCCTGGCCATCAGCCAAGCCATCGTGCAGGCTCATGGAGGCACAATCCGCGTGGAAAGCCGGCCGGGCCTGGGGGCGGATTTTACAGTGAGCCTGCCGTTGGCCGGTTGAGAAAAGACCCTTAAATCCTCTTCACGCTCTCTTAAGGTTGGCTGGTTTAAGCTGGGCCCATGAAAACGCAAATATTTTCTTTGTTCAACAAACGCCCATTGACCATGCCCATCTTTGCTTTTGCGTTCATGGGCGCATGGACCACTGCTACTGCCGATTCACAGCTTGCTTCGTGGTTTACCACGGCATCAGGACAATATGCGCGAGTGTACACCAATACAGCTTCGGAGGATTCAGGCAACTACGTAAACACATGGAGCAACGGCACCGAAACGCAGTCGTTGCCCGCCTATAGCGGCGTGCAGGAAATCGATTATTCGAGCGACTGGATTTATATCCGCAGCACCGGGCTGGGTTTTCACATTATGGGGCCGTGGTATTTGAACGCGGCCAAGACCACCATTTTCCCCAATTATCCGGTGAACACCAAAACCTTTACGCGCATTCCCCGCACCAGCACCTTGACCAGCATGGTGACCAACGGCGTGGCGTCAACCAATGCCACCGGCCTGGGCGCCATCGGCGGTTTTGTGGATGGAGTGGCCATGTACAACAGTTGGGACGCCTACTACTGGAATGGCACCACCAATGTCAGCGGCGGCGGCAGCAGCGGCTATTATTGGCGGCGGGATGCTTACGTGAACGAAGGCGTTACATTCGATCCGGGAAACGCGCATCAAGACCAATCAGGCACTTATCATTACCACGCCAATCCTCCCGCGTTGCGTTACCTGTTGGGGGACGGAGTGAGCTACAACGCCACCACCGACACTTACACAGAGAATCCCACGAACCTCCATCATTCGCCCATTCTTGCCTGGGTGAACGACGGCCATCCGCTTTACGGGCCTTATGGTTATTCCAATCCCACCAATTCGAACAGCGGTATTCGCCGGATGGTCTCAGGTTATGTAATCCGCAACGGGCAAAACGGCACCGACAATCTCACTGTCACTGGACGAACCAACATACCCGCCTGGGCGGCCCGCGTTTTTGGCGTTTCGTCCAATCAATCCGGGCCCAATGTCAGCACAAACCAGCCATTGGGAACTTATATGGAGGACAATGATTACCTTGGCGATCTGGGACAGAAACAGGGAGTTGGCTTTGATCTTGACGAGTATAACGGCCGTTATTGCGTGACGCCCGATTTCCCGGACGGAACGTACGCGTATTTTGTCAGCATTGCGTCGGATGGAACCCCTGTCTATCCGTATAACATCGGGGCGGGCTATTACGGCAACCCGACTGGCGGCACAGTATCGAATCTGACGGAGACAGTCGTCACCAATTACCTTGGCGGACCCAACGCCACATTGCAATTGAGCGCGCCATCGGTCGCGAATAACACCGTGACGCTGGTCTGGAGCGCGGTCCAGGGCGGCACTTACCAGATTGAAGCATCCCCCAATCTCACCGCTTGGACCAATAAGACGGCGAATATCACTGCGTCGGGAAACACCGCCCAAACCAGTTTTTCTGGCAACGGCCAGCGTGAATTTTACCAGGCCGTCATGACAAACCTGGCCAGTTACGATACTGTAAGCTCCAGCGGAGGAATCACCAGCGTTTCTCCCACGTCGTACGGCCGAAGCACCAATTTCGTGCTGACAATCTATTTGAATTCAAACGCAAACCCGGCTCCGCCTCCCACATCCGCGCCGGTCAACAGTGTCACGATCGGGTCAAACTCCGGCACCTCGCTCAAGCATGTGAGCCAAACCGAGGTGCAGGCGACTTTCAATCTTTCCGGTACCACGGGACCGCAAACGGTTTCCGTCGTGTTTCCCGGCCCCATGGGAATGCCCCAGAATACTGTCACCTATACGTTATCCAACGGTTTCACGGTACAATGAACCTGCGTTTCGCCAATTGCGCCGTTTGGGCGGCGGTCAGCCTTCTGTCGGTTGCGGCCAGAGGGGCGGTACTGCGCGTCGCCATTGTTCCCAGCTACAACGCCGCTGCGGTGGTCTTCGATAAACCGGCCCAGACCAACCCAGCGGCGCAGCAGTTTTCCGTTACCCGGTTGGATTTCTTGTTGTCAGATTTTGAGCTCCACCGTCGCGGAGGAACATGGCTGCAAACCACCAATTGGCAGGCTTGTGTTAAGCTCGGCGAAAACCGCGGCAATGCCACGGTGAGTGGGCTGGAACCCGGTGCTTACGACCGTATTCGGTTTCATGTGGGGTTGACTCCCGCGCTGAACCATTCCGACCCGGCACTTTATCCCCCCGGCCATCCTCTCAATCCGAACCTGAACGGTTTGCATTGGGGATGGGCGGGCGGTTACGTCTTTTTCGCTCTGGAAGGACTGTGGCGCGATGATCGGGGCCAATGGCGGGGCTACTCCTTTCATTTGGGAAACGATCCCCAACTCATGACCGTTGAACTGCCTGTCGCGCTGGAATTGGGCGAGGACAAATCACTCGTCTTGACGCTGAATTTAAACGGACTGTTCCCACGCAAAATTGACGATGCAAACGCCTCGACTCATTCCCGCAAAGGCGACGAACTGGCATCGTCCTTGCGCGCGACGGTTGAAAAGGCGTTCTCCGTCGCCGCAATCGGATCCGCTTTGCCGGTTCCGCCTCTTGGCAAATCCACCGCCCAGGAACCGCTCCAAGCCACCACACATCCCTACCGTTTCACTTTTTCCGTGCGCTTTCCCCGGCCGGATTTGCCCCTCGACAATCCGCTCACCCAGGAAGGCGTTGATTTAGGGCGCCGCCTGTTCTTTGAAAAAAAGCTCTCCATCAACTACCGCCAATCCTGCGCCTCGTGCCATCAGCCGGAACACGCATTCAGCGACTCCGGCAAACGCTTCAGCGCCGGAGCGGAGGGCGCGGCGGGGACTCGCAATGCCATGGGGCTGTTCAATCTTGCCTGGAAACGGTCCTTCTTTTGGGATGGTCGCGCGGCCACTCTTCGCCAGCAAGTTCTCATGCCTATCCAGAATTCCGTCGAAATGCACCAGTCCCTGGACAAAGTCATCGCCAAACTGGCTGCGACTGCGGAGTATCCCGCGCTTTTTGCAGGCGCTTTTGGCAGCCGTGAAATAACGACCAACCGCGTGGCCCTGGCGCTGGAACAATTCATATTGACGCGTATTTCCTGCGATTCAAAACTGGACCGCGCCTTGCAGGGGGCGGAACAATTGACCGACGAGGAGAAGCGCGGGTTCGAATTATTCATGACAGAATACGACCCGCGGCGCGGCCTGCGCGGGGCCGATTGTTTTCATTGTCACGGCGGCCCGCTTTTCCAAAGCCAGGGGTTTGCCAACAACGGCCTCGATGCGGTTTTTCCCGACGCCGGCCGCGGCGCGGTCACCGGCCGGGAGTGGGACAACGGGCGTTTTGCCGTGCCGTCATTGCGCAACGTCGAATTGACCGGCCCCTACATGCACGACGGCCGGTTTAAAACGTTGGAGGAAGTCGTTGCCCACTATTGCACAGGAGTCAAACGCAGCCCGACGCTCGATCCCAATCTGGCCAAACATCCCGACGGCGGCGTGCCCTTGTCCGCCGCCGACCAGAAGGCGCTCGTGGCGTTTTTGAAGACGTTGACAGAAGAGTCGCTGCGGCCAGGCCAGGGCAACGGGCAGTTGTCAAAGAACTGGGTCACATGCCCATAATCTGGTAGCCGCAATCGACGTAAAGGACCTGGCCCGTCGTGGCCGCCGCGCCGTCGCTGGCCAAAAAGGTTCCCGTCGCGCCGAGTTCATCGGGGAGGACATTGCGTTTCAGCGGGGTGTGGGCTTCGTAGTGTTTGAGCATTTCCGAAAAACCGGCGATGCCGCGGGCCGCCAGGGTGTTGACAGGGCCGGCGCTGATGCAGTTGACCCGGATTTTCTTCGGACCCAAATCATAGGCCAGATAACGGGTGCTGGCTTCGAGCGACGCCTTGGCCACGCCCATCACGTTGTAATGCGGCACCACTTTTTCCGAGCCATAGTAGGTCATGGCTACGATGCTGCCGCCTTCGGTCATGAGCGGAGCCGCGCCGCGGGCCAGCGCGATTAGAGAATAGGCGCTGACATCGTGGGCCACGCGAAACGCTTCGCGCGTTGTGCTTAAAAAATTTCCTTCCAACGCCTCACGCGGGGCGAAGGCCACGGAATGCAGAAGCAGGTGGAGCTTGTCAAATTTGCCGCCGACTTCAGAAAAAACGCGGGCGATATCATCGTCCTTGGTGACGTCGCACGGGAGAATCATCGTCTCGGCCCCGAATGTGCCGGCCAGTTCCGCGACGTTGTCCTTGAGCCGTTCGCCCTGGTAGGTAAAAGCGAGCGTGGCTCCGGCGTTGTGCCAGGCTTGGGCGATGGCCCACGCGATGGACCGCTTATTGGCCACGCCTACGACTAATCCAATCTTTCCAGCAAGTATCGACATATACGGCACTGATTGAGGATTGAGGTAGCCATCTTGTCAAGCGAGGAGCGCGTGCGTTTCTTGCGCGACGTTCGGCGTCTCGCCGACATGGCATGGCTCACACATTATGACTGGTTGCATTTTCGCTGGACGGCTCAATTCGGCTGAGGTCGGGTTTTTGGTGGAAGGATTTCTTGATTCTCTTCAGCCTAAATACTAGAGTCAAAACCATGAAGATGCCGGCATTAAATGAAGCCCGAACATGCTGGGACGAGCTTTTCAAGGATGCTCAGGCCAAATCGCCGGTCGTGCTGGTGCGAGGGAGAGCGGTTGCGAAGCTCGAACGGGCGAACCGGCCAACATGCGCTTAGAAAGCGACAAATTCAAAATTGAGTCGTTCATGGTTGCCATGGGAAAGCAGGTGCGAGGCAAAGGGCGTATTTATCTGACTGGCGGCGCGACGGCTGTTCTCCATGGCTGGCGAACCATGACGATTGATATTAATATAAAACCGGATCCGGAACCCGCCGGCCTTTTTGAAGCCATTGCCATGTTGAAGGATGAATTGGATGTGAACGTGGAATTGGCCAGTCCTGATCAATTTATTCCTGCCATTCCGGGCTGGCGTGAACGCAGTTTGTTCATTGCCATTCACGGGTTGATTGAGTTTTTTCACTACGATCCGTATGGTCAGGCCCTGGCCAAACTGCAACGAGGACACGAACGCGATTTGCGGGACATTCAATGCTTCTTGCGCGACGGATTAATTCAAATGGGACGATTGCGAGAACTGTTTCATTTGATCGAACCGCAACTCATCCGTTATCCCGCGATTGACCCCGCGGCATTTCACGCCGCCGTCACTCAATTGTATAATGAAAACCGATGATATGATTCGCGGTCTGCCGGGTGAAAAACTGGTGCGCCAGGGATTGGCTGATTTCCAATCTGGTCTATGCACTATTCCGGCCTGCCTGGTTCGTATCGCGCGACCCCGCTTAAGCCGCGCCGGCCTGATGCCGCAAAGTGATCCCGGGCAGTTTTCCGAACCCGAATTGCAATTATATGATTTGCTCAAACTGGAACCTGGCGACGCTTATTCCCGCTACAATGCCTTGGTGCGCGAATTGGTCAGTTTTGAAAATGCGCTGGATCGGCGATATCGAAAGACCAAAAATTGAAAGCAGGGTTACCGCAATTCAATCTGCGGCGGTGCGGCAACGTATTGGGCCACCGTCAGCCGGACATCAGGATGGGTGCGCATGAATGACGCGGGACAGGCGGCTCTCACCGGTCCGTACAAAGCGCGCCGCACCACCGCGCTTTGCCAGGGACGATTGCAGTACAGCCGCAATCGCCGCGCGGCCAGAATTTCCTTCATGCCAACGGTAACTGCGCGTTGCGGAATAATCGTGATTTCACCGCCAACGGTAACGGAGTTGATGGTGCGGGTCTCGCGGGAAAGCGTGAGCGTCCGGGTGGGCAAACGGGCAAACGCCTCGTCGGTGACTGTTTCGCCGGCCTCCGGCGGTTCGTTAAACGCCAGATGTCCGTTGATGCCAATGCCGCCGAAGCAGGCGTCGATGCCGCCCCGCTTGTCAATTAGAGCTTGAATTGCGCCAGGGTTCGCGGGGTCGGGAAAGACGCGGTTCTCCGGACGGGGCGCCAGCAGAGGGTCGAGCAGACTGTAGAAGGAGCGGTCCATAAAAGCGCGAAAACTCAGCGGATGTTCCAGCGAAATCCAGGCCTCGTCGTGCGCCAGATACTCATCCATGTTGATCAGCACCGTTTCGTGCATCGAAATTTTTTCGCGCGTTAATTTCTGCGCCAAAATGGGGAATCCCTCCACGGGCCCGACCGGAATTATCAGCGTCGCATTTTTTCCCTCGTCTCGGGCGCGAAGAATCTCCGCAAACATATCGTCCGCCATGGCCTGGCCGATGGCGGCCAGGTCACTTTTGACAACGAGTTTGATGTTTGTGCCACGGCCCAGTTCTGCCGCTGGCACCCGCAGATACTCCGGCAACAGACTCATGCGGACCGGAGCGCGGCGGGGAGCATCCGGTTGAGCGAATCCTGGAACTGCCCCTGCTCCATTGTCAACAAACGCAAATCGTGGGCGCCGTCCGCGCGCGCGCATTCGTAAAAAAGAAACGCCTTCCGCCCGTCAGTTTGCGCGTCGAGGTAGCGCAGGGAATGAGACCCGTGCGGGCTGATGTGGGCCGGCCCTTTTGCGCTCAACGTTCTCCAGTGGCGCAAATTGTCCGAAATCGCAACGCCAGTTTTCTCCTCGTAATTCTCCTCGTGGCTGGCGCTGCCATCGTAAAACGCCACAAAATTCCCATCCATCGGCACGACGCTATTGATGCGCCGGCAATAACCGTCCCATCCCGTGCCATTGGGCCGGAAGACAATGCCCTGCCATTTCCAATGGTCCAGATCGCTTGAGGTGGCCAGGCCCGTCGCAGAAAGGCATTCGCCGGTATTGTAAATGTCCAAAGTGGCGTGCGCCTGGCCCGTCGTTTTGGGCGTTGGCACGGCCACGCTCAGGAACATGTAATAGACGTTCTCGTGCCGCAGAATCCATGGGTCCTTGATGCCTTCCAGTCCGAGAGGCGCGGCTTTCAATACGGTTTCAACATTCCTGGCGTAAAGTTGCTTCGCCACTGTTCCCCGGAGCATGGCGACGCACCAGCGGCCATCCGCCGGGTCCACGTAGCTCGTGAAATAGCGCCAGACCTTGTCCGTTCCCCGATGGATGGTGCCGCGTTCGATGGAGGCGGTTTTATATTCTGCTTTATTGACGCTCCAAATGTTTTCCCAGTGCTTCAGATCGGTGGACCGGGCAATGTGTGCCTCCCCGCCCCGGTCCGGTTGCACGCCGCGAGGGCGGCGGACTCGATAGGTCAAATACCACGCCTTTTCAGTCGTTTCATAAAAGGCCCCGGGCGCTCCGGCCCAAAAACCGCCGCGGTTTCCGACCGGTTCACGAATAATGTGCCCATGGGAAAGGTTCATCGCACTTTATTGACGCGATTGAGGAATCGAAGGGCTGCCCGTTTTCACGTGGTCAACTTATCCACCTTGCCCGTCATGAAATCCTTGTTTTTATCGCCAACCCAATAGCGATTGCCAGCGATGCACCAGATGAAATGCAATTCCTCTTCCTGGCTGAAGACCGGATGGTAATTCAAAAGCGGGATCGTCACGGCGTCTCCTTCCCCGACCGAGCGGACAAAACTCTTGGTTTCCTCCTCGGCGTAAACTTCCATCGAGCCGCGCCCCTTGGTAAAGATATAAACCTCTTCCTGGTCAGTGTGATTGTGCGGCGGCCAGGAGCGCTGGTTTGGCTGAAAGATGGTGTAGCCGGCGATCAGTTTGTCCGCGCCTTCGCCCACGTCGAACATGAGGAAAACGTCCTTGCCTTTCAGATGGCGGATACGCTTCTCGTCCTTGCAGAATTGCTGCCAGCGGGAGTGAAAAACGGGGTGCGCCTTTTCGGCTGGCGCGCGACAGACGATTACCTTGCTTTCGCCCTGCTTTTGATGGAGACGATATGAGGCATTGCGCGGCACATAAAGAACGTCGTAATGCTCCAGCGCATAATCCGCGCCGTTCAGGGTGACGGTCACCGCACCTTTCCAGCAAAAAAGCAGCGCTTCCTCGGCGGGATGCGCCAAATTTCCGCTGTGGGCCGCGCCGGTCAGCTCATAAACCCCGTAAGTCAGAAATTGCAGGTTGGAACTGTGCGGGCTGGATTTTTCAATGTAACGGAAGTATCCGGCCTCGGCGCTCAGAAAATTAGCATGTTTTGGCTTGTCCATAGTTTTCATTTTCACGGGCGGCGATTCAGCGCGCGCCTGCGTATCGACTATATTGCAATAGATATGTGTTTGGTTTCAAGAAAAGAGTCGAGTCCTTCGCTGCCTAATTCGCGTCCCCAACCGCTTTGTTTGACCCCTCCGAAGGGCGCATTGGTGGTCGTGGGCAACCCGTCATTGATTCCCAACATGCCGGCTTCGATTTGCTCCATCAACCGAAAGGCGCGGCTGAGATCGCGGGTGAAAGCGTAGGCGGCCAGGCCGAACGGGGCGGAATTGGCCGCGGCAATAGCTTCGGCCTCCGTGACAAACGGTGCGATGGCGGCGACAGGCGCAAACGTCTCTTCCTTCATGCACAGGGCGTCCTTTGGCACATCGGCCAGGACGGTTGCTTCCAGAAAGTAACCGGGCCGGTCGGGGCGTTTGCCGCCGCACAGCAGGCGCGCGCCGCCTTTCACGGCATCGGCCACATGTTCCAACGCCTTTTTGACGGCGTTTTCATCGATCAGCGCGCCGATCTGCACGTCCGGTTCCAGCCCGTCACCCACTTTCATCGCCTTTGTCTTTTCGGTCATGAGTTTGACAAAGGCGTCATAAATGCCGCGCTGAACGTAGATGCGATTCGCAGCGATGCAGGATTGGCCGGTGTTGCGGAACTTGGCCAGCATCGCACCTTCCACGGCTTTCTCCAAATCGGCATCATCAAAGACCAGCACCGGATTCAGCCCGCCCAGTTCGAGGGACAACGGCTTGACTTGCGCCGCCGCCCCCGCGATCAGGCGCTGTCCGACTTCCGTTGAGCCGGTGAAACTAATTTTTCGCACCAGTGGGTTCTGCAAAAACTCGTCCCCGATCTCGGAGGCCGAACCCGCCACCAATTGAAAAACGCCCTTGGGCAATTTCACGGTGTCGCAAGCTTCCGCAAAAGCGACGTTGCAAAGCGGGGTGTAACTGGCGGGCTTTAAAATGGCAGTGCATCCGGCGGCAAGGGCCGGAGCAATCTTTCGCACCGAAAGCACGAGGGGAAAATTCCACGGGCTGATCGCTCCCACCACGCCGATGGGCGTCTTGACCACCAAGTTCCGCTTGCCATCCGTTTGATGCGGGATGATACGGCCATAGCCGCGCCGCGCCTCCTCGGCAAACCAATGCAAATGGTCCACGGTCATGCCCATTTCGCCAACGCTCTGCGCCAGCGGTTTGCCGTTTTCGAGCGTCATGATGCGGGCGATTTCGTCCCGGCGGCGCTCCAATTCATTGGCGATCTTGTGCAAATACTCGCCGCGCACCTTGCCCGTCAATACCCGCCAGCCCGCAAAAGCGGCGTGTGCGTCCTGAATCGCCTGGGCCAGGCGAGGGCGATCAATGGCCGACATTTGGGCAAACGCCTGGCCGGTGGCCGGATTCTTGACCGGGAACTGTTTGGTCGTCGTGACAAATTCGCCGTTAAGATAAAGCGGATACGTTTTCACCTTGCTCGGAACATGCTTAAAATTTAAATATTAGTCAAACTCAGTCGTTGACCCGCCCCTTTTATAGCACGGGCAGGGTATTTTGTGCTGTTATATTTTTAAGTAATTTTAAGCGGGTCCATAAGGAGGGCATGGGCAGAGCCTGATTCCCGTCCTGCCCACGCTTTACCCCCGGTGAAAGATTATTCACTGGGCGATTTGCATAAGAGCGGGGAATTGGAGACAATGGTGTCATGAAGTTTGGTTCTGTTAAGATGACCCGGCGCCGTTTGCTGGGGTCCGCCGCGAGAATTGCCGCTCTGGCGGCGGCCTCGTCCTTGTTGCCACCGAGCGTGCGGCGCGCGCTGGCACAAAACGCCCCGCGCCAAGGCTCATTGCGCGACATCAAGCATGTCGTTCTGTTGATGCAGGAGAATCGCTCCTTTGACCATTATTTCGGCACGCTGGCCGGAGTCCGCGGCTTCGATGATGCCAACGCCTTGAAGTTGCCCAGTGGCCGATCGGTATTCTATCAGCCCGATCCGCACAATCCGAATGGATACTTGCTGCCGTTTCATTTGGACACACTCAAAACCTGCGCGCAAAAACATCCCTCGACCAGCCACGCATTTAAGACCCAGCATGACGCCTGGAACGGCGGCAAAATGGACAACTGGATGCCCGCGCACCGTCAAGTAGACGGAGCCAAAGCGCCCTACGTCATGGGATACCACACCCGGGCGGACATCCCCTTCCAATTCGCCCTGGCCGAGGCCTTCACCATTTGCGACGCCTACCACTGTTCGGTCCTCGGCCCCACCTGGCCCAATCGCATGTATTGGATGACCGGAACCATTGACCCGGAAGGACGACACGGCGGGCCGCTGATTAAAAACAAGGCAATCCCCGGAGGATTTCGCTGGACCACATACGCCGAACGATTGGAGAAAGAGGGCGTGAGTTGGAAGGTGTATTCACAGCCGGACAGCCACGATTCGGAAAATCATGGCTTTAACGTGCTGCAATTTTTCAATGCGTTTCAGAAGGCCGCGCCCGGTTCGCCGCTCTATAACAAGGCGATTCGATGCGGGACGGACGCGGAGTTTGAAGAAGATGCGCGCAACGACAAACTGCCGGCCGTTTCCTGGATCATCACCACCACCACCGAATCCGAGCATCCGGACCACATGCCGGCGGCGGGGGCGGCGTTTGTGGCGAGGAAGATTGAGGCCATTGCGGCGAATCCGGAAGTGTGGGCCAAAACCGCATTCATACTCAATTATGACGAAAATGACGGCATCTTCGACCATGTCGCGCCGCCGGTGCCGCCGCCGGGCACGCCGGACGAGTTTGTGTACGGCCTGCCCGTCCATCGCACTCATGGCTCCGGATTGTTGCGGGGCACAGCGGATGAATTTGTGGGCGGCCTGCCCATCGGCGCAGGGTTCCGCGTTCCGTGCATCATCATTTCGCCATGGACAGCGGGCGGCTGGGTGTGCAGTCAGCCTTTCGACCATACATCGGTGCTCCAATTTCTGGAAAAATTCACCGGCGTAACTGAGCCAAACATCACTGACTGGCGTCGCAGGACTTTTGGCGACCTGACCTCCGCCTTCCGTTTTGATGAGGACAAAGCGGGGCCGCCCCAATTGCCGGAAACCGCCAAACGCCTTGAGCTTGCCCGGTCCGAAGCCGCCCACCTGCCCGCGCCCAGAATGCCCGGCGCCGGTCAAAAGCCGCCGACACAGGAACAAGGCCAACGCAGGCGCGTCCCGCGAGTTTGATATTTTGATTCGCCCCCGCCTGTCCCATCAGGCAAGCCCATTCCCCGCTTACCCGGAATTAAGCGGAAATATGCGGAAGTACCCGGAAATATGCGGACATCGGGCTGGCCCTACTGAGGTTGCTTCGAATTGACGGACAGGGAAATGGGTGAACAATGAATGATCAAGCCGATGAAACAAATAACTGTCAAAGAGCGCCGGAAGTTCGATCCCACGTTTAAACGCGAAGCGGTGCGGAACTGGCTGCAAAGCGATCGGTCCGCCGCCTCCATCGCACAGGAACTCGGGCTTAAAGCCCACCAACTTTATGGCTGGAAGGAGCGCTTGGCCCCCGCCGACGCTGGGGGGAGAGCGGCGGCGGGGGCCAAGCCCGGTTCGGTGGCTGACCTGCAGGCCCAATTGGAGGCCGCCCATTGCGAACTGCGTCATGTGCGGCAACAGCGTGACATTTTAAAAAAAACATTGGGCATTCTCTCCGAACCGTCCTCCAACGATAGGAACGGATCCACGCCATGAAGAACGAGTATTCCATCCTGGCTCTGTGCCAGCATCTGGAGGTTTCGCCCAGCGGTTACTACGACTGGCAAAGACGGCGCACGGACTTGGGCCCGCGCGCCCTCGAGAATAAAATCCTGGCCCAAGAGATCCGGCAGATCTACGCCCAAAGCCGGCAAACTTACGGCAGCCCACGGGTCGTCCATGCACTGCGCCAGAAAGGCCGCCGCTACGGACGCAATCGCATCGCTCGCCTCATGAAACAACAAGGCCTCTGCGGTCGCCAGACGGCCCGCTACCGCGTGCGCACGACCGACAGCAACCATGACCAACCCATTGCCCCCAACCGACTGGCCCAAGAACCCAAGGCCACCGCGCCCAATCAACTTTGGGTAGCTGACATTACCTACATTGAAACCAAGGAAGGCTGGCTTTACCTGGCCGCCATCCTGGACCTCTACAGCCGTAAGATCGTGGGCTGGGCCATGAGTGAGCGCATCGACACCTCTCTTGTTTTAAAAGCTCTGGCCATGGCCCTTCTTCATCGTCACCCTCCAGCCAATTTGCTCTTCCATTCCGATCGCGGCGTCCAATACGCCAGCAGCGATTATCGTCAAGCCATAGGCCAAGCTGGCTTCGTTGCCTCGATGAGCCGCAAAGGCAACTGCTACGATAATGCCACCATGGAAAGCTTCTGGAGCACCCTCAAACTTGAACTGGTTTACCGTCACCGCTTTCACAGCCGCGCCCATGCTCGATACCAAATCTTTGATTACATCGAAATGTTCTACAACCGCCAGCGCGTCCACAGCTCGCTGGACTATCTTTCACCCGTTGACTTCGAATCCAAAAACAATTAACTAAATGACCCGTTTTCACTATCCGTGTTTTCAGAGCAAGCCCACTACCGATCTTTAAAATGTCAAAGAACCATCCAAATCGTCCAGATGCGCCGTGGGGTGGACGGCGCGACCTTAAATCATGTTTATTTTTAGCTTAATTTACCTTAATTTACCCGTAATTACCGCGAACAACAGATTTGCCACCGTCGAGCCGTGACTCCAGAGATCAGAAGTCGGAAGTCAGAGATCAGGTCCGACCTGCCACCCTCTGACCTCTTCGCTGGCCGCCCTCTCCGATTCCCGCTTTCTGCTTTTCCCCGCTCCTCACTCTCACTCCAATTTCGCGCCACAGCCTAGCGACGGCGGACCCATGTCGCGCCGTAGGCTTGGCGACGGCGGATCCCCCAAAAAGCCGTCACACCGTAACAAATGTTGTCAATCAGGCACTTAGCCCGTCACAAAAACCGTCACAAACCCGTAACACACACGTCACACTTAGCCCCTCCCCCCCGGTGGGTATATCCCGGAGAAATTCTCCAGAAATTGGAGAAATTTCCGGCTCCGATTGCGCTCAGTTTCAGCCGGATCATTTTGGCTTGCAGCGGGTTCGAACTTCGCAGATCGAAAATTGGGCCAATACCATGTTTTGGGAGAAATGCCGTTTTTCTCCAACCCCGAATGCGTTCGGGGCGCGAATTTATCCTGGAGAAGAGATTGACTGCGGAAATATGCGGAAATTAAGTTGAATGTATAACCGCGAAATACGCGAAATACGCGAACAACCCTGACCCCCCGAATGCGATTATGGGGAGCTTTCGAGTTTGCGTATTTCGCGAGGTTCGCGGTTGAGATCCCTTCCTTGACCCCG
>Ga0182024_10003200_pt1 | contig 39403 bp, 34 predicted proteins | sample P32metaG_FD_120480 | JGI IMG/M metagenome (GOLD analysis project Ga0182024, IMG submission 120480) | Permafrost microbial communities from Stordalen Mire, Sweden - P3-2 metaG (Illumina Assembly) | ecosystem: Environmental > Terrestrial > Soil > Wetlands > Permafrost | place: Sweden: Stordalen...
TCGCGGAAGTGCTTGAGTATGCTCTGCACGGGGAACGGCGTCATGCCGCCCAGGCCACAAAGTGACCCCTGGAGCATGGTTTCGCATAAGTCCTCCAAAAGGACAAGGTTACGCTCCCGCTCGACGCCCCCGATGATGCGGTCGATGACCTCGACCCCGCGTGTCGAACCGATGCGGCAGGGGGTGCATTTGCCGCAGGATTCGATGGCGCAGAACTCCATGGCATAACGCGCCATTTGCGCCATATCGACTGTGTCATCAAAGACTACGACACCGCCGTGACCCAGGAGTGCCCCGATCTCGGTGAGGGCCTCGTAGTCAATCGCGACGTCGAACTGCGAGGCGGGGATGTACGCGCCCAGCGGCCCCCCGACCTGCACGGCCCGAATCGGCCGGCCGCTTGCCGAGCCCCCGCCATAGTCGTACAGAAGCTCACGCAGGCTTAAGCCGAACGCCCGCTCGACCAGGCCGCCGCGGCGCACGTTGCCGGCAAGCTGCAGCGGCAGCGTGCCGCGCGACTTGCCGGTGCCGAAGTCCCGGTAGTACTCGGCGCCGCGCGCAAGAATGATCGGTATGCTCGCCAGTGTCACCACGTTGTTAACAACGGTTGGCTGGCCGAAAAGCCCCTTGATTGCCGGCAGCGGCGGGCGCACGCGGATCTCGCCGCGCTTGCCCTCCAGGCTCTCGAGCATCGAGGTTTCCTCGCCGCAGATATAGGCTCCGGCGCCGAGGCGCACTTCAAGCTCGAAGTGCCGTCCGCTGCCCATGACGTCGCGGCCGAGATAGCGCGCCTGGCGCGCGGCGTTCAGAGCTTCGTTGAGCGCCGTATAGGCGTGCGGGTACTCGACGCGCAGATAGATGTAGCCTTGGGTTGCGCCGACGGCAATGCCAGCGATCGTCATGCCCTCGATGAGCGCGAGCGGATCGCCTTCCATCAGCATCCGGTCCGAAAAGGTGCCCGAGTCGCCCTCGTCAGCATTGCATGTGACATATTTCTGCGCGGTTGGCTGGTCAAGCACAGTCTTCCACTTGATGCCGGTGGGAAAGGCCGCGCCGCCGCGACCGCGGAGCCCCGAGTCGAGGACGCTCTGCACGATCTCGGCCTGCGTCATCGCAAGCGCCCGCTGCAATCCCAGATAGCCGCCGTGCGCGACATAGTCGGCTACGCTTGTGGGCTCAATCACGCCGACCCGCGCTGAGGTGAGCCGCTGCTGGCTCTTGAGATACGGAATCTCCTCCGTCAGCCCCTGGGACAGGGGATGTGCGCCGCCCTGCACAAAATCCGCCGCGAAGAGACTCGCCACATCCTGGGCCTTCACGGGGCCGTAGGCCCAGCGGCCGCTCGGCAGCGCGACCTCGACCAGGGGCTCGAGCCAGTAAAGGCCGCGCGAGCCGTTGCGAATCACGCGCACGTCCGCACGCCGCGCACGCGCTTCGGCCTCGATGGCGCGGGCGACGCCTTCGGCGCCCAGGGACAGTGCGCTCGCATCGCGCGGCACATAGATGTCGATACTCAAATGCGCTCCTGCCCGGCGGTCACTAGGTCGTCAAAATCCTGCGGCGTGACGCGCCCCAAAAGATCGCCATCAATCATCAACGCGGGAGAACACGCGCAGTTTCCCAGGCAATAAACCGGCTCGAGCGTGAACGCACCATCGGCGCTCGTCTCGTGAAAATCAATGCCGAGCCGGCGCTTGGCGTGCGCAGCCAGCGCGCTTGCGCCCATGGCCTGGCAGGATTCGGCCTGGCAGAGCCGCACGACGTGGCGACCCACGGGATGATCGCGGAAGAAATGGTAGAAGGTGACGACACCGTGCACTTCGGCGCGCGATAGGTTCAAGCCTTCGGCGATCACCGGCACAGCCCCGGGGGGCACGAAGCCTAGGCTTGCCTGCACGCCGTGCAGGATCTCAATGAGCGGTCCCGGGCGGGACTTGTGCTCGGCCACGATGCGCAGCACCGCCTGCCGCTGGACGTCTGTCAGAGGTTGCATGATCAGTCAATATAGGCCGGAATTCGAATCCGTGCTGGTATAAACCCAGTATTTTACCGCCATTGCCCAGTGCGCGCAGCAGCGCGCCGTGCTCATCCCTTGAGCGTTCGCTGGTGGTGGCGCAGATGATCTTCCATGAAGGTCGAAATGAAATAGTAACTGTGCTCGTAGCCTTCCTGATGGCGCAGCGTGACGGGATAACCGACCCGGCGGCACGCCGCCTCAAAGAGCTGCGGATGCAGCTGTTGCTCGAGAAATTGATCGGCCGAACCCTGATCGATCAGGATCGGCGGCCGGCGCGCGGCATCTTTGACTTGGGCGACGAGCTCAGTCGCGTCATAGGCGCTCCACTGGCCGTGATCCGCTCCGAGATAACCGGTGAAGGCTTTTTGTCCCCAAGGACAGCTCTTCGGCGCCGCGATCGGCGCAAAGGCGGACACGGAGCGATAGCGCCCGGGATTCTTGAGCGCGATCATGAGCGCGCCATGACCGCCCATGGAGTGGCCGAAAATCCCCTGCCGCTCGCGCTCGGTGGCAAAGCCTGCGTCGATCAGCGCCGGCAGCTCCTCGGTAATGTAGGAATACATGCGGTAGTGGGAGGACCAGGGCTTTTCGGTCGCATCAACATAGAATCCTGCGGCCACTCCGAAGTCCCAGCTATCGGTATCGCCGGGGACCTTCACGCCGCGCGGACTCGTGTCGGGCGCAACCAGCATGAGGCCGAGCTCAGCCGCGATGCGCTGCGCACCGGCCTTCATCATGAAAGTCTCTTCAGTGCAGGTGAGCCCGGCGAGGTAGTAAAGGACCGGGACGCGGCCCTTCTGCGCCTGCGGTGGCGTGAACACGGAAAAGCGCATGGAGCACGCCGTTGTGGCGGCATCGTGGCGATAGAAGCCGACGACGCCGCCAAACGAGCGGTGCTGACTGATGACTTCGAACGGGACTCCTGCCATGAGCGGCGCGCTTACGCCGCCAGGGTGCCCTTCTTCTTCGCGGCATCCGTCGCGAGAAGATCCATGAGCGGCGGCGACAGGCAGTCGTACGGCTCAAGACCCAGCTCCTTCAGCCGAGCGCGGATGGCGCCCATCTGATCGGGCTTCGTTCCCGCTTCGATGATGGAGGAGACGAAGGCTGCGAACTGCGGAGCCGCCCAGCCCTTTTCCTTCGACAGCTCGACGTGGATGAAATCGAAGCCGTAGAGCGGATGCGCCTTGTTCTCGATGCGGCCGTACATGTGCACGCCGCAGACGCTGCAGGCATGGCGCTGAATGGCGGCGGATGGGTCGACGATTTTGAGCTTTTGCCCGTTCGCCGTGACGCTCAAGTTGTCGCGTGCTACGACCCCGACGATCGAGAACACCGCGCCCTTGGGCTTCCAGCACTTGGTGCAGCCGCACGCATGATTGAAAGCGACGTCGCCCTTGATGGTGACGACTACCGGGTCCTGCGAACACTTGCACGTCAATGCGCCGCCGGCGAAGTTCGCCGAGCCTTGCTTGACGCCCTGATCGACGGACGGATGAATTGAAACAGCCATAGTGATCCCCTCTTAACTTAAGCGATTAACGTAGATCAAACTCGCCCGCGCCCACAATGCTTGCTTGCGCGGGTCTCGACATTTGAGAAAGCCCTAAAACGTGACGACGCTTCTGATCGATTCACCCTTGTGCATGAGATCGAAGGCGTCGTTGATCTTCTCGAGCGGCATCACGTGCGTAATGAGGTCGTCGATGTTGATCTTCTTATCCATATACCAGTCGACAATCTTCGGCACGTCCGTGCGGCCGCGGGCGCCGCCGAAGGCCGTACCCTTCCATACCCGCCCCGTGACGAGCTGGAACGGACGCGTCTTGATCTCCTGTCCTGCGCCTGCGACGCCGACGACGGTCGAGACGCCCCAGCCGCGATGGCAGCATTCGAGCGCCTGGCGCATGAGATCGACATTGCCGACGCACTCGAAGCTGTAGTCCGCGCCGCCGTCGGTGAGCGCGACGAGATGCGCCACGAGATCCCCGCCCACCTCCTTAGGATTGACGAAGTGCGTCATGCCGAACTTCTCGGCGAGCGCCTTCCTCCGGGGATTGACGTCAACGCCGATGATCTTGTTGGCGCCCACCATGTGCGCACCCTGGATGACATTCAAGCCAATGCCGCCCAGGCCGAATACGACGACGTTGGCGCCCGGCTCGACTTTGGCCGTGTTGATCACTACGCCGACGCCGGTCGTGACGCCGCAGCCGATGTAGCACACCTTCTCGAAGGGCGCGTCCTCGCGGATCTTCGCGAGCGCAATCTCCGGCAGCACGGTGTAGTTCGAGAACGTGGAGCAGCCCATGTAGTGATGCACCATCTTGCCGTCGAGGGAGAAGCGGCTCGTGCCATCAGGCATCACGCCCTTGCCTTGCGTTGCGCGAATGGCGGTGCACAGATTCGTCTTGCGGGACAGGCAGGACTTGCATTGCCGGCATTCCGGGGTATAGAGCGGGATCACATGGTCGCCCTTCTTGAGCGTCGTGACGCCGCGGCCCACGTCCACGACGACTCCGGCGCCCTCGTGTCCCAAGATCACCGGAAAGAGCCCCTCGGGGTCGGCTCCCGAGCGTGTGAACTCGTCCGTGTGGCACACGCCGCTCGCCTTGATCTCGACGAGAACCTCCCCGTCCTTGGGACCTGCAAGATCAACCGTGACGATCTCGAGCGGCTTGCCCGCTGCGTACGCGATCGCTGCTTTTGCTTTCATGGTCGACCCAGCCTCCAAGAATTCAATTGGCTCACTTCCCCGCGGCGGAATGTACCGCGAACGCCCACACGAAGACACTCATCTGCGACCGGCAGCCGCTGAAGTGAGTCGCGCACGTCACACTCGATCGGGGGGCAGCTTATGCTAGGCCATTGCCCGGCTGACCTCACTAGACGAGCAGCTTGCGCGCGCCTTCGATCCTCTTGTCGTTGTGATCCTGCAGATCGGACGGCGGCGGGACTGCCTTGCCGCGCTGCACCGCGGGCCGCGCGGCGATCGCATCGTGCCAGCGCTGCAGATGAACCAGGCCGGAAAGACTCACGCCCGACCAGTCATGACCCTGCACCCAGCTCCAGGTGGCCACGTCGGCGATCGAGTAATCACCCGCGAGATATATGTGGTCGGCAAGCCTGCGATCAAGTACCTCGAAGAGGCGGCGCACTTCCCTCTGGTAGCGCTCAATCGCGTACGGAATCTTCTCGGGCGCATATCGGTAGAACACATTCGCCTGCCCCATCATGGGCCCGATCCCGCCCATCTGGAACATCAGCCACTGCATGACCAGCGAGCGCCCCTGTACGTCCTTCGGCAGGAGCTGGCCGGTCTTCTCGGCCAGGTAGATGAGGATGGCACCCGACTCGAACACGGCGAAGTCATTAGAATCATGATCGATGAGAGTCGGGATGCGGCCGTTGGGATTCAGTGCCACATACCAGGGCGCTTTCTGCTCGCCCTCGGCGAGCTTGATGTGGCGATACGTATAGGGCAGGCTCATTTCCTCCAGCGCGATGGAGATTTTCCAGCCGTTCGGCGTGTCCGCAGTCAGAAGCTCGATCATTTGAGAGTTCCTCCTTTTCTCGATGCGCCCAGGCTGCGCTTGGCCGATTACATTTTTACCACGACGCGACGGCAGGATACGCGCGCCTCTCGGGCGTAGCCACGTCGCGAGGAGTCCAAAAGATGCGCATGAAAAAGTTGGGCGCCACCGGTCTTGTGGTCTCCGAGATCTGTCTGGGCACCATGACCTTCAGCAGCGGCGAAGGTTTTTGGGCTCCCATCGGCAACACCGACCAAGCGAGCGCCACCGGGATCGTCAAGACCGCGCTCGACAACGGCGTCAACTTCATAGACACCGCCGATGTCTATTCTGCCGGGCTCGCCGAGACCATGACGGGGCAGGCATTGAAGAGCTTGGCGCTGCCGCGCGATCAATTCGTGCTCGCCACCAAGGTGCTCGGGCGCATGGGGCCCGGCGCCAATCAATCCGGCCTCTCGCGCGCGCATATTCTGCATTCGGTCGACGCGAGCCTCAAACGCCTGCAGCTCGACTACATCGATCTCTATCAAACACACGGCCGCGATCCCTTGACGCCACTCGAGGAGACGCTCGACGCGCTTGATGCCTGCGTGCGCGCGGGCAAGGTGCGCTACATCGGCTTGTGCAATATGCCCGCCTGGGAGATCGCCAAAGCGCTGGGGATTTCCGTGCAGCGCGCGCTCGCCCGCTTCGAGAGCGTGCAGGCCTATTATTCGATCGCCGGCCGCGACCTGGAACGCGAGATCGTGCCGCTCGCCAAAGACCAGAGCCTCGCGATCCTGCCGTGGAGCCCGCTCGCGGGCGGTATCTTGTCCGGCAAGTTCTCGCGCGAGGGCGCAGGGCCCGCCGGCTCGCGCCGCGCGACATTCGATTTCCCGCCGGTCGATCGGGAGCGCGCATTTCGTGTCATCGACGTCATGCGCCCGATCGCCGCAGCACATTCAGCATCCGTCGCGCGCGTTGCGCTCGCCTGGCTCCTGCAGCAAAGCGCGGTGACATCGGTCATCATCGGCGCGCGGACCAACGTGCAGCTCGTCGACAATCTTGCCGCGGCGGATTTGAAACTCGCGGCCGAAGAGATGAGCGCGCTCGACAACGCATCTGCGCTGCCGCCGGAGTACCCGGGCTGGATGCTCGAGCGCCAGGCGGCCGACCGCGCCGCCGTGATCAAGTAATCGCGCCGCTATACGCGCTCGAGAATCATCGCAATGCCCTGGCCCACGCCGATACACATGGTGCAGAGCGCGTAACGCGCGCGCGTGGCGGCAAGCTGATAAGACGCCGTTGTTGCCAGGCGTGCGCCCGACATCCCAAGCGGATGGCCGAGCGCGATCGCCCCGCCGTTGGGATTGACGTGCGCGGCATCATCGGGAAGACCAAGCTCGCGCAGCACCGCGAGCGCCTGCGCGGCAAAGGCTTCGTTCAACTCAATCACATCGATGGCGCCGATTTTAAGACCCGCAAGCTGCAGGACGCGGCGCGTCGCAGGCACGGGCCCCATGCCCATGATGCGCGGAGCCACTCCGGCGGTTGCAGCCGCCAGGATGCGTGTGCGCGGCGTCAGATGAAAGCGCTTGACGGCCTTTGGCGAGGCGATGATGAGCGCGCAGGCGCCATCATTGATGCCCGCTGCGTTGCCCGCGGTCACCGTGCCGTTCGCGCGAAAAGGCGTCGGCAGTTTCGCGAGCTGTTCAAGACTGGTATCGCGCGGATGCTCATCCTCGCTCACGATGCGCGCGTTGCCCTTGCGCTCGGGAATCTCGACGCTGAGCAGCTCGGCCTTGAAAAAGCCGCGCGCGCGCGCTGCCGCCACGCGCTCTTGGCTGCGGAGCGCAAAGCGGTCCTGGTCTTCCCGACTCACGCCGAACTCTGCGGCAACGTTCTCTCCGGTCTCCGGCATCGAATCGATTCCGTATTGGCTCTTCATGCGCGGGTTGACGAAGCGCCAGCCGATCGTCGTGTCGTAGATCTGCGCATCGCGGCTGAACGCGGCTTCGGCCTTCGGCATCACTAGCGGCGCGCGCGACATCGACTCAACCCCGCCTGCGATCACAAGCTCAGCCTCGCCCGTTTTGATGGCGCGGCTTGCCACGGCGATGGCGTCGAGACCTGAGCCGCAAAGGCGGTTCAATGTCACGCCGGGAACCTCCACCGGATAGCCTGCGAGAAGCGCGGCCATGCGTGCGATGTTGCGATTGTCTTCGCCCGCCTGATTCGCGCAGCCGAGGATCACCTCATCGACGCCAGAAGCCTCGAGCGACGGATTACGCGCCAGGAGCGCCGCGAGCGGCAGCGCCGCCAAATCATCGGTGCGCAGCGCTGCGAGCGCTCCCGCGTAGCGCCCGATGGGCGTACGCGCGGCATCGCATATAAATGCATCGATCATTGCCGCATCACCTCTTACGTTAAACTCGCGCCATGCCAAGTTCCCTGCCACCGGCCACCCGCGCCATCATCGCCGCCAACGTTGTCGCGTTCCTGCTGCAGCAGTACTTCGGAAACTCAATGTTGGGCCTGTTCGCGCTGTGGCCCTTGGGCAGCACGCTCTTCCAGCCGTGGCAGCTCGTCACCTATGCGTTCCTGCACGGCAGCATCGCGCATATCTTTTTTAACATGTTTGCGCTCTTCATGTTCGCTCGGCCGCTCGAGTATTTCTGGGGCAGCCGCCGCTTCACCGTGTTCTATCTCGCATGCGTCATCGCGGCCGCGGCGACGCAGCTGCTCACCGCGTCGCTGGCAGGCTCGATGGAGCCTACGCTGGGCGCCTCGGGCGGCGTGTTTGGGCTGCTCCTGGCATTTGCGATGTATTTTCCGCGGCAGCGCATCACGCTCCTCTTCCCGCCCATTCCCATGCCCGCGTGGCTCTTCGTGACACTCTATGGCGTCCTTGAACTGGTGCTCGGAGTGACCAATACCCAAGCCGGGGTTGCGCACTTCGCGCATTTGGGCGGTATGCTGGGCGGCGCGCTCGTGATTCTCTATTGGCGCGCCCGAAGCATACCTAGGTCTTGATATCCGGCAGCCGTCCCGTTCAGAATCGCGCGCCTAAACGGCCGCCCCTGAGGGAACTTTCTTCCGGGCGCCCCTCTCTACCGATGCCACGTCTATGATCAAAACCGAACGCCTCAGCAAGCGCTACGACACGCTCACCGCGGTCGACGATGTGAGCTTCGAAGTGCATCCCGGGGAGGTGCTCGGGTTTCTCGGGCCTAACGGCGCCGGCAAGACCACGACGATGCGCATGCTCGCAGGGTTCATCAGCCCGACGAGCGGCGCGGCCAGTATCTGCGGGCACGACGTCGAGACCGATGCGCTCGCGGCCAAGAGGTCGATCGGCTATCTGCCCGAGGGCGCGCCGCTCTATGGCGAGATGACCGTGCAGAGCTTCCTCGAATTCATTGCCGACCTGCGTGCTCTCACCGGCAGCACGCGCGCAAGTCGGCTCGATTACGCGATCGGGCGGCTGCAGCTCGCGACGGTCCTCGAGCAGACGATCGAGACGCTTTCGAAGGGCTTTCGCCGCCGCGTCGGACTGGCGCAGGCGGTGCTGCCGGATCCGCCGGTGCTCATTCTCGATGAGCCCACCGACGGGTTAGATCCCAATCAGAAACACGAGGTGCGCACGCTCATCAACGAGATGTCGCGCGGCAAGATCATCATCATCTCGACCCACCTACTGGAGGAGGTCGACGCGGTGTGCACGCGCGCCATCATTATCGCTCGCGGCCGCATCGTCGCCGACGACACGCCGCAGGGCCTCGCGGCGCGCTCCCGCTATCACAATGCGGTATCGCTGCAACTCGACAGCGCGCAGGATCTAGCGGCAGCGCGCGACGCGATCGCCGCGCTGCCGCTCGTCGCCTCGGTTGAAATGAGCGAGCGCGACGCGCGTCTGACGGCGCTGCCGCGCGCCGGCGCGCACATCCTGCCTTCTCTGAGCGAGCTTGCCGCCCGCCAGGGCATGAATCTCAAAGAACTGCATCTTGAGTCCGGCCGGCTCGATGAAGTATTCCGCACGATCACGGCGTAAGGGTAAGACTGATGCATAACGTAGGGGTCATCCTGCGCCGCGAGCTTCGCAGCTACTTTGCAACGCCGCTTGCGTACGTGTTCATCCTGATCTTTCTCGTGCTCGCCAACTCCTTCACGTTCTATCTCGGCGGGTTCTTCGAGCGCGGCCAGGCGGATCTGGCGCCGTTCTTCAATTTCCATCCGTGGCTGTATCTGTTTCTCATTCCCGCGCTCGCGATGCGCCTGTGGGCAGAGGAGCGCAAGACGGGAAGCATCGAGCTTCTGCTGACGCAGCCGGTGACCTTGTGGGAAGCGGTGCTCGGCAAATTCTTCGCCGCCTGGATCTTCGCGGCGCTCGCCCTGGCGTTGACCTTTCCCATCTGGCTCACGGTCAACTACTTAGGCAGCCCCGACAACGGCGCGATCCTCGCAGGCTACGTCGGCAGCCTGCTGCTCGCCGGAGGATTTCTCTCGATCGGGTCGTGCATGTCCGCCCTCACCCGCAACCAGGTGATTGCCTTCATCCTGGGCGTCGTTGTCTGCTTCGCATTCCTGCTCGCGGGCTTTCCTCTGGTGCTCGACGTGTTTCGCGGCTGGGCACCGCAGGCGCTCATTGACGCCATCGCCTCGCTGTCGTTCCTCACGCACTTCGAATCGATCGCGAAGGGAGTCATCGACATCCGCGATTTCCTCTATTTCGCGATGCTGATCGCTTTCTTCCTGCTCGCAACCGCGATCGCACTCGACGTGCGCAAAGCTGAGTAGACGCAAGGCGCACATTCCATGATGAAACGCTCGACACTTGGCGGCGGCGCACTCCTGGCGCTCGCGCTCCTGTTCGTCGGTCTGACGATCCTCTTTGATCACGCCCTGCACGGCTGGCGCATGGATCTCACGCAGAACCGCCTCTACTCAACCGCGCCCGGCACCGATCGGATCCTGAAGAACCTGCACGAGCCCGTGAACCTGTATTTCTTCTTCACCGAAAAAAGCGCGGCGCAATTGCCGGTGTTGAAGACCTACGGCGGCCGCGTGCGCGAGTTCCTCGAGGAACTGGCGGCGCGCTCGAACGGCAAGCTGCGCCTGCACTTCATCGACCCGCAGCCTTTCTCCGAAGATGAGGACCGCGCATCCGAGCTGGGGGTGCACGGCACCCCGCTCGGCGGCTCCGGCGGAACGCTGTATTTCGGCTTGGCCGGCACGAACTCCACCGACGGCCACGCGGCAATCGAGTTTTTCGATCCGGCCAAGGAGGAGTTTCTCGAGTACGATGTCGTCAAGCTCATCTACGAGCTCGCCAATCCCAAGAAACCGGTGCTCGGCTGGCTCACGAGCATACCGATGACGGCGTCGATGGATCCGCAGTCGGGGCAAACGCGCGAGCCCTGGGTCATCTATACGCAGGCGCAGCAGCTCTTTAACGTGCGGGCCCTCGACCCCGCCGCGACCAAGATCGACGCCGACATCGACGTGCTGGTGCTCGTGCACCCCAAGAATCTCTCGCCCGCGACCTTATTTGCGATCGACCAATACGTATTGAAGGGCGGCCACATCGCCGTGTTTGTCGATCCGATCGCCGAGGCCGACACCTCGGGGGTGGATCCGCAGAATCCCATGTCCGCCATGAGCGCGGACAAATCCTCCAACTTGCAGCCGCTGCTTGGAAACTGGGGCGTGCAGTACAATCCGCGTCAGGTGATCGCCGATGCAAAGCAGGCCTTATCGGTCTCGCTGCATGAGAATGAAGCACCGTCACGCCATTACGGCATCCTTGGCCTCGAGCAGTCGAACTTCAACCACTCCGATGTGGTGACGGCGGGCCTCTCGACCGTGAATGTCGCGATGGCCGGCTACCTCAAACCGGCCAAGGGAGCGACCACTCACTTTGAGCCTCTGCTGATGTCGAGCAATCAGGCGCAGCCGCTGGCCACCGAACGCTTCACGATGTTGTTCGATCCTGGCACGCTGCGCGATGGATTCCACGCGACCGGCGAGCGCTACGCGATCGGCGCGCGCGTCACCGGTAACATCAAGACTGCGTATCCGGGCGGCCCGCCCGCGGGCGTCACCCTGCCGCCCGGCACGACGGCGCTGAAGACCTCGGCGAAACCCTTGCAGCTCATCGTGTTCGCCGACGTCGACATGCTCGCGGATTATCTGTGGGTACGGCAGCAGAACCTCTTTGGCCAGCGCGTGGCCCAGGCGTGGGCCAACAACGGCGACCTCGTGCTGAACGTGCTCGACAATCTTTCCGGCAGCGCCGATCTCATCAGCGTGCGCGGTCGCGCCACGTTTACGCGCCCCTTCGAGCGTGTCGAGGCACTGCGCAGAAGTGCAGATGATCGCTTCCGCAGCAAGGAACAGGAGCTCGAGCAGGAACTGCGTACCACGGAGGAGAAACTGACGGCGCTCGAGTCGCGGCGCAATGACAAATCCTCCGTGATCTTAACTCCCGAGCAGGAGCGCGAGCTCAATCGCTTTCAGGACGAGAAGCTGCAGGTGCGCAAGGAACTGCGCAACGTGCGCCTGGGACTTGATGAGGAAATCCGCAGGCTCGGCACGACATTGAAGGTCTTGAACATCATCGTCGTCCCTGCGTTACTGGCCGTGATTGCGCTCCTGGTGGTCGGTTGGAACCGGCGCCGACGCGCGCAGCACGCGCTCTTGCAGAGCAAGGCGCGCACATGACCCCGCGGCGCGTCCTAATCCTGCTCATCGCAGGCGTCATCGTGATCGCGGCATCCTTGTGGCTCGCGTCCCAACGGCATCTTGAGAAGGCAACCCTCGCCGGCGACCTCGTGCTTCCGGGTCTTGAGAAGTCTTTGAACGCTGTCACCGAGATTCATCTGGCGAAGGGTGACGGCACGCGCACCACGCTGAAGAGAAGTGCGACGGACTGGGTCGTCGCCGAGCGTGACTACCCGGCTGACTCGGGGCGCGTGCGCAAGCTGCTGCTCGATCTGGGTGCTCTCAATGTGGTTGAGGAGAAGACGCGCAATCGCGAGCTCTACCCGCAGCTCGGCGTCGAGGACAGCGATTCACCCAAAGCCGCAAGCACCCTCGTCGAGGTTGTCACGCCGGCAAAAACCTTTGCGCTCATCGTGGGCAAGCCCGCGGAGGGAAAGACCGGCTTCGTACGCGTCGCGCATGCTGAGCCGAGCTTGCTCGCGCAGCCGCTCATCAGCGTCGACGCCGAGCCGCGGCGCTGGATCGATCGCAATGTGGTCGATATCGGCGAGCAACGCGTGAAGGAAGCATTCGTCGAGCCCGCGGCAGGACCTTCCTACACCGCGACGCGCGACGCGGCCCAGCAGACTGACTACAAGGTCACGCCGATTCCGAAGGGTCGGGAGCTCTCTGGCAGTTCTGCGGCGAACGACGTCGGCAGCGCCTTCGCGGCGCTGCAAGCCGATGACCTCCGGCGTGCGCCGGCCGCCGCACCCGGCGCTGTCAAACCTGACCACGCCCTCTTTCGCACATTCAATGGTCTTGAGCTTGATGTCACGGGACTCGTGCAAGGCGAGCACCATTTCATCGCGCTTCTCGCGCGCTCAACCGCCAAGGACGCGCAGGCCGAGGCCGACGCTCTCAATAAGCGCTTCCAGGGCTGGCAGATCGAGATTCCGGGCTACAAGTACCAGGCGATGTTTCGTCCCCTCGAGGACTTGTTAAAAAAGGTTGAGCCGCCAAAGCCCAAGACCACGAAGGCCCCCACGCCGAAGAAAATCGAAAAATAGGGACTCATCCGGATCGGCGGTTTCGACGCGCATCTCGTCTAGCCGGCGGACTTCGCCGCGCTGGATTTCTCAACGCAAAGATCTAACCGAACTCACGCAGAAGGGCAGCCGCAAGGCTGCCTTTTTTTGCGACCGTGACTTCACGAAGATCGAGCCAAGCGGCGAGCCGCGCCAATTCGGCGGCCAGGCTCGGCACCACGGCCTCGCGATCGGCACCCGGTTCCAGGTGGGCGGCTTGGACCAGCAAACGCCGCGCCTTGCGATCGGCTTTCAAATCGACGCGAGCCGCGATCATCTCGCCCAGCAGAAACGGCAGCACGTAGTAGCCGTGCTCGCGTTTGTGCGCCGGTGTGTAAATCTCCAGCCGAATGCGTGCGCCGAATAGCCGCTCGGTGCGTTCGCGCCGCCAAATAAGGTTGTCAAAGGGCGAAAGGAGCGCGCTCGCGGAGAGCCGTCGAGGTGCCTGCGCCTCGGCAGCGAGGTAGGCGCGCTGGCGCCAACCCTCCACATCGACGAGGTGCAATTCGCCCGCCTCGACGAGATCTGCCAAGCACGCGCGGGTTTCGGCCACCGGCATGCGGAAGTAGTCGCGCAGGTCGCCTTCGGTCGCCACACCCATGGCGCGCGCGGCGATCCGCAGGAGCGCGCGATGTGCCTCGGCCGCGTCGGGCGTCGGTCGCTCCAGCACGGCGCGAGGGATGACTCGCTCCGTGAGGTCATAGACGCGTTCAAATCCGCGTCGCGTCTTGGTGGCGATCAATCCGGCCGCGAACAGCCATTCGAGGGCAAGCTTGCCGTTGCTCCAGTTCCACCAGCCGCTCTTGCGCGGACCGTCTGCGAAGTCGCCGCCCGTCACCGGCCCGCGCCGCTCGACCTCGGCGAGGACATGGCCGATATCGTCGTGCCGGTCGCGGACGAATGTGCCCCAAGGGGCGCCGCGCCTATCCTGCGTTCGCGTCATGCGCCAGCGCAGTAGCGGCTGCAATGCCAGAGGCATCAGCGAGGCCGCATGGCCCCAATATTCAAACAGCGACGGTCGCTTGCCCCAAGCTTCATCCGCCAGCAGCGTCATCGGATAAACACCGAGGCGCGAAAACGCCGGCAGATAGTGGGCACGAGCCAGCACATTGACGCTGTCGATCTGAATGGCGCCGGCCGGCGAGCTTGCGCAGCTCCGGCCGGCCCACCGGCCCCTGCGGTCGCCTTGCGGCCAGCCCTTGCGCGGCGAGACTGAACCGTCGGGCCTGGCGGGCGGAGAGATCTCGGGCCATGCGCCGAAGTTAGCGCGATTAGGCGGCCGGTGCTGCAGAATGGCGTTAACGGCCCGGCATCCAACGGTGCCGGGCGACCAAGGCTCAAGACCCCGGTACGGAGCCCCCGTCATTCGTCGCCGCGAGCCGCGCCTCGGCGGCCGCGATCATCGCCTTGAAGCGCGGATCATCGCGAAGAAGATCGAGGTCCGGATCGGCTTTGGCGTGGTTCAAGAAGCCAATGGCCAACGTTTCGAAAACCGGACTAAGCAATTTGAGTGCGGCTTCCGAATCTTTCAAATGGGCCGTCATTTGGCAGGCAAAGTTATAGCGCGCGTTCATATTGTCCGGATCAATCAGCAGCGCACGATTCATCCAATCCTTTGCGCGTTCGGCATCCCCTAAAGCCGCCAGAGCATTGGCGCCGTAGGCCATGGCCGCTGCATTATTCGGATCCTGCGCCAGAGTCTTTTCGGTTCGGGAGAGCGTGATTTGCGCAACCCGCCGAGCAGCCTGGGGATTTCCGAGGGCGGTGTAACAGGTGAGTAACATGGAGCCGGAATTCAGATCCGTCTCCATGAGAGACATCGACTTCTCATAATAGCGGGTGGCCTCGTCCAGCCGTTGCTGCCTGAATCGCAAATACGCGGCCGACCTATTGACCTCGTAGGACTCGGGGTCCAGACGCAGGGCGACTTCGATTTCAGCGGCCGCCTCATCATGACGACCGTGCTGGGAGAGGATCCTCGCCTTGACGGCATGGGCCTCGGCCAGATTGGCGTCCAGCGCGAGCGCCCGTTCTGCCGGCACCAAACCGTCATCCCCGCGTCTGCCGTGGACGAAGCGCAAGGTCATCTGCCCAATGGCCATGAGCGCCCAGGCACGCGAATACTTGGGGTCGATTTCGATGGCGCGGTTGCACAGCCGGATGAGCGCATCCACCCGCCGGACATCGGCTTCATGGCCTGTGATGTAGGTCTGTCGCGCCATAAGATAGAGATTGTAGGCCTCGACATTGTCCGTGCCGCGCCGCTCGATCGCCTTCTTCTCTTCGGGCAGGAGCTTGAGTTTCAGGGCCGCGACGATGGCTTCGGAGATTTCGGCCTGCAGAGCGAAGATGTCGTTCAAGTCGCGATCGTAGCGCTCGGCCCAGACGTGATCGTTGCTCGAACCGTCGACCAGCTGGGCGGTAATCCGTACGCGGCCACCCGCCTTGCGCACGCTTCCTTCCAGGACGTGGCCGACCTTGAGTTCGCGTGCGAGTTTCGGAACATCAACATGCTTGCCCTTGTACATAAACGCACTGTTGCGCGAAACGACGGCCAGCGCCGAAACCTTGCTCAGATCGGTGATGATGTCCTCGGTGATGCCATCGCTGAAGTACTCCTGCTCCTGATCGCCGCTCATGTTGGCGAAGGGCAGGACGCAGATTGCGACGCGAGGAACGGCGGCCGCGGATGGCGCCGAGCTGGCGGCTGACTTCACTGAAGCGCGTTGACGCTTGATTACGGTCCCGAGCGAACGCAGAAGATCCTGGAACGGTGCGCTCGCGGGATCGTCGCCCCACTTGTCGAGGTCGGTCGTTTGAATCGCCCGTACATCGATCGGCAGGCGAGCGTCTTCGAATCGGACCGGAACCAGGATGCCGCGCTCCGCGGCATCGCGCGCCTCCCCGCGCACCCAGCGCGAGGCCACCGATGTCGGGGTCCACACCACCAGCACCGCACTGGCCACCTGGAGTTCAGTATCGATCTGGTCGTCGAACTGCTGCCCAGCCGCAATTGCCGGGTCCCACCAAACGGACCAGCCCTTCGCCTCGATCGCGGCCACGAGCGGCGCGACGCGCGCTTTGTCGCTGCGGGCGTAGGAAACGAAGATGTCGGCCATGCCTACTGGACCTCAACCGAGGGTGGTCGCCGCAAGCCCACTGCGGCAGCAGTAGATTAACTCGGCTCGGGCGAGCGGCGGGGTGAAATTATAAACCCCCTGGCGCGTAAGATGCTGGGCGATGGGGCGCATCAGACGCCAGGCGATCGGCGGCGGTTGCGCGGGGAATACTCGGCTTACCCAGCGCGGCGACCCGGCAACGGGGTTCAACGCTTTCAGCATCTCAAGCTTCAGGTCTTGGGCGTCCGCCGCAGGCAGGACTGTGCGCCGGGTTCTTGATTCAAGGATGTCGGTGGCCAATTTACCCGACAAGCCCGACAGTGCGGTCCGGCGGCGCGCGCGCGGGCGAGTGCTGCGCTTGTACTGCGGCTACTCCCAAACCGCCCGCGGGCCGCGCCGATCACGAGCGCGATGCTCGCGATGATTGTCCCTGAACCTCCGATCACGACCCGCAGGTACGGCTCGCGGGTCGATCTGTTTGAAGGCGAATCCGGATGCACGGAATTAGGCCGCAGGATTCAGCGCGTGCGCCAGAGAAGTCCCAGGGCCACCATCATCAGCAACGCTGTAGGCAACCATGCGAGTACGATGGGATTCAGCTGAAACACGATCGTGCCGCTTTCGATTAGGCGCTGCAGCAGGAAAAATATCATTCCAAGCATGAGTCCCACGAGGGTGCGTGCTCCGGCGCCAGCGGAGCGCAGCGATCCCAGCACGAAGGGAATGGCGAGCAGCACCGCAAAGACGATCGCCACCGTGCGCGCAACGCGCGACCAGAAGGCAAACACGTAGGGACGCGCGTCAAGCTCATTCGCCTTAAAGTAGCTGATCAAACGCCACAGGGCCGAAACCTCGAGATCGCTCGGATCCACCACCGCAAGCCCGAGAAATCCGGCACTCACGCTCGAGTGCAGCACGCGCTCGCCGCCCGCGCTCGCGATCACGCGCTCGGGCGTGAATAGCGATTCGGCATAGTCGGACAGCAGCCAGGTGCGGTTCGAGCCGGCCGTTGCACGCGCGGCATGCCCGATCCCTAGCAGTCGATGGTCGGGGGAGAGCTCAAAGACCTGCATGGCACCGAAATGACGGCCAAGGGACTGCCGGGTGACATTCAGGATCAGATTGCCGTCGCGCACCCAGGCCCCGCCGCCGCTGCCAAAACTCATGTCGGTGAATTTCGAGAAGGCCTTGTGCTGCTTGGCCGCTTGCTGCAGCGGGGGCCCAAAGTACTCCCCCAAGGCGACTTCGCACACGATGAGGACGAGTGCAGCCGCGAGCGCGGCCGCGGCCAAGCGTGCGACCGAGACGCCGGTCGCACGGATTACGGTCAATTCGCTGCCGCGTGCCAGAGTGCCGAGGCCAATGAGCGAACCAATGAGCGCTGCGATCGGCAACACCTCCCAGGCCTGCTGCGGCAGGCTCAGAAGCACGAACCAGAACGCGTCGAGCGCGGTGTAGTGGCCAATACCGATATCGTCCTGCTCGCCGATGAAGGCAAAAAGGGCCCCCAACACCAGGAAGATGGCGAGCACGAGCGCGACCGATCCTAGAATGTTACGGATAATGTAGCGGTCGAGTATCGTCATGCGGGACTCTTGTTGCGCCACCGTGCCAGGCGGCCAGGAGCGTAAATGACCACCACCGCTAAGAGCACGACAGCCGCGTGCACCCACCACAGCCCAAGGATCTCCGGCATGGTGCCGCGGGCGATCCACACCTTGCCGGCCGACACCAAATTTGAATAGACGAGGTACACCAGCACGGCGAGCCAGACACGTGCGAAGCGTCCCTGCCGCGGGCGCAGATGGGCCAGCGGCACGGCAAGCAAGGTAAGCACGATGCACATGACGGGCAACGCGACGCGCCAGTGCAGCTCGGCGCGTTCTCCAGGATCGCTGCTTTGCAGCAACTCGCGCGTGGGCCGCGCCTCGAGCGCCGTCACCGCATCCGTGAGCTGCGGCACTTGCACCGGAATGACATGCTCGGCGAAGCGCACGATCCTGAATTCAGCGCTGCCGGGCACCCCTTCAAAACGCTCACCGTTATAGAGCGTCAGGGTGTGGGTCGAGCCATCCGCCGCGAGCGCATGACGGGCACGCATCGCCACCGCCACCTGCACGCGACCATCGTATTCGCGCTCGACGAACACGTGCGAGAGCGAGCCGTCCCGGTTGAGCCCCTCCGCGTAGACGACGGCCCCGCCGCTTCCGCCGAAGGTGCGAAAATGTCCCGGCGAGATGGGCGCAAATTGCCCCGCGCGCAATGCTGCGCTCCGCAGCGACAGGGCGCGTTCCACCGCCTGCGGCCCCAGATCGAGCGTCAGCCATGCGAGCACGGCGGTGACGAACACCGCGAGTAGCGTCACGGGCCAGTAGAGCCGCGCCGTGCCGACGCCGCACGCCAGAGCCGCCGTCATCTCGCTGTCGTGGTAGAGCCGGCCGAACGCGAGCACCACGCCCAGGAGCAGCCCGATCGGCATCAGAATGCTCACATCCTGCAGCGCGCCTAAGCCGATGAGCTCGAGCACCACCTGCTGTGGATACTGATTTTCCGCCGCACGCGCGAGCACGCGGGCCATTTGATTCGTGAGCAGGATGATGAGCAGGACGCCGGTCACGACCAGCCAGCTCGCCAGGACCTCCTTCAGCACATACCGGCCGAGAATCAGCCCCAAAATGGGTGCCTGCCGCTCAACCCATGCCCGGCAGAACGGCGGACGACTCTTGGGTTAAACTCGGGTGCGGTGGAGCCGCCGTGCATTTATGCATGAGTGGACGCGAATGGGAGCGGCAAAGGGAATTCAACCTTCCTAAGGTAATTCAGACGGGGCCGGGTCTCAATAGTTCGTGCGCGGCCTAAAGCTCTAGACGTTGCGGGGATGAAACCAATGCATTTCGATATTTGGACGACGGGGATAACGACAGTGCCCGTGGAGTGCCTCATTCTCGGCGCCTTCGAGGAGGGCGAGCTCACCGAGGAGGCGCGCGCGGTGGACGCAGCGGCGGGCGGGCGCATCGCAGCGGTGCTTGCGCGCGGAGATCTCTCCGGCAAGATCGGCGAGACCTTGCTCCTTACGGATCTCGCCGGCGTGAAGGCCACACGTGCCCTCTTGATCGGCCTTGGCCCTAAAAAGAATTTCGCGAGGAAGGCCTGGCGGCGAGCCTGCAGCGCGGCGCTCGCCGCGGTGACGCGCACGCGCATCGCAAGCGTTGCGCTGGCCGTGCCGCGCCCCGGAGCGAAGGAGCTCGATGACTACTATCTCGGCCGGGCGGTCGCAGAGCTCACGGGCGCCGCGCTCTATCAGGTGAACGATCTTAAAACGGGCAAGAAGTCCAAGTCCGCCGCGCTTGACACCGTGCTCGCCGGGCCCGTGCGCCGCGCAGGCGCCGCCGCGGCGCGGCGCGGACTCGCCCACGGGGTTGCCGTCGCAAACGCCATGCGCGTGCAGCGGGATATGGCGAACCTGCCGTCGAATGTGTGCACGCCGAGCTACATCGCCGATCGGGCGCGTGCGCTTGCGAAGGGCGTCGCGACGTTAAAAGTGCAGGTCCTGGATCAGGCGGCGCTCAAGCGCGAGAAGATGGGTTGCTTCCTCGCCGTCACGCAAGGCAGCGAGGAGCCTGCGAAGTTCATCATCATGGAGCATCGCCACTCCAAGTCCGCACCGACGGTGGTCCTCGTCGGCAAGGGCATCACTTTTGATACCGGAGGCATCTCGCTCAAGGACCCGGGCGCGATGGACGAGATGAAATACGACATGAGCGGCGCCGCGGCGGTGATCGCAGCCGTCGGCCTCGCCGCGGAACTGCGTCTGCGGCTCAATGTCGTGGGCCTCGTCGCATCTTGCGAAAACATGCCGAGCGGCAAGGCAATCAAGCCCGGCGACATCGTTACGAGCGCGTCCGGCCAGACAGTTGAGGTCCTGAACACCGACGCCGAAGGGCGCCTCGTCCTGTGCGACGCCCTGCACTATGCGCGCCGCTACAAACCCGCCGCCGTCATCGACATTGCGACCCTGACGGGCGCCTGCGTCATTGCGCTTGGCGCACATCACTCCGGCGTCATGAGCAATGATGATGCACTCGCGCGCGAGATCATAAACGCAGGGCTGCGCTCCGATGATCGCGCCTGGCAGCTGCCCGTCACCGAGGAGTACAGCGAGCAGCTCAAGAGTAATTTCGCGGATTTTGCCAATATTGGCGGCCGCGAAGCCGGCGCGATCACCGCCGCGGCGTACCTTGCGAAGTTCACGCAGGGCATGAAGTGGGCGCACCTCGACATCGCCGGAACGGCCTACGTAGGCGGCGCGCACAAGGGCAGCACCGGGCGGCCCTCGCCGCTTCTGGCGGACTTCCTGATCCACCGCGCCGGGCGGTAATGCAAAAAGTCTACGCGCCGCCTGATATCGAGCGGCGGATCTACGCACACTGGGAGTCGCATGGTTGGTTTGCGCCGCGCCACACCGGCGGCGCCTCCTACTGCATCGTCATTCCGCCGCCGAACGTGACGGGCACGCTGCACATGGGGCACGCCTTTCAGCACACGTTGATGGATGTGCTAACGCGCTATCACCGCATGCGCGGCGAGGAGACCCTGTGGCAGCCCGGCACCGATCATGCGGGCATTGCCACCCAGATGGTGGTGGAACGCCAGCTCGAAGCTGAGGGCACGAATCGCCTGAGCCTCGGGCGCGAGGCTTTTGTTGTGCGCGTGTGGAAGTGGAAGGAACATTCCGGCGGCACGATCGGCGCGCAGATGCGCAGGCTCGGCTCCTCCGTCGATTGGTCGCGCGAGCGCTTCACGATGGACGCGGATCTGTCTCGCGCCGTCACCGAAGTGTTCGTGAGATTGCACGACGAGGGCCTCATCTACCGCGGCAAGCGGCTCGTCAACTGGGATCCGGTGCTCCTGACGGCGCTGTCGGACCTCGAGGTGCAAAGCGAGGAGGAGGACGGCCAACTGTGGCATCTGCGCTATCCGTTCGAGGACGGCTCGGGCTACATCGTGGTCGCAACGACGCGTCCGGAGACCCTGCTGGGTGACACCGCAGTCGCCGTGAATCCGGAGGATGCGCGCTATCAGCATCTCGTCGGCAAGCCTCTCAAGCTGCCGCTCGCCGAGCGCGTCATTCCGCTGATCGCTGACGCGTACGTCGATGCCGCCTTCGGCTCCGGGTGCGTCAAGATCACGCCCGCGCACGACTTCAATGACTATGAGATCGGACTGCGCCACAACCTGCCGCAGATCAACATCTTCACCCCCACCGCGGCACTCAACGAGAACGTGCCGCCGCGCTTTCGCGGGCTCGACCGCTTCGTCGCGCGCGAGCGCGTCGTCGCGGAGCTTGAAGCCGCGGGGCTTCTGGAACGCATCGAGAAGCATCGGCTGATGATTCCGCGCGGCGATAGGAGCGGCGCCATCCTCGAGCCCTACCTCACCGATCAGTGGTATGTGAAGATCGCGCCGCTCGCCGCGCCCGCGATCAGCGCTGTCGAGAGCGGGCGCACGCAGTTCGTGCCCGAGAATTGGGCGAAGACGTACTTCGAGTGGATGCGCAACATCAAGGACTGGTGCGTGAGCCGGCAGCTGTGGTGGGGGCATCGCATTCCCGCCTGGTATGACGCGGCGGGAAAAAGCTACGTCGGCAGGAGCGAGGAGGAAGTGCGCGCCAAGCACGGTTTTGCTGCGACGCTGCCTCTGCGCCAGGATGAAGATGTTCTCGACACCTGGTTTTCCTCGGCGCTTTGGCCCTTTTCGACGCTGGGCTGGCCCGACAAGACACCGGAGCTTGCGCAGTTCTATCCGACGAACGTCCTCGTCACCGGCTTCGACATCATCTTCTTCTGGGTCGCGCGCATGCTGATGATGGGCCTGAAGTTCATGGGCGACGTACCGTTTCGCAACGTCTACATCACGGGCCTGGTGCGCGACGAGCACGGCGAGAAGATGTCGAAATCCAAAGGCAATGTCATCGACCCGCTCGACATCATCGACGGCATTGATCTGGAGTCGCTCGTCGCCAAGCGCACGCGCGGGCTCATGCAGCCGCAGCTCGCGCCTGGGATTGAGAAGGCGACGCGCAAGGCCTATCCCGACGGCATTGCCGCCCACGGTACCGACGCGCTGCGCTTCACCTTCGCAGCGTTAGCTTCCGCGAATCGCGACATCCGCTTTGACCTGCAGCGCGTGGCCGGCTACCGGAATTTCTGCAACAAACTGTGGAACGCCGCGCGCTTCGTCACGCTCATGGTTCCGGGCGGCGAGAGTGCGAGCGCCGCAGCCGTTGAGCTATCGGTTGCCGACCGGTGGATCCGCGCGCGCTTCGGCCGGCGCCTCGCCGAGGTGCACAGCGCGCTCGCCAACTATCGCTTCGACTTTGCAGCCGCCGCGCTCTACGAGTTCACCTGGGATGAGTTCTGCTCCTGGTATGTGGAGCTGACGAAACCCGTGCTGCAGTCAGAAGACACATCAGAGGCCGCGAAGTTCGGGACACGGCAGACGCTGGCGCAAGTGCTCGAAGCACTGCAGCGCGCACTGCATCCGCTGATGCCGTTCATCACCGAAGAGATCTGGCAGAAGACGGCGGCGCTTGCCGGCCGCGGCGGCGCGACCATTATGCTCGAGCCGTATCCGCTCGCTGCTGACTATCCTGCCGATCCGGAAGCGGAGGCCGAAATCGCGTGGCTGCAGAGTTTCATTCTCGCCGTGCGGCAGATTCGCGGCGAGATGGACATCAATCCCGCCAAGCGCATTCCCGTGCTGGTGAAAGAGCCCTCCGCAGGCGATCGGGCCAGCATCGAGCAGCACCGCACATATCTTGAGCGCCTCGCAGGTATTGAAAGAATTGCCGTGCTCGAACGCGGGGTCGCCGCGCCGCAGGCCGCAACCGCCATGGTAGGAGAGCTCACGATTCTCGTGCCGATGGCAAATCTCATTGACGCCGCCGCCGAGTCGGAGCGTCTGGGCAAGCGCCTGGCGAAGGCGCGCCAGGACCTGGGTAAGACGCGCGCGCAACTGGGCAATGAAAACTTCGTCGGTAACGCACCCGCGGCTGTCGTCGGCGCACTTCGCGAACGCGCCGCGGAGCTCGAGCGCACCGCGGTCGGGCTCGAAGCGCAGCTCCAGCGCGTGCGCGCTCTGCAGAGCGCATGATGCAGCCGGATCGAGCGGCACTGCAGAAGGGGCTTGCGGCACTTGAAACCGTGATTCTCGGCAAGAGCGAGCAGGTGCGCCTGTGTCTCGCCTGTCTCCTCGCGCGCGGACACCTCTTGATCGAGGACGTGCCGGGCGTCGGCAAGACGACCCTTGCGCACGCGCTCGCGCACGTGCTGGGACTCGCGTGGCAACGCGTGCAGTTCACGAGCGATCTGCTGCCGGCCGACGTCATCGGCGTGTCCGTGTTTGAGCGTACCCGTCAGCTTTTCGAATTTCGCAAGGGCCCCATCTTCACCCAGCTCCTGCTCGCCGACGAGATCAACCGCGCAAGTCCGCGCACGCAGAGCGCTCTCTTGGAAGCGATGGAAGAGCGTCAGGTGAGCGCGGATCTCACGACTTACTCTCTGCCCGACCCCTTCTTTGTCGTCGCGACGCAAAACCCGCACGATGAGGTCGGGACCTTTGCGCTGCCTGAATCGCAACTCGATCGTTTCCTCATGTGCGTGACACTCGGGTATCCCGACACCGACCACGAGCGCGAGCTGCTAAAAAGCGGCTCACGGCGCGAGCTCCTGCCGCAAATTGCCCCCGCACTCAATTCTGTGGCGCTGCTACGCATTCAAGCGGCGGTTCGCGGCGTGCACGTTGCCGATGCGCTGCTCGATTACACGCTCGCGCTGATCGCGCGCACGCGCGCGCGCGCGGACTTGAAGCTCGGCCTTTCGCCGCGCGCAGGACAAGGACTCATCCGCGCATCTCAAGCCTGGGCCTATATGCAAAACCGCGTGGCGGTGATGCCGGAGGATGTGCAGGCGGTGCTGCCCGCAGTGGTCGCACACCGGCTCGAGCGGCGCGAGGAGCTCGACATGCGCGCGGGCAGCGCACTGACGGACGAGATCCTAAAAGCGGTCCCGGTGCCGCTGTAAAGACGGCCTTGAAGAGCTTCCTCCGCGCGCGCATCGCAAGCTGGGCAAGGCGGCGCCAGGGCGCGGATGTCCTGCCCGTCACGATGCACTATCGCCGGATCTACATCCTACCGACGCGCGCCGGCTGGGGCTTCGCGTTCCTCTTGTTCTGCATGTTCGTCGCCGGTCTTAACTACAGCAACAGTACCGCCCTATTCCTGACCTTTTGGCTCGCCGGGTTCGTTCTGGTCGGGCTGCACCGCTGCCATCGCAATCTCTTAGGGATCGCCCTGCAGGGCGCGACCACGGTGCCCACTTTCGCCGGCGGCGCGGGCCAACTTGAGCTCACCCTCGAAAATCCCGCGCCGCTGATGCGCCTGCGCATCGAGGCGGACCTGCCGGGCGTTGCGCCGAGCGTCACCGACATTGCCGCAAGGAGCGCCGCGCGCCTTAACCTCGCGCTGCCTACCACAGTGCGCGGCCGCTTGCTGATTGAAGGTCTGCGCCTGACGACAGCGCTGCCGTTTGGCCTGTTTCGCGCGTGGACTTGGGTCTATCTGCCGGTCGAGCTCATCGTGTATCCGCGAGCGCGCGGCTTCTTGCCGCTGCCGAGAGTGGCCGGCGTGACTCCAGGTGCGAGGATCCGCGGCGGCTCGGGCGGGGATGAATGGCTGGGGCTGCGCGCCTTTCGCGATGGAGACTCCCCGCACCAGGTCGCGTGGAAGGCGTACGCGCGCGGAGCGCCGCTTCTCGTCAAGGAATATTGCTCTGCGGCGGCGCCCGAACGCTCCTTCGACTTCGAGCGCTTGCCGAACCTCGACACCGAGAGACGGCTCGAGCAGCTGGCCGCATGGATCGTCGACGCCGAAAACCGCGGCGAGCGCTACGCGCTCAGCCTGCCCGGCAGCAAGCTGGCGCTGGATCGCGGCGCACAGCACCGGCATCGGTGCCTGCGCGCCCTCGCCCTCTATGGATTAGCGCCCGCGCGCCATGCCGCCGCAGTCGCACCCTGAGCACGACGCGTTGCGGCCCATGTTGTGGAGCACCGCAGCCTTCGTCGCGGGTGCGCTCTTGAACGTGGACCGCATTCCCTTCTGGGCGACGGCGGTCCTCATCGCCTGCGCGGCCTGGCAGTTGAGCGTAACGGCGCACAAACTGCCTGCGCTTCCCAAGGCCGCGCAACTCATCCTCACTTTCGTTCTCGTCACTTGCGTGGTCGCAACCTTTCATACCTTGAACGGCCTTCCGGCCGGCACCGTGCTCCTCGTCGTCATGGGCTCGATCAAGCTGCTGGAGACGAGAAGCCGTCGTGACCGCTACATCGTGATCGGCGCGGCCCTGTTTCTACTTCTCGCCGCTTGCCTCGACCGGCAGGCGCTCGTGCGATTGCCGCTCTATCTGGGCGAAGCGGGCCTTTGCTGTACCGCGCTCGTCGTCTCGGCCTATGGAGGCGCGGGGCTCGACTTTCGCGTAGCAGGCAAGCTTGCCGCGCGCAGCCTACTGCTCGCTCTGCCGCTCGCGCTCGTCTTCTTCTTGTTCTTTCCGCGTCTGCCGGGGGGATTCTGGGCGTTGCCCGCGAGTGATGATGCGGTCACGGGGCTTGGCGAGAGCATGAGCCCCGGCAGCATCTCGCAGCTCACCGCCTCGTACGATCCGGCCTTTCGCGTGCGTTTCGCAGGCCCGATTCCCCCAGTGCAGGAGCGCTACTGGAGGGGACCTGTGCTGCACGATTTCGACGGCTATACCTGGCGCCACGGCGCGGGCCAGGCCTACCGGCAGCAACCCTTGCGGTATTTTGGAGAGCCGTTTCGCTACTCCGTCACGCTGGTGCCCGATGGCAATCGCTGGTGGTTCACTCTCGACACAGTCGTCGGCTCGCCCGACAGACATGTGGTCTTCAGCTACGACTACGACCTCATCGCACGCGAGCCCGTCACGCAGCCGACGTACTACGATGCAGTGTCCTATACGCACACGGAGTCTTCAGAGCCGCTGTCAAATTTTGCGCGCAAGATGGAGACCGCGCTGCCGCCCAACCGCAATCCGCGCACGCGCCAACTGGCCGCGCGCCTGCGCGACCGCGCAGCCGCGGATCCCGAGTTCGTGCGTGCGGTCATCGACTTCTTTCGCACCGGCGGCTTTCAGTACTCTCTCAGCCCGCCGAAGCTCGACTTTGATTCCGTAGATGACTTTCTATTTCGCACGCGCGAGGGCTTTTGCGGGCACTACGCCTCCGCCTTCGTCGCATTGATGCGCGCGGGCGGTGTTCCCGCCCGAGTCGTGACGGGCTACCAGGGCGGCGAATGGAACCCCATCGGCGACTATTTCCTGATCCGCCAATCCGATGCCCACGCCTGGGCGGAGGTGTGGATCGAGGGACGCGGCTGGCGGCGCGTCGATCCCACGGCCATCGTCGCGCCTGAACGCCTGAGCCGCGGCATTCTCGATATCCTGCCGAACGCCGTCTCGGGCAGCACGCGGCTGCTGCATGCGACGCCGCTCCTTGCGCATCTTTTGCAGGGCTGGGATGCCCTTAACACCGCGTGGAACGAGCGCATCGTGAAGTTCGATGTCAACACGCAGCTCGGAATCCTCGAGCGTCTGGGCGTGCGCTCGGCCGACTGGACGGCGCTTGTGGCAGCCCTCGGCAGCGGCCTCGTCGGCTGGCTCGCGTGGATCGCCTGGCATATTGGACGCTCGGCGGGCCCGCGGCCAACGGATCGCCTGGCGCGCGCCTACGCGCGCCTCTGCAAGAAGCTTGCGCGTGCGGGCATCGCCCGCGACGCCTATGAGGGACCGCTCGCCTACGCAGCGAGGATTGCCCGCGGCCGGCCCGATCTTGCGCCACGCGCGCAGCCGCTCCTCGCACGCTACGCGCATTTGCGCTACGGGCCCATGAGCGGCGAGGTCGCCGCGACGGCGATTGGCGCCTTCGAGCGCATGGTGCTGCGCTGGCACGTCGCACGCCGGCCACGCAAGGCACAACGACAGCACAGCAGGTCTGTCTGAAGCGCGCTCCCATCCAGGAGCGCACTTTTCTAACTCAGTCATAGATTAGCTTGATCTGGCCCACGATTTGCGCAGTACAATAGCTCCCTTAGAAAGCTGAGAAAATGAAGTAGGAGGGTCTCAACGTGTTCACAAAAATTGGTGCCTTTATATTAGTGATTTCCTTTGCTGTGGTCGGCAGTGCGCAAACTGGGGGCGGTTCGTCTACCAACGCCGACAGCACTACGGCGCCAGCTGCGGCGTCGGGCAAAGCTCCTCCCGGAATGAATAGTGAAGGCGAAGTAATTGATGCCTCAAAGGTAGAAGCGGGCCACGGCCAGAAGGTCAAGGGCATCAACGACTTCGAGGGCGAGATCACGGGAATAGCTGCGCCAAATAGCAAGTTCGCGCAGCTGCAAATTGGCATGGGTATGAAGCAAGTGACCGACATTGCCGGACCGCCCACCGATCAGGGCGCGTACATTACCGGTAAGGCTTTTATACCGTTCTATTTTGGCAGTGATCGACATCGCTTTGAACTGGTCTATAAAGGGGAGGGCCGGTTGATCTTTGCGGGCGGCTCCTTAGGCAATTTCAGCGGCGGCAACCTCATCTGGATCATTCACTGCGCAACGGAGCCCGGCTACCGCTAGCACCAAAGGCTCGGTTGAGCTGCACCGGGCTTAGCGATGCGTTGATCGCTTTGCAATCAGGGAATCTGGATCCCGAATGCTGCCGCTCATGACCGGTGAGTCAGGGTCAGGCGCGCCCGCCACGTGCGTCGCCAAGATCTGGAGAACCCCACTCACATCGGTGGGCGCTCGCACAGTGAACGAGTGATCAGGCGACGGATTCATTGCGGCGCCAACCCGCGTGGACGAGGAAAATTGGCTTTCATCAGGCGCTATTTATTCTGATCAGCTGGCCTGATATTCACGCGTCGGCGAGAAGGTAAGCTCGGGCCAGCGCTCAACTGTCAGTTCCAGATTCACGCGCGACGGGGCGAGATAGACGAGCGCGCCCGTGTGATCGATCGCGAGGTTGTCGTGCGCTTTCACGCGAAACTCCTCGAGCTTGCGCGCATCGTCAGCGCCGATCCAGCGCGCGGTGTGGACATTGATCATGTCAAACACGCACTGCACGCCGTACTCATCCTGGAGGCGAAACGCCACGACCTCGAACTGCAGCGGGCCGACGGCACCCAAAATGAGATCATTGTTGCGCAAAGGCTTGAAGAGCTGCGTCGCCCCCTCCTCGCACAGTTGCACCAAGCCCTTGGCGAGCGCCTTCATGCGCAGCGGATCCTTCAGGACTGCGCGGCGAAAGAGCTCCGGCGCGAAATTGGGGATACCGGTGAAGGTCAGGCGCTCACCGGCGCTGAAAGTATCGCCGATATTGATGGTGCCATGATTGTGCAAGCCGATGATGTCGCCGGCATACGCTTCCTTCGCCTGCACGCGGTCGGCCGCCATAAAGGTGAGCGCATCGGCCACGCGCACCTCCTTGTCGAGGCGCACGTGGTGCAAGCGAATGCCGCGCTGGTATTCGCCCGAGCACAGGCGCATGAAGGCGATGCGATCACGATGCCCGGGATCCATATTGGCCTGGATCTTGAAGACGAACCCCGTGAGCGACTCCTCAAGGGGATCCACGGTGCGCTCGGTAGTTACCCGCGCGAGCGGCCCCGGCGCGTGCTCGGCAAATGCCGCAAGCAGCTCCTCGACCCCAAAGTTATTGATGGCCGAGCCAAAGAACACGGGCGTCTGCCGGCCGGCACGATACGCCTCGATGTCCCAAGCCTGGGTTGCGCCTTTCACGAGCTCGATTTCCGCGAAGAACTCGCCCGCCGCATCGCCTAAAAACTCGCGCGCCGCGGGGCTTGCGAGGCCGTCGAGCCTGCGGTTCTCGCCCATTCGGCCGCGCTCGCCCGCCGCATAGGCGTAGATGCGGTCCTCGAGGAGGTGATAGATGCCCTTAAGCTCCCGTCCCATGCCGATGGGCCAGGTGACCGGCGCGGTCGCGATCTTGAGCACTTTCTCGATCTCGTCCAGAAGCTCGATCGGCGGCCGCCCGTCGCGATCGAGCTTATTGATGAACGTCATGATCGGCGTGTCGCGCATGCGGCACACCTCCATCAGTTTGATGGTGCGTTGCTCGACGCCCTTCGCGCAGTCGATGACCATGAGTGCGGAGTCGACCGCGGTCAGCGTACGGTAGGTGTCCTCCGAGAAGTCCTCGTGCCCGGGCGTATCGAGAAGATTGACGATGCAGCCGTTGTAGGGAAACTGCATGACCGACGAGGTGACCGAGATGCCGCGCTGCTGCTCCAGGCGCATCCAGTCGGAAGTCGCGTGGCGAGCGGCCTTGCGTCCCTTCACCGTGCCCGCCATTTGAATGGCACCGCCGAACAGCAGGAGCTTCTCGGTGAGCGTCGTCTTGCCGGCGTCCGGATGCGAGATGATCGCAAAAGTCCGTCGCCGACGGATTTCGGCCGCAAGGTCACTCATGGCTGTGTATCAGTCGTTGCAGCCGCGGCGGCTGCGCAACGCGAGCTTGAAGACGGCGGCATCCTCGCGGCCGTCCGGCGCTTGGTAATAGCCGCGCCGAGTACCGATGTGCTCGAACTCGAATGCCTGATAGAGCCGAATGGCGGCGGTATTCGACGGCCGCACCTCAAGATAGGCCATATCCGCAGCCGTCGCGGCGGCGCGCTGCAGGAGATCCTCGAGGAGCAGCGTGCCAATGCCGCGGCAGCGCAGCTCTGGGCGCACGCATAGATTCAGGATGTGGGCTTCCCCCGCGCCCGTGCTGACGATGCCGTAGCCGGCCACCGTGCCGAATTGCCAGACGGCACGGCATACGTAGCCGACCCTGAGGCAGTCACGGAAGATGCCCTCGCTCCAGGGGAAGCGGTACGAGGCGAGCTCAATTGCGACGACCGCCGACACATCGGCCTCCACCATGGGGCGGATCCCAACTTCGGGCAGCGGTGCAAAATGCTCCGGAGCAGTCGCCATCAGCTTCCTGACACGAAAGTGTTCTTGAAGAAGTCCCGCGCGAACTTCAAATCCTCCCAGGCCTTGCGCTTCTCAGCGGGCGAGCGCAGGAGATAGGCCGGATGATAAGTGACGATGAGCGCGGTGGAGAGTGGGCCAAAGCGGTGCACGCGGCCGCGCAGCCTCCCTAAGGGCACGTCGGTTGCGAGCAGATTCTGCGCGGCGATCCGTCCCACGGCCAGAATGAGCTTTGGCTTGATCGCGGCGATCTGCCGCATGAGATAGGGAAGGCACGCGGCAACTTCCTCGGGCTTCGGATCGCGATTACCGGGCGGCCGGCATTTCAACATGTTGGCGACAAACACATTCTCCTCGCGCGACAAGCCAATGGCTTGCAGCATCGCGTCCAGGAGCTTGCCCGCCGCGCCAACGAATGGCTTGCCCTGGCGGTCCTCCTCGGCGCCGGGCGCCTCACCTATCACGAGCCAATCGGCGTGCGGGTTGCCGACGCCGAACACGGTGCGCGTGCGGGTCGCAGCGAGGCCGCATTTGACGCAGCCCGCCACCTCCGCCTGCAGCATCTGCCAATCAGGGCCCGCATCTGAGTCGGGCGCTATCCCGAGGCTTGCGGGGAGCGCTTGAAGCTTGCGCGGCACCCAGGTGTCGATGCCGAGCGCGTCGAGATATTGCAGACGGCTGCTCAAGTGCATCAGACGGCTCCGGCCGGGGGGCCGGCGCGGTTTTTGCGCCGGATGCGCCGCCCCACCCACAGCAGCGGGGCGGACAGCGCGTAAGTGGAAAATATTGACAGCAGCATGGTCGCCGGGTCCGCCGCGATCAATACGAAAAAGAGCGGCACGATCAGCATGTAGGCGAACTTGATGCGCCGATCGAGGTTGAACTGCTTGAAGCTCGGATAGCTGAAACTGCTGACCATAAGAGCGCCGGCGGAGGCCGTGATAACAAATGCCGCAATGAGTCCCGGCAGACCCGGCTCGTGCCAGCCGCTCGAGAACCAGATGAACGCCGCGACGACCGCCGCTCCCGAGGGACTGGGCAGTCCTTCAAAGTAGCGCTTGTCGGCGCCCGCGGAGCGGGCATTGAAGCGCGCGAGGCGCAATGCCACGGCCACGGCATAAAAGAAGGCGGCTAGCCAGCCGAAGCGGCCCCAGGCACGCCCGTACTCGGCGATGCGCACGACGCCCCATTGATAGGCGACGATCGCCGGCGCCACCCCGAAAGCCACCATGTCGGCGAGACTGTCGTACTCCTTGCCGAAGGCGCTCTCGGTGTGGGTCGCGCGCGCGATGCGTCCATCGAGGGTATCGAACAGCATCGCCACGAACACGGCGATGCCGGCGGGCGCGAAGTTCTTGTCGATGGCGGCAACGATGGCATAGAAGCCGGAGAACAGGCACCCGGTCGTCAGCAGGTTCGGCACCAGATAAATGCCCTTCCTGCGCGGCCGCACGACGACGATTTCGCTTTCGTTTTGCTCTTCCATCGCTTGGCGCTTCGCACTCCTCGGGGAGAGCGCATATTAACAGCAGCGCTCCTGCTAAGATTCCGGGCCCCAGGATTTGTTGCCCCGCATCGATGAGACTGTCCCAGTACCCAATCAACACCCTGAAGGAGACCCCCGCCGAGGCCGACATCGTCAGCCACCAGCTCATGCTGCGCGCCGGAATGATCCGGCGCCTCGGAACCGGGCTCTACACGTGGCTGCCGATGGGTTTGCGCACCTTGAAGAAGGTCGAGGCGATCGTGCGTGAGGAGATGGACCGGGCGGGCGCGCTCGAGGTCGTCATGCCGGTAATCCATCCGGCTGAGCTGTGGCAGGAGTCAGGCCGCTGGCAGAAGTACGGCGCGGATCTCTTGCGCCTGAAGGACCGCCATCAGCGCGACTATTGTGTCGCGCCGACGCACGAGGAAGTCATCACCGACATTGCGCGGCGCGAGATCAAGAGCTACCGGCAGCTGCCCGTCAACTTCTACCAGATTCAGACCAAGTTTCGCGACGAGATCCGCCCGCGCTTCGGGGTGATGCGCGCACGGGAATTCGTCATGAAGGACGCCTACTCGTTCCATATGGACGAGGCGGGGCTTGCGGAAGGCTATCGCATCATGTTCGACGCCTATACGCGCATCTTCACGCGCATGGACCTCACCTTCCGCTGCGTGCAGGCCGACTCCGGCGCGATCGGCGGCAGCACCTCCCACGAGTTTCAGGTGCTCGCTGAATCGGGAGAGGATGCCATTGCCTTCTCGGACGCGGATGACTATGCGGCAAACCTTGAACTTGCCGTCGCCGTGGCTCCCGCGCAGCCGCGCGCAGTCGCAGTTGAAAGCCTGTGCAAAGTAGCAACCCCCGGCGTGCGCACCATGGCGGACCTCACGCGCTTTCTCAGGATCGAGCCCACGCGCTGTGTGAAGACGCTCATTGTCGAGGGCGAGGACAACACGCTCGTCGCCCTGGCGCTGCGCGGCGACCACGACTTAAACGCCCTGAAAGCGCAAAAACTCCCCGGTGTCGCAAGTCCGCTGCGCATGGCCAGCGCCGCGCGCATCATGGCGCTTGCGGGAACCGAACCCGGCTTCATCGGCCCCGTCGGCTGGGCGCATCGACTGTATGTGGATCACAGCGCCCTTATCCTGGCTGACTTCGTATGCGGCGCCAATGAGAAGGATGCGCATCTCACAGGCGTCAACTGGGAACGCGACGTCAAGGATGCCGTCGCCGCCGATTTGAGAAATGTCGTCGCGGGTGATCCGAGTCCCTCAGGCCGCGGGACGCTAAAGATCGTGCGGGGCATCGAGGTCGGACACATCTTTCAGCTGGGCCAGCTCTACAGCGAGGCGCTCAAGGCCACGGTCCTCGATGAAGGCGGCCACAGTGTGACGCCGTACATGGGTTGCTATGGGATTGGCGTGACGCGGGTCGTGGCCGCCGCCATTGAACAGAATCACGATGAGCGCGGCATCATCTGGCCCGAGCCCATCGCGCCGTTTCAGTTGGTTTTGGTGGCGCTCAATTCGCAGAAGTCTGACCGTGTGCGGGAGGTTTCCGATCGGCTCTATGACGAGCTTTCTGCCTGTGGCATCGAAGTGCTGTTCGACGACCGCGATGCGCGCGCCGGCGTCAAATTTGCGGACGCGGAGCTCTTGGGTATTCCGCACCGCGTGGTCGTGGGCGAGCGCGGCCTCCAGGCCGGCCGCCTCGAGTACCGCGGTCGGCGCGACACGGCAAACCAGGATTTTGCGCTCAATGATGCGCTCGCCTTCATTCGCTCGCGCCTGCGCCGCTAACGCAGCGCTTGCTGCGTGCCTCCTCGGCAGCGCCGTGGCACAGGCGGATCAGCAGCGCGATCCGGAATTGCGCGCCGTCATCGAGCGGGCGATTACCCAGGCGGAATGTTTCACCGACCGCTACGACTCAGCCGTCTGGTACAAGATGATGGAGCCCAAGCTGCGCAAGCAAGTGCCGAGCGAGGCTGAGCGCATGGACATGCTCAAAGTCATCTATTGCGAGACGCACCGCCCGGGCGAGACGCGCCTGCCCGCGGGTCTCATCATGGGTTTGATGTCGGTTGAGAGCGGCTTCAACCGCTACGCCGTCTCCTCGGCAGGCGCCGTCGGGCTCATGCAGGTGATGCCCTTCTGGCCGGAGCGCTTAGGGATGCGCCGCTACGAGCTCACCCACATCGGGCCCAATATCCACATGGGCTGCGCCATTCTGCGCTTCTATTTGAAGTACGAGCGCAATGATGTCGCCCGCGCGCTCGCGCGCTACAACGGCAGCATGGGTCGCCGCGATTATCCGGACCTTGTCATCAGTCAATGGTCAAGATGGAACGGAGCGGACGATTTGGGCGTCACCAAGGACACCCGGCCGGCGCCGGATGCCGCCGCCGGCAGCATGCGCACGACGCCCTCACGGCGCGAGTCAGCCCCGCCCTCATAAGTGCCGTCAGGCTTGCGCATGATGCCGTGCAGACCTGAGCCTTCTGCGCGGCCCGTCGCGAGAGTAATGCCGCGATCGCGCAGCCCGGCGAGTACCTCGGGCGAAAACCGGCCGAGCTCGCCCACGAAATCATTGCCGTGAGCAATCAAGTTCGGCAGCTCAATGGCCGCCTGCATCGATAGTCCCCAGGCGAGAATGCCGACCACGGCCTTCGCGTTGTACTCAAGGATCGAGGAGCCACCCGGCGAGCCTAGCGTCGCGACGAAGTGCCCGTCGTGATCAAGGACGATGATCGGCGCCATGGAGGAACGCGGCCGCTTGCCGCCCTGCACGGCATTGGCGACTGCGCCGTGCTCATCCGCGGGCAGGTACGAGAAGTCGGTGAGCTGATTGTTGAGCACGAAACCTTCAACGGTACGCCCGGAGCCAAAGACCGACTCCACGGTCGTCGTCATCGAGGCCACATTGCCGGCTGAATCCATGACGACGAAGTGGCTCGTGCCGGCCGCTTCGCGCGTCGCATCATGAGCGCGGAAGACGCCGGCAAAGGCGCCCGGCGGCGGCGCGGGACCCGCGCGCTCGCCGATGAGCCGCGCGCGCTCGGCCAAATAGCCAGGATCCAATAGCCTCTCGACCGGCACGGTAATAAAGGCAGGATCAGCGACGTAGCGGTCGCGATCGGCGTACATGAGGCGGCTCGCCTGGGCGAACAGGAACCACGACTGCGGATCGGCGGGGCCGCGCTGGGCGATGTCGGTGTGATCAAGCATGGTCAGAAGCTCAAGCAGCGACACCCCGCTCGATGGCGGCGGCGGCACGCACACGGAGTACTCGCGGTAGGGCCTGCAGAGCGGCTTCTCCCAATCGGCGCGATAGGAGGAGAGATCGCTCAGCGTCATCGTGCCCGGCAGCGGCTCCTCGTGCGTGCGCTTCACGATTTCGGCGGCGATGCTGCCGGTGTACAGGGCGCGCGGCCCCTCGGCCGCGAGCCGTCGCAGCGTCGCGGCATACTTCGGATTGCGAAATACGTCGCCTTCGCGCAAGGCCTGTCCATCGGGCCGCGCAAAGAGCGCCCGAATGTCGCTCGTCGGGGCAAAAACAAAATCCGGCGACAAATATCCCGCGAGGCGCGCGCTCACTTTGAAGCCGTCGCCGGCCGCACGGACCGCCGGGGCAAAGAGTTCGCGCCATGGGCGCACCCCGTAGCGCTCATGCGCCGCGAAGAGCAGCGCCATAGCTCCCGGGACTCCGGTGGAGCGGCCCGTGCGCACCGCCTGCAGGTAAGGCAGCGGCCTGCCCTGCGCATCGAGAAACATGTCGGGGGTTGCGCCAGCGGGTGCTTTCTCGCGGCCATCGATCGCCGCCACGACGCCACTCTTTGCATCGTAGTACAGCATGAAGCCGCCGCCGCCGACTCCAGAGCTTTGAGGCTCAACCAGCCCCAGCATCGCCTGGATAGCGACCGCAGCGTCCGCCGCGCTGCCGCCTTTCTTCAGAATCTCCATGCCCGCATCGGCCGCGAGCGGATTGGCCGCGGCGACTATCGCGGCAGTCTTGGCCGCATCCGGCGCGCGCGCCAGCTCCTGTGCCTGCAGCCGCAGCGCAGCCGCCACGAGCGCAACCGCAACAAATCCCACATGCCGCACGTCAAATTTCAACATCTGTCACTCCGAAAAATCCTGTGCTCGCAAGATAAAGCCTACCCGGTCGCGAATCCGCGCGGCAGCGCTGCCGGATCGCAGAGCGCGTCTGCCACTTCCACCGAAGTCACCTTAGATGCGGAAGAGCCGATCCACAGCCACTCTACAAACTGCTGCACGGCCGCTTCATCGCCGCACGCGAGCACCTCGACGCGACCGTCGGCGATGTTGCGCGCGTAGCCGCGCACGCCCAACTCATGTGCGCGGTGCGCGGCGCTCCCGCGATAGAAGACTCCCTGCACGCGGCCGGCAATCAAACATTTCTTGCAGATCACAAGATTTCTGTATCACAGTCGAGGCTCAGATTAGAATCTTACATGGCCGATATCCTAGTCGTTTACTACTCGCGGAGCGGCTCCACGGCGGAGCTTGCGCGTCACGTCGCTCGCGGGATTGAAGGCGTCCCGGGGGCTCTCGCCAAGCTGCGCACGGTGCCACCCGTCAGCGCACAAAGCGAAGCTGCGGCGAAGCCCGTGCCCGAAAGTGGTGCGCCGTACGCAACCCTCGATGACCTGCGGCAATGCGACGGCCTGCTGCTCGGCAGCCCGACCCGCTTCGGCAATATGGCGGCGCCGCTGAAATATTTTTTGGACGGCACATCGAACCTATGGATCTCCGGTGCGCTCGCCGGCAAGCCCGCGGGAGTCTTCACCTCCACGCAGACGATTCATGGCGGCCAGGAAACGACGCTGGTATCAATGATGCTGCCGCTCCTGCATCACGGCATGTTTATCGTCGGCATTCCCTATACCGAGCGCGCCTTGAACGAGACCCGCGGCGGCGGCACGCCCTACGGCGCATCGCACGTCGCCGCAAGCGAAGCGAGCATCGCTTTGAGCGAGGATGAGAAAGTGCTTGCGCAGAAGCTTGGGCGGCGCGTCGCGGAGCTTGCGCTGCGCCTCACTCCTGCAGCACGGAGCGTATGAAGGGCACCGTGAGACGGCGCTGGGCGATGATCGCGGCCTCATCGAGCGTGTCGAGCAATTCATACAGGGTACGCATGTCGCGCGGAAAACGGCGCTGCAGATAGCGCGCAGTCTCTTCCGGTAGGTCAAGGCCCCTCACGTGAGCTCGCAGCTTGAGCGCCTCGCGCTGCTCGGCCTCGTCGAGCACTCGCAGCTGAAAGATCGCGCTCGCCGCGAAGCGCGACGCGAGATCCGGCAGTGCCCACCCCAGGAGCGCCGGAGGCGCGGATGCTGCAGCGATCAGCCGTCCGCCGCGCTCCTCGATGGCGCAAAAAAGTCCAAACAATGCCCGCTCCCATGAGGCATTGCCGGCGACCACGTGCACATCATCCAGGCACAGGCACTCGATGTCGCGCAGGCCGTCGAGGACGCCAATCCCCAAGGGGCCCAGCTCGGCAAGCGGAAAGTAGCCCGCGCGCCGCGATGCGCCCGCGGCGGCGCACGCGGCCTGCAAGAGATGTGTTTTTCCGGCGCCGACGGGTCCCGCAAGCCAAGCGACGCCGCCGGATGCGCCGCTTGCGAGCGCGCGCACATGCTCCAGCGCCTGCAGGTTGCGGCCCGCGAGAAAGCTTGCAAATACGGCGCGATCCTGCAGCCTGACACCGAGCGGTAGTTGGCGCATGGCTGCGCGCTGCTCACTGCGTCTTGGGGGCGGCGCCCCGGGCGGCGCGCACGAAATCCGTCGCATAATTCACGCCCGAGAGCAGCGTCGTGATCAAGACAACAACTGCGAGCATGGCGAGAAACCCCTGCGGTGGTCCGTAGCCTGCCGCATTCGTGATCACCCCCAGAAGGTATGCGAGCTGCAAGAGCGTATTGATTTTACTCATGAAGCTCGGGCGCCCGCGCAGGGGGCCGATCCAAATACGCAGCGCGATCGCGCCCAGTATGATCATGAGATCGCGCGTCACAGCCGTGAGAGTAAGCCACCATGGCACGAGCCCCAGGCTCGTCGCCATCACGAACACGCTAATGAGCAACAGCTTGTCGGCGAGAGGGTCCAAGATCTTGCCTAATTCCGAAGTCCAGCCAAAACGCTTGGCGAGAAAGCCGTCGAGGCCATCGGACACGGCGGCCGCGGCGAAGAGCAGCAGCGCGAAATCGTAGTTCGCATTGGCGAGCGCCGCGACGATCGGCCAGATGAGCGCAATGCGCGCCAGGCAGATCAGGTTTGGCAGATGCCGCAAGGAGTGGCCCGTAAGCCCTAAGGGCGATACGTGTACTGCAGCCGGGGGCCCCCGGGTGCGCCTGAGACGAAATGGCCCGAGGCCGCGAGTGCCCTGTCGAGCGCCGGGCTGCCGCCGCGCACGCGCACGCTGAAAGTCACCATCGTGCCGCCCGCCTCGGCGACATCCACGCTGCGCACACCGGGTGCACCCTGCAGCAATCGTCCCACCTGCGCGTAGTCGGCCAGCGCGCTCACGCCGTCGACCTGCACCTGCACAACCATCTCGGCCTGCGGTTCGGATACGTCCTGGACGCGCGCGAGCGCATCGACGGCGCCATTCAACCCCGCCGTGAGGCCGCCGCTCCAGTTTTGGGATACGAAGCTCGTGTAGAGCGTCCACTGCCACGTGCCATTGCCCCCGCCTGTATCCGAACGGCCGATGAGTATGGCGTCGCCCCCCAATTGCTGGGCCGCCGCCAACAAGACAGTGCGGCCGAGCTCAACTCCCGATGCATCGACGAGCGGAAGCGGCACGAGACTGATGGGCAGCCCGCGCGCTTCGGCGGCGGCATCGAGCTCGCGACGCGCGCCGTCCGCCGCAGGTCCCGTGAGTGGCGGAGACAACACGACGAGCGTGAAGGGGCGGTTACTGTCCCAGGTGCTGCGGCCGGCAGCGGTAATGGCCGACGTCAGGGCCGCGGCATCGAACACCACATGCGTGCCACCGTCCTGCTCGGTGCGCGAGGTCTGCATGTAGTGAGCGGCATCGGCCACAATTGCCGACAATGCGGGATCTGCGGCGGCTTCACTGCGGCCCGTGGCGCGAACCAGCACGCGCTTCAGTGCGTCCTGCAGCGCAGCGGGCGACGGCGGCCCCTTGATATCGGTCTCATAGACTCGGACCGGTCGTCCCGCCCAGGCGGCGATCGGCAGGAGAAGGCAGGAGAGCCACAGGAGTCTTGTCCAGAATTTCAACGCGTGCACGTTTACAATAGTACACACCCCGCGTGCCGCCCGGTGGCGCGACCTTAAGCTTGCTGCTTCCGCCTACGTCATGAGCGAAGGACCCGGCATCAGTTATCGCGATTCCGGTGTCGACATCGACGCCGGCGATGCGCTGGTTGAGCGCA
>Ga0182024_10003201_pt1 | contig 39397 bp, 38 predicted proteins | sample P32metaG_FD_120480 | JGI IMG/M metagenome (GOLD analysis project Ga0182024, IMG submission 120480) | Permafrost microbial communities from Stordalen Mire, Sweden - P3-2 metaG (Illumina Assembly) | ecosystem: Environmental > Terrestrial > Soil > Wetlands > Permafrost | place: Sweden: Stordalen...
AGTTCGCTCTCGAAAACTCCTTCGGCCAGGCCGCCGGCATTCACCGTCACCATCGGCTTGGCGCTGCGCGGAGAAATCGCGAACAGCGTCTTCGCCACCACTTCCTTGCCCGTGCCAGGCTCGCCGGTAATCAGGACGTTGGCGTCCGACGGCCCCACGCGCGAAATCATCTGCAGCACCGGCTGCATGGATTGCGACTCCGCAATGAGCGATGGCACGCCTTCGGCCCGCAACAGCCGGTTCTCGGCTTCCAGGCGCATGCCCCGGCGGATGGCATTGCTCAGATCGATCTGCGTCTTGACAATGGTCAGCAGCCGCTCGTTTTCCCACGGCTTCTGCACAAAGTCCCGCGCGCCGCCGCGCATCGCTTCCACCGCCAGGCCCACCGTAGCCCAAGCCGTCATCACGATCACCGGCAGCACGGAATCGATGGCTTGGATGCGCGAAAGCAAATCCAGCCCCTCTTGCCCCGAGGTGGTGTCGCGCGTGTAATTCAGGTCCATGATCACGACGTCGAAGTCGCGCGCTTCGAGCGACGTTACCACGGCCGCGGGCGAACTAACGGCATCGATCTGATAGCCCTGGCCCTTCAGCAGCAGGCGTAGCGCTTCCAACACGTCCGTCTGATCGTCGGCGATCAAGATGCGCGGCGCCGCGGAACCTTGCCATTCCTTCATGGCCAGTCCTTCATTGCTTAATCCGCGATCCAGCCATCGGCGAGATTGATCACGCGGTGCCCGTACTCGGCGTTCTTCTCGTTGTGGGTCACCTGAATGATCGTGGTGCCTGCTTCGTTCAAGCGCTTGAAAAGCTCCATGATTTCCTTACCCTGAATGGAATGCAGATTGCCGGTCGGCTCATCGGCCAAAATCACTTTCGGACTCGCCACAATCGCGCGCGCGATCGCCACCAGTTGTTGTTGGCCGCCGGAAAGCTGGTTGGGGTAAAGATCTTTCTTGCCCACGATCTGAAACCGGTCCAGCACATCGCACACGATGCTGTCGCGCTCGGACTTCTTGATGTTCCGGTAGGACAGTGGAATGTCGAGATTCTCGTACACCGTGAGCGAATCCAGCAGATGATAGCTCTGAAACACAAACCCGAAATATTTCTTGTACAGCTCCATGCGATCTTTCTTGGGCAGCTTGTGAATCGCGTGATCGGCCAGATAGTATTCGCCGGTCCACGCGCTATCGTGCATGCCGAGCAGATGTAGCAGCGTCGACTTGCCCGCTCCCGACGGCCCCATGATGGAGATGAACTCGCCTTCCTTCACTTCCGCATTGATGCGGCGCAGCACAAAGGTCTTGGTCGGACCGTGCTCGAAATACTTCTCCACGTTCCGCAGAACGATGATGGGGGAACTCATAGGGGTAACGATACTATTATGATGAGATGGAATTCTGAATTCAGAAGCCAGAATTCAGGAGTCAGAATTCAGAATCCAGAATATCAAGCCGGGTCATCCGTCCCGCCGTCCTACTCCCGAACGCGCCATTCTGAATTCTGAATTCTGAATTCTGAATTCTGAATTCTGAATTCTTGCTTTCAGTGAAAGATCGACGCCAGATTCGACAACACCTGCTCGGAAATCGGGCAGCGCTCCACCTGAATCGCATTCCCAACGCGAATCGAATCCAGCGCTTCTCGTAAATGCCACGAGCGCACTTCGGCAAACCCGAGCATCGCGAGCGCGATGAAGAACACAGCGAAAAAGTCGATATTTCGTCCAAACATTACGCTACTCCCACGCTTTCTTCCACGATCCGTCCGTCAAATAACCGGATGGTCCGGTCCGCGTAGCTTGCATAACGGGGATCGTGAGTCACCATGCAAATCGTCGCGCCGCCGCGATGCAACTCGCGCAGCAAATCCATCACCGCTTCGCCATTCACCGAATCCAGGTTTCCGGTCGGCTCATCCGCCAGCAGGATCGACGGATCGCCGCCCAAGGCCCGCGCCACCGCCACGCGCTGCTGCTGGCCGCCGGAGAGCTGCGAAGGATAATGCTTGATGCGGTGCGACATGCCCACGCGTTCCAATGCATCGATCACGCGCTTCTTGCGCTCCGCCGAAGGCATCCCGCGATAGGTGAGCGGAAGCTCCACGTTCTCGTACACCGTCAGATCGCCGATCAGATTAAACGCCTGGAATATGAATCCGATCTCGCGATTGCGGATGCGCGCCCGCTCCGACAGCTTCAGATTTTGCACCGGCTTCGAATTGAGCACGTACGCCCCGTCGGACGGCGAGTCGAGCAGGCCCAAAATCGCCAGCAGCGTGGATTTCCCGCAGCCCGACGGCCCGGCAATCGCGAGATACTCGCCTTTCTTGATGTGAAGATGAATGCCCGCCAGCGCGTGCGTCTCCACCTCGTCGGTCTGGAAAACCTTGGTCACCGCGTCCATGCTGATCAAAGCTGTTTCGTCAATCGCCATGCATTCTCTCTCCCTGGTGGGGCGGACGCCCGCGTCCGCGCCGGACCCCCTGGTCCGGCTCCTCCATCACACGAAAAGCCGCCGACGAGGGCGTCGGCTGCGGTCCGGGGGGACCGCCCCACTTACTTAATTCAGCCGGATTCTGTTATACGCATCCTGCGACGACATGTCCGACAAAATCACCTGATCGCCCACCTTCAACCCGTCCACCACTTCAATATTGTTCACCGAGCTGCGGCCCAACGACACCGGCACACGCTGCGCATCTTTCCCGTCGCCATCCAGCTTGAACAGCGTAATCTTCGCGCCCGGCTGCCCCACCACCGGCCTGCCTACATACATGACATCGGTCAACCGCTCTAGCGTGATGGTTCCGTCCACACTTAAATCCGGCCGCGCACCCTGCGGCAGCGGACCCTCCAGCGTCACATCCACATCCACCGTGCCATTCACCGCCGCCGGATCGATGCGCGACACATGCCCGGGAATAATTCCGTTGCGAGTATCGATGGAAGCCACCTGCCCGATCGCCACATCCTTCACCTGCGTCTCGGGAATTTTCAGCGTGGCTTTCAGCTTATTAGGCTGCGCGATCTTCGCCAGAATCGTGCCGGGCGCCACGCGCATTCCTACCTCCAGCGGCATGGCCGTCGTGCCAAGCTGCGTCAGCGTCCCATTCGTTGATGATCGGATCGTCAACTGATCCACCTGCTCTTTTTTCAATTTGTACGCCGCCTGCAGCTTCTCAATCTGCACCTTTTGCGCATCCATCTGCGCTTGAATCGACTTGTCGCTGATGTCCAACTGCTCTTTGGACAGCGCGTAGCGCCCCTTCAGCTCCGTCCATTTCGCGACGGATAGCTTGGTGTCGAGATCGGACTTCAACCCCAGCTTGGTCAATTGCGAATCGCGATCCGATTGAAGTTCCGCCTGCTCCATATCCGACTTCACTTGTTGGGTGGTCGCCTTCTGCGCCAGTTGCTGGCTTTCGAGCGTCACTCTGAGATTCTCCAAGTTGGCTTCGGCCGCCTTGATCTGCCATTCCAGGTCGGCGGCATCCAGTTCCATCTGCGGCTCGCTGAGCACCATGATCACTTCGTTCGGATGCACGGTCGCGCCCGGCAGAAAATTGATCTTATCCACGCGGCTTTCAAACTCGGCCGGGATCCACATGTACTGCTCCACCACCAGGGTTCCCAAACCGCGCACATCCCGCACCATGGGACCGCGCTTCACAGAATCGATCCACACCGTCGCCCGATCCACCGAAGGCGCCGCCGGCTTCAGCCGGGAAAGACCCCAGGTGATCAGCGGGATCGCCGCCAAAAGGACTAAAACGTATACGATTCGGCGAATCAGCTTCCTGCGAGCGACTTCTTTACCGCGAGGTACATCCATTGCCATGGGAGATTTCTCCTGATCTCAATTCGCAAGTACTCTTCCAATGTCGATATTACTGAAAAATAAGGCGCGGTGCGCGATTTAGGGGCGCCACACCAGCCCGGTGTGTCCGCTTGTGGGACTCAGTGTGCGGCCCAGGACATAACTTCGCGGGTCAAAGCGCTACCCTGGAAGGAGTTATGAGCAGAGCGCTGCGGACCATCGTATTGGCGACGATCACATCGCTGGCCTTACCAGCTCAGGAATCGACATTCGAAATTCGTGGATCGGCAGTTGACATCAATGGCCGGCCCTTGGCCAACGTGGATGTGTCGCTTCGTACCAAAGAACCTGGATGGGAGCACGGTACCGTCACGGACCGAAGCGGTGCATTCGCCTTCACGAATTTGCCGCCCGGATACTATTCGCTACGAGCCGAAGCAGGCGAATTTAATCCCGTCCTGGCTCGCGAACTGAACGTCGGGCAGCAGCAGCGGATTTTGACGCTACTCTTGCGGATGGAGGTTGGGTTGTGTCCTCTGTCGCCAGGGTTGCCGCACTATTTTCGTATGCTGGATGCCGCAGGCGACCAGCATCTCTCCGCATTCGCTGGAACCGTCACCAATGAAAACGGCGTTGCCATTCCAGGGGCCGCCGTCGCTCTTTACATTCCCGGCCGGAGACGGATCGCATCCACGCGCACCGACGGAAACGGTGGGTTCTCCTTCACCCGCTTGACCGTCAACGACACCTATTGGATCCAAGTTCTCAGCCCCGGTTATTTCGTCTCTGAGTTCACGAATCTCGAATCGCTTCCCGGATACGAGAGTATCTATGACGGCTTGGTGCTCGAAGCGTGCGAACCGGGCGTCTGCGATCCAAACCTGCGGAAGACCCAAACCCTACGCTGCGAATAGCGCGGCGCTCACTGGATCGCACGCGACGCCTCGGCCATCGACATGTACATCATCCCGAACGCGACCACCGTCAACGCGATACACACACCCGCCAGAGCCTTGAGCAGCGGCTCCTTCCACATCATCCGAGCCCGAGGAGTGCTGGCCAGCCACCCGGAGAGAAATCCGCCTGCGATCCCGCCCATGTGCGCCCAAAAATCCACGCCCGGCAGGAAGCTCAGCACTAATCCGTAGATCACCCAGCGCATGTACAGCGACTTCACCTGCATCCCGAGCGACGAGCGGTCCGTAAACCCGAACGCCAGCATCGCCCCGATCAGCCCAAAGATGCCGGCCGACGAGCCTACCGACAAATGTCCGCCGATATGGGAACTCGCCGCGAAACCCGTTACCGTGGAAACGAAGTAGAAGACGATCAACCGGCTGGTGCCGTACAAAGTCTCTACTTCGGCGCCCAGATCGAACAGCACCCACGAGTTCATCAGGAGGTGAAGAATGCCGCCGTGCAGAAAGCCTGCCGTCACCAGCCGCCACCACTGCCCGTCCATATACGCCGCCGGAACGCTCTGACCGGCCGCCGTAATTCCCGACTGAGGGCTTATGTACTCCGCGATGAACAACGCCGTATTGATCAGCAGGATCATCACGGTTGTAAAGCGCGCGTGCGGGATCAACCCGCCCAAAATCTCCCCCGGATTCCGCCGCTCCACCGCGCGCGGACCCATCGGCGCCTGGCAATAGGGACACACCCGGTCGCTGGTCGTCACAAACGCCCGGCAATTCGGGCACATCCGCCTGTTGTCCACTGTCCCTATTGTACAGCGGGGCTTTCGGCGGCTTGGAAACTACGATTGGTACAATTGAAAGTCCGGATGGCCAAGACGGAAGAACAATATCGCCGGGACATCCTCGACGTCGGCAAGCTGATCTATCAAAAAGGTTGGGTCGCGGCGAACGATGGAAACATCAGTGTGCGCCTGGACGATGGCCGTATTTTGTGCACCTGCACCGGCGTCAGCAAGGGCATGATGACTCCCGCCGACGTCATTGTCTGCGACCTGGAAGGCAACAAGATCGATGGCGCGCGCGAGCGAACCACCGAGATCGCGATGCACCTCACCATTTACCAGATGCGCCCCGACGTGTCCGCTGTGGTGCATGCTCATCCCCCGGTGGCTACCGGATTCGCGGTGGCCGGCCGGCCGCTCAATCTGGCTTTGCTGCCGGAAGTGATCGTCAGCCTGGGATGCGTGCCGCTGGCCGAATACGGACTCCCCGGCACCCCCGCACTCACCAATGGCATGCTGCCCTACATCCCCAAATACGACGCCATTCTCCTCGGCAATCATGGCTCCGTGTGCTACGGCGAGGATGTCTACAAGGCGTTCTTCAAAATGGAGACCGTCGAGCACTTCGCGCGCGTCACGCTGGTGTCCGAACTGCTGGGTGGCCCAAAGATCCTGCCCAAACACGAAGTGGGGCAACTGTTTGAGGCACGCGGGCGTTATGGCGTAAAATCCCACAACCGCATGGAACCGGGCCGGCCTGTCGTTGCAGAAGACAAAGCCGCAGAAGACAAAGCCGCAGAAGACAAAGCCGCAGAAGGCGTGAAAAATGCCGAACGCGGCCGCGAATTGCTGCACATCACCCGCGACGATCTGATCGCCCTGGTGGATGAAGCGCTCCGATTGCGCGGCGTCTTAACGTAGCCCTTGCCCTGGGGGGTATACTAATCGGAACTCAACATTAAGGGAGAACCAGTGTGCCCCACAGATTCCTGTGCCGTGCAGTTGCAGTCGCGATTCTCTGTGCGGCGCTCATCGCGCCCGCGCGCGCAGAAAGCCTGGAGACTGCCGGCAAGCAAATAACGGCCGGAATTGTAGTGGTAAGCGCGGCGGTCGCGGTAGTGGTGATCCTTCTGATCATTCACTATAAACACAAAAAGAGCTCGGTTACGGGCTGCGTGGTCTCAGGAGCCAACGGGATGACGATCAAGGACGAAAAGGATCGGCGGACCTACGCACTGTCCGGCGACACCGCGGCCATTAAGCCGGGCGATCGAATGACGTTGGAGGGTCGGCGGCGCAAGGAAAGCGGTGCGAATTTTAGCTTTGAGTCAAAGACGGTAAGCCGGGACTTTGGCCCCTGTCAGCCGTAGGGCTGGGGTGCTGGTTACTGCTTTTCATTCGCATCCGCCTTCTTCTTCCTAAACACGTTCAGCTTGCTCCAAAAATGTCTCTTTGCCGGCGCCGGATCTTGCGAGGTTCTCGGCTCTGCCGCGTCGGCTGCAACCGGTTCGTTAACGTCTTGCGCGGCAGTAGCGGTAGGCCCAGGGGTCGCGAAGCTCCCGCTGCTAGCGGCGCTCGCGGTGCTGGATGCGGCGGGCGCTGGAGCGAGGCTGGCGGCCGGGGCCGTTGGTAGGGCTAGCGCGCTGTGCGATGCCTTCGCTGCCGGAAGCGGATCGAACACGCCAACATCGGTGGATTTCAGGGCGCGCTTTGCGTGCCGTACTATTGTGCGCTTGGCCACGCGTTGCGTAGTATCCACAGCGACCGGCGCCCTGGGGGGCGTCTTAACAGTGGCAAAGCCCGGAGGTGCGATGTGCAGCCGCCGCCATGGCGCAGTGGCCGGCGCAACCTGGTGGAATCGGTTGAGTGCCGGTGAAGCCACCAGCGCCAGGACCAGGCCCGCAAAAATGGCGATTCCGATCGCTATAGTGCGCAGTTGCGGCAGTGGAAGGTCCGCCGCGGCAGTGGGCTGGTTAAGCTGAGCGATCGCATCCAAAAACTCCTCGGCCGATTGATAGCGGTGCGCAGGGTCTTTCGCCAGGGCACGGCGAAGAATGCCGTCCCATTGGAGCGAGAGGCTGGGCTCCAGCTGGCTGGGCGGTTGTGGTTCGCCTTCTGAGTCGGTAAGGACCGGCGCCAGCCGGCGGTTTGCTCCGAAAGGCTTCTGTCCGGTAAGATGCTCGTACAAGATCGCCCCAACGGAATAAAGGTCCGATCGCCGGTCGGGCTGCGTGGTGCCCTTCAATTGCTCCGGAGCCAGATAGGGCAGCGAGCCGAGCACCTCTCCGCAATTGGTTAACAGAGAATCGCCGTAGGATTTCGACAGTCCAAAATCGGTCAGCTTGACGTAGTCCCCGGTGACCATCACATTCGCCGGCGTTACATCGCGATGCACTACTCCTTGCTGATGCGCGTACCCAAGCGCCGACAGGATCTGCCTGATATAGCCAATTCCCATGTCTAGCGGCAAACGCCCGCCGCCGAACATGCTTTCCAACGTTTCCCCTTCGATAAATTCCATCAACAGGATGAGTTGATTTTCTGAATGAACCGCATTGTGGAGGGCCGCAATATTGGGATGGCTTAGACGCGCCAACGACCGCATCTCACGTTCGAACCGCTTGATCTGAGTCTCGGAAGCAAGCTCCGCGGAAAGGACTTTCATCGCCTCGGTTCGCCCGGTGAGGCAATGTTCGACCTTATACACTCGTCCCATGCCACCCGCGCCCAGCACGGCGGTGATGGAATAGTCGCCGAATACTTGTCCTACATGAAAGCCCATCTAATCATCTTCCAAGGCTCTGGAAGGCGACTTGCGAATCCATTATTGGCTAGTATTCGCTGCCAAACAATGCATCAATTTGATCAATTTGCCTAAGATCTGACCTTAGGTAGGCTAGGGGAACCGCTTATAACGTGGGACCGCCAACTACGGTCCTGCCCATTGACTTCCCCTTTTGTTCGCCTCACAATAGTTCCATGGCATTGACCAAACGGCAAAAGGAAGTGCTCGACTTCATCGCGGACTTCGTCGAGGAAAACGGCTACAGCCCCAGCTACGAGGAACTGGCCCAAGGGCTCCATCTCGCGTCCCTGGCCACCGTGCACAAGCACATCCAGGCACTCGAATCCCGCAATTACCTGCGCCGCCTCTTCAATCAAAGCCGCTCGCTCGAAGTTTCGGCCAAGTACACGCAGGAGAGGCGCAAAGGCCGCGCATCGGCGCGATCCACCGAGGTTCCGCTCGCAGGCCGCATTGCCGCCGGCGTCCCCGTCGAAGCCATTGAGGGACAGGACACGCTGCAGTTCGCCGACTTCGCCGGTAAGGGCGATACCTTCGCACTGCAAGTGAGCGGGGAATCCATGATCGACGATCACATCATGAGCGGCGACTATGTGCTGGTGGAGCGCGCGCAACAGGCGCAGGATGGTGAGATCGTAGTCGCGCTCGTGGACGGCCGCGAAGCCACGCTCAAGCGCTTGTATCATGAGCCGGGCGGCCGCATTCGTTTACAGCCGGCCAACGCCTCCATGCAGCCCATCCTGTTGGATGCGGCTTCCGTGCAGATCCAGGGCCGTGTACTCGCCGTCCTGCGAAAGTATAAGTAACCAACTTAACCTTAGTGTTCACATTTACTTACATTTCCTGGCCGGACGTGGCGCGACCGCATGTTAAACTGATAGCAACATGGGTAGCCCGATTAGCGGGATCAAGCGCTTTTTGTTCTGGGATTATCCACGCGCCGGCTGGCAGTATGACGTCATGGTCGGTCTCATTCTGGCCTTCATCTTCTTGACGCCGAGAGAGTGGTTCCGCGATCAACCGCGGGCCAATAGTATCGTGATGCTTCCCTCCGAACACGGCGACACCGTTTTCTGGATGGATGCCGAGCAACTCTCCAGCATCCCCGAGAACGCCCGCGCCGGCGCGGCCGGCGCCCTGCTACAAGCGCGCACCGGCAAGAAGTACCGTGTAGTTCGTTTGGAACCCATTGTCGATTCCGAACAGGAAATTAAAGGATTCATGGCGTTCACCACGCCCTAGCCGCAAGGCCCGCTCAGGTATCCAATCATTGAGGCAAACGCAACGGTGGGGTTTTATTGTGTGTCTGTTCCTGGCTGGCGCGGCCACGCTTGCCGCCGCCGGCGACACGGTGCAGCAGATCCTCGCCCGCATGGACAGGGCCGCGAGCGACTTCAAGGCCATGACCGCTCAGGTGACCCACGTCGACCACACTGACATTCTGAACGATGACACCACCGAAAGCGGAGCTGTCACCATGAAGAAGGTTCAGCCCGGTGAGGTTCAGGGGCGGGTGGATTTTACCGTGCCGGATCGTAAGACTATCACTTTCGAGAAACGACGCATTCAGGAGTATTTGCCGAAGATCAATACCTTGCAGGTATTCGACTTGGATAAGCATGGCGAGCAATTGGACAGGTTTCTTATGATCGGATTCGGCACCTCCGGCGCCGAACTTGCAAAAGACTACGACGTGGCTGTGCTGGGAACGGAAACCATAAAAGGCCAATCGGCCATTCACCTGCAACTAAATCCGAAGGCGGCTGAGGCCCGGCAATATGTCGAGAAGATCGAGTTATGGATTCCCGAGCAAGGCGACCCGTATCCATTGCGTGAGAAAATTTTCGAGCCTTCTCACGATTATCGCCTCGTCACTTACAATGACTTGAAGATTAATCCACCCCTGCAGCCCGACGCCCTGCAGCTCAAACTTCCGCCGGGCTTTAAAACCGAACATCCAGGTCAATAAACGTGGAAACCGCACCACAGCCGAACAATCGCGATACCAGCACCCGCCTCACCTTCCTGGATTGGGCGCGCGGCGCCGCCGTCGTCGTGATGCTGCAAGGCCACGTATTTCACTCCTTCAATCGAAACGATCTGCGAACCGACGGACCGTTCATGCTTTCGCAGTTCTTCGGAGGCATCGGTCCGGCGATCTTCCTGGTCCTTACCGGTATCACGCTGGCCTTCTTGATGGATCGCCGCGAACGCCAAGGCTTGAACGCGGCGGCGCGCTGGCGAGCGGCATTGAAACGCGCTGGCTATTTGTTTACCCTGGCCTTCCTGTTTCGCCTGCAGCTTTGGATCTTCGCCATGGGACAAAGTCCCTGGACCGATCTGTTCAAGGTGGACATCCTCAACTGCATGGGATTCGCGATCCTGCTGATGTCCGTGATGGCGATCTTCACCACGGCCGAGCGGGTGCGTCTCTGTGCCGGGTTGGGCGTGGCCATCGCAATTGCTTCTCCCCTGGTCTCCGCCATCGATTGGCGCTGGCTTCCTCCTCAAGTCTCCGCGTACTTCGTCCCCAGCTACCAATACTTCGCCTTCTTTCCCTGGGCTGCGTTCATCGCCTTCGGACTCAGCGCCGGGAGCATACTGCGCCTGGTGAAACCCGAACAAATGAATCGCGTGATGCAATGGGGCGGCCTGCTGGGCTTCGGATTGATTTTGGGCGGCCAATACTTCTCGAACATGCCCTACTCGGTTTATCCCAAGTCCGAGTTTTGGCTCGACAGTCCGTGGCTCATTGTGATCAAGCTCGGCGTTGTGATGCTGGTGATCGGCTTCGCCTACTTATGGACTGCGATGCCGCTGGCCGCGTCCTGGAGCTGGGTGCGGCAGCTTGGCGCCACATCGCTGCTGGTCTACTGGGTACACATTGAACTGGTGTACGGACGCTGGTTCGGGGCGTTCAAATCGTCGCTGAGCAACGTGTATTGCGGCATCGCGGCCATCCTGGTGATCCTGCTGATGGTCGGTCTCTCCCTGTTGCGCACGCGCTGGAGCGCTGTGCGGCTGGCCCTCGCATCGTATTTTTCGTACAATCCACCGCGCCGCGCCTCGGGCGATTAATCGGCAGTTTCCGCCAGCAGCGCGCCCCAATGAAACCCGGCTCCGAAAGTGGCGAAACAGATCAGGTCGTCCGCGCGAGGTCCCGGATCGCGCCACCATTCTGCCGCCGCGATGAGCATGGACGCCGACGAGGTGTTGCCGTAACGCCGGATGTTGGAGTAAAACCGGGCCGCGTCCACTTGGAGAGCGCGCGCCACTCGATCCATCAGGTTTTGATTGGCTTGATGCATCAGGAAAACTTTTACCGCCGACGCGGACTTTCCGTTTCTTTCGAGCAGCTCGCCGATCGCGGATGGGATTTTGCGGGACGCCTGCAGGATCACGGAGCGGCCGTTCATCTCGAGGGGCGCTCCAAATTCGAGCCGCAGATCTTGGGCGAAAGTACCGTCTGAATGCAGCACCGAATCGACGATCCGCACCGGACCGTCGTCAGGACCGATTAAGCAGGCACCCGCACCGTCTCCAAAGAGTGGCGCAACGCCGCGCTCCAAGGGCTCGCGCGCAACAACCGTAGACATCTTCTCGGACGCGATCGCGAGTATGTTGCCGTGAACGGCCGCCAGTGACGCAGCCAACGCCATAGCAAACAAACTGCCGGCGCTGGCGATGGGCATGTCGATCGCCGGCACGCCGTCGATGCCCAAAGCGTGGGCGATTTCGGACGCAGGTCCAGGAAAGCGGCGTTCGGAGGAGCCGGAGGAAACCAGAACCATTCCGAGCTCGCTCGCCTTCACTCCCGCGCGTTCCAGGCATTGTTGCGCTGCGGCTACACCCATGCCGGCGACGGATTCCTCGGGAGCCGCATAACGCCGCTCTTCAATTCCCGAAACATCGAGGATCCATCCGGCTTCGCAATCCAAGCGCGCGGCCAGCTCGGCGTTGGTCACCACGCGCGACGGCAGGTAGGCTCCAAAGCCCCGAATCGCCGCCACGAATTACATCCTGCTCTCGAGGTAGCTTTGAATGCGCGTCATGGATTCGAACTTGCGCGGATTTAAATCCGAATCGGGGATTTTGATCCCGAACTCGCGCTCCAGTTCGCTCACCAGATCCGGCAGCGCGAACGAATCGAGAAATCCGGAGTCGAAGAGCGACTCGTCTGGATCGGGAAGCGTGCTGTTATTGGAAACTTTTCGTACGATCGCGGCAATACGCTCTTTATTGTCCATCTTATTGACTATGGCTTCCTTCGGCGCGGATGGTGAGAAATCGGTTGTACTGTTGCATCATTTCTTCGAAGAGCATGTCACCGGCGGTGCGATAACCGGCCCCGGTCAGGTGTGTGTAGTCGCCTTGCCCCAGCCCCGCCTGCACCCATTGACGCACCGATCCGGGACCGCCCATGGCGGCGCGCCAATCCCAAAAAGCGCAGCCGTTGGACATGGCGACATCGCGCTGGATCTCGATCACTCGGTCCAAATGTGGAAACGGAAGACGGCGCCCTCGCGTGCGATATTCGCAATCCGGCGGACCGATCAGGAGAATGCTCGCCACTGGAACGGCGGCGCGCAGCCGTTGAATGATTTCAGTTAACACGGCGCGATATCCCTCGGCGGTCCACGAGCGGCTGAGAGCTTCGTTGGTTCCGTAGGCAAGAACGATGAGCGCCGGATCGCGGCTCGTCAGTTCCGGCGCCAGTACGGCCGGGTTCCATTCGAGCATCAGATTAGCCTGGGCTCCGTTGATGCCGAGGGTCTCGTAAGTAACGCCCGCATGATTTTGCGCTACCCAGCCAAACAACCGCACCGGGGCAGCACTCAGTGTACGCAACGTGTACTGATGCGGCCCGGGCGACGCGGCGTAAGAGTAAACACCAGGCCCATTCTGGCCATCGGTGTCGATGGTTTCCGTGGGAGCGCCATCTACGGAAAATTCCAGTTGGCCGCCGCCGGGCTGCCGCAAGTAATGCAGTTCCAGTTGCTCGCACTCGACACTCAGGGTCACCGTCTCGCCCGCGGATTGCGACGTGAGGCTGATTCCAGCCAGGCCATCCACGCCGTCATCCTTGCGCGTCACGATGCCGCCGGTGTACCACCCTCGCGAATTGGCGCCCTTGCTGTCGAATCGGCGGTAGCCGAGAAACGGATGGCCGGGCAGCGTGTATCCCGGACCGCCCGCGCCAAACTTAGCTTGAAAATCCTGGCGCATCTGGTTGGCCCAGTCGTCCGATGCGGTGTGCGAATCGCCGTACTGCAGAATGTGCAGCGACATATTTTCCGGCGGATGCGAGAGCTGCTCGAAGAAGGGAACCAGCGCACCGGCGCCTTCCAGAACATCCACGGGACGGGAGCTTCGTTCACTGATGGCTCGTAAAGCGGCGCCGCGGACCACCGGCGAAACATAAACCACCGGCACTCGAATATGTTTTTTGTGCGCCGTCTTCTTTACGGGCTTTTTCGTGCTGGCGGTAACGGCCGGAGCCGGCGCGGCCGCGAGAAGCGCTAAAAGAATCGGGACGAGCTTTCCCACTACTGGGATCTCCGCTGCTCGCGCGCCTTAAATTGCCGGTAGCCCGATTCGAGCGCCTGATCGAGCAGCACCCCGACCTTCCGCGCGCCGGCCGGCAAGGGATGCGTGAAATCGGCGCTCACCAGTCTCGGCTGGCTGTCATACCAGCGCGCCATAGTTCCTTCGCCGCCCATCGCCTGAAAGGTATTGAAGAACGCGCAGCCCATCTCGGACGCCATTTCACGCTGGATTTCCACCAGCCGTGGGAGGGTGGGAACGGTGGTGATGCGGGAGTTGGCGTCGCGCTGCCCGCGATCCATGGGACTCATGATCAGAACCGAGGCCCGCGGGACCGCCGCCTTCACACACTCGATCACCTGGCGCAACTCGCCCGGGTAGTAACGCTCGATGTAATCTGCATAAATGCTCTCGTTCGTGCCGTAATTGATCACCACCAGATCCGGATGCTGGTGCTGCAACTCTTCGGTCCATTGTGGCTTGTCGAAATAGCGGACCACCACTTGCACCTGGCCGCCGTTCAGCCCAAGACTATTGTAAATCACGCCCGGCGTATTTCTTTCGAAAGCGGCGCCGAAGAGACGAACCGGTCCGCGCTCCACCGTCAGATCGATCTGGCGCGCTCCCGCATTCAGCGGGAAGGTCTGGTAATCGGGCTGTTTGTCGGGTCCATCCGTCTCCACCTGGCCGAGTCTCTGTCCCTCGGCTTGCACCGCGAGCACCCCGCCGCCGGGTTGGCGCAGGAAGTGAATCTCTATTTGCGAGTGATCTTCGGCGAGTTCGAAGTGCGTAGAAGCGCCCGTGTCGCCTTCAAAACTGACACCACCCAGGCCGTGGAATCCATCCTTTGCGCGGACTTGCGTGGCGGCCGCGATGCGCCAGCCCTTCCCCTCCACTTCGACGCCCCGGTGACCGTACCAGGCCCACGGTTTGGCGACGAGGACGAAGCCGTGGCCGGCGTCTCCGAAGTGTTGCTGCAAAAGCGAGCGCACGTCGGCGGTGATGGAGTCGGCGGTCACCGGGGAATCGCCATAGTGCAGCACGCGCGTAATTGCGCCCGGGGCGCCCAATTCTGTGCGCCACAAGGCGAGATAGAACGCCCGCAGATTGTCGTGCTCGTCAATCAGATTCGGCTCGATAATCGGGTGCTTCCGCGCGGTGACCGGCCTTGTGGATGCCGGGATCGGCGCCAGCGGTTCGACGTTCGGAATGTCGCGCGGACGAAAATCGACCACCTCGGAAAGCGTAAAAGGCCGGGCCAATTTAGCGGATTCGAGCAACAACAAAAGCGCGCCCAAGGTTGCGATAGCGAGCGATGTCTTCTTCGGGAACATGGGCGGCAGCATCGTCAGAACCGCGAATAGATGAAGGGAGCGGAGCCAGATCCGGCGATGTAGCGAATGGCCACGGCCAGCGCGGCGATGGCGGCGGCCTGCGCGTAATAGGGGAATCGGCAATAGAGCTGGAGACCACCGTCGTACCAGCGTGGCGGAACATACTGCGCGGCGGCGGCGATCGCCAGCACCAGCATAAACGCCGGAGTAATGTTCGCAAAAGAGACGGTTCCCGAAGAAATTTGATAGAGGATATCGCGCGCCGTGGAGAGGCTGGAAGCCCGGAAGAAGATCCACCCGATCAGAACGAAGTGGAAAGTCGCAAGGCCGCAGAGAAATCGCGCGCCGGGCGTGAGAGTCAATTTCGGATTGCCGTGCAACGCTCGCCACCCGCGATGCACCGCCAGTCCGATGCCGTGCCAGGCGCCCCAGACGATGAACGTCCACCCGGCGCCGTGCCACAGGCCGCCGATCACCATGGTGATCACAAGATTCAGATATGCGAAGATCTTCCAGCGGGAACGCAGGCCGGGCAGCGAAAAGTAGAGATAATCGCGCAGCCAGTTCGAGAACGAAATGTGCCACCGGCGCCAAAAGTCGGAAATGTTTTGGGCGGAGTAAGGGCGATTGAAGTTGCGCGGGAGTGTGATGCCCAGCAGGAGCGCGGACCCGATCGCAATATCGGTATAGCCGGAGAAATCGTAGTAGAGCTGGAACGCGTAGCCGTACGCGCCTGCCAGCACTTCGGCGCCAGAGTAGAGCTTGGGCAGATCGAACACGCGATTCACCAGAGTTTCCGCCAGGAAATCGGCGATGAGCAGCTTCTTCACCAAGCCCAGGCCAATCAGGAACAGCGCCTTGCCTCCGTCTTGCGCCGTGAGCATTTCGCGCTTGGACCACTGCGGCCATAATGTCACGATGCGGGTGATGGGACCGGCAATCGTGGTGGGGAAGAAACTCGCGGAGGCGAGATACGCCAGATAGCTATCGGCCGGTTTCGCGTCGCGCCGGTAGATGTCGATGGTGTAGGTGAGCGACTGAAAGCCGTAGAAGGAGAGCGCGAGAGGCAGCACCCACGGCAGAACGGGGAAATACTTGACCGAGGCCATGAGCCCCACGTTGAGCGCGATGCTGAGCGTGACCAGCAATCGCCGCAGGCCAGGACGCGTGGCCCGGTGGAGCGCATTACCAATCAGAAAGTCGCACGTGGACGCAGCGGGGATGATGGCGAGATACGCGAGATCCCAGCGTGCGTAGAAAAAATAATTGGCGAAAAGCACCACGGCCAGCGCGCCCAGCCGGTATCGCGCAGCAAGCCAGTAGGCAAAGAAAACGGCCGCAAGAAAGCTGAAATAGGCCGCTGTGGACAACAACATGTACGGATGCCCCAAGTATAGCGGTTTATTGCGCACGCACTCCTGCGTGCCGCGTTCACTCGTGTGAACGGTTTCGGTGTTTTCGCACAACTGTTAGCACGATGGCCAACACCGTACGCATGAGTGCGTGCGCCGAAAACTCGGCGTAGGTCCGGGGTCGGTCTTGGAATGGGAGGAAGACGGCAACCAGATCGTTGTCCGCCGCGCGGGACGCTTCAACTCCGAAGATATCCACCGGATGTTATTTGGAGCGCATACACCCGAAAGACGAAGCACCGCTGAAATGAGAGAGGGCATCCGGCGCTATACGCGGAAGCGCTATGCGGGCCGTTGACACAAATGTCCTGGTCCGCCTGATCGCGCGCGACGATTCCCGCCAAGCCGCCTCCGCCGAAGCCTTCATCCAACCGGGCGCGTGGGTCCTCAACACGAACTACGGGTTGAGTTCGAAGGGATCGGCTAAGGCGATCGAAATGCTGCTCAATCACCGGGACTTGACGCTGCAAGATCCAGAAACTGTCGCGGCGGCCCTGGAACTATTTCGCGCCAAACCGACGCTCGGTTTCTCCGATTGCCTGATGCTTCAGCTAGCGCGGAAAGCCGGGCATCTTCCCCTCGGCGCGTTCGGCCGGAATCTCGCCCGGGTCGACGGGGCACAAAAGCTTTAGCCGACTCGGGCCGTCCACTACGAATTGGGATTGACACTCTGCGTCTCCTGTGTCACATTATGCGTGTGACACTATTCCGGCTCAACCTCCGCCCCGGCCGGTCTATCTTCGACCAGGTGGTGTTTGCCGCCAAACGCGCCTTGATCAGCGGCGAATTCCTGTCGGGACAAGCGTTTCCTTCGGTGCGGGCGATCGCCAGTGAACTAAAAATACATCCCAACACCGCGCACAAGGTTGTTCAATACCTGATTCAGGAACGCTTCCTGGAATCGCGGCCGGGAGTGGGCACCATCGTCGCGACGCTTCCCGAACCACGGTCGGGCGACAAGAAACGACTCCTTCGAGAGGAAGTGCAACGCCTGGTGGTGGAGGCCAAGCGCATGGGACTTCGATTGGAAGACCTGGTGGAAGCCATGGAAGGGGAGTGGATGAGCCTGGAAAAACCGTTGGAGGTGAACCGCAAATGATCCGCGTGAACAACCTGTGGAAGAGCTTTCGAAAGAATGACGCGCTGCGAGGATTGACGTTCTCGGTGGCCGAAGGGAATGCGTTTGCATTGATCGGCGCAAACGGCGCAGGGAAGACCACCACCATCAAGGTGCTCATGAACATCGTCGAGCCATCGCGAGGAGAGGCGAAAGTGATGGGAGTGGATTCGCGGTCCATCTCTTCCCGGGAGCTTTGCCGGATCGGCTATGTTTCAGAAAGCCAGGATCTTCCGGAGCGCCTGACCGTGGAACAATATCTCGATTATCTCCGGCCGTTCTATCCGCAATGGGATCGCGAATTGGAAGCGGCCGCGCTCAACTCGCTGCATCTGCCGCCGCGCCGCAGAATCGGGGACTTGTCTCACGGAATGAGAATGAAGATGGCGCTGGCTTGCGCGCTGCCGTTCCGTCCCAAGCTGCTGGTCCTGGATGAGCCGTTCAGCGGACTGGACCCGCTGGTCCGCGACGAATTCATGGAGAGCCTGATCCAACAGGCGGCGGAGATGACCGTGCTGATTTCGTCGCACGAACTGAGTGAGATCGATCACTTCGCCACGCATGTCGGCTTTTTGGACGAGGGAAGGCTTCTATTTAGCGAGACCATGGCGGACCTGACGGAGCGCTTTCGAGAAGTGCGCGTGACCTTGGAGCAGGCGGCTTCGGCGCCCGATCCACTGCCGAGCGATTGGCTGTGCGTGCGCGCCGTGGGCAGCGTGGTCTCGTTCATCGACAGCCGTTTCTCCGAAGAAACGCTCGGCGCAAGAATCCGTTCGCTGCTGAGCGGCGTCCGCAGCATCGACACGCAACCGATGGCCCTGCGCTCCATCTTTACCACCTTGGCGCGATCGCTCAGGGATGGCATGGCTTGAGAAGACAGGCCTGAAAGGAATCACAACGATGATCTGGCACATCTTCAAAAAGGACTGGCGGCTGATGTGGCGCTACGCCGCAGGCTTGGCCGCGCTGCACTTTGGGCTGATGGCGGCCCTGTTGAGAATCGGCCGCTTCCGAGCCGCACCGCTCAACTGGATTCAAGCGGGCGGCCTCCCGGCCATGCAGGGAGACCACACACTCTATGCGCTGATTAATGTGTTCCCTATACTTTCTTACTTCGCGAGCTCCTTTCTGCTGGTCGCCATCGTGCAGCAGGACGCAATTCCGGGCGTCCGGCAGGATTGGTTGGTGCGCCCGATTCGCCGCCGCGATCTTTTTCTGGCAAAGCTGCTAGGAGTGCTGCTCATGGTGGTCGCCCCAATCTTCGCGGCTGATTTATCGGGAGCGCTTCTCAATGGATTTCCTCTGGGACAATCGCTGGATGCCGCGTTCGGGCGTTCCGTGTGGCTCTGGTTTAGTTTGTTCCTGGGGGTGTTCGCCCTCGCATCTCTGACCAGGAACCTAATGGAAACAATCGTTGCCGGAACCGCGCTAGCAGGTGTGTACTTTGTGTCGCAAATTTGGAGGTCTTACACTCCGCAGGTTTTCTTCGTTCACGGCAGAGTGGATTGGATCGACCGCCTCATCGGTCTCGCTATTATTCTGCTGGGCGCCTCCGCGCTGCTCGCATTGCAGTACTCTTTCCGCAAGACGTTCACTTCCCGGCTGCTGACAGTGGCGATCCTCCTGGTCTTCCTGCTGGTTCCCGCGGTGCCTTGGCAAACCGCGTTCGCGCTTGAAGAGCGGCTGTCGCCTAACGCCGCAGCCGGTAACACGGTAAGCGTCTCATTCGTTCCCGACCATGGGACTTCCCAGGATGGGCCGGTGGGGCCCAGACCCTACGATCGTGGCGACGCTTCCGTGATGCTGCCAATTCGCGTGACAGGGGTGCCGGATGGAGCCATCTTATACGGAGAGGCGTCCACGGTCCGCGTGATCACGCAGGATGGACAGAAACAAATGACCGAAGAACGATCCCCACCGCTCGGATATCAAATGGGAATTCCCCTTCTTCGGACCGATGAAATTGGAAAGAGCGAAAAGCCATTCACCTATGCTCTACGCGTTCCCCGCAATCTCTATGCGCGAATCGCCGATCAATCCGTTCGACTGGAGATCGACTATTACCTCACGCTGCTGAAAATGGCCGATGCGCAGACGCTTCCCGCAACGGGAGGAGACCAACGGACCCGGGGGCTCGGCTGGTGCGGGACCAAGATCAGCGACGCGGGTGGGGAAATCCTGGTCGGATGTATCCAAGCCGGGCCGGAGCCGAGTTGCAGCACGGCGGTGCTGGAGCATATCCCCACTGGCGCTCACAATCCGCCCGTTGGGATCTGCGTCAGGCCGGATTACGCGCCCTTCGGTTTCCGCTACGGAGCTGACGCGCTCAGCCGCTTCACCGAAACTTTACCCTTCGGAAACCCAGCCGGCGTGGACACCTATCCGGTGAAGGAGCCGATGCTTCCCGAGTCCCAGGTCAAATTGAAAATGTATGAGGCTGAGGATCATTTCGAGCGCCAACTCGCGATTCCGCAAATCCGGCTGAGAGATTGGGCTGCGGCCGAGTAGACCCGGCGCATCACGCAAGCATGATTTTGCGCGGAAACTGAGCATTGTCTTCGAGGAACGTCTTTTTCCGGCTGAGTTCGGCCTTTGTAGGTTGAACCGTTCCATCCATGTCGGTAGCTCGGGAAACGAGTGTATGCTCGCCGGGCGTGGCGTCCTTCCAATTGAAGGTGAACAATTTCCATGAATAGCGCGTGTTGGATTTGTCGAGCGAGGCCGCCTGCCAGGGCCCTCCATCCACGCTGACTTCCACGGACCTCAGCGGCGTCCCGTCGTTTAATACGAAACCGAATACCTGATATCCGCCGGCGTTCTTCCTGACGCGGGCGATCACCGACTTCAACTGCATGTGAGTGACTTCGTTCTCCACCCACTGCGTCCCCGGATCGGCCTCTTCTCCCGTGCCTCCCACGGCGCGCAGGTTGCGATACCAGCGGGCCTGGAAGTTGCCCAGATAGCGGTCCTCTTGCAAATGGATTTCGGCTATCCACTTTACGTTGGCAACACCGTACCAGCCCGGCATGATCAGGCGAACGGGAAAACCCTGATCGCGCGTGAGCGGCTGGCCGTTGAGCGCGTAGGCCAGCAACGGCTCCGGCTTCATGGCATGCTCGAGAGTTATGCTGCGGCCAAACTGCTGTTCCAGCTTGTAGGTGTCCTGCCGGAAAACGACATCTTCCTTACCGCGATCAGTGCCGAAGAACACCACCTCGCGGGCCTTGGCGCCGACGCCCACCTGCTTCAGCACGTGGCTTAATGGCACGCCGGTGAAACGGCCGCACGACGACAGTCCGTCGAAGAAACGGCTGCTGTTGCCCGAGCATTCGTAGCCATTCACCAGCTCGGTGGACTTCATGGCTTTGATGTCGGCCAACGAAAGCTCGGCGGGCTTATTCACCATCCCCGTGAACTTCAGCCGGTAAGTGTTCCCGTCAATCTCCGGCCGATTGTAGTGCTGGATAAAGAAGAATTGATCGTTGGGAGTGATGTGCTCATCGATCTTGCGAATGTCGAGAAAGCGGTTGGCGGCGTTGGGATTGCCGTTGACCTTGTAGTCCTTCGGATAGTCGGTGAAAGGGATGTCGGTCTCACCTTGCGCCAGCGCGGGCATCGCCCAGTCCGTTGCCAGCGCAAGCAGGCTGGTTGCGGCCAGTCCTCTACGAAACGTCTCCCGGCGAGTGATGTGCGTTGCCATAGGAAGACATTATATATCCAGCCTCGCAATACCGCGCTAGTGTCTGAGTCAGAAGTTTGCCAAACGGTGGGGCGGACGCCTTCGACCGCGCCGGACCCCCTGGTCCGGCTCCTCCAACTCACCCAAAACGGAGGCCGACGGGGGCGTCGGCCGCGGACGAGGGCGTCCGCCCCACTTGGCGAATCCTTCAATAAACTTGCGACTCAGGACACTAGCTGGAATCTACTGAACCGAGCCCGTCTGCATTTTGGCGCTTCTGCCAAGGGCGCGCTACGCCGTGGTCGCTTCTTTCTCGGCCAGGAACTCGGCGTACGGGCCCTTGAAGTCCTCTATTTCCCGGTTCTCGAAGTGCCAGATGCGGGTGGCCACTTCGTCCACCAAATCGTGATCGTGCGTCACCAGCAAGACTGTTCCGTCGTACTTCTGCAGCGCGATGTTCAGGGCGTTGATGGATTCCAGATCCAAGTGGTTGGTGGGTTCGTCGAGAAGCAGAAAATTGGGTTTCTGGAGCATCAAGCGGCAGAAAATAAGACGCGCCGCTTCTCCACCCGAAAGATTCTCGGTCCGCTTGGTTGCATCGTCTCCGCTGAATAGCATCTGGCCGAGCAGTCCGCGCAACTCCTGCTGAGATGCGCCGGGCTCGAACTCGTGCAGCCATTCCAGCAGCGAGGCGCCGGGCTGAATGGACTCTTTGGAATCCTGCGAGAAATATCCCGCAACCACTTGATGCCCCCACGTGACGTCGCCGCTATCGATCGGAAATTCGCGATCCGGCGCATCCACGAAGCCGGTTGCATTGCGCAGCAGCGATCGCAACATGCTGGTCTTTCCGGCGCCATTGCGGCCCAGCAGCGCGATCTTTTCGCCGCGCGCGATGGACGCGCTGAAGTTCCGAATCACAGCCAGGTCGTCGTACGTCTTCGAGAGCGCCTTTATTTCCAAAGGATGCCGTCCGGAAGGACGTTCGTTCTGAAATCGAATATAGGGACGCTGGATGTTCGATCTTGCGAGATCCGAGGTCTGCAGCCGTTCCACTTCTTTCTTGCGCGAGGTGGTTTGCGCCGACCTGGTTCCGGCCGAAAACCTGGCGATGAAGTCGTTCAACTGCGCAATCTTCTTTTCGCGCTGGGCATTGCCGGCTTCCACGCGCGAGCGGATTTGCGTCTTCGCCAGCACCATGTCGTCATACGCGCCGGTGTAGGTGATGATGCTTTGGTAGTCGATGTCGGCGGTGTGCGTGCAAACTTCGTTCAGAAAATGGCGGTCATGCGAAATCACGATCAGACAGCCCGTGTAGGCCAGCAGGTATCTTTGCAGCCAGTGCACCGAATCGAGATCCAGGTTATTGGTGGGCTCGTCCAGCAGCAGTACGGTGGCGTTGCTGAAGAGCGCCTGCGCCAAAAGCACGCGCACCTTTTGTCCGCCCTGCAGTTCCGACATCTTGCGCTCATGCAGCGCCTCATCGATGTCTAGACCCTGGAGTAATGTGGCCGCATCGGCTTCGGCGGTATAGCCGCCTTGATCTCCGACGATTCCCTCCAACTCGCCCAGGCGCATGCCATCTTCGTCAGTCCATTCGTTCGGATTGGCGTAGAATTTCTCGCGCTCCTGCAAAGCATCCCACAAGGGCGCGTTTCCCATGATGACGGTATCCAGAACGCGGTAAGAGTCAAACGCAAACTGGTCCTGGCGTAAGATGCCGATCTTTTTCGGGCGAGTGATGGAGCCTTTCTCGGGCTCAAGTTCGCCGGTCAGGATTTTCATGAACGTCGATTTGCCCGATCCGTTGGGACCGGTAATCGCGTAGCGACGTCCCGGAAGGAACGTGGTGGTTACTTCTTCAAAGAGAATCTGGGCGCCGAAGCGCATGGAAATATCGTTAACTGTAATCAAGGTAGAAATCGAAACTGGCTGCCTGGGATTTGCGGATGGCGCCTGCAATCCGCCTGAGATTTGATTATACCGCGTTCCTCACTCAAAACCCCTGTAATACTTCGGCTCTGGGCGGCATCCTATTGGCGAGGAGCGTGTGTCTTGAGGCTAGCCAAATCGATAGTAGTTTTGTTTACAATGGCTTCCGTGGGTGTTTTCGCGGTGGCGAGCGCCAAGGATAGTCCGGACAGCTTCTCCGGGAAATGGGTACTGGACAAACACAGCCCGCGGCCCGGCGATGCGCCTAACAACCTGGAAACGAAGATCAAACAGGACAACTCGGGGCTAACCATCGAATCGACCTTTAAAGACCCGGACAATGGCGTGGTGCCGTTGCTGTATCTCGGCGTGATGACCAACAAGCTGCATTTAAATACGGATGGCCAGGAGCAGCAGACCCAGATCGGCCCGTTTATGGCGGTGTTCAAGACCACGATGGAGGGGAACAAGCTGACGACGGATTGGAAGGCGGAGATCAAAGGCGACGCGGTGGAGGGGCATTGGGTCCAAACGCTTTCCGACGACGGCAAGCACATGACGCTCGATATCAAGGAGAGTTCCACGCACGGCCAGCACGCCGAAGCCACACTGAGCTTCGTTCGCAAATAACCTGCGCTAGCATGTGGGAATGAGAAGGTTCCCGCTCGCCCTCGCCGCGCTTCTCCTGGCATCCCTGTTTGCGTTTCGCGCTCATCCCGCCGGAAAGTTCGCGCTCACCATCGACAACATCATGCGCGGGCCGGAGCTTTATGGCTACGAGCCTTCCGCGGTTCGATGGTCGGGTGGGGGCGAGCGGATCTATTTTCAATGGAAGCTGGCGAGCGACGCGCGGCGCAAAGCTCCGGACACATACGTTGTCGGGCGGGATGGTTCGGGACTGCGGAAACTGACAGACGACGAAGCGAAACTGACGCCTCCCAGCGGAGGGGCCGCGACCCGCGATAAGAGGCAGACCGTTTACTCGCGGGACGGCGATATTTTCCTTTATGACGCGGGCGCGGGAACGACGCGGCAAATTACCAAAACCGACGACGCCGAGACGAATCCGCATTTCACTCAGGATGAAAAGCGCGTGGCATTCACACGTGCGAATAATCTTTATCTGATTTCGCTTGATAGCGGCCAAACGGAGCAGATGACGGATATTCGACCGGCCGGAACTCCACCCCCAACGGACGAAGAGAAAGGGACCGCGAGCCAGCAGGCGCTCAAGAAGGATGAGAAGGATCTGTTCGAGGCGATCCGGGACCGCGCGGCCGAGCGGGAGGAGCAGGAGGCCAGGCGCAAGCGCGAGCATCCGAGGAAGCCTCTCATCTTGCAGGCCGGCCAGACGGTAGCTTCGTTGCAACTCACGCCGGACGAAAAGTATGTAATCGCGAGCATCCATGAGCGGGCCACGGGCGCCAAGCACACCATTGTTCCGAGTTTAGTGACCGAGTCGGGCTATACGGATGACATTGCGTCGTACGAGAAAGTGGGTGATCGGCAGAGCCTTGCCCGCCTTGCGATCCTGAGCGTGCAGACGGGGGAAGTGAAGTGGGTGGATCACGGCCAGCGCGCCTCCGTGCAGCCCCCGGATGCGAAAACCCCCGTCGATCGCGAGGTGCACCTCTTCGAACCTATTTGGTCCGACGACGGCTCGAAGGCCGTGGTGGATTCGCGCGCCCTCGACAACAAGGACCGCTGGATATTGGCTCTCGACGAAGAGACCGGGAAAACGCGCGTGGTAGCGCACGATCATGACGACGCGTGGCTGGGCGGGCCCGGGCTAGTCGACTTGGACGAGCCCAAAAGCGTCACCCTCGGCTGGACGAAGGGCGATCGGGACATCTATTTCCAATCGGAGCGTACCGGCTACTCGCATCTTTACTCCGTTTCGTTCTCCGGCGGCGATCCGAAAACGCTGACTTCGGGCGCCTGGGAAGTGGACAGCGCGATTCTATCGAACGACAAGAGCCGGTTTTTTCTAGTGACCGACGAATCCGATCCCGGCCAACAGGAAGTTTATGAAATGAGCGCGGAGGGCGGGGCGCGTACCCGGCTCACCACGCTCGGAGGCGGCCACTCGTGCGTGCCATCGCCGGACGATCGCTGGTTCGCCGATGTTTATTCGTACACCAATAAACCGCCAGAATTGTACGCTCAGGAGACGCGCGCGGATGCCTCGGCGAAAAAACTGACTTCGTCGCCCGCGCCCGAGTTCTGGGAATACCCATGGCTGGACACGCCCATCGTCACGTTTGCCGCGCGCGATGGCGCCATGCTGCGGGCGCACGTTTACAAGCCCGCGAATTATCGCAAGGGAGGCCCGGCGGTGCTGTTCGTGCATGGCGCGGGCTATTTGCAGAATGTGGACCGTTGGTGGTCGTACTATGCGCGTGAGTACATGTTCCATCAGCTCTTGATGGAACGCGGTTATCTGGTTGCCGACGTCGATTATCGCGGATCGGCCGGCTACGGGCGCGATTGGCGCACCGCGATTTATCGGCACATGGGCGGAAAGGATCTGGACGACAACATCGACGCCGCGCGCTGGATGGTGACGCAGTACGGCGCCGATCCCAAGCGGCTGGGCATTTATGGCGGCAGCTACGGCGGATTCATCACGCTCATGGCGATGTTCACCCAGCCGGATGTGTTCGCGGCGGGCGCGGCGCTGCGGCCCGTTAGCAACTGGGCGAACTACAACGACGAATACACGTCCGACATTTTGAATCTGCCGCAGACGGATGCGGAGGCGTATAAGCGGTCGTCGCCCATTTATTTCGCGCAGGGGCTGAAGGGCGCGCTGCTCATTTGCCACGGCATGGTGGACACCAACGTGCATTTTCAGGACACCGCGGAGCTGGTGCAGCGGCTGATCGAGCTACGCAAGCGGAATTGGGAGGTGGCCGTGTATCCGGTGGAAAACCACGGGTTTGTGGAGCCAACAAGCTGGGCGGACGAGTACCAGCGGATCTACGATCTGTTCGAAAAGAACCTGAAGCCCCATTGATTTTGATATAGTGGCCCCACATGAGCAGAACACTCCTTGTGCGAATTTCCGCTGCCGCATTGTTCCTGACGCTGGGCTGGGTCGCTTATACGCAGCTCGCCTATACGCAGAATCCGGCGCCGGCGAAACTTGCGCTGAACAAAGTGAAGGACGATTTGTATGAGATCGAAGGCGACGGCGGCAACGTCGCGGTGTACATCACCGACGAGGGAGTCATCCTGATCGACGATAAGTTCGATCGGGATCACCAGAGCATCGTCGATCAGGTGAAGAGCGTAACGAACCAGCCGATCAAGTACGTGATCAATACTCACTATCACCAGGATCACAGCGGCGGCAACGCGAAATTCCTGCCAACGGCCGAGATCATCTCGACGGCCATGGCGCGAACCAACATCCTGGAGCACAAGCAGGTGGGGAATGTCCAGCCTCCGGACGTTAGCCCGGCGCGGATCACATTCACCACGGAGGCGGCAGTGAATTTGGGCGGCAAGGAAGTGCGGGCGATTTATATGGGGCGCGGCCACACCAATGGCGACGCAGTCATCTACTTCCCGGCGCTGCGCGTGCTTCACACCGGAGATCTGATGGCGGGCACGAGTCCGCTGATCGATTACAACGGCGGCGGCAGTCTGGCGGAGTGGTCCAAGACGCTCGACAACGCCTTGAAGCTGGATTTCGATACGGTGATTCCGGGCCATGGCTCCATCACCAACAAAGCCGGCCTGACGACCTATCGCGACAACGTGGAGAAACTGCGCACTCGCGTAAGCGGGCTGATCCACGAAGGCAAAAGCCAGGCTGAAGTCGCTAAATTCATGGAGACCGAGTACAAGTGGGCGCCGGGCAGTCTGCAGCAGCAGTGGAGCGTGCCGGGAATGTATCAGGAATTGAAGTAGGCGCGGAAGAACTTTATAAACATCGACGCGGCCATCGAAAGTCCGACCATGATGACGATGCGGCGTACAGCAGGGCCGCCCATGCGCCGGGCGATGAGTGCGCCACCATATCCGCCGATAATGGCGCCAATCACCATCACTACAAACTCGGGCCAATAAACCATGCGCGCCCAGATGAAGTAAAGCGCGGCCACACCATTGACGCTGGCGCCCAGCAGCGCTTTCAATCCGTTCATCTGATGAATGTCGGTGAGGCCGAGCACGCTGAGCGCCGCCAGCATGAGAATGCCGATGCCCGCGCCGAAGTATCCGCCGTACAGCGCCACGAAGAGTTGAAACGTCATCGCGCCGATCAGCCAGCGCGTGCTTTTGTGCGATTCGGGATGCGAGATCTTCAACCGCCTCTGGATCGGCTCCTGGATCATGAAGAGCAGGGTCGCGAAGAGAATCAGGAAGGGCACAAGCGCATCGAACACGGCGGGCGGCGTGCGGTTCAGCAGCAGCGCCCCCACGATGCCGCCGACCACACTGGGGAAGACCAGCGCCAGCATGCGCGGGCTGGCCGTACTGAGGTCCCGGCGATAGCCCCAGATGGTTCCCACCGTGCCGGGCCAGATGGCCACCGTACTAGTCGCATTGGCATTGATGGACGGCAACCCGAGCCAGATCAAAGTGGGAAATGTCAGCAGCGTGCCGCCGCCCGCCACGGAGTTGATGGCCCCGGCAATGAAGGCGGAGCCGAATGCCACCAGAGCTTGCCAGGGAGCGAGTGAAGTGGGCGGTTTGAGAAGTACTATAAGGAAGAACATGCGTCAGAAATTCAGCCTAACATCAGCGGAAGCGCACGCCATCGTAACTGCCGCAAAACTGGAGGCGGTCAAGAACAATTGGAAGGTCAGCGTCGCGGTGGTGGATGAAGGCGGCTACTTGCTGCATCTGGAGCGCATGGATGGAGCCACATTGCCGAGCCCGGAGATCGCGGCCATGAAGGCGCGCACCGCGGCGCTCTCCAGAGTTCCGACCAAGTTTCTCGAAGACGTGACCAAAGAGCGAACTGCAACACTCATGTTTCCAGGCCGGTTGCCGGTGCAAGGCGGCCTTCCGATTCTGTATGAAGGCGAATGCGTGGGCGCGATCGGCGTTTCCGGCGTTAAATCGCCGGAAGACGAGCAGATCGCGCGCGCGGGCTTGGGCGCGCTGGGCGGCCAGTAGCGGTATTATTTATTCTCGATCGCGCTGAGCAGCGGAATATCTTTGGCCGGTTTTGCTTTAGGCAAGGTCTGCAAGTAAGCGTGAATATCCGTCAGTTCCCCATCGGAAATCACTTTGTCCGTATACGCGGGCATTTGACCGCCCGGCGCACGGACGTAATGGATCAGCCCTTGAGCGTTCAGGCCGATGGCCGCGATACGCGCGCCCGCAGCGCCGCCTTGCCCGGCGTAGCCGTGGCACTCATAGCAGCCGTCTTTCACAAACAGGCGCTTGCCGTTATCGGCGTTGCCGGTTTGACCGAAGCCAGGCGTCAAGGCCGTCGCCGTGAACGTGACCAGCAGAAATAGTCGTTTCATTTTTTGAATCCTTAGCGAGGCTGGGTGACCACGTCAATCAGCGCCGGTTCGCCTTTTTTTACAACTTCGATGGCCCGTTTGATTGCGGGGCCGACGTCGTTGGGATTGTCGATCGGCCCTTCACTATACATACCGTAGGCTTTTGCCATGAGCTGATAGTTGATGTTCGGATCGGTGATGGCGGTGCCGATCTGCGCCTTGTCCACCGGGCGCTGCGCCCGGGCAGCCATATCCTCCAGATACATCATTTCCTGATGGTAGCCCCGGTTGTTATGCATGACGCTCAACAACGGAATGCGGTGATGAGCGGCCGTCCATAACACGCCAGGCGCGTAGTTGAGATCGCCGTCGCACTGGATGTTGACGCTGATGCGTCCGTGCTTCTTGTTCGCAAGCGCCGCGCCGACCGCGGCTGGAGCGCCGTAGCCAACGCCATAAGCGCCGTGTCCGCCGATGTAATGATAGGGCTTCTCGAAATCCCACAGCCGGGTGGGCCAGTTGCTGAAGAATGTGACGTCGGAAACCAGCGACCAGTCTTCGTCTTTAATTTGATTCCACAACTCGGCGGAAACACGGGCCGTGGAGACCGGGCTGGCGTCCCAAGCCCAGGCCGCTTGCTCGATGTCGCGCTGTTTGTTGCGCTGGTGCGCTTCGGCCAGCTTGGCGCCGCGGGCTTGCAAAACGCTTTTGCGCTCGGGAGTGATTAAGCGCCGGCATTCTTCGATCAGCATCGGCAAGGTCGCTTGCGCGTCGGCGGCGATGGACAAGTCTACGTCATCGTAGCGTCCGAAGTCCTGATAGTTGCTCTTGGCAAACAGATCGCCCGCGAAAATCGTGATGACCTTCGCACCGGACTTGGTGGTGGGCCGCGATTCCATGCCCATCCGGTTGATGGGCGTCTGGCTGTGGGTAGTGCTCCACATGTCGGGAACTTCCAAGCCCAGAATCACGTCGGCCGAGCCGACGCTTCCGGTACCGTACAGCGGGTTGGCCGAGGGGAAGTTCATGCGGAAGCGGCGATCCAGCACGGGAGCTTGCAAAGTCTCGGCCAGATCGACCAGCAGCTTGATTCCTTCCGGCGTTCGGGCCACGCGTCCGGCGACGATCAACGGATTCTCCGCGTTGACCAGCATCTTGGCCGCTTCCCGCACAGCGCCGTAGTCTCCGGCGGGCGGTTGCGACAAAGTCAGTCTTGGGATCTGCAGCTTGCCGCGTTCGTCCAAAGCTATGGGTTCTTCCTGCAGAACCGCGTCGGCCACGATCACGACCGGTTCCATGGGCGGCGTGGTCGCGATCTTATAGGCGCGCACGGCCGATTCGGCGAACTGGCCCAGGGAGACGGGCGAATCGTCCCACTTGGTGAAGTCGCGAACCATGGACGCAGCGTCCTGCACGCTGTGCGCCCATTCCACGTCGCCGCGGCGCCACCGGCCATCCAGAATATTGCCCAGAATGATGTAGACCGGAACACGGTCGGCGTAGGCGTTGTAGATGGCCATGGAGGCGTGCTGCAATCCCACCGTGCCGTGCGCCAAGGTCAGGATCGGCTTGCCTTCGATCTTGTAATACCCATGAGCCATACCAACCGCGGATTCTTCGTGGCAGCAGGTGATCCATTCGGGGGCCTTGTTACCGGCGTAGTTGGTGAAGGACTCCTGCAGGCCGCGGAAGCTGGAGCCGGGGTTGGCAAAGACGTAATCGAAGTTCAGTGTCTTGAGGACATCGACCATGAAATCGGACCCGGGGCGGTCGGTGGTGTAGACGTCCACGCGGGGCGGCGGGGGGCTGGTTTCGGCGGCGGTTTGCTTGGCGCCCGGCAGCGGAGCGGCGGGACGGTGTACTTCGGCAGCTTCCTGGGCCTTGGCAGCCTCGGGTTTCACGACCAGAGCGGCGGCGCCGGCGGCCGCTCCAGCGGCGGCGCCCTTCAAGAAGCCGCGGCGGTCAACTGAAATCTTCTTGGATCTCGCCATGATGAATCCTCCCTAGGGGTCGAAACACTCCATACTTTATCATGTTGGCATGCAGGCGGAGGCCTGGTAGCCACAGATGAACGCAGATGAACACGGATCAGCCTACACCTTACAACGGAGCTTAAGAATTCCTGTTCGGCTTCCGGTACAACGACCAGCTTGGCGGCCATAAGGCCGGCGAATCCGTTGCTTCACGTCTTCCCAGGAAAGTCCCGAAGTCGGGCTCTTCAATAGGTTCGCTTTTCGGCGGCCTAACTCCTGCTTCTGCCACTCATGGCCGGCACGGCGTCGGGAGTGCCTGCAAGATCGTCCCAAAGATCTTCCACGAGCTGAAGTTTCTCGGATGGGCTTAGATCGAAGATGGAAGGTTCTGACGGATTCATTCCAATCCCCATGGTCAATTGTCTCAGAGTCCGCAGGGCAGCCGGCGGCTTAGTTTTCTTTGAGCAACTCTTGGATCAGCGGGATGTTATTGGCGTCTGGCGATGCTGGTAGCGTCTTGATGTAAGCGCAGATGTCGGCGACTTGCGCATCCGTACGACGGCATGCGCCCTGCGTTGCGCACGAAAGCAATGAAAGCCGTCTGATTCAGAGGCATCGGGCCAGTCGTGCCCGTCGAAGCTATGGCGGGAATAGCAGGCGTACCTCAGAAACAGCTCCTTGCCGTTGCGAGCCACACTGGATTTCTATTTGAGGGAACTGGAACGCCAACGCGACGCATTGCACAGCGTTTGGAAGTGCTATCTACTTCCATTCGGACCAGGATTTGCAGCCACGTTCGCCGTGACGGCTGTGTTTCGCGGAGTCCATACGAGGCTGATTCTGCTTGGTGTTGGGCTGGTTGTGCTCTACGCATTTATATGGAGATTGAACGAATCAGCTGCCCGGAAACTTGGCCGGAAAATTCAGGACTTAAGAAGAATGGAGGCGAGCGATGAGTAATAAAGTCGCAGCGCTTGCGTCCGCCTTTGTGTTATTTGCAAGGGGAGCCTACGGCACAAAATACAGTCCCGGCAATTCCATCGGACTCGGAAATCCGGAAGATCCTGGCGGAGCGCATCGACGCCGAGCGTCAAGGCGTCGGGATGGGGACTGGCGTGATTGAACCTTCCGGCAAGCGCGTCGTAAGCTACGGCGCGCTCGAAAGGGGCGACAAAAGATGACGGAGATACGATCTTCGAGATTGGATCGGTGACAAAAATCTTCACCTCACTGTTGCGCCGCTTAAAACTTCGTTCTGAAGATGAATGTAATCGGAGCCGGGATGCTCGATCACGCGCGAGGATTCGCTCCGCCGGCAGCGAGAAAATCTAATGGGCCGTAATCTTGGATGGGGCTTGACTTCGATTCAAACTCATCATTCAACGACGTAGTGCCAAGGAGGGTCGCATATGCCGACTTCGTCACTGCTTACGATTATGACATTTGCCTAGGCGGCCGTCACCATTGTCTTCCTTGCCTTATTGCTCTACCGTTCTCTCGTTGGAATGAAGGAAGAAGACACACTAATTCTCAGTGCGGCTGAGTCTAAATTGGAGGAGGAGCAGAAGCAGATTCAGACCCGCCTGCACCAGATACAGCCATATCTCCGCGGGTTTGGTTGGGCGTCAGCAGGTCTGCTTGCGGTGGTGGCGGGAATCTGGATCTATCGTGGCATGAAGGATTTCGTCTGATCGTAACGCCGAGGGACTAAAATGTAACTAAGGTGCCGAGCCGCTGGCCAATTCTGCTCATCCTAGCTATCCGGCCGATAGCGGGATTGCCGCCAGGCGCTGCGATCGGCGCTTTGCCCGGCATGCCGCCGGTGGTTGATCCCAATGACATCTACTCGGAAACCCACGTGGGAAAGCTCAGTCCCACGGTCAGGGGTTTCCCTGATCTGATTTATGTCCCGAACAGCGACAGCAACACCGTGGATGTCATCGATCCGCGGACATTTCGGATCGTGAATCACTTCAAGGTCAGACGACAGCCGCAACATGTTACTCCTTCTTACGACTTGAAGACGCTCTGGGTTTTGAGCGATCTGGGCGATAGCCTGACCAAAATCGATCCGGCGACGGGAAAAAAAGGCGAGACCATTCGCGTCAAGGACCCCTACAACATGTACTACACGCCCGATGGCCAATATGCCATTGTCGTCGCCGAGCGTGTCCATCGTCTGGACTTTCGAAACCCCACCACAATGGCTCTGGTTGATTCCGTCCCGGTTCCTTGCCGGGGCGTCGACCACATGGACTTTTCCGCGGACGGGAGATATCTGATCGGAAGCTGCGAATTTTCAGGATCGCTCATTAAGCTGGACGTCGCCAAGCGAGCCGTTGTCGGGATGTTAGAGCTCGCGAGCCAAGAGGATGGGGGCGCAACGCACCTTCCTCCCGCCCGGACGCACGGAACCCGAGGCCTGTCCATGAGGCGAGCCTATGATCTGAGGCACGCGCCGAGCGGAAGCATGCCCCAAGACGTGAAAATGTCTCCGGACGGCAAGGTCTTTTATGTCGCGGACATGCTAGCGAATGGCGTGCACTTGATCGATGGCGGCAAATTCGTTTCGATTGGCTTTATTCCCACGGGAAGCGGAGCCCACGGCCTGTACCCCAGCCGCGACTCCAAGCTGCTCTACTGCTCCAATCGCGACGAGGGCACGATATCGGTGATTAGCTTCGCCGAGCGCAAGGTCATTCAAAAGTGGACCATTCCCGGCGGAAGTCCCGACATGGGTGGCGTTTCAGCCGACGGAAAGGTGCTCTGGCTTTCTGGCCGCTATACTCGCGAAGTTTATGCGATTGATACCAGCGATGGACATTTAATAGCGCGCATCGCCGTCGGCAAGGGACCGCACGGCTTGTGCGTTTACCCGCAGCCGGGCCGCTACTCGCTGGGGCACACAGGCATTCTTCGGTAGCACCGCATCCGTTATCGCGGCAACGCGCAGGTGAAATTGGCGGCGTCGTCCGTGCTGCCGGTTCCTTTATACTTTGCGACTTTCGGATACACGCACAACGGACGCGTGCGATCCACCGTTCCCGCCTTGTCCATGTGCGAGGCGAGCATTGTTTCCGGCGCCTTGCCCTGTTCCACCCACTGCTGGATCGCGCCCACCTGATCGAAAGTGTTCGGGCCTTCCCCGCCGCCGCAGTGCGCCATCCCAGGCACCATGAAGAGCCGGACATCCTGCGACGCCCTCTTTTCACCGCCCAGATTTTTCACGACGCTCTTGTAGTAATTCACGCTATTGAGCGGAGCGATCAGCTGGTCGCTCCAGCCGTGATACATCAGGAGTTTTCCCTTGTGGGCGAAGAACGGCTTCATATTTGGATCCATAGCGTCGATGGAGCCGTCCTCGGTCTTGTCGAGCAGCGCGACGTCGCTGTCGAGATTCATGGTCTTCCAATTCCACTGCGGATTCTTGTAGACGATGTAGGTGAACGTGTCGCTGGCGACGGAAGCCGCTTGTTGACCGGCCAAAATGAACCAGCCTAGTTCGCTTCCGGGCTCGAAGGTCGGGAAAACTTCTTTGCCGGACGAATTCTTAGGACCGGCATAGATGGCCTGTACCGCCTGCACCTGCGCGGGCTTCAGGCAAGTGGGCAGATCTTCACCTTGGCACTCGATGGTCTTCGGATCGAAATGGCAGCGAGTGGGATCGGTCAACAGACCGTCCTGCACGCCGTCGTTGGTATCGCAGGCGGCCAGCACGGCTTTATGCAGGACAGCCAGCTTATCGGGAGGGAGGAAGCTGTCGGGCGTCTTGTTCACTTGCTGCGCAACCCAAATGGACCAGACATGCAAATGGGTCTGGTAATTGGCCGGCGCGCCGGCGATAATTCCGTTATAATCGGCCGGAAACTTCTGCGCTTCTTTCAAACCCTGCCGGCCTCCGGTGGAGCAGCCGTTCCAATAGGAATAGCGCGGGGCGCTGCCGTAGAAATTCTGGATGATGGCCTTGGAGGCGACCGTCATCTCGTGCACGGCGCGATAGGCGAAATCGGTGAGCTTTTCCGGGTGCCCCAGCGCGAAGCTCGCGCTTCCGCCTTCGTGGCCCGTATCGGTGCCGGCGGTGGCGAATCCACGCTTCACGCCTTCGGCCAGCGGCAAATAGCCCATGGTCCCGTTCCAGCCGCCGTTGCCGATCGCCTGGAAATCGTTGTTCCAGCCGGCGGCCGGAAGCCAGACTTCGATCTTGATATCGGAGTCGCTCGACGGCGTCAAAGTGGCCATCACGCGGCAGAAAGCAGGCAACCCTTGAAACACAGCCGTATTCGCCCGGCCGGGCCCGGGCGTGGCAGGCGGGGTAAAGGCTCCGGCGGCAACGCTCTGGGCCGACGTAATGGTGACATTCGGCAAGCTGAGTTTGGAAAGGCTGTCGCACGTCGATCCGCCGGTGGGCGCGGCCGCGAGCGTTGCCGCAGGGAGCAGAAGCAGCGCGGTAATCGAGAATTTCGTCATGGACATTCTCCTTGAAGCGTCATCTTATGGATCGCCTGTGGCAATTGTACATCGGAGATCGTAGAGGCGCGGACATGTTATGCTGAGATCGCAGTTCCTCGATCAAACCAGTACCGCTCATGCGTTTTCGCATCACTTTCGCCTCTTGTTTTGTGGCGATCCTCTCTGCCTGGGGCGTGCTTCACGCCCAGAAGCCTTTCAAAGAATATCCCGCCATTGAGTACGAGAATTTTCCCAAGCCGCCGGACTGGGACCAGAAAGCCGAGTGGGTGCGCGCGCGCCTTCGTTATCCGGACATCTACGGCTATCCCGACCATCCACGCTTTGTCAACCGCGATGGCAGCCCTTTTGCGGGTTACTGGACGATGGATTATCCGCGCTCGGATCGCCATTTGCTGGCCGGTATCCGGCGCCTGACGCGCATCGATACGCGATCAATCGAGCAGGTGGTGACGCTGGATGGCACCGACGACGTGTATAACTGGCCGGTGCTGTATGGCGTTGAGGTCGGGCATTGGCAACTGCGCGATGAGGATGCAAAACAGTTGCGCGAGTATTTGCTGCGCGGTGGCTTCTTCATGTGCGACGACTTTCATGGCACCGCGCCATACCGCGGCGTCCCGGAGTGGGAGGTTTTTACCGAGAGTATGAGCAAGGTCTTTCCGGATCGGAAGATCGAGGACATTCCGGATAACGATCCGATTTTTCACACGCTGTTCGATTTGCAGGATCGCTTCCAGGTGCCCGGCGCGCAATTTTTCGACACCGGCATCACGTATGAGGACGGTGAAACGGGGAAGGTGCCGCACTGGCGCTGCATCCGCGACGACAAGGGCCGCATTATGGTCGCGATCTGTCACAACATGGATTTGGGCGACGCCTGGGAGTGGGCCGACGATCCGCGCTATGCGGAAAAATGGGCGTCGCTGGCGTATCGCATCGCGGCTAATTATTTCGTTTACGATTTGACGCACTAGCCGGACCAGGGGGTCCGGCGCGGACGCGGGCGCCCCACCACGAGTTCAGAATCCCGAGGGGTTTATCCAGAAGCTTTCGGTCCAGGTTGCTCCGGGCGGAACGCTTTGCAAATTCTTGTAGATTCCCTGGTGGGCCAGATTGAAGCCATCGGTGAGGCCGGTCATCGGCTCGAAACATACCACGTCGTGCGATTGCGGCGCGTAGACAATCGCGATTGGAAATTTTGGCCCGAACCGGACGGAGACCTTTCGGCCGTCGGCTTCGAGCCAGAACTCGCTGTTGGCTTCGACGCCTCCGAATACGTCGTCCACTACGCTGCCGGCGAGCGGCGTGGGATCGGGCAAATCCACTGGGGTGGTTTCGCCCGTGGGAATCACTTTTTGCGAGAGCGTGTAGTGCTCGCGCACCGGCAAGTGAATCTTCCAGCGATCGCGCGGCGTCTCGGGAATCTGATACCAGGGATGGAAGCCGATCACCAGCGGCAGCGGGTCCGTCGAGTGATTTTCAATAGTGGTGCGGACTTCGAGAATCCCATCTGACAGCCGGTGCGACATCTCGATGGAGTGCGCGAAGGGAAATTGCGCCATCCATTTCGGACGCTTCCAGAATTCGAGGCGGCTGGTGACTTGTGCGGCCTGTGAATCGGCATGCAACGCCGTCACTTCCCAATCCGAAGCGAAAAGCAACAGGCCGTGAATCGGCAGGCCATCGCGATCGCGCCGGATTTCGACTGCGTCCGGGTTCACCAGGTAGCGCTTCCCGTTGGCCCAATAGGCATCGCCATCCATGCGATTGGCCCACGGGGCGAGAAACGGGATGCCGGCCTGCGATTGTCTCTGCTTCCACTCGGCGAACGGCGGTGGATTCATGACAATGGGATGGCCTTTGACGCGCACATCGTAGGCATTGTTGCCGATGGATGGGCAAATCGATACCTCCATTTCGCGCGCGGCATCGCTGAGACGAATAGTTTCGTGGGAATCGACCGTTTGTTTTTGCGCAGAGTAGGATTCAGACAAATATCGCGCCTTCGAAAAAGCGCACGGCCTTGCCGCTAATGCTCACGCGCTCGCCGCGATCTTCGCACCATAGCTCGCCACCACGTGGTGAGACTTGATAAGCGTGCAGCTTCCTTTTGCCCAGACGCTTGGACCAATAAGGAATCAGCGAGCAATGGGCCGAGCCGGTGACCGGGTCTTCGGGAACCCCTTTGGCCGGCGCGAAGAAGCGCGAAACAAAATCGGCTTCGCGGCTGGGCGCGGTTGCGATCACGGCGAAACGATCGATGGTCATCAGCGCCTGCATGTCGGGTTTCAATGCCCGAAGCTCTTCTTCCGAACCGTAGACCACGAAGTAATCCCGCGCCGCCAGCACTGCTTCCGGTTTGCCGCCGAGCGCCGGAATCAAGGCCGGAAACACATTGTCGAAGGGCGCGGGCGGACGCGACGGAAAATCCATCGAATAGAGATCGCCGTCGCGGGTCACGGTCAGCGTGCCGCTCTTGGTTTCAAATGAAACGGAGCGCTCGCCCGGCGTCAGATCGTTCAAAATGACGAACGCCGAGGCCAGCGTCGCATGCCCGCAGAGATCCACTTCCACCGCCGGCGTAAACCAGCGCAATTTGTATCCATGACCGTTGCGAACGAAGAACGCCGTCTCAGCCAGATTGTTCTCAGCGGCGATGGACTGCATCTGAGCGTCCGGAAGCCAGGCGTCGAGCGGGCAGATGGCGGCTGGATTACCGGAGAAGACCTGTCCGGCGAAAGCGTCCACCTGGTACATCGGGATCTTCACCACGCTCATGATTTAACGCCCAATTCCCGGCCCTGCGTAAAGCTGGGGTGATGACGTTTCGCCACCAGTTCGCGATGCTCCAGCAGCGCCGACACCAGAATCGGCATGGCGATGGTGGAATCGGAGTGGCACGTCACCATGGACGCGTCTTTGGCGATCTTGCCCCAGCTCTGCGCTTCTTCGAACGTGCAGCCGGAAAGACCGCCCCAATGCGGCGAATCGGTGACGCATTGAATCGCGTACTTGTGGCCGGTGACGCCGGTGTTCATGATGATGGCCGTCACTTCGGTCTGCTGGACGAAGTTTTTGGGCGTGCCTCCACCAAAATAAATGACACCGGTGGCTTCCGATTGGGCGACGATTTGCGCGGTCTCCACCACGTCGCCGATCACGTCGAACGTAAAGCGATTGCCGCCCTCGTAGCGATTCGCCGCGATGCCGATGCCGATGGAGCTGTCGGCGATGGCCGGACAATACAGCGGGATGCCTGCCTTGGCCGCCGCCGATACAATCCCGTCTTCCTTGCAGTGCTTGCCAAGCTCCAGGCCGAGCAGATACAGAAACTCGCGCGTGGTGTAGGGGCGCGATTGATCGAGCGACGCGGCGAAGCGCCCGATCCACTGATCGTGCTGGCGAAACTTCTCTTCGTCGGCCAGCACGTCGTACATGCGGTCCACCAGATTTTCGGCCAGCAGCACGTCGTCGGTGGCCGGCGAACCCTGGTAATGGAAATTGCCCATGGTCTCGTGGAAGTCGTGAAAGAAATTGGCGCCGGTGGAGACCAGGCAATCGATGAGCCGGTGTTCGATCATGCGGACCACCAGGCGGCGCATCCCAGCCGGAACCATGGCCCCGGACATTCCCATCATGATGGTGCAGCGGTCGCCCAACATGCGCTTCCACACTTCGAAGGCCAGCCCGAGTTGTTTGCCCTGGAATGCGGTGCCCTGCATGCGGGTCAGGATTTCGGTGGCGGTGGTGGCGCCCACTGGATCGAACGGGCGCGTGGGCGTCGAGAGCAGGCGCGATTTGGCGTCGGGATTAACCCCTTCTTGCTCTAGCGGCGCTTCAGGTAAGGACGGGGTGTGCGTGTGTTTCATCTTTTTCTAGTGTAGGGGAAGCGGGGGGCTGCGGAAATGAAAAACAGGTTACTGTAAGCGGCTTACTGGACGAATGGCGGGCGGTTCTTTTCGTTCATCACCAACTCGTCAAAGATTGCAAGCACCTGCTTGCGGTATTGATACACGCGCCGGAGAGCGTCGCGGAAGCCGGTTTCGTAGCGCTGGCGATTCAACCACTTATCGAGCACCGGTTTCGGCACATCGATATCGCGCCGCAAAGTTTCCGGGGAATGGCCGCGCAAGAAAAGACCGTAGAAC
>Ga0182024_10003202_pt1 | contig 39381 bp, 32 predicted proteins | sample P32metaG_FD_120480 | JGI IMG/M metagenome (GOLD analysis project Ga0182024, IMG submission 120480) | Permafrost microbial communities from Stordalen Mire, Sweden - P3-2 metaG (Illumina Assembly) | ecosystem: Environmental > Terrestrial > Soil > Wetlands > Permafrost | place: Sweden: Stordalen...
CGCGGCGAGCGGCAGGGCTGACGGTCCGATGGCCACGCCTTGGGACGCGCGGACCTACGACGTCTCGAGCACGCCGCAGCGGTCGATGCGCTTAGTCGCAGCCGGGAGAAGATCTTCCGCCCACCGCCGATCGAGTGGATCAAGGACCGCGTGAGCAAGATCCAGGAAGTCCTCGAGCAACGCACCGCCCGCTCGGCCCAGGCGCTACGGGACATCCTCGGCCCGATCAGGATGGAGCTCGTCACGCCGGACATTGGACGGCCCTTCTACCGAGCGGTCACGAGCATCGACGCACTCGCCTTAACCGAATCGCCCCCCGGCGGTGCGGAGGGCGGTTCGAATTCTTTGCAAAGGTGGAGACGGCGGGAATTGAACCCGCGTCCGCAGTCGCGTGAATGGTGGCGTCTACGAGCGTAGCCGGCGCTCTGATCTCGTCCCCCACTCGCCTCGCCGGCGGGGTTGTGGGGAACCAGCTCCAAAAGATGTCCCCGGATCGGCTGGAGCGAGCCTCACCGAGCGAGCCTGCTGGTTGATCCCGGAGGCTCCGCCGCAGGCGAGCTGAGAGGCCGGGAGGTCAAACGAGTTGGTTAGCTACTAAGCAGCTAGAGCCGACTCGAAACCGAACTCGTGAGAGTCCGCACTTATTGTTTTCCCGGGTGTTTTACGAGGCCGCCCGGGACCTCGACTCGCAACCACCCCCACGAAGCCGACCACGTCGAAGCCTGTCGTCCCCGGAGGGTATGTCTGATCTCAGTATAGGCCCCGGCCTCGCGCTCCGGAGCACATCTCCAGAGCGTTCCGTAAGACCTCGATAAGGACCCGCCGGCGCCTGTCAGAATCAGTGTGCAGCCATGGAACCAAGCGCCCCCACCATCCCTGAGCCCCTGCCCGCTCCGCCGGTCTCCAGAACTCTGGACATCGGCGGTCGCCCGGACCGCGACCCGCGGGGTCAGTGGCCGGGGCAGCCACCGCGTGAGTCTGGGCAGCGGCCGCGCGAGTCGTTCTTCAAGCGCCGGATCGCTCCCGTCGGCGCGGCGATCGTCGCTCTGCTGACCAAGATCAAGGCCCTCCTCCTGCTGCTGGGCAACTTCAAGCTGCTGGTCACGGCCGGTTCGATGCTCGTCTCGGTCGCCGCCTACGCGACCATCTGGGGATTCAGCTTCGCGCTCGGGTTCGTGATCCTGCTCCTCGTCCACGAGATGGGCCACGTGGTCGCCCTGCGACGCGAGGGCATCCCGGCCAGCGCGCCGATGTTCATCCCCTTCCTGGGCGCCGTGATCAGCGCGCGGTCGCTGGGCGACAACGCCGCCGCCGAAGCGCGGGTCGGCCTCGCCGGGCCCATCCTGGGCACGATCGGCTCGGCCGCCTGCCTGGCTGTCGGGCTGGTCACCGGCCACGACTTCTGGCGCGCGCTGGCCTATACCGGCTTCCTGCTCAACCTGTTCAACCTGCTGCCGGTGGTTCCCCTGGACGGCGGCCGGGCGATGGCCGCGATGGCGCCCTGGATGTGGTTTGCGGGCTTCGCCGGGATGATCGTGCTCGCCATCCTGTTTCCGAACCCGATCATCCTGCTGATCATCCTGTTCGCCGCCTTCGAGACCTATCGGCGCTGGAAGCTGCGGCGCGCCGGCGGTGCCCAGCAGGAGGCCTACTACAAGGTGGCGCCGCGCGACCGCTTGCTGGTGGGCGCCGTCTACCTGTCGCTGGTGGTCCTACTGGTCATCGGGATGGACGCCACGCATCTGGCAGCCACCCTCGCCTGACGGTACGCCCGTCGGCAGCGCTACGCCCGCCTGTCAGTAGCGGTCTCGGGGATCGCGGACGGCGGTGGCTCCGCGGCGGCCCCAGTAGAAGGCGTAGAAGACCGAGAGGATCAGGCCGATCACTCCCACCACGAGCAGCACCACGCCCGCGGTCTGGATGTTGAATCCGCTCACATGAGCGGTGACTGCCCACTTGAGGATCGCTCCGACGGCGATCAGGAGGATCGATGTGCCGATGGTCATGGCGTGTGAGTACCCCGGTTCGGTTGGGAGACGCACTCTACTTCGGCCCAGGCCGTCAGCGTCCCACTTCTCGCAACTCCCGTTGCACGTCGCGGGCCATGTCCCGCGTGCGGATCGACTGGCGCTTGTCGTACAGGTCCTTGCCCTTGGCCAGGGCGATCTCGACCTTGGCCCGGGAGCGCGGCCCGGAGAAGTACAGCCGCGTCGGCACCAGGGTGAGTCCGCGCTCGTGGGTGCGAGCCTCGAGGCGCTCGATCTCCCCGCGGTGAAGCAGGAGCTTGCGCGGCCGTTCGGGGTCGTGGTTCTCCCGCGACGCCGGACCGTAGGGCGGTATGTAGACCCCCATCAGCCATACCTCGCCGTCGCGCACCATCGCGTAGGCGTCCTTGAGCTGGGCCTTGCCCTCGCGCAGCGACTTGACCTCGGTGCCGGTCAGCACGATCCCGGCCTCGAAGCGCTCGAGCAGGTTGTACCGGTAGGAGGCCTGCCGGTTGGTGGCGACGTCGCCGGCGGATGCCTTGCGTTTGCGGGTCTTGGCCATCAGCGTCACTCCCCGATCACGTCGGTCGGGAGGAGATCCACCCTACCCCGTGGGGCATCGATCCGCCCGACGCGCACGCCGATCGGATCGCCCAGACGCAGCATCCCGCCGCTGCGCGTCCCGACCAGCATCGTGGCCTGCTCGTTGAGCTCCCACCAATCTCCGCGCAGCCGCCTCACCGGCAGCATCCCCTCGAACTGCAGCCCCTCCCCGAAGGCCACGAACGCGCCGGCGCCGATCAGCCCCACCACCTCCCCGTCGAAGACTTGGTCGCGGTCGCCCTCGGCCATGCGGCCCTCGAGCAGGAAGCAGCGGGCGACGTCGTCGGCGTCGCGCTCGATGGTCATCGCATCGCGCTCGCGGGTCGAGGTCCAGGGCCCGGCCCCGGCGACCCAGGACTCCTCGGGCCGGGGTTCTCCGGCGATCGCGGAGAGCAGCCCCCGATGGCAGATGAGATCCGGGTAACGGCGGATCGGGGACGTGAAGTGACAGTAGTTGCGCGAGGCCAGACCGGCGTGACCGCGGTTGTGAGGGTCGTAGTAGGCCTGCTTGAGCGAGCGTAGGACGAGGCTGTTCAGAGCCCGCCCGCCGTGCCCGGTCCGCTTGACCCAGGCGGCCACCAGCGCCGAGGCCTCCCCTACCACCTCGGCGGCCTGCTGAGGGGTCAGCGGACCCTCTGGCATCGGCGGGGTCGGCACCCCGAGCGAGGCCAGCTGCTCGATCAGCCGCTCCACCGCGGTGCCGTCGGGGCGCTCGTGCACGCGGTACAGGGTGGGAATTCGCCGGTCGGCGAGGAACGCGGCGACCTGCTCGTTGGCGGCGATCATCAGGTGCTCGATCAGCCGGTGGGACTCGGTCTGCACCGACAGCTCGGCCGACGCCACGTTGCCGGAGCGGTCGAAGCGAAACTCCGGCTCGCCGGAGTCGAGCACGATCGCGGCCCGCGCGTCGCGCAGCGCCCCCAGCGCGGCCGAGGCGGCGCGGGCGGCGGCCAGCGGCACTCCCCACGGTTCGGCGGCCGCCTCGGCGCCGGCGAAGATGCGGTCCACCCGCTCGTAGTCCAGGCGCTCATCGGAGCGGATTACCGACCGGTACATGGAGGCACTGCGCGCCCCACGCTCCCCCACGATCATCTCGACGGTCACGGTCAGGCGATCCTCGCCGGGCACCAGCGAGCACGCGCGGTTGGAGAGCGGGCCGGGGAGCATCGGCTCGACGGTTCCGGGCACGTAGACGCTCGTGCCTCTCCGATACGCCTCCCGGTCGACCAGGGACCGGGGGCTCACGTATGCCGACACGTCGGCGATGTGGACCCACACCCGCCACGAGTGCTCGTCGATGGCCTCCGAGGAAATCGCGTCGTCGAAATCGCGCGCCGTGACCGGGTCGATCGTGAATGTCGCCAGCTCGCGCAGGTCGCGTCGCCCGGAGACGTCGACGGCCGCCTCCGCGGCGCCGCGCGCCTCCCGGTCGACAGCGGGATCGAAGCCGCGCCGCAGTCCCCGGTCGAGCATCAGCGCGCTGATCACGTCCCGCGCCACGTCGGGTCGGCCCAGCCGGCGCGCGATCGCCGGGCGCCGGGAGGAGCCCCGCCCGTTGGAGCGCGCCGACGCGCCCAGGAGCACCAGGTCGCCGACGTCGTAGCGCCGATCCCGGCTGACCACCACCCGCGGGCCGGAGCCGAAGAACGGCTCGGCGACCAGGAACTTGCCCTGCCGGGCGAGGACTGCGACCCGCGCGCTCGGGCGGGGGTCGCCGACTGACGTGCTCACCGCAACTCGGAGGCAACCGTCCGCTCGGCGACCGTCAGCGCGGTGTCGGTGCTGGAGCGGGGGTTGGTGTAGGCGTAGATGTTGGGAGTGATTCCGGCGCCCTGCCGCACGCCCCCACCGCCCAGGTTGTGTCCGTCGGGGGTGAAGTACTCGCCCACGGTGAAGTCCAGCGCACCGCCGTTGGGCAGGGGCTGGATCTCCTGAAAGACGCCCTTGCCGTAGGTGTGGGTCCCCACCACCTTGGCGCGCCCGCGATCCTGCAGGGCGCCGGTGACGATCTCGGCCGCCGACGCCGTGCCCCTGTCCACAAGCACGACCATCGGGATCTTGGGCGAGATCGCGCCGCCCTTGGCCATGTAGACCTCGCGGGGCTGGCTGCGCCCGTCGGTGGAGACGATCGTCCCGTCCGGGATGAAGATGCTGGCCGTGTTGACGGCCTCCTCGAGCAGGCCCCCGCCGTTCTCGCGAAGGTCCAGGATCAGACCGCGGGCGCCTCCATGCAGGACCTTGTCGACCTGGCTGAGCACCTCGCCCCCCGAGCCGGCGGTGAAGCTCGTCAGCTCCACGTAACCGAGCTTGGTGCCGCGGTAGTCGAGGATCCGCCCGCTGGCCACCGGCACTGTGAGGTTGGCGCGCACCAGGGAGACGATGCGCCGGTGGCGGCCCTGCTGGACGATCAACGTCACCTTGGTTCCGGCCCGGCCCTTGATCAGGTCGGCCGAGAAGTCAGACGAGCGGTTGGCCAGCGACTCAGAGCCCACGTCGGTGATCACGTCGCCCCGCTCCAGGCCGGCCTTGGCGGCCGGCGAGCCCGCGAACACGTCGACCACCCGCAGGCCCTGGGGCGTCGTATCGACGTCGATCCCGATACCGCTGAGGTGCGGGTTGGTTTCATCCTGAAAGCTCTGGTAGTCGCTGGGGTCGTAGTAATGCGAGTAGGGGTCATCGAGGCTGGCCACCGCCGCGGCCAGTCCCTTGTTGACCAGCTGGTTGGTGTTGACCGGCCGGTAGTAGTCCTTGGAGAGCAGGCCCATCACCTGATTGACGAGCTTGTCGCTCGAGCTCTGCCGCACGAAGGCGCTGCGGACCGGCGACGGCAACCAGCTCGGATGACCCCCCAGCCACAGGCCAACGGCGAGCGCTAGGACCGCGGCGACCGCCAATGCGGCGATGCGTGGGGCCCGTGACCGTGGCGCGAACATAGCCTGTTCAGGGTAGCCGCCGCGGCGCCTGCGCCCAGCGGCACCCGCGTGTCCGCGGGGTCGTGTCTAGACGCGCAGGAAGCGCCGCAGAGACAGCCCGGAACCGAGCGCCGAGACCAGCACCCCGGCGATCAGGAGCACGCCGACCAGGGCCGAGAACGGGATCGTCCGAGGAGCCGCGATCAGGGTCCAGTTGTTGGCCAGCGGATCCAGCAGGGCGATCTTCGTGATCCCCAGCACCGCGACCGCCAGGAACGCCCCGGCGGCGCCGACGACGATGCCCTCGATCACGAACGGCCACCGAATGAACCAATCGGTGGCTCCGACGAGCTTCATGACCTCGACTTCCCGGCGGCGCGAGTACAGCGACAGGCGGATCGTGTTGGCGATCAGCAGGATCGAGGCGATCGTGAGCAGCACGGTCAGGGCGGCCGCGGTGATCGTGACCAAGTTGGTGACCTCGAGGATCTTCTTGGTGTCGTTGCGCTTGTTGGAGACGCTCTGGATCGCGGGATCGATCGTCCCCGGCGTTCCGCCCGGGCCCGCCGGGGTCAGCGAGCTGCGCACGGCCAGCACGTTGGCGGGGTTGTCGGGGATCACGTGAAAGGTGTCGGGCAGCGGGTTGGAGCCCAGCAGCCGGTAGGCCTGGGGGTCGGCCTTGTACTGCTGCTCGTAGGCGGTCTCCTTGGAGACGAAGTCGACCGACCTGACGTGCGGCACGGCCAGCAGCTCGCGCTTGACCCGAGCCTCGTCGGCCGCGGTGGCGTTGGTCTTCATGTAGACGTCGACCTCGACGCGGCTGCGCACGCTGTCGGCGGCCCCGTTGGTCGCCTGCACGATCGGAATGAACACCCCCAGCACCAGCATCGTGACCAGCACGGTGGCCAGCGCGGCGAAGCTCGGCGCGGCGCTGCGGCGCATCGCGCGCATCGCCTCGCCCAGAAAGAAGCCGATCCGCATCGGTTAGAGCCCCGGGGGTCGAGTCCCGGGCGCGCGCAGCCGGCGCGCCAGATCACGGGTGGTTTCGTCCCGGGTGTACCTGCCGCCGGCCTCGTCGCGGACGATCCGGCCTCGTGACAGCTCCAGCACGCGGCGGCGCATCTTGTCGACCATCGCCTGGTCGTGGGTGGCCACGAGCACCGTGGTCCCGGTGCGGTTGATCCGGTAGAGCAGTCGCATGATGTCGATGCTGGTCTCCGGGTCCAGGTTTCCGGTGGGCTCATCGGCCAGGAGCAGCGGCGGATGGTTGACGAAGGCACGGGCGATCGAGACGCGCTGCTGCTCGCCGCCCGAGAGCTGGTCGGGGTAGTTGTGCAGCTTGGTGGCGAGCCCGGTCAGGCGCAGGATGTCGGGGACCTTGGCGCGAATCTCCCGGCGGGCCTGGCCCTGGACCTGGAGCGCGTAGGCGACGTTGTCGTAGACGGTCTTGTTCGGCAGCAGCTTGAAGTCCTGGAAGACGACCCCCACGTTGCGCCGGAAGTACGGGACCCGCTTGCGCGAGATCTGGTCGAGATCGTGTCCCGCAACGCGGATAACCCCGCTCGTGGGCTCGAGCTCCTTGATCAGCAGCCGCATGACCGTCGACTTGCCGGATCCGGTCGAGCCGACGAGAAAGACAAATTCCCCTCGGTCGATCGCGAAGGTCGCCTGGTCGAGTCCGACGTCGCCGGCGTAGAGCTTTGAGACGCCCCGGAAGTCGATCACCCGGCGGGCGTTGGCCGGCGCCGGAGAGGTTGGACGGCGGTGGGTTACAGGAGCCGCGAGCGCACGGTTGCGCGAACGGCGCGTGGTTTTCAATGAGATAGCCATAGGGTGCGCGGAGCGTAGCGACCACCCCTGGCCGCTGTCCCTTCTCACAGCCCCTTGCAACGCGATTTGCAGGACCAACGCGCGGGCCGCGCGTCGGCTCCGGCAGGTGGATCGCGCCGAGGCCCAGGCTCGCTACCGTTACTGTGGCCATGTCCTCGATTGCCGTCTCAACGCTCGACAATGGTTTGCGGCTCTACCGCATCGCCGTTGAGGGAACCCGTGCGGTCACGGTGCTGGCCGCGTTCGACGCCGGTGCGCGCACCGAGCGTCCCGAGGAGAACGGGATGGCCCACTTCCTCGAGCACCTCGTGTTCAAGGGGGGCGAGAAGTACCCCACCTACCGGGATGTCAACGAGGCTGCCGAGTCCATCGGCGCCGTGCTCAACGCCTACACCAGCCACGACCTGGTCGCCTTTCACATCACGGCCCGCTCCCAGCGCGGGCTCGAGGCCGCCGACCTGCTGACCGACTTCGTCGCCCGCCCCCGGATCGATCCCGGGGAGCTCGATCGCGAGCGCGGGGTGGTCGTGCAGGAGATCGCGCGTAGCAACGATCAGCCTTCCGCCATGGCCGAGAACCTGATCGACGAGGCGGTGTTCGGCGAGCATCCGCTGGGGCGACCCGTGCTGGGGACCCCCGAGCACATCAGCGACACCTTCACCCGGGACGGGATCGTGGCCTTCCGCAACCGGCGCTGGTCTCCCCTGCACGGTGCCGCGTTCGTGGTCGGCAATCTCGAGGCGCTCGACGACGACGGCGCGCTCGAGGAGATGTTCAGCCGGTTCCCCCCCGAGCCCGAGCCCGAGCCCTACGAGCCGGCACCGCCACCGCCACCGCACCCGCGCACGCTGGTGCGCGAGCGCGATTCCAGCCAGTCGCACCTGCGCCTCTCCTACCGTCCCTCGGTCGACGTGACATCCCCGAAGCAGCGCGCGGCGCTTGCCATCTACTCGACGCTGCTGGGCGGCTCGATGGGCTCGCGCCTGTTCGACGAGATCCGCGAGCAGCGCGGCCTTGCCTATTCCGTCAGCGCCTTCCCTCATGCTTATGCCGACGTCGGCGTTCTGCAGCTGTCCGCAGGCCTGGAGTCGGCCAAGTGCGTCGAGGCCTACCGCCGGATGAGAGAGATCGTGACCGAGCTGCGCGACGAAGGCCCCACCGAAGGCGAGGTCAGGCGCGCCCAGGCCTACGCGGCCGGGGCCCGGACGATCGCGTTTGAGAACACGGGCGCGGTAGCCCGCTACGCGGCTCAGCAGACGATCGTCTATGGCGAGGATGTCGATCCCGACAAGGCGATTGAGATGCTCGACCAGGTCACCTTCGAAGATGTCCGTTCGGTCGCCGCGGGGGTCGCCGACGAGTTGTCGGTCGCCGTCGTGGGGCCGCATACGCTCGAGGAGCTGGAGACCGTCTGAAACGCTGGCTCGCCGTAGGCCTGGGTTTGCTGGTAGCGGCGGTGGCGATCACGCTGGCGGTGTTTGGCTCTTTGAGCCACACCAGCCGCAACGATTCCTCGTTCGACGCGGGGGCGCCGATGGTGGCTTCCAGGTCCTCGGCCCCGCCTGGGAATTCGGCGGCCAAGCAGCCTCCTCCAGCGGCCGACCTGGTCACCGGCGCCCGGCGCGCCCCGGTCTCCCGGGCCGAGGTGGCACTGCAGGCCTCGATGGCCAAGAGCATGCGCCAGGCGGGCCCGAACAGCGGAGCTCTGGTCTACGACCTCGATGACCGCACGGAGCTGTTCGGCCTGCGCCCCGAGGTCGGGCTCCCCCCGGCCTCGGTGGAGAAGCTGTGGACGACGACCGCCTTGATGCTCCGCCTCGGACCGAACACGCGCCTGCACACCTCGGTTCTCGGCACGGGCTCGCTTCGCAACGGCGTCTGGCACGGCAACCTGTACCTGCGCGGCGGCGGCGACCCGACGTTCGGCGATCCGAGCTTCAACCACGTCTGGGAGCAGGGCTACGGGCCCACCGCCAACCAGCTGGTGGCCCAGCTCCAGAGCCGCGGGATCAAGCGCGTGACCGGCCTGGTGTTCGCCGACGAGTCCCTGTTCGACCGCCGCCGCGGCGGCCTGATGACCAATTACGCGCCCGACGTCCCCGATTTCGGCGGTCAGCTGTCGTCCCTGACCTATGACCACGGTTCCGTGGTGCCCCATTACTCGCCGGCCACCTTCGCGGCTCGCGAGCTGGTGCTCACCATGCGGGGCTCGCACATGAGCGCCAAAGCGTCGACGCACGATGCGACTGCGCCCCAGCGGGCCCGGCTGCTGGCGATCGTCAGCTCCCCCCCGATGTCGGTGATGACGCGCCTGATGGACGTGCCCTCCGATGACCTGTTCGCCGAGCTCTTCACCAAGCAGCTGGGCGTGCTCTTCGGCCGAGGGGGCTCGATCTCCGCGGGCGCCCACGTCATCTCGCAGACGGTCGCCTCGGACTTCGGGCTCCACCCCACGATCCTCGATGGCTCTGGGCTCTCGCGCAACGATCGCTCCTCCCCGCTGGAGGTGGTCGACCTGCTGCGCGACATCTGGCACACCTCGGTGGGTAACGAGCTGCAGGCCTCCCTGCCGACGGTCGGTGTCAACGGAACGGTTCAGTCGATCGCCGCCAAGACCGCCGCCCAGGGCAGATGCGTGGCCAAGACCGGGACGCTCGACAACGTCACCAACCTGGCCGGCTACTGCCACAGCCGGGGCCACCAGGACGTCGCCTTCGCGTTCTTCATCGACGGCCCCGAGAACTGGACCTCTCTGGCGCTGGAGAGCGAGATGGTGGCCGCGGTCGCTCGTTATTGACGACTGGCCGGTGCAGGCTGCACAATCGAGCCAGTGGAGCTAGCCACCGCTCTGAACCTCAACGAGCTGCAGCGATATCTGAGCCGGATCGGCGACCGATGGCGGCTGGCCGCCGTGATGCTGGGGGGCGCCCGTGTCGACGACTTCCGCGGAGCCCCGTCCCAGCGCGAGCGCGGCCCCGAGTACGTCGTCCTGCTCGTCTCGCCGGCCTTTGAGGGCATGCCGTGGCTCGAGCGCGTTTATCAGGCGACTTCGCTGTGGGACGGGATGGAGATGGGCGACGCCGCCGACGTCCACTGCTACACGACCAAGGAGTTCCTTCGCAAGCGCGCCACCACCCCGGCGGTGCGTGCGGTCGTCGAGCGCGGCCTGCTGCTCTTCGAGGACACGGCCGAGTTCGATGGCGCCGGGCCGGTGGCCGGCGCCTGAGCGGCCGGCTCGTCCGCTCAGCTGATCGAGACCATCCGCTCGATCGGGATCCGCGCCCGAGCCGCAATCTGCGGGTCGACCCGAACCTCGGGACCGTCGTCGCGCAACGCATCACGCAGCTTGGGCAGCGTGATCATCTTCATGAACCGGCAGTGCGCAGCCTCGTTGGCGGCCACGAAGTCGACCTCGGGAGCGGCCTGGCGCAGCGGGTGCAGCATGCCGGTCTCGGTGGCCACGATCGCCGTGTGCTGACCGCCGGCTCCCGCCAGGTCGCGCGCGTACTCGAGCATCCCCCCGGTGGAGAGCATCCGCACGCCCTCGGCCGCGATGTCCCCGGCGGCCACGTACTCCATTACGCTGGTCGAGCACCCACATTCCGGATGGATCAGGAAGTCGGCACCGGGGTGCTCGCCGCGCACCGAGGCGATGTCGCCCGGCTTGATGCCCGCGTGCACGTGGCATTCCCCGCTCCATACGTGCATCGAGCGGCCCAGCGTCTTCTCGACGTAGGCGCCCAGGAACATGTCGGGGCCGAACAGGATCTCGGCGTCCCCGCCGTGCTCGGCGTAGATGTGGCGGACCACCTCGACGGCGTTGGCCGAGGTGCAGCAGTAGTCGGTCTCGGCCTTGACCTCGGCTGTCGTGTTGACGTACATGACGACGATCGGGTCGGTGAACCGGCTCTTCCACTCGCGCAGCTGAGCGGCCGTGATCGAGTCCGCCAGCGAGCAGCCCGCGTCGAGATCGGGGATCAGCACCCGTTTGTCCGGACACAGGATTGAAGCGGTCTCCGCCATGAAGTGCACGCCGCAGAAGGCGATCGTGTCCGCGTCGGCGGCGGCCGCCCGCTGGGAGAGCCCGAGCGAGTCCCCGACGTAGTCGGCGATGTCCTGGATCTCGGGCAGCTGGTAGTTGTGGGCGAGGATGACCGCGCCGCGCTGGGCGGCGAGCCCGCGGACCTCCTCCTGCAGGTCGGGAATGTTCTCCAGCATCAGGGGCGCGCCGGAGGCGCCCAGCATCGGCAGGTTCATGGCATCAACTCGAGAATCAGAGAGAGGTCTAGGGCGGGGGCGCTGTGGGTCAGCGCGCCTACTGAGACGAAGTCTACGCCGGTGGCCGCGACCTCCCTGACCGTCTCCAGGGTCACACCGCCGCTGGCCTCGAGCTCGGCCCGTCCGGCGACGGCGCCCACCGCATCGCGCAGCTGCTCGGGGGTCATGTTGTCAAGCAGGATCCGGGGCGCCCCGGCGGTCAGGGCCTCCTCCACCTCGGCCAGGCTGCGGCACTCCACCTCGAGCGGCAGCTCGGGAGCGGCCGCCCGGGCCCGGCGGACGGCCTCGCCCACTCCGCCCGCCATGGTGGCGTGATTCTCCTTGATCAGGATGGCGTCATAGAGCCCGGCGCGGTGATTGGTGGCGCCGCCGGCCACGACGGCCGCCTTCTCCAGCGAGCGCAGCCCGGGCGTCGTCTTGCGAGTGTCGAGGATGCGCGCGCCGGTTCCCTCGATGGCCCGTGCGTAGCGAGCGGACTGGGTGGCCACGCCCGACAACCGGGCCAGGAAGTTCAGGGCGGTCCGCTCCGCTGACAGGAGCGCCCGGGCGCGGCCCTCGATCGCCAGCACGTCGCCCCCCTCGCGCCACTCGCCCTCGGGTCCCAGACGCCGCACGCGAACATCGGGATCGAGCTCGCGAAACGCCTGCTCGGCGACGTCGAGCCCGAACACCACCCCGGGAGCCTTCTGGGTGATCACGGCCACGGCGCGCGCTTCCTCGGGCACGGTGGCCGCGGTCGTCACGTCCCCGTCGCCGAGATCTTCGGCCAGGGCAGCAGCCACGATCGCGTTGACCGCGAGCCGGCTCAAGCCCGGGATACGACGTGCTCGGCGGGCTCCCCGGCCGACCTCGGGCCGGCCAGCACGCGGATCGTGGCAAAGCTCGGATCGGCCGCGCCGTGCAGCCGCGCCCCCGCCGTGGTCAGCGCGCGCAGGTAGCTGACGACCTCGGCGGTGACCCGCTCCCCCGGCAGGAGCGCCGGCACCCCGGGCGGATAACCGGCGATCGATTCGCACGAGATCCGCCCCACGGCGTCGTCGACGGCGACGACCTCGCCCTCCCCCAGGAACGCCTCCCGGATCGGGACGACCGTCTGATGATCCAGCGCGGCGGGAGGCCGGGCAATGGCCGGCGCCTCCCCGGTGCGCTGGAGCTGGCGCACGGTCTCGGCGAAGTCGTGAGCGAAGCGCTCGAGCGGCTCCACCGGTTGCCCTAGACCCAGCACCAGGACCAGCGTGACGTGAGTGGCCAGCTCTACGTAGATGTCATAGCTGGCCCGCAGCTCGGCGGCCAGCTCGTATCCGGTGCAGCCGGTACCGCGCACGTCGATGACGATGCGAAGCGGATCCCAGCCGGCGATCCCGGGCCGGCCGACCATGTCCTCACCCACCACCGCGCAGCCGGGGATCTCATCGATCGCCAGGCGCGCCCGGGCCGAGGCCGCGAGCGTGCGCTCGAGCAGGTCCTCGCCGTGGACGGCCAGCTGGCGCCGGGCGCTGTCCAGCGAGGCCAGCAGCAGCGAGCTGGGGCTGGTGGAGCGCACCAGCCGGACGCAGCGCGCCACCTCGTCGGGATCGACCAGCCCGTCGTCGGCCACCAGCAGCATCGCCGACTGGGTCAGGCTGCCCACGATCTTGTGGGTCGAGGCCAGGACGGCATCGGCGCCCTGAGCCAGCGGGAACTCGGGCAGCATCGGGTGAAAGCCGAAGTGCGATCCCCAGGCGCAGTCGACCACCAGGGCGACGCCGGCGCGGTGGGCGACCTCGGCGCAGCCTCGGATGTCGGCGGCCATCCCGTAGTAGGTCGGCGAGACGATGAAGGCGGTGCCGATGTCGGGCAAGCGCGCGAGCGCCTCGGCCAGCGCCTCGGGAGTGACGCCGTGAGCCATCCCCAGCTCCTCGTCGTACTCGGGCGCCACGAAGCTGGCGATGCCGCCGCTGAGGACCAGACCGTCGACGACGCTGGCGTGGGAGTTGCGCTGCACCAGGACGTGCTGGCCGGGCTTGGCCAGGGCCAGGCACAGGGCGTGGTTTCCCTGGGTGGCCCCGTTGGTCAGAAACCAGGTCTGGCCGGCGCCGTAGGCCGCGGCCGCCAGCTGCTCGGCGCGCTCGTAGGGGGTCGGCGACGGGCCGACGTCGATTCCCTCTATGTCCTGGCAGATGTCGAGCGCCAGGGCCCGCTCGCCCATCGCGCTGCGCAGTCCCGGATCGGCTCCCGGGCCCCCCTTGTGGCCGGGGACGTGGAAGCGAACCGAACCCCGAAAGCCGTAGGAGACGATCGCGTCCAGATAGGGCGCGGTCGGCATCTGGCGCCTCATCGCGCCGCCTTGAGCAGATACGCGCGCACGAACCCGTCCAGGTCCCCGTCGAGGACCCGGTTCACATCTCCCATCTCATATCCCGTGCGGTGGTCCTTGACCATCGTGTAGGGATGTAGCACGTAGGAGCGGATCTGGGAGCCGAAGTTCACGTCCTGGGCCTCCCCCTTCTCGCGGGCGATCTCCTCGCGGCGCTTGCGCTCCTCGAGCTCCAGCAGCTTGGAGCGCAGCATCGCCATCGCCTCGGCCTTGTTGGAGGACTGTGAGCGCTCGTTCTGGCACTGGACGACGATGCCCGTCGGCTTGTGGGTGATCCGGACCGCGGAATCGGTCTTGTTGACGTGCTGGCCGCCCGCGCCGCTGGCGCGGTAGGTATCGATCTGCAGGTCGTCGTCGTCGATCTCCACCTCGCCAGACTCCTGGACCACCGGGGAGACCTCGACGCCCGCGAAGCTCGTCTGCCGGCGGTTGGCGGAATCGAAGGGCGACAGGCGCACCAGGCGGTGCACGCCCTTCTCCGATCCGTACAGACCGTAGGCGTTCTCGCCGGTGGCCCGGAAGGTGGCCGACTTGATCCCCGCCTCCTCCCCCGGTGAGACCTCCAGCAGCTCGACGCCGAAGCCCCGCTTCTCGGCCCAGCGCATCTCCATCCGGAGCACCATCTCGGCCCAGTCCTGGGCGTCGGTGCCGCCCGCCCCGGCGTTGACGGTCACCAGCGCATCCCCGCTGTCGTAGCGGCCCGAGAACAGACGCTCCTCCTCCAGAGCCGCCAGGCGCTCCTGGACGGTGGCCACCTGCTCCTCGAGCTCGGCCGCGATCTCGGGATCCTCCTCGGCCAGCTCGGCCAGGGGCTCGAGATCGTCGACGTCGCGCTGGAGTGACTCGAACACGCTCAGCTTGCGGCTCGCGCGCGCGTGCTCGGCGCTGACCTTGGCCGCCCGCTCCTGGTCGTCCCAGAAGCCGCTCTCCCCCATCTCCGTTTCCAGCGCGCTCGTACGCTGGGCTAGGTCAGCGGGGTCAAAGATAGTCCGAGAGCAGCCTGAGCTGCTCACGGATTGCCGCGAGGCGCTGGGGAAGCGGCTCTGTGGGGGCGGTCGCCATTTCGCGATTCACCCTAGCAACCGTCGGGTCACCGGCTTGGAGCGCGCGGCAGCCGGGTAGTGCGGATCCATACAAGCTGTTTCGGAGAGGGAGGCTCACCGTGTACAAGCAAGTACTCGATCCCGTGTCCCAGTCGCTGGGGCTCACGTCGATCTTCGCCGCGTTGCCCCTGCTCATCCTGTTCCTGCTGCTGGGCGTGTTCCGCCTCAAGGCCCAGTGGGCGTCCCTGATCACCCTGGTGGTCGCGATCATCGTCGCGCTGGCCGTATACGGGATGCCCGTCGGCCAGGCGACCGATAGCGCTCTGGAGGGCGCGGCCTTCGGGTTCTGGCCGATCATGTGGATCGTCATCAACGCCCTGTGGATCTTCAACATGAGCGACGCCACGGGCTACTTCGCCGTGCTCAGACGCGCCTTTGCCGGGGTCTCGGACGACCAGCGCGTGCAGGTGGTGATGATCGCCTTCTGCTTCGGCGCCCTGCTCGAGGCGCTGGCTGGATTCGGCACTCCGGTGGCGATCTGCGGCGTCATGCTGGTCGGCCTCGGCCTCTCCCCGATCCGCGCCGCCGCGGTGGCGCTCGTGGCCGACACGGCACCCGTCGCCTTCGGGGCGATCGCGATCCCGATCACCACCCTGGCTCAGGTGTCGGGTCTCCCCATCCACCATCTCAGCCAGATGGTGGGGCGTCAGACGCCGTTCCTGGCGTTGCTGGTCCCGTTCGCGCTCGTGTTCATGGTCGACGGCCGGCGCGGGCTGCGTGACACGTGGCCGGCGGCCCTGGTCGCCGGCGTCTCCTTCGGCGTGGTCCAGTTCGCGGTCTCCAACTACGTCAATACCCAGCTCACCGACATCATCGCCTCGCTGGTCTCGGCCGCGGCACTGGTATCGCTGCTGCGGGTGTGGTCGCCGGCGAGCAACGTCGAGCTCGGCGACGCCCGCCCGGCAATCGCCGGCGCCGGCGCCAGCGATCCCGCCCTTGAGCGCCGTGTCAACGCAGGAGAGGGTCCCCCGCCTCCGCGCCGCGACATGCTGCTGGCCTTTGCCCCCTACCTGATCATCATCGTCGTGCTCGGGGCGATCAGCATCACCTCGGTCATGACGTCGCTCGACAAGGCGACGACCGAGTTCAGCTGGCCCGGGCTCCACATCCTCGGAGCCACTGGCAAGGCGCCGACCAGCGAGATGTTCAAGCTCAACTGGTTCACGGCGGCCGGCACCGGACTGCTCGCCTCCGGGATCCTGACCGCGCTCGCCCTGCGCGTCCGGCCCGCCCAGGCGCTGCGGGTCTACTGGGAGACGCTGGTCCAGCTTAGGTGGGCGCTGGTGACGGTGTGCGCCGTGCTCGCCATCGCCTACGTGATGAACTTCTCGGGCCAGACGATCACGCTCGGCATGTGGGCCGCGGGCGCCGGGGGCTTCTTCGCCTTCCTGTCGCCCATCATCGGCTGGTTCGGGACCGCGGTCACGGGCTCTGACACCTCGAGCAACTCGCTGTTCGGAGCCCTCCAGGTGGCCGCGGCCAAGCAGTCGGGCCTGTCCCCCACGCTGCTGGCGGCGGCCAACAGCTCCGGCGGCGTGATCGGCAAGATGGTTTCGCCCCAGAACCTCGCCATCGGCGCCGCCGCGGTGGGTCTGGGCGGCCGCGAGGGCGACATCTTCCGCAAGGTGATCGGGTGGAGCCTGGCCTTCCTGCTGGTCGCGGCCGTGCTCGTTCTGCTTCAGTCGATCTCGGTGCTGTCCTGGATGGTGCCCTGAATCGTGGCTGATGGAGATTGGTAGCGGATTGGGCAACCAATCTCCATCAGTGAGCTGTCAATCCAGATATTCGTAGGCCGGCAGCGTCAGGAACTCGAGCATCTGGTCCGAGAGCGCGACCCGCTCGAAGATCTCCCGTGTCTCCTTGGGCCGGCCCGCCTCCCAGGTCTCGTCGCCGACCGCCTCGTGGATCTTGGCGGTCTCCTCGTCGAGGATCTGACGCACCAGCTCCGGCGTGACCGTGGGGCCGTCCTGGAGCTGGACCCCGTGATGGATCCACTGCCAGATCTGCGAGCGTGAGATCTCGGCCGTGGCCGCGTCCTCCATCATCGAGTTGATGGCCGCCGCTCCGTGCCCGCCGAGCCAGAACGAGATGTACTGAAAGCCCACGTTGACGTCGGTGCGCAACCCGGCCTCGGTGATCTCACCGGGGGTCGCGGCCAGGTCGAGCAGCTGCTCGGCGGTCACCGAGACATCGTCACGGCGATGCCCGAGCTGGTTGGGCGCCCCCTCGAGGCCGTGTTCGAAGGCCTCGCGCGCCGTCGGCACCAGGTCGGGGTGGGCCACCCAGGTCCCGTCATAGCCCTGCTTGACCTCGCGGTCCTTGTCCTCGCGGACCCCCTCCAGCGCCTTGGCGTTGGCCTCCTCGTCGCGCCGCGACGGGATCAGGGCGGCCATACCGCCCATGGCGTGGGCTCCCCGCCGGTGACAGGTGGCGGCCAGGAGCTCGGTGTAGGCGTGCATGAACGGCACCGTCATCTTCACGTCGCCCCGATCGGGGAGCACCATCTCGGGCCGATCCGGGAAGCACTTGATGGCCGAGAAGATGTAGTCCCAGCGCCCCGCGTTCAACCCGGCCGAATGGTCGCGCAGCTCGTACAGGATCTCGTCCATCTCAAACGCCGCGGGCAGCGTCTCGATCAGGACCGTCGCCTTGATGGTGCCCCGCTCCAATCCCACCGCGTCCTGCGCGAAGCAGAAGACGTCGTTCCACAGCCGCGCCTCGTGGTGGGACTCGAGCTTGGGCAGGTAGAAGTAAGGGCCCGCGCCGTGGGCGAGCAGGAGCGGCGTGCAGTGGAAGAAGTACATGCCGAAGTCAAACAGCGAGCCCGACATCGGCTCCCCGTCGATCAGCACATGACGCTCGGGCAGGTGCCAGCCGCGCGGGCGCAAGAGCAGCGTCGCCGGATCGTCTGAGAGCTCGTAGTGGCGGCCGTCGGAGCCGTCATAGGTGATCGTGTGCTCGATCGCGTCCCGCAGGTTGATGTGGCCGGTGACCATGTTGTGCCAGGTGGGAGCGTTGGCATCCTCGAAGTCGGCCATGAAGCCGTCGGCGCCCGAGTTGAGCGCGTTGATCACGAGCTTGCGATCGGTGGGCCCGGTGATCTCGACCCAGCGTTGCTGGAGCGGCTTGGGCGCTGGGGCGACCGTCCAGTCGGACTCGCGGACCGAAGCCGTCTCCTGCAGGAATCCGAGTGACTCGCCCGCGGCCAGCCGCTCGCGCCGCTGGGCGCGCGCTTGCAGCAGATCCTGGCGGCGGTCTCCGAACTCGCGCTGCAGCTCGGCCACGAACTCCAGCGCGTCGGGGGTTAGCACCTCGTCGAACTGGCGTTCTGCGGCTCCCTCCAGCTCGATGCGGTGACGGGTGGGCATCTGCACGCAATCTTGCCCCGGCCCCGTCGGCAGCAAACCTGCGCCGTGGCCCGCGGGTCGACCGGCCGGCGGGTCGCCGGGCAGTCGTCCGTGGTGCCGGTTCGGTATCTTCGGCGCTCTCGGTATCAGAGACAGGGTTCACGAACCGAACGAAGGCTGACCGTCCAGGGCGGTCGCGGGCGCCGGGCGCGGCACCCGCCGGAGACGCGGGCATGTCCGCCTGGGCTTCGAGTTGCCGTCGTTCGGCGTTCGAAGCCGTGCCTAGTCCCGCTCAAATCTTCGTCCAATAAGCAGTGTGACGCTCAACCTTCTCGGTGGCCGGCCGACATACAACAGACACCGTCGTAGCCCAAGGAGGCGCCATCACCTTCATCTCCATCCGCTCGAGGCTGTTTCTCGTCCTCGGTCTCGCCCTGATCACGTCGTTGCTCGCCGCATCCGGTTACTTCGCGAGCGCCGCGCGCGCGGCCGCGCCCGGGACGGTGTCGCTGGATCAGTCGGCCTACACCGCCCACGAGGATCAGGGATACCTCAAGATCACGATCATTCGCACCGGTGATCTGAGCGGCACGGAGCAGGTCGGCTACGGCGTCAAGCGCCAGGACGCGCAACCGGGAATCGATTTCGACCTCGTCCCGAACACCTATATCACGATGGCGCCGGGCCAGAGCAGCTACACGTTCTCAGTGTGGATCATCGACCGGGGGATCAACGCCACCCCGGTTCACGCCCTCGCGTACCTGTATGGCTCCTCTCCGGACAGCATCGGAACCACCAACTCGCTGGTCACCATCCTCCACGACGATCCCCTCGGCGCGCGAGACGCCGCCAATCCGCTGGGCGTCCCCGATCCCGCCAACGGCAATCCGATCGCGGGGACCCGCTTCTACATCGACCCCTACTCCTCTTCGGCCGAGGCGGCGAAGCACGACCGCCGGTCCAAACCCAAGGAGGCCGGACTGCTCAAGGACATCGCCGGCGAGCCGGGCGCTCATCGCTTCTACATGTGGAACCTGGGCTCCAACGTCGCAGGCCAGGTGGCCCACTACCTCGAGGAAACCCAGCACCAGCAGCCGGGAAGCACCGTGATGCTCTCGACCTACAGCCTCGTCCACGGCAAGTGCGGCTACACCGCGACGCCGGCGATCCAGGCTCGCTATGACAACTTCATCTCGCAGGTGGCCCAGGGAATCGGCAACGATCACGTGGTCTTCTTCCTGGAGCTCGACTCGCTGATCACGGCGCCCTGCCTGAACCGGGGGCAGCTGGCGATTCGCGATGCCGAGCTCAAGTACGCGATCTCGGTGCTCGAGGCCGACCCCCACGTGGTGGTTTACCTCGACGGGGGCGCCGCCGACGCGGCGTCCGCCAGGCGCCAAGCGAACTACCTGCGGGGCGCGGGCATCGCCGGGGCGCAGGGCTTCTTCCTCAACTCGACCCACTTCGACTGGACGACCACGGAGCTGCACTACGGCCAGGAGATTTCATCAATGCTGGGCGGAGCGCACTTCATCATCAACACCGGCGAGAACGGGCGCGGGCCGCTGCGCCCCAAGAGCCGCGTCAAGCGCGGCAACGAGGTGCTCTGCAATCCCGCCGGACGCGGACTCGGTCCGATCTCAGTCCAGAACGACGTGGCCGAGCAGACCGGTTATGCCGACAATGACGGCCTGCTCTGGTTCACCAACCCGGGCGGGAGCGGCGGCCAGTGCGTGGCCGGCGCGCCCCCCACGGGCGTCTTCTGGCCCGCCTACGCGGCCATGCTGGCCAAGAACTGGGTCCATGACATCAGGGGCCCGGGATACCACCTGTTCCGCCAGCCCACGTGACCGGAGTCGGCTAGGCGCCGTGGCACTTCTTGAACTTCTTGCCCGACCCGCACCAGCAGGGGTCGTTGCGCCCCAGCTGCTCGGTCTCGTCGACGCGACGTTGCTGGACCGGAGCCATCGGCTCGGACTCGGGCTCGGGGTACCCGGCCTCGGCGGCCTCGCCGGCAGCCGCGGCGGCCATGGCCATCGCCCCGGCCTGCGCGGTTCCGCCTGAGTAGCTGACCCGCCCGCCGCCGGTCGCCGAGCTCGACGTCGGACTGGGACGTCGTTGCTGGGGCGCAGCCGGAGCGCCGTTCTCGTCCTGAACGGTCACCTCGACGTGGTAGATGAACCGGGCGAAGTCGCTCCAGACGCTGTTCATGAGGTCGCGGAAGAGCTCGAAGGCCTCGTTCTTGTAGGCGACCAGGGGCTCGATCTGGGCGAACCCGCGCAGGTGGATGCCCTGCTGCAGGTAGTCCATGTCGTACAGGTGCTCCTGCCAGCGCTGGTCGATGATCTCCAGCAGCAGATAGCGCTCCACTCCGCGCATCAGCTCTTCGCCGAGCTCCTGCTCGCGCCGGTCGTACTCCGACAGCGCCTCCTCCTGGAGGCGGACGGTCAGGTCGTCGCGGTCAAGGCTCTCGGGGTCGATCGCCGCCAGCTCGTCCGAGGGGGTGAAGATCTCCTCGACGCGCCGCATCAAGCCCTCGACGTCCCAGTCCTCGATGAAGTCCCCGGCGGTGTACTCGTCGACGAGCCGCTCGATCAGGCCGACGATCTCCTCCCGCGCCGCGCCGCTCATGTCGCGGCCTTCGAGCACCTCGTCGCGGTAGGCGTAGACGACCTCGCGCTGCTGGTTGAGCACGTCGTCGTACTCGAGGGTGTGCTTGCGCTGCAGGAAGTGCTGCTCCTCGACCTTGCGCTGGGCTTTCTCTATCTGCTTTGAGAGCATGCCGGCCTCGATCGGCTCCTCGTTGCCCTCGTCGTCCACGCTGCCCAGGCGATCCAGGATCTTGTAGATGCGCTCGCCGGCGAACAGGCGGACCAGGTCGTCCTGGGCCGACAGGAAGAAACGACTCTCTCCGGGATCTCCCTGGCGACCGGATCGACCCCGCAGCTGGTTGTCGATCCGGCGAGACTCGTGGCGCTCGGTGCCCAGGATGAACAGCCCGCCGGCGTCCATCACCTGCTGGCGCTGGTCCTCGACCTGCTGTTCGATCTGCGGCAGGACCTTCGCCACGTGCTCCTCGTAGTCGGGCATCCCGGGCGCCAGGCCGAGCTTGGCGACCTCCAGCGAAGCCAGGTGCTCGGCGTTGCCACCGAGCTTGATGTCGACGCCGCGGCCGGCCATGTTGGTGGCGATCGTGACCGCGCCGGGCGCGCCGGCCTCGGCGATGATCTCGCCCTCCCGGGCGGCATGCTCGGGCTTGGCGTTGAGCACGGTGTGCTTGATGCCCCGTTTGGTCAGACGATCGGAGAGCATCTCGGAGACCTCGACGGCGATCGTGCCCACCAGCACCGGCTGTCCGGCCTGGTGGCGCTCCTCGATCTCCTTGGCCACGGCGGTCCACTTGCCGTCCTTGGTCTTGTAGACCTGATCGTTGCGGTCGGCCCGGACCATCGGCACGTTGGTGGGAACCTGGACGACCGGGAGCTCGTAGATCTTCATGAACTCGGTCGCCTCGGTGAGCGCCGTCCCGGTCATGCCGGCCAGCTTCTCGTACATGCGGAAGTAGTTCTGGAGCGTGATCGTCGCCAGGGTCTGGTTCTCCTCCTGGACCCGGACGCCCTCCTTGGCCTCCACCGCCTGGTGCAGGCCCTCTGACCAGCGCCGTCCCTCGAGGATGCGCCCGGTGAACTCGTCGATGATCTTGACCTCGTCGTCGATCACCTCGTAGTCGTGTCCGCGGTGATAGAGCGACTGTGCCTTCAGCGACTGGATCAGGTGGTTGACGAGGTGGCCGTTCTCGGCCCGGTAGAGGTGGTCGATGCCCATGAAGCGCTCGGCCTTGGCCACGCCCTGCTCGGTGATCGAGATCGTCTTGTGCTTCTCCTCGAACTCGTAGTCGAAGTCGGCGACGAACTCCTTCTTGGTCCGCGGATCCATGCCCTCGGGTGTCTTGCCCGGCTTCATCTTCGGGGCCAGGCGGGCGAACTTGGCGTACAGGTCGGCGGCCTGCTCAGGGGCCCCGGAGATGATCAGGGGCGTCCGCGCCTCGTCGATCAGGATGTTGTCGACCTCGTCGACGATCGCGTAGGTGTGGATCTTGGACCCGCCCAGCTTGCCGTCCTCGTCACGGCCGCGCCCGCCGTGCTGGAACTTCTCCTCCAGGGTCTTGGCCATGTTGTCGCGCAGGTAATCGAAGCCGAACTCCGAGTTGGTGCCATAGGTCACGTCCGCCGCGTAGGCGGCATGCTTGTCCTCGTAGGACTGCATGTTCTGCAGCACGCCGACGGTCACCCCGAGCACGTCGTAGACGGGCTTCATCCACATCGCGTCGCGGTAGGCCAGGTAGTCGTTGACGGTGACCACGTGGACCCCGTGGCCGGGCAGCGAGTTGAGCACCACGGCCAGCGTGGCGGTCAGCGTCTTGCCCTCGCCAGTCTTCATCTCGGCGATCGCGCCATCGTGCAGAACCATGCCGCCGATCATCTGAACGTCGAAATGGCGCATGCCCATCGAGCGCTTGCCGGCCTCGCGAACCAGCGCGAAGCACTCGTACAGGAGCTCCTCCAGGGACTCGCCGTTGCAGGCGCGCTCGCGCAGCTCGTCGGCGGACTCTCTCAGCTCCGCGTCGGAGTAGTGCTCGAGCTCATCCTCGAAGTCGTTGATCCGGGAGACTCGTTGCTCATAGGTCTTGAACTTCTTGGCTTCGCCCATGCGAAGCGCGCGGTCCAGAAAGGACATGACGCCTAGGGTAGCGGCCCCATCAGGCCGCCGGCGTGATATCTCCCGGGACGGGCCCGGCGGCGGGCGAGCGTGACTCCCGGCGCTTGCGGCGCTTGTCTCGATGGCGCTTGACCTGGACGGCCAGCTCGTCGCTGACCAGGTTTATGGAGTGGACCAGATCGGCCGATGAGTCGCGGGCGCGCAGGGTGACCCCCTTGAGGTGCAACGTCGCCTCGGCGACCTGGGAGTCCGGAATCGCCGGATTGCGCTCCTCGAAGAGCTCCAGCTCCAGCACGGCCAGCTCCGAGACCTGCCGAGATATCTTGCGAAACCGCTGCTCGACGTGCTCTCTGACCTGGTCTGGGACCGACACGTTGCGGCCCTTGATCTCGATCCGCATTGACGGACCTCCTGGCGTTGATCTATGTGATCCGAGGTTAATCCCGGCACGGCGGTTTGTCGAGCCGTCAGAATGTCTGAGAGCTTGGCCCCCAGCGTCTCCCCCACCATCCAGTGGTCGCCCGAGGCCTCCGTGCTGATCGGCGTGGCCGCGATCGCCACGCTCTATCTGCTGGGCTGGCGCCGAGCCCGCGCCACCCGGTCTCCCCATCGGCCCGGATTCGGGCGCCTGACCCTGTTCGCGCTCGGTCTGCTGGCGATCCTCGCCGCCCTGGTCTCGCCGATCGATGCTCTGGGCGATCAGCTGCTGGTCATGCACATGCTCCAGCACATCCTACTCTTGGACATCTCGCCGATCCTGCTCATCCTCGGGCTCAACAAGGTCCTGCTGCGACCCGTCACCCGCCGCCTGGCGGTGGTCGAGCAGCGCGCCGGCTACCTCGCTCATCCCGCCTTCGCGGTCGTCGTCTACGTGGGCTTCATGTGGGGCTGGCACATCCCGGCCATGTATGACGCCGCGCTCCACAACACGACCGTGCACGCCTTCGAGCATCTCTGCTTCGCGTTTGCGGGAACGCTGTACTGGTGGCACCTGCTGTCGCCGATCCGCAGCCGGATGCGGATGGACGGGCTGGGCCCGGTCGCCTACATGGTGGTCACCAAGCTGGGAGTCGGTTTCCTGGGGATCGTGCTCGCCTTCTCGCCGACCGTGCTCTATCCCTTCTACGCGGGCCATCCGCACTACTGGGGCCTGTCGCCGCACACCGATCAGATGATGGCCGGCCTGCTGATGGCGCTCGAGCAGTCGGTCGTGATGGGTACCGCGCTCGCCGTGGTGTTCGTCCGCATGCTCAACGAGTCAGAGACCGAGGCCCAGCGCGCCGAGCGCTACGAGATCGCCTGACCGCCGGCCTGAGGGCCAGCGTCCGAGCTAGTGGGTGTGGGCGTGCTGCGCGTCGGTGACCAGCAGCGCGGCCCCGAGACCGCCGCCGAGGTCACCGAGCCCGGCCACCATCGTCGCCGGCGGACGATCGTCGTTGAACAGGTGGGGCGCCATCGCCTCGCTGATCCGCTCCACCATCGGCTTGCCGAAACGCACTCCCAACCCGCCGCCGATCACCACCGCCTCGACATCGAGCAGGTTGACCGCGGAGGCGATTCCGGCACCCAGCGCCTCCACGGCACGATCGATCAGGTCCACGGTCAGGGGGTCATTCTGGTCGAGCGCGTGCGCCCAGACGGAGCTCGTCAGCCGCGTGCGACCGCGCTGCTTCATGATCTTGAACAGGTCTGTCTTGACGCCCTTGTCGGCCTCACGCCGGGCCCGGGCCTCCATCGCAGCGCGCCCGGCGTAGGCCTCCATGCAACCGCGCCGCCCGCAGGGACAGTGGGCGCCGTTGAGCCTGACCACCATGTGTCCGATCTCCCCAGCGCCCCCCCGGCCCAGCCAGGGCTTGCCGTCGAGGATCAGACCCCCGCCGACGCCGGTCCCCCAGAACACTCCCAGCAGCGAATCATAGTGCTCGCCGGCTCCGAGATCGAACTCGGCCTGGGTGGCCACCTGGACGTCGTTGCCGATGTAGATCTCGGTGCCGAGCTTGTCCGAGAGCGCCTTGGCCAGCTCGAAGCTACCCTCCCAGCCGGGTAGGTTGCGGGCCCGGGCCACCGTGCCGGCGCGCTCGTCGACGTCGCCGGGCGATCCAACGCCGACGCCGAGCAGTCCCGAAGTTTCGACCTTCGCCTGCTTGGCCGCGTCCTGGATGGCCTGGGCCATCTGGTCGGCAACGTCCTGCGGTCCCCCTTCGGTCGGGGTCGGGTGGCGAGCCTGGCCCACCACCTGCTGATCGCCGTCGACGATGACCGCCTCGATCTTGGTCCCGCCGAGATCGATCCCGCCTCGGAGCTGTCCCTTGCCTTCCACGGTCATGAGCCTATATCAGGCCCAGGATTCCCGGTAGTGCTCCTGGTCGGCGGTCGGTTCGTCGATCTCGACTCCGAGGGCGGCCAGCTTCAGGCGCCCGACCTCGCGATCGACGGCCGCCGGCACCGGATGCACCCCGGGCGCCAGCTCGCCGCCGCTGCCCGCCAGCAGCTCGACGGTCAGCGCCTGCAGCGCGAACGAGACGTCCATGACCGCCGCCGGATGGCCTTCGGCGGCCGCCAGGTTGACCACCCGGCCGTGCGCGATCAGGTTCAGCCGCCGGCCGTCCTGCAGCACGAACTCCTCGACCAGCGGACGCACGCTGTGCACCCCGCCGGTCGCCAGGTCGCCGAGCTCCTGGAGATCGAGCTCCACATCGAAGTGGCCGGCGTTGGCGAGCAGGGCGCCGTCCTTCATGCGCGCGAAGTGGGGCCCCCGCAGCACCCGGCGAGACCCCGTGACCGTGATGAAGATGTCTCCGCGCTCGGCGGCGCGCAGCGAGGTCGTCACCTCGTAGCCCGCCATCCTCGCCTCGAGCGCCCGCAGCGGGTCCACCTCGCACACCACGACCGCCGCCCCGGCGCCCCGGGCCCGTTCGGCGATGCCCTGTCCGGCCCAGCCGTAGCCCACGACCACGACGGTGTTGCCGGCGAGCAGCACGTTAGAGGCACGCACGATCCCGTCCAGCGCCGACTGACCCGTGCCGTGACGGTCGTTGAGCGCCCGTTCGGTCCGAGCCTCGTTGACCGCCATCACGGGGCAGCGCAGCTTGCCCTCGTCCTCGAGCCGGCGCAGGCGGACCAGGCCGGTGGTGGTCTCCTCGGTTCCCCCGATCAGCGCCTCGAGCACCTTTCCGCCCCGGGCGTGGGCGGTCACCAGCAGGTCGGCTCCGTCGTCGATGGTTATCTGCGGCTCCTGCGCGAGCAGCGCGAGCACGTGCTCGACGTAGGCGTCCAGGCTCTCGCCGTGCACCGCCCTGACCTCGACGCCGTCGAGCACGAGCGCGGCGGCCACGTCGTCCTGGGCCGACAGCGGGTTGGCCGAGCACAGCGCCACGGTGGCCCCGCCCGCCCGCAGGGTCCGTACCAGGTTCGCGGTCTCCGCGGTGACGTGCAGGCAGGCGGCGATCCGGATCCCGTCCAGCGGCTGCTCGACCTCGAAGCGCTCGCGGATCTGGGCCAGCACGGGCATCTGCCCGGCCGCCCAGTGAATCCGCGCCTCGCCTTCGGGGGCGAGCGCGAGGTCGGCTACGTCATGCGAGGGGACCGCCGCGCGCGCCATTCGCTGCTCTGGGGACCGCTCGCCGCCGACTGGCCCGGCGGCGGGCCTAATACCGGTACTGGTCTGACTTGTAGGGACCCTCCACCGGAACACCCAGATAGGAGGCCTGGCTGCGAGTCAGCTCGGTGAGCTTGACTCCGAGCGCGTCCAGGTGCAGCCGCGCCACCTTCTCGTCGAGCGCCTTGGAGAGCGTGTACACCTGCGTGTCGTACTGGTCGCGGTTGCCGAAGAGCTCGATCTGAGCCATCACCTGGTTGGTGAACGAGTTCGACATCACGAAGCTCGGGTGCCCGGTCGCGTTGCCCAGATTCAGCAGGCGGCCCTCGGAGAGGACGATGATCGTGCGCCCGTTCGGGAACACCCACTCGTCGACCTGAGGCTTGATGTTGATCTTCTCGATGCCGTCGGTCTTCTCCAGCCCGGCCATGTCGATCTCGTTGTCGAAGTGGCCGATGTTGCCGACGATCGCCTGGTGCTTCATCTTGGACATGTGATCGGCGGTGATCACGTCCTTGTTGCCGGTGGCGGTCACGAAGATGTCGGCGCTGCCCAGCACGTCCTGGAGCCGTGCCACCTGATAGCCGTCCATCGCCGCCTGCAGCGCGCAGATCGGGTCGATCTCGGTCACGATCACGCGAGCCCCCTGTCCCCGGAGTGACTCGGCACAGCCCTTGCCGACGTCTCCGTAGCCGCAGACCACGGCCACCTTACCGCCGATCAGCACATCGGTGGCCCGGTTGATGCCGTCGATCAGCGAGTGCCGGCAGCCATACTTGTTGTCGAACTTGGACTTGGTCACCGAGTCGTTGACGTTGATGGCCGGGAACAGCAGCTTGCCCTCGTTGGCGAACTGGTACAGGCGGTGCACACCGGTCGTCGTCTCCTCGGTCACGCCCTGGATCGAGGCCGCCATCCGGGTGAAGCGCTGCGGATCCTCCGCCAAGGAGCGGGTGAGCAGCGTGAGGATCACGCGATGCTCGTCGTTATCGGCGGTTGACGGGTCCGGCACAGCACCCGCGGCCTCGTACTCGGCGCCCAGGTGCACGAGCAGAGTGGCGTCCCCGCCGTCGTCGAGGATCATGTTGATCTCCTCGCCCTCGGGCCAGGTCAACGCCTGCTCCGCGCACCACCAGTAGTCCTCCAGCGTCTCGCCCTTCCAGGCGAACACGGGGATGCCCTGCGGATCATCGGGGGTGCCGTCGGGACCCACGACCACCGCCGCCGCAGCGTGGTCCTGGGTCGAGAAGATGTTGCAGCTCGCCCATCGCACCTCGGCCCCCAGCGCGGTCAGGGTCTCGATCAGGACCGCCGTCTGGATGGTCATGTGCAGCGAGCCGGTGATCTTGGCGCCCTTCAGCGGCTGGCTGTCGGCGAACTCCCGCCGGGTCGACATCAGGCCGGGCATCTCATGCTCCGCCAGCTGGATCTCCTTGCGGCCAAACGCGGCCAGCGACAGATCGGCGACCTTGAAGTCTGTCTTTGCGGCGGTCGTGCTCATGTTCTCTCCAGGGCTTGGTGAATGAATTTCAAATGGTGATGCGCCGGGCCGGGCCGGCGGGGGGCTCAGGCGGCGGCCAGCAGCCTCTCGTGCTTGTCCTGCTCGAAACGCAGCCAGTCCTCGGCCTCGACGTACTCGGGCCGGCGCGCCTCCGAGGCCAGCCAGCCCTGCACGGCCTCTTGCAGCTCTGAGTCAGTGGCCACCCGCGCCGCGAAGGCAACGTCCGACAGCGAGACCTCAAAGCGGGCCAGCAGCTCCTTGAGGGTGCGCAGCCGTTGCAGCTGCTCCGCGCCGTACAGGCGGTAGCCGGCGGCCGACCGCGCCGGCGCCACCAGGCCCGCCTGCTCGACGTAACGGAGCATGCGAGGCGACCATCCCGTGGTTGTCGCAGCTTCGTTGATCGTCAGAGCCTGCATGCCTTACAACCCTACCACGAACGTGTCAAGGTTAGGGGTGCCAGGCCGGCCCCGACCCGACAGCGCCCCGCTACCGCGCGTGCTCGGCCAGCGCGCCCTTGAGCTTGTCGATGAAGTCGATCTCGACCGGATCGCGTCCCGCCAGGACGGCCAGATACAGCGAGACCAGATCGCCGAGCACGACGAGGGACACCAGCCGCTGGACGCGGGACTCGCCCACGGTCTCGACGGTGGTCGCAAACGCGGCCTGCTCCTCGACCAGCGACCGGGTCAGCCCGATCCGCGCCCGCACCCGGGGATGCAGGTCACAGTCATCCAAAAAGACGGCGCTGAAGCGTCCCAGCTCCGGGGCGCCTTCCCAGCCCACGATCTCATTGTGGTCGAGCTCGGGCAGCTCGCCGGAGAAGCACGGCAGCTTGGCGTTTTCGTTGAACTGCGTCTTCCAGCGATAGGCGATCGGGGCGGTCAGACCGGCTCCGCTGACCTGCGGGATGGTCTCGTGCAGCGATCGCGCCAGCGATTTGGCCAGGCCGTCCTCGGGCCCCGCCGGTCCCCACTGCGCGATGAGATCCTCGGCGTGGGCGGCGGCGACGTCGATCTCGGTGTGCAGCGGCTCCGTGACCCCGGCCAGCGCCGCCACCTCGAGGGCGACCACGAGCGAGTAGCCCACCGTGGCCCGGGGTGCAAAGCCGCCGGGCAGGGGGATCACGGGGATGCCGTCGGCCCGGGCGCTCGCGGCCAGCGAGCCGCCGGCGGTGGACACGATCCGGCGCGCCCCCACTGCCCCGGCGGCGTCATACAGGGCCAGCGTCTCCTCGGTCTCACCCGAGTAGCTGCAGCACAGCACCGTCGTATCCGGCGTGGTCCACACCGGCAGGGCATAGTCGTGCGTGACCACGATCGGCCGGGACGCCCGGTCCCCGAGCGCCGCCGCGGCCAGGGATCCTCCAATCGCTGAGCCGCCCATCCCGGCGACCACCAGCCCGGCCGGAGTGTCCTCGGGGGTGATGCCCGCCGACTCCACGCGCCACAGCGCGTCGCGCAGATGCTCGGGCAGACCCAGGATGTCGGCCACCTGGCCGGTGGAGTCGATGGAGGCGATCGCCTCGGCGCTGAGCTGGTCGGCGGCCGTCAAAACGCGATCGCGGCGTCGGGTAGCTGCACCCCCGGAAAGACTCGCATGCCGGCCGCCAGGATATTGCCCGCTCCCACCCAGACGCCCTCGCCGAGCATCACCTGACCCTGCACCCGGCACCGGTCCCCGATCGTCACCCCGGGTCCGACGATCGAGCCGCTGATCCGCGCTCCGGCGCCGACCGCCGTCCCGTCGAGCACCACCGAGCTCTCCACGTGCGCTCCGGCCCCGAGCTTGACGCCGCGGCCCAGGACGCTGCGCGCCCCCACGATCGCGTCGGCCGCGAGCTCGCAGCCGGGGCCCACGAACGCCGGGGCGTGCACCGCCCCGGCGATTCCGGAGCGCTCACCCTCCAGCAGCACCCCGCCGGCCTCTGCCACCTGCTGACCGATCTCGGTCCTCACCTCGCCCTCGAGAATCTCGAAGGTCGCCTGCAGATAGCGCTCCGGGGTGCCGATGTCCAGCCAGTAGCCCGACACCTCGTGCCCGTAGAGGCCGTTGCCGACCAGGGCCGGGAAGACCTCGCGCTCGATCGAGACCTTGGTTCCGGCCGGCGCCATCTCGTCCAGGATCTCGCGCTCGAGGATGTAGGCGCCGGCGTTGACCAGGTTGGTGTCGATCTCATCCGGTCTGGGCTTCTCGACGAACTCGCGCACCGAGAGATCGGCGTTGCGGCGGACCAGGCCGTAGGCCGAGGGGTCCTCGACGGCGATCAGAGCCAGCGTCGCCCGAGCCCCGGTACGCTCGTGCTGGGCCAGCTGCCGGGTCAGATCGATGTCGGTGAGGACGTCGCCGTTGAGCATGAAGAAGCGCTCGGCCAGGAGCTCCTCGGCGTACTTCAGGGCGCCACCGGTCCCCAGCGGCTCGGGCTCCTCGATGTAGCGCAGCTGGACCCCCAGCGAGCTGCCGTCACCGAGCACCGAACTGACGCCCTCGGCCATGAAGCCGCAGGCCAGGATCACGTCGTCGACCCCGTGGCCGCGAAGCCACTCGATCATGTAGGAGATGAACGGCCGGCCGACCAGGGGGACGACCGGCTTGGGGACCGTGGAGGTCAGCGGCCGCAGGCGGGTTCCCTGCCCCCCGGCGAGAATCAGGGCCTGCACGTCACTCGCCCCCCGGGCGACTCGCCGGATGGCGAGGGCAGATCACCGGCCGATCCCCTCGTAGATGAATCCAGCCTCGGTCACGGCCCCGCGGTCGGCGAAGTTGCGTCCGTCGACGACCAGACCGCCGGCCATCCGCCCTCGCACCGCGCTCCAGTCGAGCTCTGCGAACTCCGGCCACTCGGTGACCACGATGCAGGCATCGGCGCCGCTGAGCGCCTCCAGCGCCGAGTCGGCGAAGTCGACCCCGGGCATCAGCTTGCGGGCCTCGTCCTCGGCGATCGGATCGTAGGCGCTCACGTGGGCTCCGTCGGCTTGCAGGCGAGCCGACAGGACCAGCGACGAGGCCTCGCGCATGTCGTCGGTGTTGGCCTTGAAGGCGAGCCCCAACAGCGCGATCTTCTTGCCGACCAGGGACCCGAGGTGCTTCTGCAGCTTGCCCACGACGCGACGCTTCTGAAGCTCGTTGACCTCGATCACCGCGGTCAGCAGCTGGAAGTGATAGCCCGAGTTGCCGGCCAGCTGCTTGAGCGCCGACACGTCCTTGGGGAAGCACGAGCCTCCGAAGCCGATCCCCGGCTTGAGGAAGTGATGTCCGATCCGCCGATCCAGGCCCATCCCCCGCGCCACCTCGAGGACGTCGGCGCCCGTCTCCTCGCACACGTTGGCGATCTCGTTGATGAACGAGATCTTGGTCGCCAGGAAGGCATTGGCGGCGAGCTTGACCATCTCGGCGCTGGCGACGTCGGTACGGACGACCGGCGCCTCGAGCGGCGCATAGAGGTCCGCGACGGCATCGCCGGCCCAGTTTCCGTCATCTCCGATCACGACTCGGTCGGGCTTGAGGAAGTCCTCGAGCGCCGATCCCTCCTTGAGGAACTCGGGACACGACACGTAGGCGAAGTCCGCCTTGTCATGCTCGACGAAGATGCGCTTGATCGAGGCGCCGGTCCCCACCGGGACCGTGGACTTCATCACCAGGGCATGGTGGTCGGAGAAGGGCATCGAGTCCACGACGGCGTGAACCGCCGAGAGGTCGGCATCGCCCGAGTAGGTGGGCGGAGTGCCCACGGCGACGAACAGCAGCTGGGCATGCTCGAGCGCCGGAGCCAGATCGGTCCCGAAGTGCAGTCGATCTCGATTGCGCGCCACCGACTCGGCCAGGCCGGGCTCGTAGATCGGGATCTCTCCCTCCAGCAGCCTGGCGATCTTGTCGGCGTCTACGTCGACGCACCAGACCTCGCTGCCCAGGTCCGCGAAGCCGGCCGCGGTCACCAATCCGACGTAGCCGGTTCCGATCACGGCGATGGGATGTCGTTCAGAGGCCATGCCGCGCCGGAGCGTAGCGGCTGCTCGGCTCCGCCTGCCGGCTCGGCGATCGTCTCAGCGCATGAACGACGCGGCGATGGCAACCATCTGACGATTGGAGATGTAGTTGGCCAGCGTGTTGGAGATCCAGTAAACGGCGTTCGGCGTCCGCCAGGCGACGGTGGTCAGCTTGCCCCCCGCCGCGAACAGCTCGAGCTTGCGCCCGTTGACCACCTTGGTCTGGGAAGGGGTGTCGAGCAGCGGCGGGTCCGTCCAGGTGGTGCCCTGCACGCCGTAGTACTGACCGAGGGTCGGGTTGATCGCGATCGTCATGTAGTAGGCGTCGTGCGCGACGCCGTTTCGGTCGTGCAGGTGGTAGCCGCGCGGGTAGGACGTGGTGTACTCGGACCCCGGCTCCTGCCCGTCGTCGCAGTTCCCGGTCACGCTTGAGCAGTAGCTCGCGCCGTTGAGAAGGAGCTTGGGGAAATAGATCGGCATGTGCACCTCCCCGAGGTGCGCGGCCTGAGTTTGCCCGTCGGCGACGTCCGCGGTCAGCCCTGCGGTCGAGATCCCTCCGCCCCTGTGGGACTTGAGGTTGACCGTGGGGTTGGTCTTGGCCGCAGCGGCCGCCGCCGGCGTGGGCTTCATGAACTGCTGGTAGACGTTCTGCTCGGCCGCCGTGGCGGCGGTCACGTAACAGGGCGGTTGGGGTTGGCCGGGTGCGGCCGCCACGCAGGGCTGGAGCTGGGCGGGGAAGGGGATCGACTTGATCGAGTGCCCGTCGGAGAAGACGGCCAGATCGAACAGGTTGATCAGCCCATCGACGGTGTGGAGGTCGTGGTCGGTCTCCACATGGCTGCCGAAGATCTTGAGCAGCTGGTTGCGGTTGTCGAGCAACTCTGAAGAGCTGTACTGGTCCTTGGCCCAGCGAATGAAATCCTGCTGGCGGGCGTTGCGGACGATGTCGCTGTCGGTATGACGGAAGCGGACGAAGGCCAGCGCTCCCTTGATCGACTGGTTGTCGCCGCACAGCTTCTGATAGCCGGGCTGGATGTCGATGCTCGAGTAGTCGGTCAACTCCGTGTTGTTGTAGTAGCGGTGATCGACCTGGCTGTACACGCAGCCGATCGCATCCACTAGGTCCGAGAACCCGGCGAAGTTGACGTCCAGGATGTGGTTGACCTTCAGATCGGGGAAGACGTTCTGCTTGATCGTCTTGATCATCAGGTTGGGACCGCCGTCGGAGTAGGCGGCGTTGATCTTGGCCGTCCCGAAGCCCGGGATCTCGACCTGCAGGTCACGCGGGATCGACAGCACGTTGATGGTCGAGGACGCGGGATTCATGCGAACCAGCATCATCGTGTCGGTGTTGGCGGCGGTGAAGGGCTCGCCGGCGCGGTGATCGGAGCCGATGATCAGCAGCGTCTGCGCCTGCCCGGGGTTGGGCAGCGTGACGTTGGCATTCTTCAACGCGGGGCTCTCATTGAAATAGACGGTCAGCTGCTTGAACTGCAACAGCCCGGCGACCGCGGTCGTGGCCGCGGTGGCGCCGATCACGACGACGGCGGCCATGAGGAAGCGCCACAGCATCCCGCCCCGAGTGCGAGGGATGATCCTCACGCCAGCCCTCCCTCGATCGCCTTCAGGCCCGGCTGCGCGTCGTCCTCGGGCGCCGTCCGGATGGGGAGCGCCCGCACGAACGCGCCAAGCGCGCGCCGGTAGCGGCTCAGCGAGGCCAGTGACACCCACTCGTCGGGACCGTGGTGGCCGGCGCCCTCGGGGCCGAACTCGACCGCCGGGATCCCGGCCTCGATGAACGACGCGGCGTCGGAGGCGCCGTCGCGTCCCAGGCTCATCACCTCACCGCTGACGACCCTCGAGACCGCCTCGCGGAGCCCGCGGACATAGGGATTGAGGCGAGACACGGTGACCGGCGGGTGGATGAAGGTGCGCTTGACCTCGATCTCGGGGATCGCGCGAACCTGAGCCAGGATCTCGCCGGGATCCTGTCCGGGCAGGTAGCGGACGTCGACGGCCATATCGCACCGATCGGGCACCTTGTTGAGCGCGTCGCCACCCTCGATCCGCCCCAGATTGATCGACGGACGGTCGAACATCTCCGAGGACTCACGCATGAAGGGCAGCGATTCGATCGTCCGGAAGACGTCCACGGCCTTCAGCACGGCGTTGTCGCCCAGCCACGGGGTCGAGCTGTGAGCGGCGCGGCCGTAGACGACAATCCGCATCACCAGCACGCCCTTGGCCTGGACGCCGATGTGCATATCGGTCGGTTCGCCGGTGATCGCGAAGTCGCCGCCCAGCCCGGCCGCGACCACCGCGTCCGTGGAGCGGGAGTCGATCTCCTCGGACTCCTCGTCCGGGACGCAGATCAGGCGTACCCGGACGCTGTCCTGGTCGGCGACGTCCTTGAGCGCGCACATCATCGCCGCCAGCCCGCCCTTCATGTCATAGGCGCCACGGCCGATCAGCCGATCGCCCTCGACGTGGGGCTCGAACTGCTCGCCGCGGCCGGGCACGACGTCCAGATGGCCGTGCCAGACGATGCAGGGCGCCCCGGCGCGGCGGGCACCGACCTCGGCGACAAGCACCGGGAGGCCGTTGTGGTCGTGATCGCGCACCTCGATGTCACGGGATTCGAGCCAACCCTTGACGAATCCTGCGGCGGCCACCAGGACATCGGGGTGCGACGTGTCGTAGCCGATCAGCCGCTCGGCCAGGATTCTCTCGTCGACCATGGAGGATGGGAGGCTAGGAGGCGTAGATGACGCCCCGGTTAAGCGCCCGGGAACCTAGTTGCCCTCGGCGATGCGCAGGAAGGCCTCCCACCGGCGCTTGTCGCGCTGCGCCACCCGCCGCTTCTCGCTGTTCTCGCCGGCGTTCTCGAGCTCCTTTTCGGCCTGCTGGAGGCGCTCGCGCAGCTCCCCCGCGTCCAGCTCGCCCGCCTCATGGGCCTCCTCGACGAGCAGCAGGGCATGGTTCTCGGCCATCTGGAGGTAGCCCTCGGACTGAGCGAAGGACACGACATCGGAGTCGGACTTGTAGAGGCGCAGCTCGGTGGGATCCAGCATCCCCAGCAGGGGCTGGTGATGGGCCAGGATCCCGATCGAGCCGACCGCGGTCCTCGTGGAGACCATCTCCACCTCCTCGTTGACGACGTCCCCCTCGGGGGTGAGGACCTCGGCCCTGAATTTCTGGTGGGCCACCGGCTAGCTCGAGCCGGTCTCGGCATCGGCGTCAGAACGGCTACCGGCATCAGACTCATCGCGGCCCTCGGCCTCAGACTCATCGCGGCCCTCGGCCTGGGAGCCCGACCCGTTTTCGCTCTCGCTCCCGTTGTCCTTTGAGTCGGAGTCTTCGTCGCTGGAGTCACTGCCCTCTTGCGCGACCTCGTCGATCGAGCCCTTCATGAAGAAGGCGCGCTCGGGGACGTCGTCGTGCTTGCCCTCGAGGATCTCCTTGAAGCCGCGGATCGACTCCGCAACCGGAACGTACTTGCCCGGGACTCCTGTGAACTGCTCGGCCACATGGAAGGGCTGGGACAGGAACCGCTCGATCTTGCGGGCACGCTGGACGGTCACGCGGTCCTCGTCTGACAGCTCGTCGATACCGAGGATGGCGATGATGTCCTGGAGCTCCTTGTAGCGCTGGAGCACCTCCTTGACCCGGTTGGCCACGTCGAAGTGCTCGTCGCCCAGGATCTCGGCCTTGAGGATGGTGGAGGTCGAGTCCAGCGGGTCCACGGCGGGGTAGATCCCCTTCTCGGAGATCGACCGCGAGAGCGTCGTGGTCGCGTTGAGGTGGGCGAACACCGAGGCCGGGGCCGGGTCGGTCAGGTCGTCGGCGGGAACGTAGATCGCCTGGATGCTCGTCACCGACCCCTTGCGCGTCGAGGTGATCCGCTCCTGGAGCTGACCCATCTCGGACTCCAGCGTCGGCTGGTAGCCCACCTGGGAGGGCATCCGGCCCAGCAGCGCCGAGACCTCGGAGCCGGCCTGGACGAAGCGGAAGATGTTGTCGATGAACAGAAGCACGTCCTGACCCTCGTGGTCGCGGAAGTACTCGGCCATGGTCAGACCCGAGAGGGCTACACGCATGCGGGCGCCGGGCGGCTCGTTCATCTGGCCGAAGACCAGCATCGTCTTGTCGAGCACGCCGGATTCCTTCATCTCCAGCCACAGGTCGTTGCCCTCACGTGAGCGCTCGCCCACGCCGCAGAAGGCCGACAGGCCGCCGTGCTCCTGAGCGAGGTTGTGGATCAGCTCCTGGATGATCACCGTCTTGCCGACGCCCGCGCCACCGAACAGGCCGACCTTGCCACCCTGGGCGTAGGGGGCGAGCAGGTCGATGACCTTGATGCCGGTCTCGAACATCTCGGTCGTCGGGGTCAGTTGCTCCACGGTGGGCGCCTCGCGGTGGATCGGCCACCGCTCCACGTCGGCGGGCAGGTCCTCTCCAAGGTCGATCGGCTCGCCGAGCAGGTTGAAGATGCGTCCCAGGGTGACCTCGCCCACGGGCACGGTGATCGGGCCACCCGTGTCGATCATCTCGGCGCCACGCGCCAGGCCGTCGGTGGTGTCCATCGCGACCGCGCGAACCCGGTCGTCACCGAGGTGCTGCTGGACCTCGCACACCAGGAAGTCGTGCTGGGCGGCAGCGATGTCCTCGTCCTCCTCGGCCTTGGCGGCCGCGGGGCGGCGCACCGTGATGGCGTGGTTGATCTCCGGCAGCTTGTCGGGGAACACGGCCTCGATGACCACTCCCTGGATCTCCTCGATCCGGCCGGTGTTCTGCTTGGTGTCCGTGATCTGAGCTTCTTCTTCGTTTTCGGTGGTGGCAGACATGCGTTGATTCTCTCCTTATCCGAGGCCTTCGGCGCCGGCGACCACTTCCAGGATCTCCTGCGTGATCTCGGCCTGTCGGGCTCGGTTCATCTCCAAGGTGTAATCCTCGATGAGCGTGGTGGCATTCTCTGAGGCATTGCGCATCGCGGTCATGCGCGCGCCGTGCTCGGAGGCGGTCGACTCCAGCAGCGCGCGATAGGTTGAGATCTCGACGTAGTCGGGAACCAGCCGCTTGAGAATCTCCTCGGGGTCGGGCTCGTACTCGACCAGAGCACGCTTCTCCGAGCGTGGCTCGGTGCCCCCGCTCGAGTCCTCGCGGTCGCCGTCGTCGTCCTGGTCCCTTTGTCCCTCCTCGTCAAGCACGGTGGCCTTTTGCAGCGGCAGCAGGGTCTCGTGTCGGATGACCTGCGAGAGCGGCGAGATGTAGCCGTTGTAGAAGATCTCGACCTGGTCGACCTCATCGTCGATGTAGGCGGCCATCAGACGCTCGGCGATCCGGCGGGCATCCGAGTAGGCGGGACGGTCGGTGAAGCCGATGAAGCTGTCGGCGACCTCGAGGCCGCGGAAGGTCAGCGACGAGGCCGGGCGCCGCCCCGAAGCGAAGTACACGGCCGTCTGCCCCTCGCGCTCGTGCTCTCGGCCCGCAGTCACGCCGGCGCGCACCGCGTTTGAGTTGAAGGCGCCGGCCAGGCCGCGATCGCCGGCCACCACCAGCAGCCCCACCCTGCGGATCTGCTCGTGCTCGTTGAGGATCGGCAGCTGCGGGACGTCGCCGGCCGCCTGCGCAGCCTGCCGGGTCATGCGGCGGATCGCGTCGGCGTACGGCCGCAGCACCTCGATCCGCTGCTCGGCGCGCCGGAGGCGAGCCGCGGCGACCATCTCCATGGCTCGGGTGATCTTCTGGATGTTCTTGACCGAACTGATCCGGTTTCGAACGTCGCGCTGCGAAGTGGCCATCGTCGGTGCTTAGGCCGCTACGGCCTCGTCCCCACTTTCCTCGCCGGAGTTCTCCTGCGAATCGTCGCCGGAGCCGTTCTGGCCCCGCGAGCCCTCGTCGGAGCCGTCGCCTGAGGGCTCATCGTCGTCCTCGAGCGGATGGCCCTCCTCGTCCAGGTCGTAGCCGAAGTCCTCGGCGTACTGCGCGACCGCCTTGTCGAGTTGGGACTGGACCTCGTCGCTCCAATCGCCCTCGGCGATCTTCTTGAGCAGGTCGGGCTCGGCGGCGCCCACCGAGTCGGTCACGCCGGCCAGGAATCGCTCCACCTTGTCGACGTCGATCCGGTCCAGGTAGCCGTTGGTGGCCGCGAACACCTGGACCACCTGCTCCTCGACGGGCATCGGATGGCGCTCGTGCTGGTTCAGCGTCTTGACCAGCCGCTCACCGCGGGCCAGGGTCCGCTGGGTGTCGGGATCGAGCTCTGACCCGAACTGGGAGAAGGCCTCGAGGTCACGGTACTGCGAGAGCTCGAGCTTCAAGGTGCCCGCGACCTTGCGCATCGGGGTGATCTGGGCGTTGCCTCCCACCCGGGAGACCGAGATGCCGACGTTGATCGCCGGACGGATGCCCGAGTAGAACAGCTTGGGCTCGAGGAAGATCTGGCCGTCGGTGATCGAGATCACGTTGGTGGGGATGTAGGCCGAGACGTCCCCGGCCTGCGTCTCGATGATGGGCAGCGAGGTCAGCGAACCCGCGCCGAGATCGTCGTTGAGCTTGACCGCACGCTCCAGCAACCGCGAATGGAGATAGAACACGTCTCCCGGGTACGCCTCGCGGCCCGGCGGGCGCCGCAACAGCAACGACATCTGCCGGTAGGCGTATGCGTGCTTGGTCAGATCGTCGTAGACCGTCAGGGCGGCTTTTCCGTTGTAGAGGAAATGCTCGGCCATGGCGCACCCCGCGTAAGGGGCCAGGAACTTGATCGGCGCCGACTCGTCGGCCGCCGCCATCACGATGATCGTGTTCTCGAGGGCGCCCGCCTCCTCGAGGATGCTGGCCAGCTGGACGACCGTCGCCTTGCGCTGGCCGATGGCCACGTAGACGCAGATCAGGTCGCGATCCTGGTTGTTGATGATCGTGTCGATCGCGATCGAGGTCTTGCCCGTCTGGCGATCGCCGATGATCAGCTCGCGCTGGCCGCGGCCGATGGGGATCATCGAGTCGATCGCCTTGAGCCCGGTGAGCATCGGCTCGGTGACCGGCTGGCGCTGGACGACGCCGGGCGCCTTGTGCTCGGTGGGACGCGTCTCGGTGGTCTCGATGTCGCCCTTTCCGTCGAGCGGGACGCCGAGCGGGTCCACGATCCGCCCGAGCAGCGCCTCGCC
>Ga0182024_10003203_pt1 | contig 39366 bp, 40 predicted proteins | sample P32metaG_FD_120480 | JGI IMG/M metagenome (GOLD analysis project Ga0182024, IMG submission 120480) | Permafrost microbial communities from Stordalen Mire, Sweden - P3-2 metaG (Illumina Assembly) | ecosystem: Environmental > Terrestrial > Soil > Wetlands > Permafrost | place: Sweden: Stordalen...
AACACCGTCACCAGGATCGACCACACGAACAGCGGCATCTTGTGCAGGGTCATGCCCGGCGCGCGCATGTTGAAGATGGTGGTGATGAAGTTGATGGCGCCCAGGATCGAGGACGCGCCCGCGATGTGCAGCGAGAAGATGGCGAAGTCCATGGCCGGGCCGGGCGAGCCGGTGGTGGAAAGCGGCGCATACAGCGTCCAGCCGCCGCCCACGCCGATACCGCCGGAATCGCCTTCCACGAACATGGAAAGCACCAGGAAGGCGAAGCTGAACGGCAGGAGCCAGAAGGAAATATTGTTCATGCGCGGGAACGCCATGTCGGGCGCCCCAATCATCAGCGGCACCAGCCAGTTGCCGAAGCCGCCGATCATGGCGGGCATGATCATGAAGAACACCATGATCAGGCCATGACCGGTGACGAAGACGTTGAAGGTGTGCGGTTCCTTGAACACCTGCAGGCCGGGATACATCAGCTCGGCGCGCATCATCATGGAGAAGAAGCCGCCGATGCAGCCCGCCACGATCGCAAAGATCAGGTACATGGTCCCGATGTCTTTGTGATTGGTGGAATAGACATAACGCCGCCAGCCGGTGGGGTGATGGGCGTGATCGCCGCCGTGGTGGGCGTCGTCGTGGTGGGCATCGAAGGTGGTGGTCATGGGGGTATTTCCTATTTCGACGCGACGCGGGTGGCGTCGTTTTCAATCGCGGCGAACTTCTTCTTGGAGGCGGCAAGCCAGGCGGCATAGTCCGCATCGCTCACCACATGAAGCTCGATCGGCATGTAGGCATGGCGCGCACCGCACAGTTCCGAGCACTGGCCATAGAACACGCCCATCTGGGTGGCCTTGAACCAGGTCTTGTTGATGCGGCCGGGCACGGCATCCATTTTGACGCCCATCTCGGGCATGGCCCAGCTGTGGATCACGTCGGCGCCCACGGTATCGACCTCGATCACCTTATTGACCGGGACATAGACCGGATTGTCGACACCCAGCAGGCGCGGCTTGCCGGCCTTGGCGGCGTCCGCGTCGGACATGCCCACGCTGTCATAGGTGAAGCCGGCGGCGGAGCCCGCATACTCGTAGCTCCAGAACCACTGCTTGCCGATAGCCTTCAAGGTCACGTCGGGCTTGGGGATGGTCGCTTCGAAATACAGCAGGCGGAAGGACGGCACCGCGATGAACACCAGGATCAGCACCGGGATCAGGGTCCAGGCGACTTCCAGAGGCGTGTTGTGATGGACCTTGGAGGGCACCGGATTGGCGCCGGCGCGATAGCGGATCACGATCCACACCAGCAGGCCCAGCACGAACAGGCAGACCGCGACGATGATCCAGACCAGTTCGGTGTGGAACGTCTCGATCTGCTCCATCACCGGCGAGGCGGCGGGCTGGAAGCCCGTCTCATAAGGCAGGGGCACGGCAAGGGCCGGAAGGCCCGAAAAGGCCAGAAGAGCCATCGCCGCCGCACCAATGCCGGATTTCCGCAGAAACATCGTTCGCGACCTCGCATAAAATCGGGGCGGTAGAATCCCCGCCCTTTTCAGATTCTTGGCGGCGATTTAGAGGGGTTAAGCCCTTAAAGTCATTGCGACCTTATGGCACGGCCCATGTTTTGGGCGTCCCCCGCCCAAGGGGACCGACGATGGGGCTCGGCGCCGGGGCAGCGTTTTTGCCCGTGGCGCTTGCCGGAAGAGCCGCGACCCCCGATATCTAGGGCCGTTCAGGCGTTTTCGCGGGGCTTTTTGCCGCGCGCCCCAAGCCATCCGGAGCAAGCCATGTCCGACCACGATCTATTCTTTTCCCGCACCGGCATGGACCGTGCGCGGGTGCAGCAGACTGTGGATGAGGCGCTGAGGGGCTCCGACGACGGGGAATTGTACCTGGAATACAGCCAGTCCGAATCGTTCAGCTTTGACGATGGCCGACTGAAAGCGGCCACTTTCGACACCAGCCAGGGCTTTGGCCTGCGGGCCGTGGCCGGCGAAGCCACCGGCTACGCCCATGCCAGCGAGATCTCGGAAGAGGCCATCGCGCGGGCCGGCGCCACGGTGCGCGCAGTCGCCCAAGGCTATTCCGGCACGGCGGCGGCGTCCCCTGCCCGCAGCAACATCAAGCTCTATACCGACATCGATCCGCTTGAGACGGCAGGCTTCGAAAAGAAGGTCAAGCTGCTGGAGGACATGAACGCCTATGCCCGTGGGCGTGACGGCCGCGTGCGCCAGGTCTCGGCCAGCCTGTCGGGAGAATGGCAGCGCATCGAGATCATCCGCGCCGGCGGCGAGCAGTATTCCGACATCCGTCCCCTGGTCCGGCTGAATGTCTCGGTGGTGGTGGAGGAAAATGGCCGCCAGGAATCGGGCAGCTTCGGCGGCGGCGGACGCAGCGGCTATGAGACCTATCTCGATGCGGATTACTGGCAGGGCGCCATCGACGAGGCGCTGCGTCAGGCGCTGGTGAACCTCACCTCGGTACCCGCGCCGGCCGGAGAGATGACGGTGGTGCTGGGGCCGGGCTGGCCCGGCATCCTGCTGCATGAGGCTATCGGCCACGGGTTGGAAGGCGACTTCAATCGCAAGAAGACCTCTGCTTTCGCCGGACTTCTGGGGGAACGCGTTGCAGCACCGGGCGTGACCGTGGTGGATGATGGCACCATCGATGGCCGCCGCGGCTCGCTGTCGATCGACGATGAAGGCACGCCCACCCACCGCACCGTGCTGATCGAGGACGGCATTCTGAAAGGCTACATGCAGGACCGGCAGAATGCCCGGTTGATGGGCGTGGCCGCGACCGGGAATGGCCGGCGCCAGTCTTATGCGTCGCCGGTGATGCCGCGGATGACCAACACCTACATGCTGGGTGGGACCGCGGACCCCGGCGAAATCCTGTCCAGCGTGAAGAAGGGCATCTATGCCAGCAACTTCGGCGGCGACCAGGTCGACATCACCAACGGCAAGTTCGTGTTCAGTTGCACCGAGGCCTACATCATCGAGGACGGCAAGCTGGGCGCGGCGATCAAGGGCGCAACCCTGATCGGCTCGGGCCCGGAATCGCTGACGCGGGTGAGCATGATCGGCAATGACATGAAGCTCGACACCGGTATCGGCACCTGCGGCAAGAACGGCCAGAGCGTGCCGGTGGGCGTGGGCCAGCCGACCTTGCGGCTGGACGGCCTGACGGTTGGCGGCACCGCGCAGGCCGCATAGAAAGCCTGCCTGATGCCCAAATACTGGTTTCGGCAAAAAAGTTTCGGCTATGGCGCCACGCCCAACACCTGGCAGGGCTGGCTGCTGACCATCGTCGGCTGCGCCGCCTTGTTCGGCGTGGTGCTGTTCGGCCCCGCCATCCGCGATAATGGCTTGCGGGTGGTGTGGATGGTGCTGGGCAGCGCTGTGGTGCTCGTGCCCACCTGCTGGATCGCCTATGCCAAGACCGAAGGCGGCTGGCGCTGGCACAATGGCGATGACCGCTGAGCTGATCTTCAAAATCGTGCCGCGCACGGAATGGGAAGCGTCGAGCGGCGACTATCACGGCTCGGCGCATGACCGGGCGGACGGCTTCCTGCATTTCTCGACTGCGACACAGCTGCCCGAAACCCTGCGGCGTTATTATGCCGGCCAGGACGATCTGATTCTGGTCGCGGCGGACGCCCAAGCCCTGGGTGCTGTGCTGAAGTGGGAATATTCGTCCTCGCGCGGCGAGAACTTTCCGCATCTCTATGCGCCGCTGTCGCGCGGCACCATGAAGTGGGCCCGCCCGCTCAGGCGCAATCCCGATGGCAGCTTTATTCTGCCGCCCGATACGTCCGGCTGAAGCCGTTGCGCAGATTCGTCACCGTGATCCCGCCATCGGCGGTGACATCGGCCTCGATATTATAACCCATGTCCGGCGGCGCCTCGTAGGGCTTGGCCGCCACGGCATCGATTGCGGCCTGCGGTGGATTGAGATTGGCGATCAGACTTTGGTCGCCGCTGAGTTCGGGATGGGCATAGGACTCGTGCAGCCGCCAGAATCCCTGCAGGCTTTTCTGTGCCGAGACGGTCGCGATCACTTCGGGATCGCCGCCCTTCTTGCCGCCATTGGGCATGATCGCCACATCTGGCCGCATGGCGGCGACCTGCGCCGGGTTGCTGGAGACACGCGCCGAGCCGTGCTGGGTCACCAGCAGCAGGTTCACCTTGCCGATCTTGTCCACCGGACAGGCCAGTTGATATTCGATGTCCCAGCTCAGATCGCCGAACTGGGCGATGGTGACCTTGCCGAAACGCAGCAGCGAGGCCACCGAACTGGCATTCTCGCCGTTGCCCATACTGTGACCGGGCACATTGCAATCCGGATTTTGCGCGCCCGCGCCCGGCAGGGGATCGGCGATGACGTGGGTGGCGCTGGCGACAATGGTATCGGTCAGCGAACCGATGCGGATCACATCGCCCGGTTTGGCGATGATGCGCGGATGGTCCTTGATCGCGTCCAGATAGCGCGCGTACTCGCCCGCCGCGGTGTTGATCAGTTTTTCCGGTGGCGTGCCAGGCTTGAGCGGATCGCTGTTGTCGCCATGGTCGATGAAGGTGCCCACCGGCATGCGGGCCATAAGCGCCGTCACCCCGCCCGCATGATCGTCGTGATAATGGGTGAGGATCAAGTAATCGAGCCTGGCGATGCCCAGCTTTTTGGCTGCCGCCACGACACGGTCGGCCGCTTCCTGCGTGCCGTCCGGCGACGGCATCTCGCCGAAGCCGGCCGGCCAGCCGGTGTCGATCAACAGCGACTTGCCTTCGGGCGTGAGGAACAGCGTCGCTGCCCCACCCTCGACATCGATCGAAACCACCTTCAGGCCCGCGGCCGACGCCGGCGCGGCGGCGATCATCAAACCGATCAGACCGGCAAAGGCGCGCCTCACTTGGTTTGATAAGTTTTACTGAAGCCGTTGCGGTCGTTGGTCACGGTAATCTGACCGTCCTTGCTGACCTCGGCCTGGATGTCATAGCCCTGATCCGGCGGCGCGCTGAACAGCGACTTGGCCTGGGCCGCCACCGCACCGGCCGGCGGATTGAGATTGGCGATCATGTTCTTGTCGCCGTCCCATTCCGGATGGGCGAAATTCTCATGCAGCTGCCAGAAACCCATCAGCCCGGGCGACGCCTTGACGGTCTTGATCGCCTCCACGTCGCCGCCCTTCTTGCCGCCCGAACCCATCACCGCGACATCGGGATGCATGTCGGCGATGGAAGCCGGATTGCTGGAGATATTGGAGCCATGCTGGGTGACGACCAGCAGGTTCACATGCCCGAGCTTGCCGACGGGACAGGACAGTTCGCGCTCCTTCTTCCAGGACAGATCGCCGAAAGCGGCAATGCGGACCTTGCCGAAGCTGAGCAGCGAAGCGACAGAGCGGGTATTCTCTTCGCCGCCATCCGCCTTGGTGCTTTTGCTTAAGGGCGTGTCGCAGGCCGCAATCGGCTGGCCGGCGCCAGCCAGTGGCTTGGACAAGGTCACGCCATCGCTGGACACGATGGTGTCGGTCATCGAACCCATCGGGATCACCATGCCCGGCCTGGCGACGATGTGGTGATGGCCTTTGATGACTTCCAGATATTTGGGATAGAGAATATCCGGCGCGCCGCCCGGCAGCTGCGGATCGTCCTTTACCCCCGGCGGCAGATGTTCGGCATTGGCGCCATGGTCGATGAATGTGTCGATCGGCATGCGCTTGGCCAGATCCACCACCCCGCCGACATGATCCATGTGGTAGTGGGTGATGATCAGATAGTCGATCTTGCTCACGCCCAGCTTCTTGGCGGCGGCCACGATGCGGTCGGCGCTGACTTTCGCGCCATCGGGCGATGGCAACAGGCCGTAATTGGCCGGCCAGCCGGTGTCGATCAAAAGCGACTTGCCTTCGGGGGTGACGAACAGGGTGCCGCCGCCGCCTTCCACATCAATCGAAACCACTTTCAGGGTACCGCCGGCGGCCAGCGCGGGAACAGCGAGAGCCGAACTCAACAGCGCGGCGGCAAGAATTTTACGCAGCACGATCAGTTCTCCCCATAGGTCTTGTTGAAGCCGTTGCGCTCATTGATGACGGTGATCTTGCCATCCTTCTCGATGCGCAGGCGCAGGTTGTAGGCCATGTCGCTTTTCTGGTCGGTGCCGGGATTGGCGATCATGTCCACCGGCACATTGACATCCGGCGCCACCGTGGTGGTGTGAAGCTGCCACACACCCTGGATGCGGGGGCTGTCCTTGATGGTCTTCATGCGCGTCGCGTCCGCGCCCTTGCGCGCGGAATTGCCGACAATGGCGACGACGGGCTGCAGCGAATTGAGCGCCGCGGGACTGCCCGACAGCGCGGTGCCGTGATGGGTGGCCAGATACACATCGACCTTGCCGACCTTGTCGGTGGGACAGAACAGGTCCTTTTCACGGTCCCAGGTCAGATCGCCAAAGGCGGCGATGCGCACTTTGCCGTAAGAGATCACCGAGGCGGTGGAACGGGCATTCTCCTCGCCACCGTTGCCGGCCATGCCTTCCATGCCGGCACAGGCGGGATTGTCCTCGCCCGCACCCGGCAGCGGCTTGGCGATCATTTTCGCGTCGGCCGCCACAATATTCACCGTCATGCCGCCGATGTGGAACACATCGCCCGGCTTGGCGACGATATGATGATGGCCGGCGATCGCCTGCATGTAATGCGCATAGCCATAAGCGGTCGAGCCCGGCGGCGGGTTGTTGGGGTCGATCTGGGGCGCCGTCGGATTGGGCGAGGCCGTGGTCTCGCGGTTGGGACCGTGATCAATCACCGTGCCGATGGGAATGCGCGCAAGCAGTCCCTCGATGCCACCGATATGGTCGCCGTGATAATGGGTGATCAGCAGAGTATCTATCTTCTTGACGCCCAGTGCATGCGCCGCATTGACGATGCGTTCGGAACTGGGATGGGCGCCGGTGATGCGGCTCTGTTCCGGATTGCCGGTGTCGATCAAGAGCGACTTGCCGTCAGGGGTGACAAACAGGGTGCCGCCGCCGCCTTCGACATCGATGGCGACCATCTGCAGAGCAGTGTCTTTGGCCATGACCGGCGTAGACGCCAGCAACAAAGCGAACGGAATGAATTTCACAACCTTATGCAGCAAGCGCGCCTCCCAAAAATTTTCGGCGAGACTAGAGGTTTTGGGCAGGCCCCGCTAGGCTCGGCACCCATGATCCCCATCAGCGGAAAAGCCCACGACCTTGGCGACGGATTCTTCGTCACCCGCCTGTTGCCGCAGATCGCGCGCCGCAGCATCGGGCCCTTCGTCTTCTTCGATTATTTCGGGCCGGTGGACTTCGCCCCCGGCAAGGGCGTGGATGTGCGCCCGCACCCCCATATCGGCCTGGCCACCGTCACCTATCTGTTCGACGGCGCCCAGATGCATCGCGACACGCTGGGCTCGGTGCAGGAGATCACGCCGGGTGACGTCAACTGGATGACGGCCGGACGCGGCATTGCCCATAGCGAGCGCACGGGGGCAGACATGCGCGCGCGCGGTCACAGGCTGCATGGCATCCAGAGCTGGATCGGGTTGCCACAGGCCGATGAGGAAGCCCCGCCCGCCTTTCAGCATTTCGGCCGCGCCCAGCTGCCGGAACGCGAGGACAAGGGCGTCACTTTGAGGCTGATCGCAGGCGAGGCGTTCGGGCTGAAATCTCCTGTCCAGACTTTCTCGCCCATCTTCTATGCCGATGCGCGCTTTCAGCCCGGCGGCGCGCTGCATTACGCGAACGAACATGAAGAGCGCGCTTTCTTTGTCGTGGACGGTGAGGTCCACACCAGCGAGATCCAGGTCCATGGTCCGGGCACCATGCTGTTGCTGGATGCGGGCGAAGAACTCACGCTGTACGCCGATGCGCCGGCGCGGGTGATGCTGTTGGGCGGGGCACCGCTGGATGGCCCGCGCCATATCTGGTGGAATTTCGTGTCCTCGTCGAAGGACCGTATCGAACGCGCCAAAGAGGAATGGAAGGACGGCAAGTTCGGCCTGATCCCCGGCGACGACAAGGAATTCATTCCCCTACCCGAGTCCAAATAGGAACCATCATGAAATTCAATCGTCTCGGCCAGACCGGCCTGTATGTTTCCGAAATCTGCCTGGGCACCATGACCTTCTCGGGCGAGAATTATTTCGGCGGCGTGATCGGCACCCTGGGCCAGAAGGAAGCCACCGCCCTGATCGCGCGTTCGCTGGAGGCGCGGGTCAATTTCATCGACACCGCCAATGTCTATTCCTTCGGCGAATCCGAAAAGATGACCGGCCAGGCGCTGAAGGATCTGGGCGTCAAGCGCAGCGATGTGGTGCTGGCGACCAAGGTCTATGGCCGCATGGGGCCGGGCCCCAATGACATGGGCGGATCGCGCGGCCATATCATGGACAGCGTCAGCCGCAGTCTTGAAAGGTTGCAGACCGATCACATCGACCTCTACCAGATCCATCACTCCGACACGATCACGGGCGTGGAAGAGACCATGCGGGCGCTGGACGATCTCGTGCGTCAGGGCATGGTGCGTTACGTGGGCGTGTCCAACTGGGAAGCCTGGAAGATCGTCAAGGCCAATGGCGTCGCCGACAAGCGCGGCTGGACGCGGATCGAGACCACCCAGGTCTATTATTCCATCGCCGGCCGCGACCTGGAGCAGGACATTGTGCCGATGATGCAGGACCAGACCATCGGCTGTTTGGTCTGGAGCCCGCTGGCGGGCGGCTATCTCGCCGGCAAATATACACCGGGCGGCGGCGCCAAGGCCGAACCCGGCCGCCGCGCCAAGTTCGACTTTCCGCCCATTGATAAAGACAAGGCCGACAAGATCGTGGTGGCAATGCGCGACGTGGCCAAGGCCCATGGCGTATCGGTGGCGCGAGTCGCATTGGCCTGGGTGCGCCAGAAGCCGTTCGTGACCTCCACCATCATCGGTGCCAAGACGCTGGAGCAGCTGAACGACAATCTGGAGGCGGTCACCCTGACCTTGTCGCCGGAAGAAATGGCCAAGCTGGACGAGGTCAGCGCCGACCGGGCGCAATACCCGCACTGGATGATCAAGCGCAACAACGCCTTCCGCGTGCCCACCGGCGAGCCGGTGAAGGTGGGCGGCCCGCCACCCAAGAGCTAGCGCTTCTTCGGGGAGACGCTTGCCAGCAGAAAATCCAGAAAAGCGCGCACCTTGGCCGGCGGCAGGTGCCGCGAGGGATAATAGCTGTAGAGCGCATAACGCTCCTCGGCCCAGTCCGGCAGCACCTGCACCAGTTGCTTGGCCGCCAGCAGCTGTTCCAACCCGAACGCGACGCTCTGCGCGATGCCCTGCCCCGCCACACAAGCGGCCAGCTTGGTCTGCAGATCGTTGAAGACCACACGCCCCGTCGCGGCTACACCCACGACCTCGCCCTTGCGGCGGAATTCCCAGTCGAACGGTTTGCCGCTGACCGGATCGCGGAACAGCAGGCATTCGTGGCGCAAAAGATCGGCCGGTTTGCGCGGCGTGCCGTGGCGCTTGAGATAGGACGGCGCCGCCACCGCCACGATGCTTGTCTCCATCAGTTTGCGGGCAATCAGGCCCGGCGGTCCGACCTCGCCGAACCGCACCGCGATATCCATGCCTTCGCCCACCAGATCGCCCGGCGTGTCGCGCACAATGATTTCCAGCGACAGGTCAGGATGGCGCGCCAGGAAGGCCGGCAGGCGCGGCGCCAGGACCAGCCGTGCGAACCAGGGATCGCAGTTCACCCTGAGATTCCCGCGCACCGTTCCGGCAGTGGCAGACGCATCCGCCGCAGCGTCTTCCAGCCCTGCCAGCAGCGGCGCGACCTGGGCGTGAAACTGGCGGCCTTCCTCGGTCAGCCGGACAGCCTGCGGCGTGCGGTCGAACAGGCGCACGCCCAGCCGCGCCTCCAGCCGCGCTACCGCACGGCTGACCCCCGACGGTGTCAGCCCCATCGCCTCGCCGGCGCGGGCGAAATTGCCGGTCTCCACCACCTGCGCCAGCACGCCAATGCCGGGCAGCAACCGTCCGTCAAACACCATGATGATTTCTTGTCATCTATACAGCGATAAAGATGCGCTGGAAGCAACGCGATGTCGAGCCCATCTTCCGTCCGCAACCAATTTGCGGAGATCATCATGAGTTTGAACGGCAAACGTATCGTGGTGCTGGGCGGCAGCTCCGGCATCGGCCAGGCGGTGGCGCAGGCAGCGGCACATGAAGGCGCAGCCCTGGTTATCGCATCCAGCAACCGCGCCCGTATCGACGCGGCGCTGAAAACCCTCCCCGCCGGTACGGAAGGCCATGCCGTCGACCTGGGCAGCGAAGCCGCCATCGCGGCGCTGTTTGCCGGGCTGGGCGGTTTCGATCATCTGGTCTACACCGCTGGCGAGAACCTCCAGCTCGCCAATCTGGACAAGCTCGACATGGACTGGGCGCGCGGCTTCTTTGGCGTGCGCTACTGGGGCGCCTACGCGGCGGTGAAGTATGCAGCACCGCATATTCGCTCCGGCGGCTCCATCACCCTCACATCGGGCCTGGCCGGCGCACGCCCCCATGCCGGCTGGACCGTGGCCTCGAGCATCTGCAGCGCCATGGAAGGCCTTACCCGCGCCTTGGCGGTGGAGCTGGCGCCGGTGCGGGTGAATATCGTCAGACCTGGCGTGGTGAAGAGCCCGCTATGGGACGCGATACCCGCCGCCGAACGCGAAGCCCTGTATGTCGGCATGGCCGACAAGCTGCTGCTCAGGCATGTGGGCGAGCCGGCGGAACTGGCTGAGAGCTATCTCTATCTGATGAAGCAAACCTACGGCACCGGGCAGGTCATCGGCGTCGATGGCGGCGGCGCGCTGGTCTAGGCGAAGCAACCCCTCCTCGCTTGCGCCGCTAGCGACCAGCGACCCGTGCTCACGCGGCGCGGGTCGCGCGCGCCATCTGGTCGATATAGAAAAGGCCGCCATAGATGCGGCCGACATCGGTGACCGTGTTGATGTCGTACTTCGGCAACCGCGCGGAAACAGATTCTCGACTGTTCAGCGTGCGCAGATCCACAAAGGCATAAGGATGGCCCAGCGCATGCAGCCGCGCCTCCAGGCTGCCGTCGGGCGCGGGCGCAACCGGCGTTGCGGGCCCGCCCATGGCGAAACCATCCTCGCCCTGAAAGCTGGTCATGCCGATGGTATAGACCTGTTTGCCCAGCCGGTCGGCGATGAAGGTGCCGGTCGGCTTCATGTCGCCAAGCTCTGCCTTCAGATGCACGCCGCGGAAATTTGAATCGTAATACGCATTCATCCCATGCACGTCGTGGGCCCAGACGATCGCCTTGCGCCCGGCATATTGTGCTTCCAGCAGCCAGCGCAGGTTGGCGGCATTGGCCGCATCGCGCATGCTTTCACGCGCCGCCGTGGTGGCGGGAGCATGAGCAAATTCGGCACGGAAGGCCGCATCCGCCCGCATGTTATCGATAGCGCGTATCATGAAAGAGGTACCGAGCGGCCCGCGCACCTGCTCGAAATCCGCGCGTCGCTCGGCAATCAGCCCACCAAGCCCCCGGGTTGCGGCAGTCAAGGCGTCGAGATCATCCTGGGTCAGGAACTTTCCGGCGAACAGGCGTTCGCGCGCGGCCAGTCCCTGCTCCGCCAGCGCGGTTGCGCGCTCACGCAGGGCCTGATCCCGCAGGCCCGCCACAAACGCCCGCAAATCCTGGGCAAAGACTTTGGTCGAGCCATCGGCGGTGACCTGCATGTCGAAGCCCGCCATTTCCAGCGGACGCACTGTCGCCTGGCTCGCCTTGATAGTGTCGAACAGCGGTTTGACTTCCGCCGCCATCGACCACAGCGTGAAGACGCCGCGGCGCGCGGCGGTCATGGCGTCGTCGGCTCCACGCATGCCGGCCTGGGCAAGTGCTACGTCATACAGGCCGGATTCCCAGATCAGCACATCGAAGCCGTGGCGCTGGTGCAGGAACTTCACGATCCGCGCTTTGGCGGCAAAACAGGAGCCGGCGCCATGGCTGGGCTCGCCCAGCTGCACCACACGCGCCGCACCGATTGCGTCGGCCAGCGGCTCCAGATCGCTGAAATCTTCATCGGTGGCGTCTATCGTGCGTATCGGTGAGACATGGGATTCAAGCCAGGTCTCCAGACCGTCGCGCGGCTGTGCCTGCGCCACACCGCCGGCCAGCATCGCCGAAGCCCCACTCAGAACAAAAGTCCGTCTGCTGGGCATGGCGCGGCGGTCCCTGTCAGAGGAAATTATATTCGGTGAAGAGCGGTGTCAGGCTGCGATTCCACGGGCCATAATAATTCTTCAGCATCTCTTCGGCGCGGGTATAGCCACGCGACACCAGCTCGCGCAGCGGCATCAGAAAACCTTCCTCGCTCATGCCGCTAGCATCCAGCGCGGCGCGGCGCTTCAGGCCGGCCGCGGAAATCTCCAGCATCCGGTGCGCCAGTTCGTGCACACTGGTCTTGCGGAACGGCATCTTGAAGGCCTGCTTGCCGACGCCATCACGCAGGGCCTGGCGTTCTTCCGCAGTCCAGTCCTTGACCAGGTCCCAGGCCGCATCCAGCGCCACGCTGTCATAGAGAATGCCGACCCACAGCGCCGGCATGCCGCAGATGCGCCGCCACAACCCGCCGTCGGTGCCGCGCATTTCCAGAAAGCTCTTGAGCCGCACTTCGGGGAAGATGGTGGTGAGATGATCCGCCCAGTCGCTCATCATCGGCGTGATGTGGGCGACTTCGGGGATCTCGCGCGCCAGGAATTTGCGGAAGCTCTGGCCGGCCATATCAATATATTTTCCGTCGCGATAAAGAAAATACATCGGCACATCCAGCGCGTAATCGACATAGCGCTCAAACGACATGCCGTCTTCAAACACGAAAGGCAGCATCCCGGCACGGGCATTGTCGACATCGGTCCACACCTGTGCGCGGTATGACAGAAAGCCGCTGGGCCGGCCCTCGCGGAACGGAGAATTCGCAAACAGCGCGGTGGTGATGGGCTGCAGCGCCAGGCCGACGCGGAATTTCTTCACCATGTCGGCTTCGGATTCAAAATCCAGGTTCACCTGCACGGTGCAGGTGCGAAACATCATGTCCAACCCATAGCCGCCGACCTTGGGCATATATTCGCGCATGATCTTGTAGCGGCCCTTGGGCATGATCGGGGTCTCGGCCAGCGTCCAGCTGGGGGCAAAGCCGAAACCCAGCACGCCCACGCCGATCTCGTTCGCCACCTCGCGCGTCTGCTCCAGATGGGTGTTCACCTCGGCGCAGGTCTCATGCACCGTCTTCAGCGCCGCGCCCGAAAGCTCATACTGCCCGCCCGGCTCCAGGCTGATCGACGCCCCATTCTGCGTCAGGCCGATGATGTGTTCGCCTTCGCGCAACGGCTGCCAGCCAAAGCGCTGCATGCCTTCCAGCAACTGGCGGATGCCGGGCTTGGCGTCATACGCCACGGGCTTGTGGGTCGTCAGGTCGTAGACGAACTTCTCGTGCTCGGTACCGATGCGCCATTGGTCTTTCGGCCGGCTGCCATTCGACAGTTGGCGAACAAGATCGTCGCGGCTTTGGATCAGGCCGCTGGCGGACTGCGGAATGGACATGGAAATACCCTCGGGCCCGGTACTTAAGTAGCGGGCATGATTGGCGCAAGCCGTGATTATTTTTGTATTGACTTAATTAAGTAGAAACGAAAATAATAGGCCATGACCGCTCTGCAAGCATCTTCTTCTTTGGCTGCTTTGGCCGACCCCACCCGCCAGCGCATTGTCGAGATGCTGGCTGCTGGCGCGCTGTCGTCCGGCGAGATCGCCGGCCACTTCAAGCTGTCGCCGCCCGCCATCTCCCAGCACCTCAAGACGCTGAAGCAAGCCCGCCTGGTCAGCGTGCGCGCCGACAAACAGAAGCGCATCTACACACTGGACCCTGACGGCGTGGCGGAAATCTCCGATTGGGTGGACCGCATTCGCGCCTTCTGGAATCCCAGGCTGGATGCGCTGGAAGCGGCACTGAAAAAGGATCTGGCACAATGATCGATGATTTCGCCGAGCGTCTGGACGCCCACACTGTTCGTTTCGTCCGCATCCTGCCCGGCCCGATCGAACGGGTGTGGGACTATCTGTGGGACGGAAAGAAGCGCGGGGAATGGTTTGCCTCCGGCGCCATGCCCAGCAAGGTGGGCGAAAGTTTCGAGATGCGTTTCAAGCATTCCGAACTGTCGCCGCACCAGGCCACGCCCCCGGAAAAGATGGCGGAGATGGACAGGACCGGTCACACGTCGCGCAACACGCTGCTGGTCTATGAACCGCCGCGCCGGCTGGTCTTCATCTTCGGACCGGAAAAGCGCATCACTTCGGAAGTGGAATTCCGCCTGGATCCGGAAGGCGATCCCAAAGACAACAAGGTCCGTTTCACCCTGACCCACAGCAAGATTCCCGACCGTCAGTTCGCCATGGACGTCTCCGGCGGCTGGCATAGCCATCTCGATGTTCTGGTGGAGCGCGCCAATGGCCGTGTGCCCCCGGCTTTCTGGGATGTGTGGCGGCGTTACGAAGGCGTTTACGACAAACGCTACACTTAACGGCCGTCACAAAAAGCTGCTAGCCTCGCGGCCTCTTGGGACCTGGGGCGAAAAATGACAAAAATTCCCGTCGGCAAGACAATCGCGCATGCTTATGCGTTCGGCTTCCGCGATTTCCCGAAAATTCTGGGCGTGATGTGGCTGCCGATGGCCATCACCTGGCTGCCAAGCTTTTTCCTGCAGCGATACATGATGGCCCGGCAGATCCAGGCAGCCGGCGGCGCTATTGCTTTCCGGGAGATGTGGCCGATCCTGCTGCCCTTTTACCTGGTGGTCTTTGTCGTCCTGTTCATGCAGATTATCGGCATCGCGAAACTGGCGCTGGGCATCAAAAAGGGCCCGGCATGGTTCTATTTCTCGCTGGGCAAGCCGGTCTGGCGGCTAATCGGCTCCGTCCTGCTATTGGCCCTGGCGCTGATTATCGGCTGGCTGGCGGTGCTTCTGGGCGGCGTGGTGCTGGGGTTCCTCGCAACCCTGCTGACCAGGGCGGTTAACAGCAACCTGTTCAGCGGCATCACAGGTGTCGTTTCCGTGGTGCTGATGATCGCGCTGTGGTGCGGCTATATCTATGCCCTGGTGCGGCTGACCTTCCTGCTGGTACCCGTCATCGCCACGGAAGAAGAAGGCTTTGCACTGGCGCGCGCCTGGACCCTGGGCCACCGCAATTTCTGGCGGATGTTTGTGATCCTGCTGGCCATGCTGGGTCCCTTCATCCTTCTCGAGTTCGCCTTCATTTTCGGATACCTGCTCCATGGCATTCCTTTTCCGGCGCACGGCAATGCGGCACAGGCCACTGCCTTTCAGATCGTTATAAATGCCCGCACCGTGGAACTGGTCAGCGCCATGTCGCACTACTGGTATCTGACCTATCCGGTTGTCATTGTCGTGATGGTGATCTTCTACGGCGTCAATACCGGCGCGCAATGCTTTGCCTGGCGCGCGCTGACCGAAAGCGAAAGCTCAGGCCCAGTCGCCGCTGACTGATTGCCACACCGCCAGCGCGGCAAGCGCCGCTGTGTCGGCGCGCAGAATGCGCGGCCCCAAGGTCACCGGCGTCACGAACGGCAAGGCTCGCAGCATCTCGCGTTCGCCCGTGTCGAACCCGCCTTCCGGACCGGTGAGGATCGCCGCTGGGCCATTGACGTTCCGCGCCGCTTCGGCCAGCGGCTTCGCATCACCGCCCTCGTCACAGAACAGCAACCGTCTGTCTTGCGGCCAGGACGCCAGCAGCTTTTCCAAACTCACGCCCGCGCGGATATCCGGCACGCTCAGCCGCGCCGACTGCTGCGCCGCCTCGATGGCATTGGCCGCCATGCGCTCTTCATTGATGCGGGCCACGATGGTGCGGCGGGTGAAGACCGGCAGCAGGCACGATGCGCCCAGCTCGACCGCCTTCTGCACCAGATAGTCGGACGGGGTCTTCTTCACCGGCGCGAAAGCCAGCCAGATGTCGGGCACGCCCGCCTGTACCTGCGTCTGCTTCAAACACGCCGCCGTCATGCCGCGCTTGCCGGCCTGCGCGATCTGCGCCAGCCATTCCCCGTCGCGGCCGTTGAACAGCAGCACCCGGTCCCCCGCCTTTGCGCGCAACACATGCAGCAGGTAATGCGCCTGGCCTTCGTCCAGGGCGACCGTCATGGCCGCGCCTAGATCGCCGGTTACATAGAGACGGGTTTTGCCGCCCGCTTCTGTTACGTCGTCCGCCATGCCACAATTGAACCTGATGACCGCAAGACCGCAAGCCACACCCTTGGACGCCGTGCCCGCAAGCTGGGTGGAATACGCCCCGCGCGCGCTGCGCCCCTGGCTGCAGCTGATGCGGCTGGACCGGCCGGTCGGCACCTGGCTGCTGTTCTGGCCCTGCGTCTTCGGTCTGCTTCTGGGCGCGGCCGCCGACGAGCGCCGTTTCCTGGAATGGCATGACCTTTATCTGGTTGCCCTGTTCGGCATCGGCTCCCTGGTGATGCGCGGCGCCGGCTGTACCTTCAACGACATTGTCGACCGCAAGATCGACGCGAGCGTGGCGCGCACCCGCGGCCGCCCGATTCCGTCGGGCGCCATAACCGTGCGTCAGGCGGTGCTGTTGCTGATTGCCCAATGCCTGGTGGGCCTGTTGATCCTGGTCCAGTTCAACCTGTTCGCCATCATCCTGGGCGCGGCCTCGCTGCTGCTGGTCGCGGCCTATCCCTTCATGAAACGCATCACCTGGTGGCCGCAAGGATGGCTGGGGCTGACTTTCAACTGGGGCGCGCTCTTGGGCTTTGCCGCCCAGATGGGCAGCATCGATGTTGCCGACATCACGCTTTATGCCGGGCTGATCTTCTGGACCCTGGGCTATGACACCATCTACGCCCACCAGGACAAGGAGGATGACGAACTGATCGGCGTCAAATCCACGGCGCGGCTGTTCGGCGACCAGTCGGCCCGATGGATTCTGCGTTTCTATGCCATCGCCTTCACCCTGATCCTGGCTGCCGGCTTCACCGAACATACCGGCTGGCCTTTCGCCTTTGTGCTGCTCGCCGCGGGCGCGCAGCTGTTGTGGCAGGTCAAAAAGCTCGACATCGCCAGTCCCGAAAACTGCCTCGCCATTTTCCGGTCCAATCGCGAGACCGGCGGGTTGATCGCACTCGCCTTCCTGATGGCAAGCTGGTTCGGCTGATGCCGCTGTCCATTCTGACGGCCCATGGCCTTTTGCTCTTCATCGGCGCGGAACTGATCTTCTCGCTGACGCCGGGCCCCACCGTCATGATGATCAGCGCCTATGGCTTGAAGGGCGGCTTCCGAAACGCGCTGGCCGCAATTGCCGGCACCCAGACCGGCAACACGCTGTGGTATGTGATCTGTGTCACCGGCCTTGGGGCGCTGATGACGGCCTCACCCCATCTCTTTCAGGCCATCCGGCTGCTGGGCGCGGCCTATCTGGTGTGGCTGGGCTTAAGCGCCATCTGGAAAAGCTTTCGCGCAGCGCTGGATGAACACGGTCCCAAATTGATGGGCAAGCCTTACATCCAGGCGACCCTGACCCAGATGGGCAATCCCAAGGCGATCCTGTTCTTCGGCGCCATCGTGCCGCAGTTCCTCGACACCCATGGCCCACTGATCCCCCAATATCTGATCATGTTCGTGGTCACCTTCATCGGTGAGAGCATCATCCTGACTGGTTACGGCTGGCTGGCATCGCATGGCGCGCGCCTATCCGGTCTCAAGCATGCGGTATGGCGAGAGCGAATCAGCGGCCTGGTGCTGCTGGCGCTGGGCGTCGTGGCCGCCATTGCATGACGCCAGAAGATTTCATCACCGCCAATGCCGCGCTGATCGCCCCGCCGCTGGTGCCGGAGATCAAGCTCTATCTCGCCACGGAAGTGGTGCCTTTGTGGCGCGCCACCGAGGAAGAACTGGCCGAGATCGGCGTGCCGCCGCCCTATTGGGCTTTCGCGTGGGCCGGCGGCCAGGCCTTGGCGCGTTATGTGCTGGACAATCCGGCAATCGTCGCAGGCAAGCGCGTGCTGGATATTGGCGCGGGTTCGGGTCTGGTGGCGCTTGCGGCGGCAAGGGCCGGCGCGGCCAGCGTGCTGGCAGCCGATATCGACGCTTTCGCCTGTGCCGCCGTCCGGCTGAATGCGAGCGCCAACAACTGCGCCGTCACGACGACGCAGGACGACCTGATCGGCGCGCCGAATGCATGGGACGTGATCCTGGTGGGCGATCTTTTCTATGAACGCCCGCTGGCGGAGCGGCTGCTGGCATGGCTCACGCCGCTCGATGTTCCCGCGCTGCTGGGCGATCCAGGCCGCAACTATTTCCCGAAGGACCGCGTCGAAAAGCTCGCCACCTACAGCGTCCAGACCACGCGCGATCTGGAAGACCGGGAGATTCGCGAAACCGGTGTCTATCGCCTCACTGCTTAAGGGCTAGGCGGGCGGCAAAGCCTCTGTCACAGTGGCTTTGGCATTGCATGGGGCGCGCGCGAGCATGGCGGCAAACATTCCGGAAAATCCCACCGACGAAGGCGACCTGAAACGGGAGCTGGGACCATGGCACCTGATCTCGCTGGGCATCGGCTGCATCATCGGCGCCGGCATCTTTGTGCTGACCGGTCACGCCGCCGCGGGCTATGCCGGGCCGGGTGTGGTGATCTCCTTTGCCATCGCAGGCCTGGGCTGCCTCTTCGCCGGGCTTTGCTATTCGGAATATGCCAGCATGATCCCGGTGGCGGGCAGCGCCTATACCTACACCTATGCCACCATGGGCCGCCTGCTCGCCTGGATCATCGGCTGGAACCTGGTGCTGGAATATCTCGCCGCTGCCTCCACCGTGGCAGTGGGCTGGTCGGGCTATTTCAACAACTTCCTCACCAACACCCTTGGCGTCTCCGTGCCGCACGACTTCGCCAGCGCGCCCATCGCCCTGACCGGCTTTCACACCATCAGCGCCACCGGCACATGGTTCAACCTGCCGGCGGTGGCCCTGATCGGATTGATCACCTATGTGCTGATCGTGGGCGTGAAAACGTCTGCCAACTTCAACAACGCCATGGTGGTCATCAAGCTCACCATCGTGCTGGTCGTGATCTTCGGCTGCTTTTCCTACATCGTGCCCGCCAATCACACACCTTTCATTCCGCCCAATACCGGCGAAGTGGGACATTTCGGCTGGACCGGCGTCTTCCGTGCCACCGGCGTGATCTTCTTTTCCTATATCGGCTTCGATGCTGTGAGCGTGGCGGCGCAGGAGGCCAAGAACCCGCAGCGCGACATTCCCTTGGGCATGCTGGGCTCGCTGCTGATCTGCACCGTCCTGTACATGCTGATGAGTTATGTGCTGACCGGCATCGCCCATTACAGCACATTGAATGTTGCCCATCCGGTGAGCGCGGCGGTCGAGGCACTGCCCGGCACCAAATGGCTGGCGCCCTTTGTCAACCTCGGCGCCATTGTCGGCCTGGCCTCGGTGGTTCTGGTGCTGCTGCTGGCCCAGAGCCGGGTGTTCTACGCCATGTCCAAGGATGGGCTGATCCCGCATGTCTTCAGCGCCATCCACGCGAAGTTCCGCACGCCCTATAAGGGCAACATCGTCACCGGGATGTTCGCCGCGCTGCTGGCGGGTCTATTGCCGCTGGATATATTGGGCGAGCTGGTGAGCATCGGTACCTTGGCTGCCTTCACTATCGTTTGCATCGGCGTAATGGTCCTTCGGGTGCGCGTGCCCAACGCCAAGCGCCCATTTCGTACTCCCTTCGTCTGGTTCACCGCGCCCGCCGGCGTCTTCATGTGTCTCTTCATGATGGTATTCCTGCCGATGGATACCTGGCTCAGGCTGGCGGCCTGGACTGTCATCGGGCTCGCCATCTATTTCTTCTATAGCTCCAAGCACGCGCATCCGCCCCGCTACGTGATCGCGACCCAGCCGGCCGAATGAGTTACCGGTCCTTACGTGATTTTCTGACCCGTCTGGAAAAGGACGGCGAGTTGGTGCGGGTGAAAGAGCCCGTCTCCACGGTGCTGGAGATGACCGAGATCCAGACCCGGCTGATCGCCGAAGGCGGACCGGCGGTGATTTTTGAAAAGCCCGTCCGTGCCGATGGCGTCATCAGCGACATGCCGGTGCTGGTCAACCTGTTCGGCACGGTCAAGCGTGTCGCCATGGGCGTGACCATGGGCGGTGTTGAACGAACGACGGGCACCGACCTGCGCGAAGTGGGCGAACTTCTGGCCCAGCTGCGTCAGCCCCAGCCGCCGCGCAGCTTCGGCGAAGCGGCCGAACTGTTGCCATTGGTCAAGACCGTGCTGGCGATGAAGCCCAAGACAGTGAGCCGCCCTGCCTGTCAGGAAATCGTGCTCAAGGGCGATGATATCGATCTGTCCAAGCTGCCGGTGATGACCTGCTGGCCGGGCGAACCGGCGCCGCTGATCACCTGGCCGCTGGTGGTGACAAAGGGCCCCACCGATGCGCGCGAGGACAATTACAATCTGGGCATCTACCGCATGCAGGTGCTGAACAGGAACCAGACCATCATGCGCTGGCTCAAGCATCGCGGTGGAGCGCAGCACCACGCCCGCTGGGGCAAGGAGAAAACCGCGCCCCTGCCCGCGGCGGCCGTGATCGGCGCTGATCCGGGCATCATCCTGGCGGCAGTGACGCCGGTGCCCGAGACGTTTTCGGAATATCAGTTCGCCGGGTTGCTGCGCGGCCAGCGCGTGGAATTGGCCGATTGCGTCAGCCAGCCGCTGAAGGTGCCCGCCGAAGCCGAGATCGTGATCGAGGGTGAAGTGTCGCTGTCGGACTTTTCCGACGAAGGGCCCTATGGCGACCACACCGGCTATTACAATTCGGTGGAGCAGTTTCCGGTCTTCACCGTCACCGCCATCACCATGCGCAAGAACCCGATCTATCTTTCAACTTACACCGCGCGGCCGCCGGACGAGCCCTCCATCCTGGGCGAGGCGCTGAACGAAGTTTTCATTCCGCTGATCAAGCAGCAATTCCCCGAGATCGTCGATTTCTGGCTGCCGCCCGAAGGCTGCTCCTATCGCATCGCCGTGGTGAGCATGAAGAAAGCCTATCCCGGCCATGCCAAGCGGGTGATGATGGCGGTGTGGTCGTATCTGCGCCAGTTCATGTACACCAAATGGGTGATCGTGGTGGATGACGACATCAACGCACGCGACTGGAAGGATGTGATGTGGGCGGTCTCCACCCGCATGGACCCGGCGCGCGATGTCACCATCATCGAACACACGCCGATCGACTATCTGGACTTCGCCTCGCCCGAAAGCGGGCTGGGCTCCAAGATCGGGCTGGACGCCACCAACAAGTTGCCGCCGGAAACCCACCGCGAATGGGGCAGGAAAATCGCAATGGACGAAGAGGTGATCCGCAAGGTCACGGAAAAATGGGCGGGGCTCGGTCTGCCCGGCAGGGGCAAGCCCATCTGGCGAAGCTGATTTCTTCCCATTAACATCCTCACACGTGCCGGGGGATGGGGATGCGCAATTTCACGATTCCAACACTGTTGATGCTTGCCTGCCTGTGTCCGGGCATGGCCAGGGCCGCCGACTGCTCGCTCAAGATGGTCAACACGGTCCCCATGGAGCTGGCGCAGAACGGCGCTCGCGTTTTCGTGCCCGTCGTCATCAACGGCACGCCAGAACGGTTTGTGCTGGATACGGGCGGTAACCTGACCCAGATTTCCGCAGCCGTGGCGGAAGAATTGAAACTCCCCGGCGTCGAGACCAACATCAAGATGCTGGACCTCTACGGCAACGCGTCGACCAAAGCTGTAAAGGTCGACACATTTGTCCTTGGCCGGCTGGGAGACCACAATACCACACTGCCAATCTCAACATTTTTCCAAAACGGAGGCCCCGCGGCCGGCTTGCTCGCCGCCGACTATATGGGCGAATACGATACCGAGCTGGATTTTGCCGGCGGCAAGATGAACTATTTTTCGCAGGATCATTGTCCGGGCAAGGTCGTCTATTGGCCCGCCGCTGCCATTGCCGTCGTGCCGATGCGGCTTGTGGACCGCCATCTGCATCTGGATGTGATGCTGGATGGCCACCCCGTCCGCGCCATGATCGATACCGGCGCGACGGGCACAACCCTCACCATGGAGGAAGCAAAGCGTGTCTTTGGCCTCAGTGCCGAGGATGCCGACAAGCGTTTCGAACATACCTTCCAGAAATTGTCGTTTGAGGGACTGGAGGTGGGCAATCCGCACATCGCGATTATCCCCGACAAGACCGGAAGCAAGGACCCCAACAATGGCTATGCCACCGGCACACGCGTGCGCATGCAAGACGATCCGCTTTTTTCCCCACCTTCCATGCTGATCGGCATGAATATCCTGAGCAAACTGCATCTCTATATCGCGTTCAGCGAACACAAGATTTACATCACGCCGGCATCCGCCCCGGCCCAGCCGCCGCAGACCGCGCCCGCACAATAAGGGCTGTCCCTTTCCGGGCGGCGGCGATGCTCCGGGACCATTAAAAGCGTGACAGACAAACGGTCCCGGCTAGGATTGCCGGGAGCGGCCGGCCAATCTGACACTCAAGGGCGTTGCGTGCCTCAGCCCGTGTGTTACACTCGGTAGCATATAACTGGCTGGGGAGGCCAAGAATGATCCGCACGGCTTGCACGGTTGCGTTCGCACTCACCTGTCTGACCACCATGGCACGTGCCGACGATTGCGGCCCGCTGAAACAGATCAATTCCATTGATCTTGTGAAGCCCAACCCCGGCCGCGCCTTAATCCCTGTTTCCATTAACGGCATCCCCAAGCTGTTTCTGCTCGATACCGGCGGCGACATCTCCAGTATCAGCGGTGACGTGGCCGATCAGCTCCAACTGCCCACGCGCGACACGAACGGGAAAATGCTGGACCTCTACGGTCACGCCTCCACCAAATATGCGGTGGTCGAGAAGTTCGAGGTCGGCCGCCAGATGGGTGATGTCCATCTGACGATCATGCCCGATCCCAACTTCGGGCGTGGCACGCGCTTTGTCGGCATCTTCGCGCCGGACCTGATGGGCCGCTTCGATGTGGAAATCGACTTCGGCACCTACAAGATGAATTATTTTTCGCCCGATCACTGCCCCGGCAAGGTCGTCTATTGGCCACACAATGCGCTGGCCGTGCTGCCCTTCACATTCCACAAGCGGCATATTCGTTTTACGGTGAAGATGGACGGCAAAGAAGTGTCGGCCGAATTCGATAGCGGCGCACCCAATACCTCCATGACCGCGGAAGCTGCCCGGCGGCTGTTCGACATCACGCCCGACAGCGCGGGCAATGTGCCCGTGGGCGGTTCGGGCAAGGAGACTGTTTTCCAACACACCTTCGACACCCTGGACTTCGAGGGCGTGGCGGTGAAGAACGCGCATGTCAATATTCTTCCGGATATGGTCGGCAGCAAGGATGCCAACAATGCCCAGCAGACCGGCAACCGCGCCCGCATGGTGGACTATCTGGACGATCATTCTGACATGCTGGTCGGCATGGACATATTGCGCAAACTGCACCTTTACATCGCGTTCGACGAAAGCCGGATCTTCATCAGCGAGGCGTCGACACCGCCCAAGCCGGGCGCCCCGCCGGCCGACACCACCGTCGCCAATACGTCTGCTCAGCAATAAGACGCGGTTGACAGATCGCCGTCAGACCTGGATGCGGCACGGCAGTGCAAAAGTGCCTGGCGGCTCATGGTCCGCATGCTAGTATCTGTGCCATGCGTTGGCGCGGCCCTGTCCCGAGCATGCTTTGCGTTATTGCCCTAGCCAGCACGGCTCAGGCCCAGGACTGCGCGCCCGCACGCCTTCTGGCGAGCATCCAGATGCAGTCGGCGGAGCCTGAGAGCAACATCCGCACCGTGCCGGTGAGTTTGAACGGCGCCACCCGGTTCATGGTGCTGGATACCGGCGGCGCCGTCACCCAGCTTTCCCGTGACACGATCGAGGAGCTGAAGCTGCCGGTGCGCCGCAGCTCGGCCACCGCCTATGACATCAATGGCCGGGTGTCGCGCCACTTCGCCACCGTCAAAGACTTCACCTTTGGCGACCTGCACCGCGCCGATGCCGCGCTGCTGGAATGGCCTGAGTCCACCCGTCCCTTTGCCGGCGAACTCGCCCAGGACATGCTGCAGCCCTATGACGTGGACGTGGATTTCGCGAGCAGCAGCCTCAAGATGTACGCCAAGGGCCATTGCCCCGGTCCGTCAGGCTGGACGCCGCTGGTGCGGGTGGAGATGCGCAACAAGGGCTGGCACCTGCATATCCCGTTGATGCTGGACGGCCATCCCTATGACGCCATCTTCGATACCGGGTCGCGCCACACCATCATGCGCCTGCCCGCCGCCAGGCGCGACTTCGGCCTCAGCGCCGGCTCGCCGGGCATGACGCCCTATCCCGCCATCAATGGCGACAGTTTCCTCGACGGCTATCTGCACAATTTTGCAAAACTGTCGTTCGGCGGCATGATCATCAGCAATCCCGAAGTGATGATCGTGCCCGATGTGATGAACCACAATGCCGACAGAAGCCCCATGGCGCTGAACCCGGTCTATCACCACAATGACGATCTGGTGCTGCCGGAACTTTCATTGGGCATGGATGTGCTCATGCACCTGCATCTCTATATCGCCTTTGGCGAACAGGCACTTTATCTCGCCCCTGCTGACGCCGTGCCGCAGGTTTCCGCAGCAAAGCCTTGACGCGCCCGGAAAGAAGCGGCATCGGGAGGTGATGACCACCCCCGCCAAACGCGACACCCAGGGCCTGCTGACCCATCTGCTGGACGCCGCCAAAAAAGCCGGCGCCGATGCCGCCGACGCGCTCTATGTCGAAGGCGTGTCCTCCAGCGTCTCCTACCGGCTGGGCAAGCTGGAAGATGTCGAGCGGGCGGAAAGCTATGATCTGGGCCTGCGCGTCTTTGTCGGCCAGAAGGTCGCTTTTGTCTCATCCAGCGATTTCGCCGCCGATGCCCTGGCGGGACTGCCCGCCCGCGCCGTGACCATGGCCAGGCTCGCGCCCGAAGACAGGTTTGCGGGGCTGGCCCCCAAAGACCGGCTGGCCGGCGCCGTGCCCCAGCTGGACCTGGAAGACGCGCACGAACCCAGCGCCGAAAGCCTGATCGAACGCGCCCGCAGCGTGGAAGGTGCGGCCCTTGCCGTGAAAGGCGTGACCAATTCCGAAGGCGGCGGCGCGTCTTTTTCGCGCAGCGCCGTGGCGCTCGCCACCTCCACCGGTTTCTATGGCCGCTATGCCGCCACCAGCCACAGCATCGGCGTTGCGGTGCTGGCCGGCGAAGGCACCGGCATGGAGCGCGACTATGATCACGCCAGCGCCCGTCATGCCGGCGACCTGCGCGATGCCCAGACAATCGGCCGCACAGCCGGCGAAAAGACTGTGCGCCGCCTGAACCCGCGGTCCATGCCGTCACAGGCGGTGCCGGTGGTGTTTCATCCCGACGAAGCCGCCGGCCTGGTCGGCCATTTCGCCGGCGCCATTTCGGGCGCGGCCATCGCGCGCGGCGTCTCGTTCCTGAAAGACCGCATGGGCGCCGGCATCTTCGCGCCCGGCATCGCCATCATCGACGATCCCCACCGCATACGCGGACTGCGCTCCAAGCCGTTTGACGGCGAAGGCGTCGCCAATGGCCGCCGCGCCCTGATCGAAGACGGCAAGCTCACCACCTGGCTGCTGGACTGCGCCAGCGCTCGCCAGCTCAATCTTGCGACCACCGGCCATGCGGCACGCGGCACCGGCGGTCCGCCCGCGCCCTCGGCCACCAATCTGTATCTGGACGCGGGCAAGCTGTCGGTCAAAGACCTGATCGCCGACATCAAACAGGGCTTCTATGTCACCGAGCTGATGGGCATGGGCGTCAACAGCGTCACCGGCGACTACAGCCGCGGCGCCGCCGGCTTCTGGATCGAGAATGGCGAGATCGCCTTTCCGGTTTCCGAAGTCACCATCGCCGGCAATCTCAAGGACATGTTCGCCCGTCTTACCCCCGCCAATGACCTGGAATTCCGCCACGGCACCAATGCTCCGACGGTGCGCATCGAAGGCATGACCCTTGCCGGATCTTGAGGATCTGAAGCTTCTGGAAGACACGGTGCGCGAGGCAGGCACCATCGCGCGCAAATACTACGGCGGCGACTACAAGCAGTGGAGCAAGGAGGGCGGCAGCCCCGTCACCGAAGCCGACCTGGCGGTGAACAAATATCTGCTCGACCATCTGACCGCGGCGCGCCCCGATTATGGCTGGCTGTCGGAGGAAAACCCCGACGATCCGGCCCGGCTGTCACGCCGTGAAGTTTTCGTGATCGATCCCATCGATGGCACCGTCGCCTTCCTCAAGAACCGGCCGCACTTCACCATCTGCGCCGCCATAGTGGTGGAGGGCCGGCCCTGTTGCGGCGTGGTCTACAACCCCATCAGCGAGGAGCTTTATTCCGCGCGCCTGGGCGCGGGTGCATATCGCAACGGCGTGGCCATTCATGTTGGCGCGCGCGCCCAATTGCAGGAGTGCGCCATGCTGGGCGACCGCACCCAGCTGACCAGCGCGCCTTTCCCGCCCATGCATGTGCAGAACCGCAACTCGGTCGCCTATCGTGTGGTGCTGGTGGCGGACGGCAGCGCCGATGCCAGCGTCAGCCTCACTGCCAAGCGCGATTGGGATCTGGCTGCGGCCGACATAATCCTGACCGAAGCCGGCGGCTGTCTGACCGACATCAAGGGTGCGGCGCTGATCTACAACCGGCCGGTGACGCGGCAATCCAGCCTGGTCGCCGCCAATCCCGAACTGCATACAGAAATTCTTTCGCTGCTGCGACAATAAGAGAGCTTAGTCGCGCACCCCGATTGGGTTTCAATGCGGCATCAAACAACGGATCGGTCATGTCTGACGAAGACGGCAAACAGCTTCTGCATTTCGTGTTCGGCGGCGAGTTGAAGAACACCGCCGAGGTCGAGTTCAAAGACCTCAACAAGCTCGACTTTGTGGGCATGTACCCCAATTTCGCCGAAGCCAGGAAGGCCTGGCGCGCCAAGGCCCAGGCCACGGTGGACAATGCCCAGATGCGCTATTTCGTGGTCCACATGCACCGGCTGCTGGAGCCGGATGACGATCACCAGCACTAACCATCTGGCCTGAAAAGGCTTTTTGCCTCGCCTCTTTGCCTTTTTTGGCCCCCCCATGCTACACGGGCGCTGGCCATGAGTTCCCCAACCCTGCCCGCCGCCACGCCGCCCACCTCCGAGCTGAAGACCGGCGCGGTGATCAAACGTCTGCTGCGTGATTATGTCAGCGGCGAATGGGGCCTGCTGGTCCTGGCCATCTTCTGCATGCTGATCGCCTCGGGCGCGATCTCGCTGCTTCCGCAACTGTTGAACTGGGAAGCAAAATACATCTTCCAGCGCCATGACGCCTCATGGCTGGTACCGCTGTCGTTGGCCGGCTTCGTCCTGGCGGTCTTGCGCGCCGTCTCCATGTTCCTGGGGCGGATGTGGATCGACTCGGTGGGCGAGAAAAGCGCGGTCGCGGCCCAGCGCGACATGTTCGCCCGGCTGATCAACCGCGACCTGGCCGATCTCAATGCCATGCACTCCGGCCAGTTCGTCGCCAACTTTCTTTATGACGCCACATTGATGCGCGATGCCATCACCCAGGGCGTAGCCGCCATCTTCCTGGAATCGGTCTCACTGGTGGCGCTGCTGGGCTATGCCTTGATCAGCGACTGGCAGCTTGGCCTGCTGATCCTGGTGATGCTGCCGTCGGTGGCCTGGGCGATGGAACGGCTGGGCGGATCGATGCGGCGTGCCGCAACCCGCGGCATGCAGGAAACCGGCGACCTTGCCATCGCTTTGTCGGAAGCCATGGACGGGCGGCGCATCGTCAAGGCCTATGGCCTGGAAGATCACAGCATCGCGCGCGTGGATTCGCGCCTCAAGCTTCGCCTGCGCACCCTGCTCAAAGCGGTCAGGCTGCGCGCGGCCGCAGCGCCCGTCAGCGACATCTTGCTGGGCGCGACGGTTGCGCTGGTGCTGTTTGTCGCCGGCTGGCAGAACCTGCATGGCGGCATCACATTCAACACCTTCATCGCTTTCACCGCGGCGTTGCTGCTGCTTCTGCAACCGGTGCGCAACTTGTCTCAGCTTTGGCCCACCGCATCGGCGGGCGTCGCCGCCGCCCAGCGCATCTTCGACGCCATCGACGCGCGCCCCGCCATCGTCAACCGCCCCGGCGCCAAACCGCTGACGGCCAATGGCGGCGCGGTCAGCTTTAGCGATGTCAGCTTCGCCTATCAGACCGATGGCGGCGAAACCCTTTCGCATATCACCCTGGATGTTCCCGCCGGCAAGAGAATCGCGCTGGTAGGTCCTTCGGGGGCGGGCAAGAGCACCATCTTCAATCTGCTGCTGCGCTTCTATGACGCCCAGGGCGGCGCTATCGCCATTGACGGACAGGAAATCCACGCCGTCACACTGCAATCCCTGCGCGCGACCATCGCCGTCGTCACCCAGGAAGCGGTGCTGTTCGACGAAAGCATCGCCTCCAATATCGCGCTGGGAAAGCCCGGCGCCTCGCTGGGCGAGATCAAGGCCGCGGCGCGCAACGCCGCGGCGCATGATTTCATCACGGCCACATCCGACGGTTACGACACCGTGGTGGGCGAAGGCGGGCTGAAACTGTCGGGCGGACAGCGCCAGCGCATCGCCATCGCCCGCGCCATGTTGCGCAACGCGCCGATCCTTTTGCTGGACGAGGCCACCAGTGCGCTGGACTCCGAATCCGAACGCCAGGTGCAGGAGGCGCTGTCGCGGCTGATGGCGGGGCGCACCACCATCGTGATCGCCCATCGCCTGTCCACGGTGGTGGATGCCGACCGTATCTATGTGCTGGACAAGGGCCGCATCGCCCAGTCGGGCACCCATGCCGAACTGATGGCGGCGAACGGCCTGTATGCCAGCCTCTACCGGCACAATCTGGATGAGACGCGATGAGCGCGCGCCCGACGATGACCTGGGGCCTTCAGGGCTGGCGTCTCGCCACGCGCGTGGCGTCGCCCTTCGCGCGGCTGGTGCTGAGACAGCGCGCCGCCCGCGGCAAGGAAGACTGGACGCGCATGAACGAACGGCTGGGCATGGCAGGCGTGGCGCGCCCGCAAGGCCGGTTGATCTGGGTGCATGGGGCGAGTGTGGGTGAGAGCCTGTCGGCTTTGCCGCTGATCGAAAAACTGAAGGAAGACGCAAGCGTGCTGGTCACCAGCGGCACGGTCACCAGTGCCGCCCTTTTGGGCCAGCGCCTTCCGCTGGGGGTGCTCCATCAGTTTGTGCCGCTGGACACGCCCGGCGCGGTGGCGCGCTTTCTGGATCACTGGCGGCCCGATGCCGGCCTGTTCATCGAATCTGATCTGTGGCCCAACCTGATTTTGGGCGCACACGCGCGCGGCGTGAAACTGGCGCTGGTCAACGCCCGCATCTCGGCCGCATCGGCCGCGCGCTGGCGCTGGGCAAAGAAAAGCGTGAGCGCCCTGCTGGCGGCCTTCGACATGGTGCTGGCGCAGGACGAGGAAGTGGCGGCGCGCTTCCGCGCGCTTGGTGCGCGCGCCGTCGAGGTCGTGGGCAGTCTGAAGGCCGATGCACCGCCGCTTGCGGTCGACGATGACGCGCTCGCCGCCATGCGCCATGCGATCGGCGCGCGGCCCGTGCTGCTCGCGACCCAGACCCATCCCGGCGAGGACGAGACCCTGTTGCCGGCACATGACAGTCTGCGCGGCCAGTTTCCCGATCTTTTGACCATTCTAGTGCCGCGCCACACCGAACGCGGGGCCGACCTTGAGATGCTGTGTGGCGCGCGCGCCTCCCGCCGCCGCTCCACCGGCGGGCAGATTTCCAGCCAGACCGCCATCTATATCGCCGACACCATGGGCGAGATGGGCCTGTTCTATCGCCTGTCGCACTTCTGTTTTCTGGGTGGCACCCTGGTGCCCTTGGGCGGGCACAATGTTCTGGAACCGGCGCGGCTCAACTGCGCGGTGCTGGCCGGCCCCCATACCCAAAGCGCGCCCGGCGCCTATGACGCGATCTTCCATGCGCAAGGCTTTGGCCGTGTCGCCAACAGCAGCGATATCGCGCGCGAAGCGGCAAAGCTTCTTTCCAACACCACATTAGCGAAAACCGCGGGCGAAGCGGCGGCGCGGGGCGCCGCCACATTGTCGGGCGCGGTCGGCCGCACGGCGAATGCGCTCAAGGTCCTGCTCCATGCGCGCGCCTGATTTCTGGCGCACGAGCGGCGTGGCGGCCACGCTTCTTTCGCCGTTGGGCGCACTGTATGGCGCCAGCGTCGCCTTCAAGGCGCGCCATGCCAGGCCCTTCGATCCGGGCCTGCCCGTGATCTGTGTCGGCAACCTGACCGCGGGCGGCAGCGGCAAGACCCCGGTTGCCATCGCCATCGCCGAAATGCTGCGCGCCCGCGGCCACAAGCCCTATTTCCTCACCCGCGGCTATGGCGGCAGCGAACGCGGGCCCACACTCGCCACACGCGGCCACAGCGCACAAGTGATGGGCGACGAAGCCCTGCTGTTGGCCCGCACTGCGCCCACCATCGTGGCGCGCGACCGCGCCAGCGGCGCCAGGATGGCCAAAGACAAAGGCGCCAGCGTGCTGGTGATGGATGACGGCCACCAGAATTTCACGCTTCGCAAAACGCTGTCGCTGGTGGTGGTCGATGCCGAGACCGGCTTCGGCAATGGCCACCAGATTCCGGCAGGCCCGCTGCGCGAACCCGTCGCCCAGGGGCTCTCCCGTGCCGATGCCGTGATCGTCATGGGCGACGGCATGCCGGACCTGAAAGACTACGCTGGCCCCGTGCTGCGCGCCCATCTTGCGGCCGACGGCGCGGCCTTCGCCGGAAAGAATGTCTTTGCCTTTGCCGGCATCGGGCGGCCCGAAAAATTCACCGTCTCGCTGGAGCAAAGCGGAGCCCATATCACCGGCAGCTGTTTCTTCGCCGACCATCACCCTTATGCGGATGACGAAATCACCCAGCTCAAGATGCTTGCCGGCGACGCCATGCTGGTGACGACGGAAAAGGACTTCGTCCGCCTCACCATCCAGCAGCGCGAAAACATAAGGGTGCTCAAGATCAGCGCCGTCTTCGATGACACCGCGGCAATGGACGGTTTGCTTGACACTGCACTGGTGCCGGTTTAGCGCCAGACAATGAGCGAAACCCAGCCCCATCCCGGCGCCGGTCTGTCCCTGGGGGAGAGGCTGCGCTATGGCATGGAAGCCGCGGTCTTTTTCGCCTTCATGGCGCTGTTCCGGGTCATCGGGCTTTCGGCCGCATCGCGCCTGGGCGGCTTCATCGGCCGCAATATCTTCTGCTGGCTTCCGCCCGACCGGATCGCCCGCGCCAATCTGTTGCACGCCTTTCCGCAAAAGTCGCTGGCCGAACGCGACGCCATCCGCCGCACCATGTGGGACAATCTGGGCCGGGTGGTGGGCGAATATCCGCATCTGGAAAAATTCTCGCCCAAGGGCGAAGACCCGCGCGTCACCTACAGCCTGCCACCGGGCATGACGGTGGAAGACCTCAAGCGCGGGCCGGTGATGTTTCTTTCCGGCCACCTGGGCAACTGGGAAGTGATGCCGATCCTGGCGGCGCAGGTGGGGCTGGACGGCGCCGCCGTGGTCAGACCGCCCAACAATCCCTTTATCGCGGATTGGGTGGCGCGCCAGCGCCGTATCAACGGCCCTTCCACCATGATCGCCAAGCACAATGCGGCGCGCGGAATGCTGACGCAGCTGCGCGCCGGCAGGATGCTCTGCATGCTGATGGACCAGAAATTGCGCGAAGGCATCGCGGTGCCCTTTTTCGGCCATGACGCCATGACCACGCCGGCGCCCGCCGCACTCGCACTCAAGACCGGGGCGCGCGTCGTGCTGGCCGCCAACCGCCGCCTGCCCGGCCCGCGCTTCCATGTCACGGTGTACGAACCGCCGGCCATCACGCCCAGCGGCGACGAAGCCCAGGACACCAAAGCGCTTACTGCTGCCTTCACCCTTGGAATCGAAGAGATCGTGCGCGCCGATCCCGGCCAATGGCTGTGGATTCACAATCGCTGGCCCACCAAGCGCGACGCAGAGCTGATGCGGGGCAAAGTGTGAGCACCCGCGAACAGATTCTGGGCAAGCTGTTCTTTGGCCGCGATCCGTTGAAGGATTTCCCGCAAGGTCGTTTCGTCACCGATCTGCAGGGCTGGCATTCCGATCATCCTTATCTGACCCGCGCGATTGGCGAAGTGCACCCCGCGATTGTTGTCGAAGTGGGCGTGTGGAAAGGCGCGTCCGTCGTCACCATGGCGAAAGAGATCCGGCGCCTTGGCCTGGACGCAGGCGTGATCGCGATCGACACCTGGCTTGGATCTTCCGAACATTATCTCTGGGAGAAGTTCATTCCCGACCTGGATTTCGAGTTCGGCTATCCCCGCCTTTATCACAAGTTTGCCGCCAATATCTGCAACGAGGGCCTGATGGACATCGTGGTCCCGCTGCCGCTGGATTCCATCAATGCCTTTCAGCTTCTGAAAGAGAAAGGCATCCGTCCCGATGTGCTGCACATCGATGCCGGACACGATTATCTGTCGGTGATGGCGGACCTTAAAGCCTGGTGGCCGCAACTGAGAGATGGCGGCGTCCTGATCGGCGACGATTATTTCAAGAAGCCGATCATCGGGGCGGGCAAATGGCCGGAAGTGCGCCAGGCCTTTGACGAATTCTTTGCCGCGACGCCGCATACCAAATTCGAAAGCGGCGACGGCAAGTGTTATGTTGGCAAGCCGGCCAGGGCTTGAGCCGATTGGCGGCCCCGTTTCGCCATGTTAGCCTTTCCCAAGGGACGGAGAGCTCAACATGCGCGGTCAAATCACGGCGTGTTTGGCGTTGGCGGCATTGTGTAGTTTCGCGACGGGGAGCCGGGCGGCCAACTGTGGCCAGCTACGGCTGCTCAACACCGTACAGATGACCCCGGCCCCAACGAACGTGGACATTGTCCCCCTGAAGATCAACGGCAGCGACCTTCAGTTCGTCTTCGACACCGGCGGCGAGACCACCATGATCAACCGCGACGTCGCGGAAAAATTGAATCTGCGCATCCAGGCGACCTATATGAAGATGATCAATGTCGCCGGCGGCGGTATGGCCGACCGCGCCCACATCGACCAGTTCGATATAGGCCGGCTTCACGGCAAGGACATCTATTTCCCGGTCTCGCCGTTCAAATACATGGATGGCGTCCTGTCGCTCAATTTCATGCTGCCCTATGACATCGATGTGGATTTCGGAACCGACAAGCTGAATTTCTTCTCCCAGGATCATTGTCCGGGCGCGGTGCAATACTGGAAAGCCGCAGCCACCGCGATGGTGCCCTTCGTCCTGGAAGACGGGCATCTGGTTATCCCGGTAACTTTGGATGGCCAACCGGTCCGGGCAATTATCGACACCGGCGCGAGCGGCACCGTTTTACGGATGGATGTGGCGCAAAAGCTGTACAAGCTGACGCCCGGAGATGCCGACACGCCCGAAGCGGAAAAAAACGCTACCGAGGATCCCAAGCAGCCAAAACGCTACACCCACACCTTCAAGACCCTGACATTTGGCGACATCGAAATGAACAATCCGCGGCTGTCGATCCTGGAAGACGTCCACAAGAGAGACGCGACCTACACCCAGCTGACCAGCGACAGAACCAAAACGGAAAAGGACGTCGCCGAACTCCTGCCGGAGGTGACGGTGGGCATGAATTTGATGCGCAAGCTGCACATCTATTTCGCCTTCGCCGAACGGAAAATGTACATCACGCCCGCCTTCGCGCCCGGCGCCAACTAGGCGGCGGCCTATAACGGATCGGGCTTGGGCTTCTTCGTCGACAGCGATGGGTCCAGCCGCACCTCGAACCAGTTCATCGCCCAGTGCAGATGCGGGCCGGTGGCGCGGCCCGTCGCCCCGATCAGCCCGATGCGCTGGCCGCGCTTGACCACATCGCCCACCTTCACCAGCCGCCTGCTCTGATGCAGATATGAGGTGGAAACGCCCTGGCCGTGATCGATCAGGGTGAAGCCGCCGTCCAGATAATAGTCGTCGCAAATGCTCACCACCCCGTCGGCGGGGGCATGGATCGGCGTGCCGGTGGGCGCGGCCATGTCGACGCCATAATGCGCCGCCATCGGGGTGCCATTGTCGATACGCTGGCTGCCGAACACCCCGCTTTCGATGCCGGGGGCCGGCCAGTCGAACCCGGCTAGGAAATCACTGCCCGCCGTGTCGGTCAGCCGCGCCAGGTAGATGGTCTCGGCCTCATGGGCGATGCGCGCCGAGACTTCCGGCGGCGGCGTCACCGTCTTCTGCGGCAGGCCATTGACGCGCTGGACTTCATACTGGCGCGGGCTGGGCGTGAAGCTTCTGCTGTCGCCACCGCCCTCGGGATAGCGCACCGTCACCAGCGCGGCCCTGGTCTGGTCGGGGCCAAAGCCAAAGGCGAAACGCCCGTCGGCGGTGACGCGCAGCGGCCGGCCGTCCAATGCCACCAGCGAACCCGGCGGGGCGCTGCCCATGGCGAGGCTGCCCTGTGTCAGCGCGCCGGTGATGGAAAAACGCACGGGCTTGTCGTCGGCGAATGCGGACGTTGCCGCCTGCGACAGCGCCGCGCCCAGGAACGTCCGGCGTTGCATCACACTATTTGAGGACTTGTTATTTAGGGACAAGGCCCTTTTCCTGCGCCCGCGCCGTGGCGATGGCCGGGCTGGCATAGGCCTCCTGCAGGTCCACGCTCCAATAGCGCAGCGCATCCAGCGGAATCTGCGTGCCGGTCACGGCACACACGACATAGGCGCCCGTCGCGACGATTTCATACTCGCCGTCGAGATAGTGAAGCCGGGCTTCGCCCTTGTCGCGTTCCATCACATTCATGGGGTTAGTTTATCCGTTTTGGCGTCAGAAAAGCGAGCCCTGATCGGTGCCCCGTTTCTTTTTGCCCGGTTTGGTACCGCCCTCGCCCGCAACAACCTTGGCCTCGCCATCGGCAAAGGTCAGGGTCAGGCCCTCCCCGTTTTTCACCGCGCCCGCGCGGCGGCGCACGGTCCCATCCTCGCCGCGCACCAGGGCAAACCCGCGCTCCAGCACGGCGCGATAGGAGATGCCATCCAGCACCCGCGCCAGCCCGTCCAGATGCCGCCGCGCCTCGCCCAGCCGCGACCGTTCCGCCCGTTCGGCGCGTTTGGCCAGCGCGCCGACGCGCTCGGCCGCCACGCTCAGGCGGTCGCGCAGGATACGATCGCGCAACTGGGCGCCGGCGCGGTTGAAGCGCACCTCATGGATCTGAAGATTGCGGCGAAGTGCATGCTGCAATTTGTCGGACGCGGTATCCAGCCTCTGGCGCGGACCCGCGAACAGGCTTTCGGCGCGCGGCAACACCCGCACCAGCTGCGCCAGGTGACGGCGGCGGTCTTCCATCGCCTTGACGAAGCTGCGCACAAAGCGCCGCTCGAAATCCAGGGTCTGGGCCAGAAGCTCGGCGCGCACCGGCACGGCCAGCTCGGCCGCGGCTGTCGGCGTGGGTGCACGCACATCGGCGGCGAAGTCGATAAGTGTGGTGTCGGTCTCATGCCCCACCGCCGAGATCAGCGGGATAGTGCTGGCTGCCGCCGCCCGCACCACCGCTTCCTCATTGAACGCCATCAGGTCTTCGACCGAACCGCCGCCGCGCGCCACGATGATCAGGTCGGGCCGCGGCATCCGCTTGCCGTCAAAGGCGTTGAAACCCGCAATCGCGGCGGCGACTTCACCGGCCGCCTTCTCGCCCTGCACCGCCACCGGCCACAGCAGCACCCGGCGCGGGAAGCGCGCATCCAGCCGGTGCATGATGTCGCGGATCACTGCACCGGTGGGCGAGGTCACCACCCCGATCACCTCGGGCAGGAAGGGCAGTTTTTTCTTTCGCGCCACATCGAACAGACCCTCGGCCGCCAGCTTCTTGCGCCGCTCTTCCAACAGCATCATCAGCGCGCCCAGGCCCGCCAGCTCGACCTGCTCGACAATGATCTGGTAGCGCGAGGTGCCGGCATAGGTGGACAGCTTGCCGGTCGCGATCACTTCCATCCCGGCCTGGGGCTTGACCTTCAGCCGGCCGACATTGCCGCGCCAGATCACCGCATTCAGCACCGCCTTGTCATCTTTCAGGTCGAAATAGACATGGCCGCTGGAATGGAATTTCAGGCCCGAAATCTCACCCCGCACCCGCACAAAGGCGAACTGGTCCTCGACCGTCCGCTTCAGGGCGGCGGACAATTCTGTGACCGAAAATTCGGGCAGGTTTGAAAGGGATGTATCGCTCATGGCGTCATGATACAGGGTGGCGGCGAAAAGTGGCGAGGTTCCAGTGAAGCTTCTGCTGGTGGGGTCGGGCGGGCGTGAGCATGCGCTGGCCTGGGCGCTGTCGAAAAGCCCTCTGCTGACAAAGCTCTATTGCGCCCCCGGCAATGCGGGGATCGCCCAGGTCGCCGAATGCGTGCCGATTCCGGCGGCCAATTTCGACGGCCTGGTCAAATTCGCCAAAGAGACCCGAATCGATTTCGCGGTGATCGCGGCGGATCCCCAACTGGTGGGCGGCTTGTGGGACGTGTTCGAGGCCGCGGGCATCCGCGCGTCGGGGCCCTCGAAGGCCGCCGCGGTGCTGGAAGGCTCCAAGGGCTTTGTCAAAGACCTGTGCCTGGAAGCCGGCATCCCGACGGCCGCCTATCAACGCTTCACCGCCCCCGCGCCCGCCAAGATTTACGCCGACAGCTTGGGCTATCCCGTGGTGATCAAGGCCGACGGGCTCGCCGCCGGGAAAGGCGTGATCATCGCCGACAGCAAGACCGACAGCGATCACGCGATCGACTTCATGTTCGAAGGCGGCTTTGGCGAAAGCGGCGCGGCGATCGTGGTGGAAGAATTCATGGAGGGCGAAGAGGCAAGTTTCTTCGCCCTTAGCGATGGCAAAAACGTCGTGCCGCTGGCCGGCGCCCAGGATCACAAACGCGTGGGCGACGGCGATACCGGACCCAATACCGGCGGCATGGGCGCCTATTCGCCGGCGCCGGTTCTGCCACCCGCGCTGGAGCAGGTGGCGATGGAAAAATTTATCAAACCGACCGTGGCCGCGCTTGCCCAGCGCGGCATGCCCTATATGGGCATTCTCTATCTGGGGCTGATGATCACCAAAGGCGGCCCCAAACTGGTCGAATACAATTGCCGCTTCGGCGATCCGGAGTGCCAGGTGCTGATGCCGCGCCTGAAAAGCGATCTGCTCAGCGCCCTGCTGGCGGCGCACGAGGGCAAGCTGCAACCCCTGCAATGGCGCGACGAGGTGGCGTTGACCGTGGTGATGGCGTCCAAGGGCTATCCCGGCGCTTACGAGAGAGGCCATGTCATCACCGGCCTGGACGAAGCGGCACGGATGCCCGGCGTCACCCTGTTCCATGCCGGCACGGAAAAGCGGGGCAACGACATCGTTGCCGTGGGCGGCCGGGTGCTGAATGTCACCGCTTTGGGCAAGGACGTGGCCGAGGCCCAGGCCCGCGCCTATGCAGCTGTGGCAAAAATCCACTGGCAAGGCGTTTTCTGCCGCAAAGACATTGGATGGCGCGCGCTCAAGCGCTGAACGGTTGACAGCGCTGGCGCCAGTTGGCAACCAGTTCTGCATGCTTCTGTTGGCAGGCTTTCTTTCAATCCTTGCGGGTCTTGCGGCGCTTCTGGTCGACCGGCCGCTGGCGCATTTCATCTATGACCATATCGACGCCAGAACCCACAAGGCGCTCGACGGCGTCACCCATTACGCCAAGGCCGGTCACTGGCTGGCGGCGGCGATCCTGGCCCTGATCGTGGCGGCCGGCATGCGCCACTTCAATGTGCTGGCCGAGGAATCCACCCAGCTGATCAACTATTCGCTGGCCTTCATTGCCAGCCTGACAATGGGCAGCGCGGTGCTGCATGTGATCAAGCTGGTGATCGGCCGCCGTCGCCCGCGCGACGACATGGAGATGGGGCTGTATGGCTTCATCCCGCTGGCCTTCAATCCCGCCTACAATTCTTTCCCGTCCGGCCATGCGCTCACCATCTGTTGCGTGGCCGTGATCTTCACCTGCGTATGGCCGATGTGGTGGCCGATCTGGTTTGCCGTCGCCGCTTTCCTGGCGGTGACCCGCGCACTGCTCACCGCGCATTTCCTCAGCGATGTTCTGATCGGCGCGGGTATCGGGCTGATCGCGGCCCGCGAAGTGCTGTTGTTGGGCTTTCCCGGTTTCGCCCAGCCCTGGTTTTAACCGCGTCTCGCCCGGAAAAAGCTTTTCAGAATCTCGCCCGCTTCCACCGCATGCGATTCAGTCTGTTCCACCACCGGGCGATGATGACAGGTGGGCTGTTCGAAAAAGCGCGGCCCGTGCAACACCGCCCCGCCTTTGGGATCGCAGGCTGCAAACACCACCCGTCCCACCCGCGCCATGGCGATGGCGCCCGCGCACATGGCGCAGGGCTCCAGGCTCACATAGAGCGTGGCGCCCAGTAGCCGCTCATTGCCAAGCGCCTTTGCGCCCGCCCGCATCACCAGCATCTCGGCATGGGCGGTGGGGTCTTTCAGTTCCAGGATGCGGTTGCCATCACGCGCCAAAAGCGCGCCGTCGGCCGACAGCAGCACCGCACCCACCGGCACCTCGCCCCGCAAGGCAGCCGATTTCGCTTCTTCCAGCGCCAGTGCTATGGCTTCGCCGTCCGTCATGGTTTCAGGAGTTAGCATTGCCAGAGGGCGAGCGCATCGCAAAAGTCATAGCCCGGGCGGGAATCTGCTCGCGGCGCGACGCCGAAAAGCTGATCCTGGAAGGCCGGGTGAAGCTGGACGGCGCTCTTGTCACTTCGCCCGCCATCAATGTCACCGAGAACAATGTCGTCCAGGTGGACGAGAAACCGCTGGCCCAGCCCGACGCCGCGCGCATGTGGCGCTATTACAAGCCGTCCGGCCTGGTCACCACCCACAAGGACGAAAAAGGCCGCCCCACCGTCTTTGCCAACATTCCCAAGCATCTGGGCCGCGTGGTGTCGGTGGGCCGGCTGGACTTCAATTCCGAAGGTCTTCTGCTCTTGACCAATGACGGCGACATCGCCCGGCGGATGGAGATACCGGCTTCGGGCTGGGTGCGGGTCTATCGCGCCCGGCTGTTCGGCAAG
>Ga0182024_10003204_pt1 | contig 39360 bp, 25 predicted proteins | sample P32metaG_FD_120480 | JGI IMG/M metagenome (GOLD analysis project Ga0182024, IMG submission 120480) | Permafrost microbial communities from Stordalen Mire, Sweden - P3-2 metaG (Illumina Assembly) | ecosystem: Environmental > Terrestrial > Soil > Wetlands > Permafrost | place: Sweden: Stordalen...
AATGGCGACGTCGCACTGCAAGGAGATCTTGCGCTTCAGACCGTCGGAGATCGGCTTGTCGCTCCGGCAGACGATGACGTCGGGCTGGATACCCCGGCTCCGCAACTCCGTGACGGAGTGCTGCGTGGGCTTGGTCTTCTGCTCACCGGATATGAGATAAGGCACCAGGGTGAGGTGCATGTAGCAGACGTTGTCCCGCCCGATATCCCGGCGAAATTGCCGGATCGCCTCAATGAAGGGGACGATCTCGATGTCACCGACGGTCCCCCCGATCTCGACGATCACGATGTCGACGTCCTCGTCGGCGAGGCGCTTGATCCGGTCCTTGATCTCGTCGGTGACGTGCGGGATGACCTGCACCGTGCGACCGAGGAAGTCGCCCCGACGCTCCTTCGCGATCACCGAGCTGTAGACGCCGCCGGTCGTGGTGTTGGAGCGCCTGGACAGATTCTCGTCGATGAAGCGCTCGTAGTGCCCGAGGTCCAGGTCGGTCTCGCCGCCGTCCTCGGTGACGAAGACCTCTCCGTGCTCGCCCGGGTTCATGGTGCCGGGGTCGACGTTGATGTACGGGTCGAGCTTGCACATCGTCACCCGCAGGCCGCGGCACTTGAGGAGCCGGCCGAGCGAAGAGGCGGTGAGACCCTTCCCGAGCGAGCTCGAGACACCACCGGTGACGAAGATGAACTTGCTCACGCCGCCTTCGGCACGTCAAGCATCAAGTCGCGTGATCGGTGCACCCGACCACGATAATCGAAGGTGGTCGTACGCGCGGTGGACTACCGCCCATGTGAGGCGCCGAGCAGCTCACGGGCGTGGGCACGGGCCGCGTCGCTGTCGGGGTGCCCCGAGAGCATCCGGGACAGCTCGGTGATCCGGTCCTCGCCCTCCACCGCGGTCGCCTTCGTCACGGTGCGGCCCCGGGAAGCACGCTTGACGACGCTGATCTGCGCATCGGCCTGAGAGGCCACCTGGGCCAGGTGTGTCACGACCAGCACCTGGCGATCACGGCCGACCTCGTGGAGGGCCTCGCCCAGGGCCAGGGCGGCCGCGCCGCCCACCCCGGCGTCCACCTCGTCGAAGACCATCGTCTGGGGGCCGCCCAGCCCCACCAAGCGGATGGCCAGCATGGCCCGGGCCAACTCACCCCCGGAGGCGGCGCGGGCCAGGGGCTGCACCGCCTCACCGAGGTTGGCGCCGAGCGCGAGCTCCACAGGCTCACCTGTCCCCTCCGGTGCCACCCGCACTTCCAGACGCGCCCCTGCCATGGCCAGTGCGCCCAGACGCTCGCCGACCAGCTCGCCGAAGGATCCGGCGGCCCGGGCCCGGACAGCCCGCACGGCCGCTTCGGCTTCGGCGAGCTCGGCCAGGCGAGTGTCGCGTTCAGCCTGCAGGCGGGCGGCCTCGCCCTCGGCGTTCTCGAGCGCAGCAAGCCGAACGGCGCCTTCTCGGCCGTACGCCATGACGGCACGGAGGTCTGCACCGTATTTGCGCCGGAGCTCGGCGAGCAGGCGCCGGCGCTCCTGCACGTCGATGAGTCGTTGCGGATCGTCCTCCCAGCCCTCGACCTCGTCGCGCAACGTGCGCGCCAGGTCGGACAACTCGACGGCGGCGGCGGTCAGGCGGGCGTGGTAGCTCTCGAAGGACTCGCGGCCGGCCAGCGCGCCACCGGCGTGACCGAGCAGGTCCACGGCTCCGCCGTCACCGACGGGGTCGACCAACTCGAGCGCTTCCAGTGCAGCATCGCGGTAGGCGGCGGCGTCGGCCAGGCGCTCCTCCTCCAGGCGCAGGGCGGCCTCTTCCTCGGGATCAGCGAGACCTGCCTTGGCGATCTCCTCCACCTGGTAGCGCAGGACGTCCGCTTCACGGGCCCGCTGCTGCGCATCGCCGCCGAGCCCGGCGAGTGCCTCGTCGAGCGCGTGGAGCTGGCTCCGGATGGCCCGGACCCGGCTCAGATCTGTGCCGGCGAAGACGTCGAGGACGTTGCGCTGGGCGGTGGGCGTGACCAGGGCGCGGTGCTCGTGTTGCCCGTGGATCTCGACCAGCTCTGCTGCGGCCTCGCCGAGCGCCCCGAGTGGTGCCATGCGTCCGTCCACCCAGGCCCGGGACCTGCCCTCCGCGGGGACCGAGCGGGTGAGGATCACCTCGTGGGCGGTGTCGCCGTTCCCGACGACAAAACGCGCTTCGACCAGGGCCTCGCTGGCGCCGGTGCGCACCATGCCCGGGTTGGCCCGCCCGCCCAGCACCAGCTGCAAGGCCTCTACCACCAGGGTCTTGCCGGCACCCGTCTCACCGGTGAGGGCCGTCATACCGGACCCGAAGACCAGCATCAGGTCCTCGATCACGCCGAGGTCGCGCACGTGCAGATCGGTCAGCACGACAGGCTCACGGGTCCCGGTCGGCGAGAAGCCGGAAGCGCAGGATGCCACCGAAGGTCTGAGGCTCGTTGCGGACGACGCGGACCGGACGCTCGGCCACGGTGCACGTGACCGTGTCGCCGGGCTGCAACCGCCCGATCTCCTGCCCGTCGATGACGAGGACGCCGGACCGGTCGGGGGCGATCTCGATGGTGACCTCCTGGTCCTCGGTCAGCACGAGGCTGCGGTCCAAGGAGAAGTGCGGCGCCACCGGTGTCAGCACCATGGCGCGCAGCGTCGGTGCCAGGATCGGACCGCCGGCGGAGAGGTTGTAGGCGGTGGAGCCGGTCGGGGTGGCGACGATGAGGCCGTCGGCCGAGTAGGTCAGTGCCTCCTCGCCGTCGACCGACGTGGCCAGGCGGACGGTGTGGCCGAAGTCGATCTTCTCGATCACGACCTCGTTGAGCGCCAGCAACGCCGTGATGCCATCACCGACCGAACGGTCCGCGATCGCCACGTCGAGCGCGCAGCGCGATTCGACGATGGCCTTGCCTTCGAAGAATTTGGCGAGGGCGCCGCGCACCTGATCCGGCAGGAGGTCGGGCAGGTAGCCCACCCGGCCGAAGTTCACCCCGAGAACAGGGACGTCCTCGGTGGCGGCCAGGCGCACCACGCGCAAGAAGGTGCCGTCGCCACCCATGCTGACCGCCACCGTGGTCCCGGCGAAGTCGACATCGGCCAGGTCCACGTCGGTACCCGCCTCGCGGACCCGGTCGGGCCCGCTGAACTGGAGGATGCGGGCGACATCCCCCCGCCCGGTCAGCCAGGTCGCCGTGTCGGTCGCCAACGCCAGCGCGTCGGGGCGGTCGGGGTGGACCAGGAAGGTGACGGTCGCCATCGGCGAGCGCTCAGCCGGCCGGAGCGGCCGGTGGAAGATGTCCGTCCGCCTCCGATACGGCGGCGGTGAAGAGGGCGGCGACCTCCCCCGCCTGCTCCCCGTCCATGCCCTTGCGGGCGTGCACCAAGAACTCGACGTTGCCGGCCGAGCCGGTCAGGGGGGAAACCATCGCTCCCATGATGCCGGTTTTCGCGTCATGCAACGCGGACGCCACCCCTTGGAGGGCACTCAACCAGAGCGCGGCGTCCCGGATCACGCCCTTGCCCCGGGAGACGGCGGCCCGGCCCGCCTCGAACTGGGGCTTGACCAGGAGGACCAGGTCGGCGGCGGGTGTCGACACCGGGCCGGTGAGGGCGGGCACGACGCTGCGGAGCGAGATGAAGCTCAGATCCGCCACCACCAGCGGGCACGGCTCGTAGGCGGGATCAGCCGCCGCCAGGTCCTGCAGGGTGAGGGTCCGCACGTTGGTGCGCTCGAGCACCGTCACGTCGGGGTTCCCCCGCAGCGACGGGTGGAGCTGCCCGTGCCCGACATCGACCGCATAGACGTGAGCCGCCCCCCGCTGGAGCAGACAGTCGGTGAAACCGCCTGTCGAGGCTCCGGCATCGAGGGCGCGCCGGCCGGTGACGGCGATGGGAAAACGGTCCAGTGCGGCCTCCAGTTTGAGGCCACCGCGACCGACGTAGGGCGAGGGGGGCCCGAGCAGGACCACGGGCTCGCCCGGGGCGACGAGGCGGGAAGCCTTCTCGGCGCGAGTGCCCGAAACGAGGACAGTGCCGGCGGCGACGGCCGCCTGGGCCTCCTGCCGGGAATCGACGAGGCCGCGTCGCACGAGCTCGGCGTCGAGCCGGCGGCGCGCCCCGCTGGTCAGCTGGCGGCCTTCTTGGCCGCCGAGTCGTTCGCCTCTGTGACCTTCTTGTTGTGGGACTTCTTGGCGTCAGCCTTGGAGGAGCTCGACGACGGCTTGATGCCGGGGAGGCGGGACGGAGCGACCTTTGAGGCGGCATCGCGCGCCCGGGTGGCGGTCTTGCCGGCCTGCGCTGTCACGTCCTTGGCGGCTTTGCTGGCCTGCGCGGTGACGCCCTTGGCCGTCTGGCCGGCCTTGTTGGTCGCGCCCTTGGCGGCCTTGCCGGCCCGCGTGGTGACGTCCATGGTGGCGCTGCGGCCGGCCTTGGCCGACTTCTTCAAGACCTCGGCCACCTGGTTGGCCAGGGACTCCAGGGACCTGGGGTCGATCTTCTCGAGCTGGCTGGCCACCTCGTGGCGCACCAGTTCGAGGACCTGCTCGCTGGACTTGTGGCTCCGCTCGACCAAATTGTCGACCCACTCCTGTGCCTGGCCGCGCTGGATGTCTCCCGCGTTGACCAACTCTCGCACGATCTCCTCGGCCCGGCCACGGCTGACCTGTCCGAGGACGGTCCCGGCATCGAGGTACTTGCGTATGCGCTCATTGCTTGCCATGACACAAGAGTATCTGGAGTGCTAGCTGGCTGCAAGCACTTCATCCCGGGCTTTGCAGGGCCTGCTGCACGAGCCGGAGCAGGTCCGGTGCCACGGCGGCGGGGTCGGCGTCGGCCGGGATCTCGCCCCTCTTGGTGACGCCCGAGAGGACCAGGCCGAAGGGAATGCCCAGCTGGGCGGCCAGGGCACCGTCGGTCGACGGACGGTCCCCCACCATGACCCGGAGGTCGCCGGGGTCGACGCGGGCGGCAATGGCATCGGCGGTCGGGCGGTGTGGCTTGCCGGCCACGTCCGGCGTCACGCCGCTGGCCGTCACGACTGCGGCCAGGATGGCGCCCGCACCGGGCACAAGACCTTCGGGGGTCGGGTAGGTCGCATCCTCGTTGGTGCCGACCAGCCGGGCCCCGCCCCGGGCGGCGGCCACGGCGCGGGAGAGGCTCTCGTAGGTGAAGTCGCGGGTGAGGCCCACCACGACCGAGTCGGCCGGCCCCTCGGGCACGACGACGACCCCACGGGCGGCGAGCGCCTCGAGCACGCCGTCAGCGCCCAGCACCACCGCGGTCGACCCGGGCGCCAGCATCCCGGCGGCCACGTCGGCCGAGCGCAGCAGGTCCGCGTCGTCGGCGACGATGCCGCAGTGCGCCAACTGCCGGTGCAGCTCCGCCCGCGTGGGGGCAGCGTTGTTGGTGGCGAACAGCACATGCACCCCGACTCCGCGCAGTCGGGCCACCGCCTCGTCGACCCCGGCGATGGGTCGCCCTGCCAGCCAGACCACACCATCGAGGTCGATGACCCATGTCCCCCTAGGCGGTGGTGGCCACACGGGGCGAGGCTATCCGGCTCCCTAGACTCAGTGGGCGTGGCCGACCTCCAAGTCGATGGTGACGAGCTCGTGTTGCACCTGCGTCCGCTCGAGAAAGCCGAAGGCGCTCACGGCGACATCCGCCTGCCGCTCTCGGCGGTGACAGCCGTCCGTTCCGTCGACGACCCGTGGCCCGAGCTGCGCGGCATCCGGGCGCCCGGGACCGGGCTGCCGAACGTGATCGCCGTCGGGACCCGCCGGGGCAGCTTCGGGAAGGACTTCGCCGCCGTGCACGGCAAGGGGCCCGCCGTGGTCGTCGAGCTCGAGGGTGCCGACTACGGCCGCCTGGTCGTCACCGCCGACGACGCCGCAAGCCGGGCCGAAACCATTGGGCAGGCGGTGGGCAAGGTCTGATCTGCCTGCCGGGCCGTCGCCAGCTGGTCAGCTGTCGGCCCAGGGCGGCTGGAAGCTGATCGAACGCGCGACGTCGCGCTGGGTGACGAACCCGACGACGCGCTCTTCCTTCAGGACAAAGAGCCGGGAACGCTCGTACCGGCACATCAGCGCGACCGCGTCTTCGAGGGGGACATCGACGTCGAGCGCCAAGACATCGGCGGGCCCGGCGAATTCGGCCAGGCTCACCTCCCGGGGGTCGCGACCCTCTGCCACGACGTGGGCCACGATGTCCCGGTTGCTGATCGTTCCGGCCAGGCTGCCGTCGCTCAGGCACAGCGGCGCGGTCTCGTCGCCATGCGTAGCCAGGAAACAGGCGGCATCGGCCGCGGTATCCGTGGTCCGGAGTACATCGAAGTCCCCGCACATCACGTCCCGAAGTGTCCGCATGGCACCTCCCGCTGCGGGTGATCTCGTTCGTCGTCCTGCCTCTCTACCCTCTACCCCTTTCCTTCGCGCCCGACACCTCCGGCGGCAATGCCCACCGCGCGGGCGCAGCGCACACCGTCGGTGCGCCCTTCGGGATCAACCAAAGGCAACGAGATTGACGGGGTCGGCCAGGATCTCACCGACGTCGCGCAGGAAGAGCGCTGCCGCCTGCCCGTCGGCCAGCCGGTGGTCGAAGGCCAGGCTCAGGGTCACGACGTGGCGCAGGGCGATCTCGCCCCCGAACTCCCAGGGCCGCCGTTGCAGCGCCCCGACGGCGAGAATGGCCGCCTCGCCCGGATTGAGGATGGGCACGCCGGCATCCACGCCGAAGACGCCGACATTGCTGAGGGTGATGGTCCCGCCGTGCATGTCCTCAGTCGTGCAGCGCGCGGCGCGGGCGCGGACCGTCAGGTCTCCCAGTGCGGTGGTCAGCTCGCGCAGCGTGAGATCCTGCGCATCCTTGATGTTCGGCACGACGAGCCCACGCGGCCCCGCCACGGCGATGCCCAGGTGGACGTACTGCTTCGTGACCATTTCGCCCGACGTCTCATCCCAGGACGAGTTCAGCGCGGGGTGCTGGCGCACGGCGAGGACGACGGCGCGGGCCACGACGGCCAGCGGCGTCACGTGGAGCTCCTCGAAGAGCCGGTTGTCACGCAGCCGGTCGATCAGCTCGACCGTGGGAGTCGCATCGACCGTGAGGAAGACGCAGGCCTGCGGCGCCGTGGCCACACTGCGGGTCATGGCCTCCGCCATCCGCTTCTGGACTCCCCGCACCGGAGCCCTCGTCTCCCGGCCGTTGCCGTCCTGCGCCGACGACCCGGCCAGATGCGCGGCCAGGTCGTCGCGGGTGATGATCCCGCCGGGACCGTGGCCCGCCACGTCGGCCAGGTCGACCCCCTCCTGTCGAGCGATGAACCGCACGGGTGGTGGGGCCAGAGGCCGCAGCGGCGCGGTCGGCGTCCCGGTTGGGATCGTCCGTTGGCGGGCCCCGCTGCCGTTGCGGCGGCGGCGGCTGGGAGCTGCCTCGGAGGGTCCGTAGCCGACCAGCATCGCCACCTTCTCCTCGGTCTCCTCGGTTCCGCCCGTTTCGGGTTGCGCGCTGTCGATGGCGATAAGCGGCGCACCGACGTCGACGGTCTCACCCGCTCCGGCCAGCAGCTCGACGACCGTGCCGGCGAAAGGACTGGGCAGCTCGACGACGGCCTTCTCGGTCTCCACCTCGACGAGGACCTGGTTCAGCGTCACCTCGTCGCCCACGGCGACGTGCCAGGCCACCAGCTCGGCCTCAGTCAGCCCTTCACCGAGGTCAGGCAGGAGGAACTGGCGACGGGTGCTCATGGCTGAAGGCACCGGTCCACCTCGTGGAGGATGCGGTCGGCATCCGGGAGGAAGTGGTGCTCCGCCCGGGAGGCCGGGTAGGGCGTGGCGAACCCACCGACCCGGCGGACCGGCGCTTCGAGATGGAAGAAGCAGCGCTCGGAGATCCGGGCCGCCACCTCGGCCCCGAGCCCGCAGAACACGCTTGCCTCGTGGGCCACGACGAGGCGCCCTGTCTTGCGGACGGAGACCTCGATGGTGTCGAAATCCACGGGCGAGAGTGAGCGCAGGTCGACGACCTCGATGGACGTGCCCTCCTCCTCGGCGATGCGTGCCGCATGGAGCGCCGTGGCCACCATGGGGCCGTAGGCGGCGATGGTGACGTCGCTGCCTTCCCGGAGGATCGTGGCGCGCTCCAGCGGAACTTCGGAGAGTGCCCCCTCGTCGTCGACCTCACCCTTCTCCCAGTAGCGCCGCTTGGGCTCGAAGAAGACGACGGGGTCATCGGAGGCGATCGCCTGTTGGATCATGCGGTAGCCGTCGGCCGCGTTGCTCGGGGTCACGACGCGCAGCCCCGCCGTGTGGGCGAAGTAGGCCTCGGGCGACTCGGAGTGGTGCTCGACCGCGCCCACGCCGCCTCCGAAGGGGACGCGGATGGTCAGCGGCACCCCGACCCGGCCTTCGTTGCGGTAGCGCATCTTGGCCACCTGGGACACGATCTGGTCGAAGGCGGGATAGATGAAACCGTCGAATTGGATCTCGCACACCGGCCGGTAGCCCCGAAGGGCGAGCCCGACGGCGGTGCCGATGACGCCGGACTCGGCCAGCGGCGTGTCGATGACGCGGCGGTCGCCGAAGTCCCGCTGCAGTCCCTCGGTGACACGAAAGACGCCGCCCAGCTTTCCGATGTCCTCCCCCATGAGGACGACCTTCGGATCGTGCTCCATGGCCCGGCGGAGCCCGCTGTTGAGCGCGTGGCCCAGGGACAGGGTGGCCGTCACGAGCCCTCGTCGAACCCGGCCAGATAGGCCTCGTAGGCCTCCTTCTCCTGTTGCAGGAGCGAGTGCGGCTCCGCGTAGACATGCGCGAAGAGGTCGGCGGGCTGGGGGTCGGGCATGGTCAGGCACCCTTGCCGCAGGGAGGCGGCCACCGCATCCGCGCTGGCGTCGACGTCCTGGACGAAGGCGTCATCCGCCAGACCTTCGGCGTGCAGCAAGGCCGACAGGCGGGCCAGCGGATCCTTGAGGCGCCACGCCTCGTCGTCGGCGGCTGAGCGGTACCGGGTCGGGTCGTCCGAGGTTGTGTGCGGACCCATGCGGTAGGTCACGGCCTCGATGAGCGTCGGGCCCTGTCCGGCCGAGGCGCGGGCCAGTGCGAGCCGCGTGGCGGCGAGGACGGCGAGCACGTCGTTGCCGTCGACCTGGATCCCCGGAATCCCGTAGCCCTGCCCCCGTTGGGCGATGGAGGCGTGGGACTGCAGGCGGACCGGCTCCGAGATGGCCCACTGGTTGTTCTGGCAGAAGAAGACCACCGGCACCATGTAACTGGCGGCGAAGCCGAAGGCCTCGGCGATGTCACCTTCGCTCGTGGCGCCGTCGCCGAAATAGGTGAGGGCCGCAGAGGTGGCGCCGTCGAGGGTGATCCCCAGCGCGTAGCCGGTGGCGTGCAAGGCCTGGGACCCGACGACGATGGCAGGCGTGGCGATGCCGTAGGTGGCAGGGTCCCAGCCGGAGAGCCCGGCGCCGCGCCAGAGGCGCAGCATCAGCACCGGATCGACGCCCCGGCAGTAGGCGACGCCGTGCTCGCGGTAGCTCGGGAAGACGAAGTCATCGGGACGCAAGGCGCGGGCCGACCCGACCTGGGCGGCTTCTTGCCCGAGGAGCGGGGCCCACAGCGCCAGCTCACCCTGCCGCTGCAGGGCCATGGCCTCAGCGTCGATGCGGCGGACCACCACCATGTCGCGGTACAGGTCTCGCAGCTGGTCGCCGTCCACGTCGGCCACGAGCTCCCAGTACGGGCAGCCGACCGTCCGCTGCCCATCCACCGAGATGAGCTGGACCAGGCCGTCGAAGCCCGTCCATTCGGGGATCCTCGTCTCCGGAACCCGTACCGGTGCAGTGGTCACCTGGACTCCCTTCGCGAGCCGAGCTCGACGAGGGGTATTTCACCATGATGCTGCACTTTGGAGCGGGAAAATGACTCAGATCAGCTGCGGGACACCTGTTTGTTGCTCACTTGTGGCAAGCGACGCAACGAGTCGCTACGGGAACGTGTGACAGAAGCGGATCGACCGTCGCGCCTGCGACGAGTGCGCTCAGGAAGCTTTGCGGCGGGCGGCGGTCTTGGGCCGGGCGGGTGCCTTGGTGGCCTTCGCCGCCTTCTTGGCGGGGGCGGCACGCTTGGCCGTGGTCTTCTTGGCGGCAGGGCGCTTGGCGCTCTTGGTCTCAGAGCCCGGCTTTGCCGCAGCGGCGATGCTGGCGTTCAGCGCCTCCATGAGGTCGACCACCTTGGCGACGGGATCCGGCCCCTCCTGCAGCACGATCTCGTGTCCTTGTCGCTTCTCCTCGATGATCGCTTCGACCTTCTCGCGGTGCGTGTCGTGAAAGCGCCCCGGGTCCCACTCGCTCTCCATCGACTCGATGAGGAGCTGAGCCATGGAGAGCTCGCGATCGGTCACGTCGCCCGTCTCGGGCAGATCGAGATCACGCCCGGGTGCACGCACCTCGTCGGAGAAGTACATGGTGTGGAGGGCCAGTGCGTCATCCTCGGGCCGGATGGCGACGAGGTACTCCTTGTTGCGCATGACCAGCGTGGCGATGGCGACCCGTCCGGCCTCGGCCATGGCCCGGCGCAGAAGGGCGTAGGCCTTGTCGGCCCCCTCCCCCTCGGGCGCCAGGTAGTAACTGGACCGGAAGAAGACCGGGTCGATGTCGACCAGGCCCACGAAATCGGAGATCTCGATCTGGCGCGACTTCTTCGGCTCGGCTGACTCGAGCTCCTCCTCGGTGAGGATGACGTATTCGCCTCCACCGAGGTCGTAACCCTTCACGATCCTGTCCTGGGGTACCTCGTCACCGGTCCGCTCGTTGATCTTCTTGTAGCGGATCCGGTCGGACGTCCCCTCCTCGAACTGGTTGAAATGGATGCTCTTGTCCGAGGTGGCCGGGTACAGGCCGACGGGGATATTGACCAGTCCGAAACTGAGAGCCCCCTTCCAGATCGTGCGTGCCATGCCCAACAAAATACCAGCCCAGTGCAGGTCCACCACCTTGTTACAGCCGTTCGTCACACTGAGGCCATGGAGATGCACGCCCCAGCCGGCTTCGGCCCGGCCTTGCTCAGCGGGTTGGCTGAGCTCGGGCCGGTCTCGCCGTTCTCCGGGGACCTGACGCTTGAACTGGGCATTTCGGTCTGGCTCCGCACGAGCGGGACGTCCCTCCTGGACGCCCGTTCGTCACTCCTGGAAATCCGTCACGTGATCCTGGAGGTCTGCGGCCTGGAGCCGGCGACCGAGCCGGTCCCCCTCGTCGGGCGGTCTCCGCGCTCCGACGTGATCAACCTGGTGGCCTACGTCTCCGACCTGCTCCGGAGAGCATCGACCGGGTCGGGGCGCAGCGTGGAGACGATCGTCCGGGCCGTGGTGGAGGAGTTGCCGGCACCCGCACCCGCAGCCGAGGCCGTCGGGGCGTAGTCCCTAGAAGCCGAAGGCGCCGATGATGTCGCCGATGAGGCCCGCGGCCGCCTCGCTGCCGAGATAAGGCGCATCGCCGTAAGAGAAGACGTCGCCCCGGGCCGAGGCCACCCAGTAGCCCTGGCCGTCGGCGGTGGGGAAGATGGCGGCGGCGGCGTTGAACGCATTCACGTAGCCGAGCGGGGCACCGAAGTTGGTGGCATCGCCGAAGTTGTCCACCACGCCGTTGTTGTAGAGCAGCCAGTAGCCGTGGCCGTCCGGAGTGGCCACGGCGTCGACCACGGGCACCGACGACGGCGTCGGTCCGCCGTAGTACGCGGCGTCGCCGAAGGCATAGACGTCACCAAGACTCGTCACCAGCCAGTAGCCGTTCCCGCTGCGATCCGGCATTACGGCCACGGCCGCACCCGAGCACCCGCCGATGCCGGGACACGAGCCCTTGAACTTGGCGTCGCCGAACGCGAACACGCCACCGTCCGAGGCGACCATGAAGTAACCCTGTCCGGTGAACGTGGGCACCATGCCGACGATCGGGGCAGCAAGGCTCTGCGACAGTCGGGACCCGACCGGGTGGAACCCGAGCCCGGGGAGGGAGCCGTAGTACGTGGAGTCGCCGAAGCTGAAGATCCCGCCGTCGGAGGCCACCAACCAGTACCCGTTCCCGGTCGAGGTCGGTGTAATGGCCACCACGGGGCGCTGCAGGGGTGTGCCCCCCATGGAGCCGTGGAAGGCGGCCGTGCCGAACGAGAAGATGCCGCCGTCGGACCCCACCAGCCAGTAGCCGTGGGAAGCCTCGTGGACCGGGAAACTCTGCGCGCTCCCCGGCGCGCCGAAGTAGTTCATACCCTGCGCCGCGCTGGGCGTCAGCGTGCAGGTGCCGAAGCCCACGAACGTGACCGTGAGCCCGTTGCTCGCAACGCTGCACACCTTCGGCGTGCTCGAGGTGACCGAAGTCGTGCCGTCGCCGGTCGTGCCCACGATGGCCGTGAAGCCGAAGAACTCGTTGGCGGGCGACGGGACGTTGGTGATGGTCGGCGTGGTCGGGACGGCCCGCCCGATCGTGAAGGTCTGGGCGGGGCCAGAGCCCGCAAGATAGTTGGGCCCTTGGGCCACCTGGGCGTTCAGGGAGCACGTGCCGACGCCGACGTAGGTGACCGCAAGGCCGTTGGTGGAGCAGACCGTGGGTGTGTTCGACGTGACTGATTCCGGGCCGGGGTCGGGGGTGGTGACGACGACTGCCGTGAAGCCCTGGCCGAACATCCCGCCCGTGGGCAGGTTCGAGATGGTCGGTGTGGGGAGCGGCGCAAGGCCGAAGGTGACCGGTGTGGGGGCCGAGGGGATCGCGTTGTAGTTCCCGTCGGCGGCCTTGGTGGCTGTGACGATGCATGTGCCCGCGGTGCTCGATGTGAGCTGCCCCGACGAGATGGAGCAGTTTGACGCCGTGCCGTTGGCCACGGCGTAGCTCACCGCGCCGGTCCCGGAGCCCCCGCTCGTCGTCAGGATCACCGCGGTGCCGTAGGTGCCAGAGGTCGAGGTGACGTTCAGGGGCGCCTGGGTCGCCGCGGCCGGCGACACCGGGCCGTCGCTGCCGTTCGAGTCGCTGTAGTTGCCGTCAGTGTCGCTGAAGCTGGCCGTGACGAAGTAGGCGTGGTTGGCCTGAGCGTTTGTGATGGAGCAGGTTGCCACCCCCGCGTTGAGGGGGGTGGTGCTCGAGCACGTCGAGCCGGTCCAGGCGACCGTGCCGACGGGGGTGCCGTCGGGGCCGCTGACCGTGGCCGTGAAGACCAAGGTGCCGCCGGTGGCGATCGACGCCGCGTTGTCCGTAACCGCTGTGTTCGAGGGGGCCGCGGCCGGCGACACCGGTCCGTCGCTGCCGAACGAGCCCATGTAGTCGCCGTCAGTGTCGGTGAAGGTGGCCGTCACGGAGTAGTCGCTGGCGGCGACGGCGCCGGTGATCGAGCAGGTGGCCACCCCGGCGCTGAGTGCGGTGGTGCTCGAGCACGCCGAGCCGGTCCAGGCGACCGTGCCGCCGGGAGTGCCGCCGGGGCCGCTCACCGTGGCGGTGAAGACCAAGGTGCCGCCGGTGGCGATCGACGCCGCGTTGTCCGTAACCGCTGTGTTCGAGGGGGCCGCGGCTGGCGACACCGGTCCGTCGCTGCCGGTCGAGTCGCTGTAGTTGAGATCAGTGTCGCTGAAGTTGGCCGTGACGGAGTAGGCGGTGTTGGCCTGAGCGTTTGTGATGGAGCAAGTCGCCACCCCCGCGCTGAGGACGGTGGTGCTCGAACATGCCGAGCCGGTCCAGGCGACCGTCCCGACGGGGGTTCCGCTATCTGCTCCGGTCACCATCGCGGTGAAGACCAAGGTGCCGCCGGTGGCGATCGAGGTCGCGTTGTCCATGACCGTCGTGGTCGACGCGGTCACGGCCCCCGCCGGTGCAGCGAGCAGGCCGACAGAGAGCAGCGTGATCGCAAAAGCCGCGGTGACGGCGAGAATGCCTTTCTTCTTCGTCATCCGCTCCTCCTACCTGCCGGCTCGCCGCGCCAGTTCTCAGCCGCAGCAACTCCGGAAGAGGCCCACGACGGGAACACACAATTCGGGATCAAATCCGCCGCCACCGCCAGCACACTAGAGCGGCGACGTGCCTGAGAACAGCGGGCCGTGGCATGCCGGATTTGGCTCGCCGCCGTCTGGATCGCAAGGAGGTCGTGGGACACTCTCTACCTCAACTAAAGGTAGAGGCGGAGCGCGACGGAAGTTCGACCCGCGGTGCGGTTCTTACCCTGGAACCGGAAGGAGACGGAGCAACAGCGAAACGTATGGAGGGTCACAGCCGGCCGCCAGGATGCAGCGTCATGATGACACGCATGGCTACGAAGAGGCGGCGCAGGCTCATCGTGGCAGTGGTCGGAGTTGTGGTGGTCGTGGTGCTCGCCGCGGTCCTCGGCCCCTACATCTACATCCACTTCATTGAGGGCCCCGCCCCCGCGAAGCTCGAGCTGCCCAAGTCATCGGCCCCGACGACCTCGAGCGCGTCGCAAGGATCTGCCACCACGTCGTCGTCGGTTGCCGGGACCTGGAACGTTGGCACGGGTTCCCAGGCCGGCTATCGGGTGCAGGAGGTCCTGCTCGGACAGAGCTCCACGGCAGTGGGCCGCACCAGCAAGGTCTGGGGCTCCATGACGATCGCCGGTTCCACGGTGAGCAAGGCGACGTTCACCGTGGACATGGCCAGCGTCGTGAGCGATCAAAGCGAGCGGAACGCGCACTTCGAGGGGCCCATCATGGATGTGAGCCAGTACCCAACCGCCACGCTCACCCTCTCGGCCCCCATCGATCTGGGAACGATCCCCGGGGACGGCGCAGTCGAGCACTACAACGCCGTGGCCAATCTCGATATGCACGGAGTGACGAAGTCGGTGAGCTTCCCCGTCACGGCCGAGCGCATCGGCTCTGGCATCGACGTTCTGGCTGACATCCCCATCAGCTTCTCGGAGTGGAACATTGCAAATCCTAGTATCGGCGGCTTCGTGACCACGGCGAACACTGGAACCCTCGAGGTCCTGCTCCATCTCACGCAGGGTCCAGGGAACCCGGCGTCGAAATCGTCCAGCTCAGCCGGCTCGGTTGGCGGGGGTGGGCCGATCACGGTCCCGAGCACCACAGTTCCACCTTTAAGCGTCCCTTCCGGCTAGCCCTTCATCATCCGGCCCGAGGGAGGCCGACGAAGGTATCCTTTGGCTCGCCCAGCGGCCCCGTTGGCGCAGCACAGCCCTCTTCAGGGGATACCTGAGGGGATACCTGCTGCTGTGTCACGCCTCAGAAGGGGTATGGCCAGGGGGTGAACGCCCGCCAACGCCGAGAGGATTCGTGACAACCGTCGACCAGCCGCTGGGGGGCAGCCGCAACGAGCTGGGCCTCCTCGATTCGGGGCGGCGCAGGCTCAGCGGATGGAGCCCCGCGCTCGTATCGATTGCGCTGGCGGTGGCCTACGGCCTCTACATCGCGCTGCGGACCTATGAGGTCGATCTCGGCGTCTACCTTCGCCTGGGCGGGAAGTACGTCTTCACATCCCACCTCTACTCCTTCGTCCTCCCGAACACCAGCCTCCCGTTCACCTATCCCCCGTTCGCCGCGCTCCTGTTCGCGCCGTGGGAGCGGACGTTCTCCAGCGTCGGATCGGTGCAGGCGGTCTGGACGATGGGCAACGTGGCGGCACTCGTCGGTGTGCTCGTCCTCTCCGTACGGCTCGTCAAGCCGTCCCTCGACCGAGTGGCGACCTGGCGACTCGCTCTGGCCCTGAGTCTTCCTGCCCTCCTCCTGAATCCGGTCTTGATCACAATCGGCTTCGGTCAGGTCAACCTGTTCGTGACCTTCCTCGTCATGTGGGATCTGCTCACCGATCGCAAGATCGGGAAGCGCCAGCTCCCCCTCGGCGTGGCCACGGGGCTGGCCGCGGCGGTCAAGCTCACACCGCTGCTGTTCGTCCCCTACCTGCTCCTCACCCGACGGTGGCGCGGGGCGTTGACGGCCGTGCTCACGTTCGGCGCATGCGAGCTGGTGACCTTCGCCATCTCGCCCACGTCCTCGAAGGCCTACTGGACGAAGGCCGTCTTCAAGCCGGGTCGTGCCGGCGACCTCTCGATCGTGGACAACCAGAACCTCTGGGGGGTCCTTGACCGGTTCACGCACGGCGTTCTGCCCGATGGCGTCATGCTCCCGGTGCTGATCGTGACCGCCGCCGCCGGCCTTCTGCTGGCGGCGCAGGCGCACCGGCGGTCATCGCCGCTCTTGGGGGTGCTCATCTGTGCAGCGACCGGCCTCATCGTGTCCCCTGTCTCGTGGGTCCATCACATGGTGTGGGTCGTGCCGGCGATCCTGTGGTTGGCCTTGGCCCCCGACAGGCCACGTTGGGGACGCGTTCTCGCCGCTGCGACCGCCGTCCTCTTCTGGAGCGCACCTGTCTGGTGGGTGCCGTACAAGAACACCTCCGACCTCCACCTCAATGTGCTCCAACTGATCGCGGGGAATTCGTTCTTCTTTGCGATGCTCATCTTCCTGGCCGGTGCAGCGATGCTGGTGCTCCGGCGGGGATCTGGTCGAACGGAGGACGGAGTTCAGCTGCCGGGAGCATTGACCTAAGTCCGTCCAATGGACCGGGTTCGGCGAATCCGGGGCCACGGCGGCAGTCACGCCCCGCACCTGTTGTCAGTGCGTTGTGCGAGTTCAGATCGAATTGCCCTACTCGGCGAATCCCACGATCGCCAGACTCACGCGCGGGGCGGGGTGGCCTTGGAGTTTCCGGGGGGATTCGTCACCCCGCCCCCCTTTCGTTACCTGCGCCTGTCCTCGCGTGGACTCAGCCGGCCGGAGGATCTCGTTCGCACCTTTGCGCAACCGTCGTGTTCGGGCGGTGATGGAGGAACGTCGCTGGCGACACCGTTGGCGACCCCAATGAGGGTCCGCATCGACGCCCCAGGCATCCCATGACCCGGTCAAACTCCTGGCCACGGCCCGTCCCTCCGAACACGTGGCGGAGGTCGTCTAGCTGATGGCGGCCCCAGTGAGGCTTCGATGATCGTCGCGATGGTTCTCCGCCAGCAGTTCCGCGGTGATCCGGTCGAACATAGGGAGCCCGATGCCGATCGGTATGTCCGAAGCTCGGCCCTTGTGACACTGAGGACACTCGACCAGACATGTGCCATCGCTTCTCTCGATGACCGTTGGACTGTGGGGGCTTTGCATGGGCCGACTCCCCGCTTGCACCGACTATGAGGTGTTCAAAGTTATACCTCGTCCGCCTGTGAAGTTGGGATGAATTCGACCCATTTCCCAGCGGCGTCTGCTTGCCAGGAGTGCGGTCAGCGATTGCTGGCGACCATCCTCATGGGTCCGGAGTGGTTCTCCGCAAGGAGCTCCGCGGTCTCTCGATCCGGGAGCTGCATGCCGATGCCGATCGGCACTGACGATGACTTGTCATTCCGGCATTGCCGGCACTCAACGACCCAAGGCCCGTCGGAGCGATGGACAACTCTGGGTTGGTGCGGGCTCTGCACGGCCGACCTCCTGCTCCTCCTGCGACCCCCTCGCCGCGCGGGGCCCTACCTGTGGACCGACTGAGGACACAAGGCAGCAGACGACGCGCGGCCGCCTCGGCCTCTGCGGTTCTCAGCGCGCAGACCAGTCCGGTGTTCATCCCACCCTCAGGCCAGATCAGAAACCTGTTCCAGCGATGATCGGGCCATTGAGGTGCATCTGTGTCACGCCGCCCAAATTGGGAGCATCCCCGAAGTTGAAGACGGCACCCAGGGCCGAGGAAACCCAGTAGCCGCCGCTATCGGAGCTTGCGAACACAGCGGTCGCAGGGTCGAACGGGTTGAAGTCGGTCGACGGCGGCGAACCAAAATTAGCCGCATCGCCATATCCGAATACCTGGCCGTCGCTCAAAAGGACCCAGTAACCATTCCCCACGTGAGAGGCGACCGCCGCAGTGACCCTGCCCTGTCCCGGTCCGCCGAGATAAGCTGCATCACCGAAGCCATAGACGTTTCCCGTTGAGGTGACGACCCAGTAGCCGTTGCCACTGTCATCGGGGACCACCGCAACAGCCGAACCCGCACAGCCCCCTATGCCTGGACACGATCCTGCAAAATGGGCGTCGCCAAAGGCAAAGACCCCGCCGTCAGATCCCACCATGAAGTAACCGCCCCCGTCGGCGGAGGGAACCATTGCCACAATTGGATCATTGAGACTGTGTGGCAACCCCGAACCAGCCGGGTGCATTCCGAGACCGGGGATCGAGCCGTAGAACCGCGTGTCGCCAAAGCTGAAGACGCCGCCATCCGAGGCGTCCAACCAATACCCGCCATCGTCAATCGTCGGAACGATGCCGACAACGGGTCTCTGCAAGCTGAGACTTCCAGTCGAGCCTCGGAATTGCGCGGAGCCAAAGGTGAAGATTCCTCCATCCGAGCCAACAAGCCAGTATCCGTGCGAAGGAGCTGTAGATCCCGTCGTGACGGGACCGACGAGGGTGCCGGTTCCGGAGAAGGAGATCGTCCACACCCCGGAGGTGTCATTCGCGTTGATTGTCCATGCGTCGGTCACCGTTCCCACCGCGGTGGGGGTGAAGTCAACGGTCTCGGTCTGACTTTCTCCAGGGGTGAGCGTGGTCCCCTCCGAGAGCTGCGTGGAGGCGGTGAAAGGTCCCGTCGCGGGGGGCTTGGACTTGGAGATGGTGAGATTCGTGCCGCCGGTATTGGACACTGTGAATGATTCGCTGGCGGTCGAGCCAACGGCCACCGATCCGTAGCTGATCGATGTCGGGGAAATGGAAAGCACCCCCGGCGGCGTCGCGTTGCCGGTGATGGCGACGACGACGTTGCCTCCGGTGCTGTCGATCTCGAGGGTAGAGGAATAGCTCCCGAGGGAAACGGGAGCGAACGTCACGTTGACGGTGATCTCCTGGCCCGGCGTGAGGGTTGACCCCACCGGCGGCGTGCCGGTCACGCTGAACGGGGCGGTCGGCATGTCGACAGCAGAGATGGTTAGAGATTGCGCCCCGTTGTTGGCAAATCCGACGGTCGTGGAGCTCGGAGGTCCGCCGGGCGCGATCCCGCCGAAGCTCACACCCATCGTCGTCGAGGCCAGATTGGCTGCGGCAAGCTCCCCGGTGCCTGTGTAGGAGACGGTTGTGCTCCCAGCGGTTCCCGCCGTGATCTCGAGGCCACCACCGACCGGTCCTGCCGCGGTGGGGGCGAATGTGACAGGCACCGTCAGGGTCGCTCCCGCGACGAGTGTGGCCGGAAGAGTCTGGCTGGGAGTCCCCAGCGTGAAGGGTCCGGTCGTGCTTAGCGCGGAGATGGTCACGGGGCTGTTCGCGGTGATGGTCTGCGTCTCTGTCGACGTCTGGCCAACGACGGTGGTCGGGAAGCTTGGTGCCGGGGCGGTCACGGGAGGCCCCACTGGAGCGCCGAAACCGAGAACGTGTCCGTCGCGGGTGCCGACATAGAGTCGGTTGTTGGCCACGCCAGGTGGGTTGAACTTGGAAGAGGTGCCAACAGGCGCGCTCCACACCAGCTGCAAGACGCCGTTCACCGGCACCGGGTCGTACGCCCGCAGCTGGGACCCGGCCCCCGTTCCGTCGGGCGACCACACGGTCCAGACCAGTGCTGAACCCGAGGTGATGCCATTGGAAGTGACCACTGGAGCGCTTGATCCGAGGCCGAAGGCGTCTGGCGACTTGCCCACGAGGTTGAGAGTGGGTGTACCAGAGCCGTTCAACCCGTACTGATAGGCGTCCATCACCCCGGCGGAGTTCCCGGCGCTGACCGAGCCCGAGGCCGTCGGTATGTAGATGTAGCCGCCGTCGCCGGGCCAGACGGCTGGGCTGGACCAGACCCCGCCGTTCGGTCCATAGCGGCCCACCACGTCATCGGTGCCATTGGGCCCCTCCCCCACCCCACCGAGGTTGTCGCGGTTCAAGAGATAGACGTAACCCTCCTTCCCCACCTCGACCGCGAGGTGGGGAATGGCGGTGGTGCCGAAATACTGGTCGGGGAGCGCGATGGGACTGCCGGATCCGAAATCGAGATCACTCTGGTCAAGAGCCGCGGCGTCATAGGGCGAGAAGAAATCGGTCGCCTTGAGCGAACCGTCCGGTTGAACGGCCACACGGACGACCGCCTCACCAAGATCCGGCGGCGGCTCGTCGCCTGGAATTGGTCCGGACCCGTTCGACGCTCCGTTGCCCGTGGCAAAGAGGATTTGGCCGGGGCCGTCCGAGACCAGACCACCACCGGACATCCAGATGCCGGCACCCTCGAGCGGGGCCGGACCGGAGGCCGTGGCAACCGTGGTCCACATGGTCTTCAGGGTTCCAGACTCGGTGACGCCGGCGATCCACCCCTCCCAGGGGTAGTCGTCACAATGTGAGCCGAAGGCGGCATACACCGTGCCGTCCAGCAGGAGAAGTCCGGGTCGCTGGAGCTGCAGTGTGGGATCGAAGGTCAAAGAGGGATCGTTCGAAGCGGTGCCACCGATCTGCACCGGAAAACCGGGCTCTTCGGCCCCGTTGTTGCTCAGATTGAGCGCGTGCATGAAAAAGGCGCTCGGGCCCGAGGTGCCTGAGACATATTCGTTGTCCACCAGGTACTCGACGTTGGTCGTCTGGTCGACGACCGGCGTCGAGGTGACTCCGAAACTTGGGGTCAGATCGGCACAGGCGATGTCGGCCGCCTTCACGGGGGTACCGAATTGACGGGTCCAGAGCTGCGCGCCGGTGACCGGATCGAGACCGTAGGCGTAGTTGTTCTCGGTGTTCACCAACAATTGCCCGTCGTCCACGAGCGGTTGTCCGTACACCTCGCCATTGACGGAAGTGTCGAAAAGCTGGCCGAAGGTGCCGCCACTCACCAGGGATGGGCTCAGATTGGTCTGATCCGGATACCAGCCGGTGCGGTCGTTGTCGGCCCCCCTTGTGCCGCCGTCGACCGCGCTCGACGTCGCGCCGGCAGGGGCACTCGTGGACGCCTCTTTTACCGCAAGACCCGCAAACATGGCGAGAATCGCACAGGTCGTGACGATGAGTCTGGAGGCCAGCGGACGGGTGACCGCCGTCGTCCGCCTCCCACCCGAAACCGTCGGGAGAATCACCTGTCTCGCCTCCTCGGTGAAGCATCACCCCCTCAGGCAACCGCCATGGCCCGCCACGTGCGCCGTCAAGATAGCAAGACAGTCACGCGAAACAAACGGACGCGGTCCGACAGGACGGGTCGCCCTGTTGGCTAGGTACGGGATTTCCTCGCACCACTCGCCGGGTTCCCGCCCGCTCCATGCGTTCTCGTCAGGGCACGGTCGCTTGTTGGTCGATGCCCCCTGCTCCAAGACGTGAACTCAGCGACGCAACCCGGCATGTCAGTTTTCACTTGTTTCTCGCATTTCCTTCGCCGTCGCAGAACCAGATGACTCGGGATGGCGACAGCTCACTGGTGGATCAATCCGCCTCGAAGCCGTCTCCTTCCCGCTTTCCCCACACACACTTCGGGACGTCGCCGCCAGGCCGTCGAAGGTCGCCGCTCTCTGCCCGCAAGAAGTGAATTGTGTTCCCGTTGTCAAACCGATTCCACACTCTGCGGCCCGTCAGACCGGGACCCGGATGTCGCTGTGCCACAGGGGCGGGCGGCGGCCGGGCTGCGCCCTTACGCCTATCGAGAAGGGGGCATGGTCAGCTCGAGGGCGCGACGGCGGTGACGTGGATACCCGACCACGGCTGGAATCGAGAGGATCGGCTGGAGCAACTCGAGGGTGCTCGTCGTTCGATCCATCCAGAGCCCCACACTCACGAGAGGCAGGGGCTGGCCTGATCAGGTCTTCCGATCCGACCGGCGGGCGCCGCCGCCACACCAAGTTCTCAGGACGGTCGTTGCTACGTTCTTCGAGGTGCTGACCGATGGACGAACAGTTCCTGCCACCGCGGTCTTCGTCGTCGATCTCTGCATCATCGGGGCTGGGCCCGCCGGACTCGCAATTACCCATGAGCTGAGTGGTTCCGGGTTGAAGATCCTTCTGATCGAACGTGGTGATTTGGCCTACCCACCGGCCTCCGATCTGGCCTCGGATCTGGACGTGGAGAGTCCCCATTTTCGTTTCCCGGGGGGCACTCTCCGCAACCAATTCGGTGGTATGGCGGTTGCTTGGAAACCGCTTCTCCCGGACGGGTCTCTGGGTGCGCGGTATCTGCCCTTGGATCCAATCGACTTCGAAAGCCGATACTGGGTTCCGCACAGCGGATGGCCAGTCACATTCGATCAAATGGTCCCGTACTACGACCGTGCCCGGATGTTGGCTGGCATCGACTCCTTCGATTTCCATGGTCCGCTGCCCGAGACCGGCCCAGTACCGTTGTCAAGCCCCTCCGGGGAGCTGGTGACTCGGCTCGACCAGTTTGGACCTGCGGCAGTTTTCACGGGTCGGCCGCTCGCTGCATTGATCAGCTCCGACCAGGTGCATGTGGTGACGAACGCAGTCGCAGTCGAGCTCACGTCCGCAGAAGGCACTCATGACGGAATGGCGGCCACCTCGGTGCGAACCCCGGGTGGTGACCCGTTCACCATCCGCAGTCGAGCTGTCGTCGTGGCCGGAGGAGCGATCGAGAACGCGCGTCTTCTCCTCAACTCGACAACGCAGCATTCCGCCGGCCTCGGGAACCAGTTCGACAACGTGGGCCGATTCTTTATGGATCACCCTCGAGTCCTACTCGGTCGCGGTTCGTTTCTTCGACTCGACGCGATGGACCTGTATCGGCCGCACGACCTTGAAGGGCATGTCATCGAAGGGAAACTCAAGCTCTCTGAGACGGTGCTCCGTCGCGAAGAGCTGCTCAACGGCAACGCCTATATCGTTCCGAATCATCGTTTTTCGACGGCCCAGCTGCATGCAGCGAGGTCAGGTCGGATGGCGATCAACTCCATCAAGTACAAGCGAGGTTTGGATCGTATTCAGAGAGATCTGGCCATGGTCGGCCGTCACGCGCCGTCTGTCGCATGGCTCTCCCTGCGCGGCCACATGAACCGCTCAGAGGAGCCAGCCGTCGGGTCCGGCAGAGCAACTGGCACGGTCGCAAAATCGTTTGAGGTGGTCTATCAACCCGAACAAGCTCCAAATCGCGTCAATCGAGTGACCCTTTCTGGGCGGCGCGATGCCCTCGGCTATCGCATCGCACACCTGTTTTGGCGATGGTCCGAGATCGATCTGCTCAGCATCCGGCGTGTCGGGCAGATCTTGGCGTCTGAGCTTCGAGCAACTGGTCTGGCTCATCTCGTCCAGGAAGAAGACGACATCTTCCCTCAGGGCGAGGGGGCACCACGTCCCCCGAGAACCTCCCACCATCTTCTGGGCACGACGCGTATGCATGACCTCCCCCGCCACGGTGTCGTCGATCGCACCTGTAGGGTCCATGGGTCGTCCTCTATTTATGTGGCAGGCGGTTCAGTGTTCACGACATCGGGCTACGCCAATCCCACGCTGACCGTGATAGCGCTGGCGATACGTCTCGCTGACGAATTGCGGCGCACTATGTCCTCCGCGTGACGGAGCCGCAACCACTGCGTGACGATGCTTCACGAACACGGCTCACCCGGCATTAGCTTGAACCGATGGAGATTGGGCTTGATATCCAGGGGCAAAACGGCCTCAATTGGGTGACCTGGCGCAGGATCCTTGCCCGAGCTGACCACCTCGGGTTCTCGTCGCTGTTCAGATCCGATCATTACTTCATCGGGCCTCAGCAGGATTCCCTGGAGTTGTTCCTCTCGTTGGTTCTCGCCGCGACTGAGACAACGACGCTCCGGTTCGGTTCGTTGGTGACTCCAGTCACGTTTCGACGCCCCGTCGACGTCGCCCGTATGGCGGCGCAACTCGACAACCTGAGTGGCGGTCGATTCGTCCTCGGGCTCGGGATCGGTTGGTACAAGCCCGAGCACAAGGCGTACGGAATCCCGTTCCCCTCAATCCGTGAACGTTTCGAGCGCCTCGAAGAAGCAGTTGCGCTTTGTCGGCTGGTCTGGGGCGAGTTGCCCGCGACTTTCGACGGCGGGTATTACTCGTTGCACGATGTCGACTGTCGACCGAAGCCAATATCGGGGCGCGTTCCCATCATCATCGGTGGTACCGGCGAGAAGCGGGCACTGAAGATCGTCGCCCAGTACGCCGATGAATGGTGCTCGGAATGCGTGTCCTTGGAGGATTACGCGCGAAAAGTTGCGGTGCTCGAGGAGCATTGCGAATCGGTCTCGCGCGACCCGGCTTCGATCCGCCGCTCCATGGTCGTCACCGGAGACTTTGTCCCGAGGACGCGCAAATTTGTCCGCGGGTCGGTAAGGCAGGTCCTTCACGCGAGCAAGGTACGGCCGATCGCTTCGACGACCTTCAGCGTCCAGCCGAGGATGGGGGGGTTCGTACTCGGGGGTCGGCAGCAAGTTGTCGACGAGCTCGCCAAGTACGCGCGCTTTGGGCTGCAGGAGGCGGTCTTTCGATGCAACGATATTGCGTCAGATGCCGAGCCGGACTACCTCGCGGCGGAAATCATGCCCGCAGTCAGGAACATCTGAGGACTCCACGGGCGCTCCGAGGTTCCGGGTCGTCCGTGGTCATCTCCACGGATTCATCAGCCATTGCCGGAGCGGCTCGTCCCCTTCATGGTGCGGTACTTGGCCACGATCAGCTTGCCGATGAGGTCGTAGCCCGACGTCTTCGGGTGGATGTCGCCATTGTCGCAGTACCAGGCAAGCGAACACTGGCTCGCCACCGCGACGGGCAGCGTGCCGTACGAGGCGGTGTGCTCTGTTCGAGTGAGCGGCACGTAGGCACTCATCGCCTTCGTGATGTCGACCAGTGACCCACCGGAGCTGGAATATGCCCTGGCGAGTGCTGGGTTGACGAGTGAGCTGAAGGCGGTCGCCCCCAACTGGGCCAGGTTGACCCACGCCGCGGACTGAGGAAACGAGGGCGGCACGTAGGCGCCCAGAACTAGGTCAGGGTAGGTCGAGCCGATGAGGGGCACACTCGGTCCCGCTGCCGCGCGCAAGACGGTCGCCAGCGTGGTCACGTTGGTCTCGAGTTCCGGCAGCACAGAACGAACGCAGGCGATCGGATCGCTGTCTCTCCCACATACGTCCACGTCATTGGCTCCGATGGTGACAGTGATGAGCGCGATGTGGCGGCGATGGGCTGCTATGAAGGCAGCCGCGGCGGCGATCTGGGTCCGCGTCGGGTAACTCACGCCGCCAGCGGTGTGCGGCTGCCATGCCGGGCACCCTGAAGTCGTGAGGACGGATGCCGTGGTGGCGCCGGCACAGCCGAAGTTCTTGAGGGTCAGCCCCGTGTGCGCCGCCACGTACCCGGCGTAGCCCGGGGTTGCACCGATGCCGGGCTGGAAGCCGACTGAGTAGGAGTCGCCCAGCGAGACGTAGTAGGTGGTCTGGGGCGCCGTCGGCGCGGCTGTTGCGGGCACGACGAACGCTCCGAATATGGCAACGGCGAACACGGCGAACACGGCGAACACGGCGAACAGGGACATACGCACCGCAACATATTTGTCCACAGAGCACTGTACGACGTGCCGTCTGAATCGGATCGGACCGAAGCGCGATTCAATCAGGACGAAATCGACGCGTGAGCGGAGGGTCGGGTGCGCTGCATCAGTTCGGTCGCAGGCTGGTGGATCAGAGGGCCGTCAATCCGGCCACTGTTTGGGGAGACAGGCCGGTGCCGAACACGCCGTTTCCCAACTCGCCGTACTGGTTGTAGCCCCAGCATTCGACCGTGCCCGAGGAGGTGACCGCGCACATCGCAGAGTATCCGGCTGAGATCGACGTTACGTTCGTGAGTCCCGTGACCGACACCGGGAGGTCAGTGTTGAACTGCGCCCCGTTGCCGTCCTGTCCGTCGCCGCCGTAGCCCCAGCACTCGACAGCGCCCCCCGCCACGAGGGCACAGTTGGTAGATCCGAAGCCCGAGAGGGAGGTCACTCCGCTGAGAATGCTCACCGGCACCGGGATCGGCACGTTCACTCCCGTCTGGCCGTTGCCGATCTGGCCGTAGTTGTTAGCTCCCCAGCATTCCACGGTGGCGGAGGCCAGCAGCGCGCACGAACTGTTCTGGCCGGCTGTGACTGCCGTGGCGTCGGATACTCCGACGACCGTCACGGGAACATCGGAATTCTTCGTCGTGTCGTTGCCGAGTTCGCCGTTCGAATTGTTGCCCCAGCACTCCACGGTGGCCGTCGGTCCAACGATGGCACACGCGTGGTCTTCCCCGACCGCGATCTGCGTGGCGGTCGAGATCCCGCTCACCGCGACCGGCGTGTCCTGCGCTGCCGGCGTACTCCCGTTCCCGAGCTGGCCGAGCGCACCAGAACCCCAACACGAGATCGTCCCACCCTCCAGTGCGCAGCCAAAGAAACCGCCCATCGCCACCTGGGACACACCCGTTACCCCCGGAACAGCCACAGGCGTGGCGGTTCCGCTCATGCTCGTGCCGTTGCCAAGACCACCATTATCGCCGGAGCCCCAGCAGGTCAGCCCGCCACTCGGCGGCACAATGACGCACGTGTCATCGTTGCCCGCTGACAGAGCCGTGAATCCGCTGCTGCCCGAGACCGATACGGGCACAGCCGCGTTCACCGACGACGCATTGCCGAGCTGTCCCGACTGCCCCAGCCCCCAGCACTTGGCGGTACCCCCAGACAAGAGTGCGCACGTGTAGTAGAAGCCTGACGAGACCGCGCTAGCGCCACTGAGACCATTGACCGCGACCGGCACGTCGGAGAAGCCGTTGGTGCCGTTCCCCAATTCGCCCTCGTAGTCGCCGCCGAAGCACTCAATCGCACTCGACGCCGCGATCACCGCGCAGGTGCTCTCGCTGCCGGCCACGACGTCGTTCGCCGCCGCGAGTCCGGGGACCACCGCCGGAACCGGATTCGATACGGGAACGACCCGGCCGAGCTGGCCGAAAAGCCCGTAGCCCCAGCACATCACCGACCCGCTGCTCTCAAGCGCACAGGTGTGCTGTTTGCCTGCAGTCACTGCGATCGCGCCGGCCACGCCGAGCGCCTTCACGGGACTGTCGAGCGAGGTGAACGCCCCGTTACCGAGCTCACCGTCGACGTTGTTGCCCCAACACAGCACCGCGCCCGCATTGGTCACGCCGCACGTGTGGTAGAGCCCGGCCGCGATCTGCGATATGCCAGCCGTGCCGGGGACGGAGAGGGGATGAAGCGTGTTCGACCCGCCGGGCTGGCCGGTTTGACCGAGGCCGCCCTCGCCCCAACACTTGACTCCGCCGGCGGCCATGAGGGCGCACACGTGATATCCGCCGGACGCGATCTGCTTGACGCCAGACAATCCGGTCACTGCCACAGGAGTATCCAGCTGCGTTGTACCCCCGTTGCCGAGCTGCCCGAACGCGTCGTAACCCCAGCAGTCCACCGTGCCTGTGGCCAGGAGCGCACACATTGAATCCGCGCCGCCACTGATTTGGATTGCGTTGGTGATGCCGACGACGAACACCGGCTGGGCACGATTCGTGAGGCTGCCGTTGCCGAGCTGGCCATTCGCGCCGTCCCCCCAGCACTCAACCTGGCCGCTCAAGAGCGCGCAGTTGCTGAGCTGCGTCGAGGCGACCTGCGTGGCGCCGCTGAGCCCGACGACCTGCACCGGCGTGGACGAAGGCTTCACGCCACCGTTCCCGAGTTGGCCCACATAGCCGTTGCCCCAACAATCGACCGTCCCACCGGCGAGGACAGCGCACGTGTCGTCGGCCCCCGCACTCATGACGTTCTGGGCCACGACGGTGGCCGAGGAGGCGATGGTCCTCTCGGCTACGACAATGCCGCACGCGACGAGGAGCGCCGCAGCCACGACCACTCGGAACCGCCTACGTGCCAGGGGCGCCAGGAATCGGCTGACACGGGAAGGGCCGGTGTCGGAAGCCACGATCCGATTGATCCCGCGATCGTCCGTGATCAGAACAGACGGCACCCCAACTCTGCGCGCGTTCGCCATTTGGGTCATCCCCTCAGCTGCAGAATGGTCATTTCTATCTCCGGTTCATCCGGGAATCAATGGCACACGCCATCCGATGGAACAGACCTACGGGGTACCTCGGCAAAGGCCCTCTCCAGCCTGAGGTATCCGCCGGCCCCATGACCCCGCCCACCGCCAAGGCGTCAGGCACCGAGAAGGTGGCGTTCAGGCCCGTGGCGGGCGCCAAAGCTGCCGTTTTCGCCGTTTGCGACCAGGGTCCCTGCGGCCAGGAGCGCAGACGACGTCGGAGCGCCAGAGCGGCCAGCAAACCCGCGGAGAGATCAGATGCGATGCCTCAATGTCAGTGCATGTGGGGCCTTGACAGGCGCGAAACGAGCGGCCAACCTCTTACACCGGTCGTGAATGGCGCACGACCGGCACGACCGGGCTTCTCCACCGGGACGGCGGAGTGTCGGGTGGAGGTGAGCGGCATGAATCGGGCAACCACTGCGACGCACGTGCAGGCCGTGCTCGCCATCGACGACCGTGTTCTTCGCAACTATTGGGTCACCCAGACGTATTCGGATCTGGCCGCCGGTCTGACCCGATTGCTTGGGTCAAATACGGCCAACTGGTGCACGTTCGGCACCTGGGCCTCGGATACGGTCGGACGGAACATTCGGGGGGAGGACTTGCCCAAATGGCTCCATGACCGTGTCGTCCTTCACGATGGGATGATGGGTGCAATCCGCTCCGTGAACGAGGGACCACAGGGGAGGTTGCTCTCCGAATGTCTCCACTTCGTCACCCCTGATCACGTCATCGATGTCGTCCGTGATCTTCTGAGTGCGTGTGCCACGAATCTGTCCAACGGCAACACCGAGGTTTTCGGCGAGATCGCTCCTGCGGCAGCGATCTTCATCGCGCGCTACGAAAACCAACCGGTCAATGACGACGCCGCTCGTGCCAGTGTGCTCGAGCTGTGCGAGGGCGCACCTCCGTTCGAAGGCATCAATCGCCTGCGCGCCGGGTTCTCACTCTGGTGCGACGCCATGGAGGAGACGGCTCCCGCCGCCAGGAGCCAACGCATCCTGGCCGGCTCGCTGCAGCTCGGAGCGCACGAACAACATCACCTCCAGGGTGCGATCGCCGGCAGCATGGATATGGGGATCAACCAAGGCGCCGCCCTCTATCGAAAGCGCCTGGTCTCGGAGAATGGGGCGTTTGCCCGCCTCGAGCCGTCGATCACCTCAGCTCTCGACCCCCTCGTGAAGGCCACCGGCGAGCTCTGGGGTGATCTGATGACGAAGCTCCTTGGCACCATCGAGACGCCGGACGGAACTCTGCTGCTGGACCACGACGTGCCGCCGATCCCGAACCAGCCATTCACGCCACCCGAGATGGACCCCGTCGTTGTCGACGACTTGGCGGCGTTGTTGGCTCGCTTCGACCACAGTGAGGACAACGGGGATGGGAGTGCCGCCGCCGACTGGGTCAAGCTCGACGACCGCATGAACTTCATCGCGAACCTGTTCGTCTCACGCCATCACCGGAGTGAGCTGTTCCAGCCCCCCTTCGACGGCGCGGTCGTTTCGGAAATCGAAGCCGGCCGCATTCCGGGCCAGACGTTCTCCCTCGGCGGCCCAATTGCCGCGCCGCAGCAGCGACCACCGCCGACAATCGGAACCCGTCGGTTCACCGACACGTTCCTCGAGGGCCTCCGAACGGCTTCCGACTTGTCGGCCGATCAGGCCGTGAGCACATTCTTCGAGGAGTGCGGGGAGGGACACGCCCAGCTCTTTGTGCGACTGGCACAGCTCTCGGCCGGCGACGTTCCGGACGACCAGCTGCCCGGTGTCGGCTCATTCGTCAGCACTATGGAGCCGTGGCCGGAGTGGGCGGATGCAGAACTCGTCCATCGAGGCCAGAAGTTTTTCCGTCAGTGGGGGCCTCAACTCGGCATGGCCTTGTGGATGGCGTCCCTGCCGGCCGACTACGCCTGTGCGAAAGGGGCGGTACCCCTGGCCCGAACCGCTCGGTTGACCGGGAAGCCAAAGCGCCGCTACGTCGAAACCGGGCAGATGATCATCAACGCCATGACGCCCGGCGCACTCGAGACCGGGGCGCTCGGCTACACAACGATCCGCCATGTGCGTCTGATGCACGCAGCGGTCCGTCACCTCCTGCTCCATGCGGAGGATCTCCGGTCACCCTCCGGGGATCACATCGAAGCGTGGGACGATGCGCTCGGCGTGCCTCTGAACCAGGAGGACCTGCTCGGATGCCTGTTCTCTTTCAGTGTCGTTGGAGTCGACTCCCTCCGCCGGTCGGGCGTCCGCGTCGACGACTCTGAAGCCGAGGCGTACATCCACGCCTGGAACCTGGTCGGCCACCAGATGGGGATTCGCTCCGACCTCCTCCCGTTGGACTGGGCCGATTCCGAGGCAGTCTGGGAACACATCAAAGCCCTCGCCTACGCCCCGAGCGACGCTGGCCGGGAGCTCACCGCGGCCGCCATCGAGTGCATGCGCGATCTCATCCGGATCGGCCCATTGGGGGGCCTTCCGGCGTCCGGCATCCGCCACTTTCTCGGCGACCAGACTGCCCAGCTGTTGGGGGTACCCAAGGCCGATTGGACACGATGGTTCTTCACCTTCGTGCAAGTCAGCGACACCCTCTTCGACCGGACCTGGGCCCGCCTGCCCGGCGTCCCCCATCTGTCTGCAGCACTCGGACTGAGGATGCTGGGCGGGTTCGAGCTCACCGAGCGCGATGGCGACCGGGCGAGCTTCCAGATTGCCGACGAACTCAGGGCCGCGTGGGGGATGGGGAAGGTCCGCTGACCCACGGTTGACCCTTGCGGGATCGGGCCACGCCGGACGAAGCGAGCCGACCGAAATTTTCAACCGCAGTTGCCCGAGCGCTTCACCTCGCCTTAACCTGCAGCCGGACGAGAGGGGTCCCGTGCGACGTGGTGCTCCAGGAGGTGCTGCGTGACCACCGAGAACTTGGCAGTTCTCTTCTCTGACGTGGTCGGGTCGACCGAGTTGTCGCTCGCCATGCCGCCCGAAGCCGCCGACAAGGTGCGTCGCGGCTACTTCTCGGTCTTGCGGCAGGCCGTGGCCGCCACGGGTGGGTACGAGGTCAAGGGGTTGGGCGACGGAATCATGGTGATCTTCGCATCGGCTTCCGCCGCGCTGGCCTGTTCTGTCGCCATGCAGCAAGGCGTCGAGCAGGACAACCGCGACCACACGTACAGCGTGGGGCTGCGGATCGGGCTGAGTGGTGGAGAGGTCACCGCCGACGACGGCGACTACTACGGGGATTCGGTGATCGAAGCCGCCCGATTGTGCGGTCTCTGCGAAGGCGGTCAGATTCTTTCGGCCGCTGTCGTCCCCCTGATGGCGGGGAGGCGGAACCGCCACGTCTGCCGATCGGTTGGCGTCATGACCCTGAAGGGTCTGCCCGATCCCGTCGACACCGTCGAAGTGATCTGGGAGCCGCTCGTCACCGCTGAGGCCGGTGGGGCTGTCCCGCTGCAGACACGGCTGACCGTCCGGCCGACCGTTGGCGTGGTTGGTCGCGAGATCGAGACGGCATTGCTCGCGGCTGCATTCAAACGTGTCGCGAACGGCGAAGGGCGAGAGATCATCCTCGTCAGCGGTGAAGCTGGCCTCGGGAAGACCACCCTGGTGGCCGAAGCAGCGCGCGCCGCCCATCGCACTGGTGCCTCCATCCTGTTCGGCCACTCCGAGGAGGACATGGCCACGCCGTACCAGCTCTTTGCCGAATCTCTCGGCCACTACGTTAACAACGTCGACGATCAGCTGCTCAGGCGCCACACGCGCGCCCACGGCTCGGAACTCACGCGCCTCATCCCTGCCCTCCGCAGCCGCATCACCGATGTGCCACAGCCCAAGGCTACGGACAGCGACACCGAGCGGTACCTGCTCTTCACCGCCGTCGTCGGGCTGTTAGCGGAGGCATCCGCCGACGATCCCGTCATGCTCATCTTCGATGACATTCAATGGGCGGACTCCGGCAGTCTCCTCCTGCTGCGACATCTGGCGACGGCCGAGCTGCCGATGCGAGTGCTCATTCTGGCGACCGTTCGTGACGACGAGCTGCCCAACGCGAAGGAGTTGCGCGACACAGTGGGAGAGCTTTGGCGCCATCGCGGGGTCTCACGGTTGGACCTCGAGGGCCTGAACCACGGGGACGTCGTGTCCTACATGGAAGCCGCGGCGGGGCACAAGCTTGACGAGAGTGGGGTTGCGCTCGCGCACGCCGTGCACCGCGAGACCGACGGGAACCCCTTCTTCCTCAGCGAAGTACTCCGCTTTTTGGCCGAAACCGGAGCCATCTACCAGGACGCAGCGGGCCAGTGGATGCCGGCCGATTCACTCGGTCCCCCAGCCTTGCCCGACAGCGTCCGAGAGGTCGTAGGGGGCCGTGTGGCCCGTCTCGGGGATCGCGCCGAACGGTCGCTGTCCATCGCGGCGGTAATCGGTCGGAGCTTTGACTTCGATCTTCTGGTCAGGGCGACTCGTTTCCCGGAGGACGAAGTTCTTGAGATCCTCGAGGATGCCACCGCGGTGGCACTCGTGCGCGAAGTCGCGGGCCCCCCGGGTCACTACATCTTCGCCCACGCACTCATTCGACACACGATCTACGAGAGCGTTGGTCCGACCCGACGAGCCCGGGCCCACAGGCAGGTGGCCGAGGCGCTCGAAGATATCTGCGGTGGCCATCCTGGACCGCGGGTGGGCGAGTTGGCCCGGCATTGGCTGAACGCCTCGGGCGGCTCCGCTTCCGGCCGGGCGATCCGCTACGCGCGTCAGGCGGGCGACGCCGCCCTCAGCGCGTTGGCGCCGGCTGACGCGCTCAAGTACTTCACCCAGGCCAACGAGCTTCTGAACCAGGTCGACGACCCCGACCCCGTCTTGGCCCTCGACGTGTTCATTGGGCTCGGGACGGCGCAGCGCCAGACTGGCGATCCGGCCTTTCGCGACACTTTGCTCCAGGCGGCACGCAGGGCGGCCGAGTTCGGTGACACCGAGCGGCTGGTCGCTGCTGCTCTGGCCAACAACCGTGGCTTCTACAGCGCGGTTGGCGCCACAGACAGCGAGAAGGTCGGGGTGCTCGAGACCGCCCTGACGGATCTGCCAGATCGCGGTCCGGAACGTGCCCTCGTCCTGGCTGCTTTGTGCTCCGAGCTTGCCCACGGCAGCCCGCTCGAACGTCGACAGGCCTTGGCGGAGGAAGCCGAGAGCATCGCCAACCAGAGTGGAGACGACACCACCTGCGTGCGCGTGCTCAACCATCTCTACATCCCGCTCCAGGTCCCTCAGCTCCTCGGACCGGCGCTCGCCCGAACCACCGATGCGCTCGTGAGGGCGGAGCGACTGGGGGACCCCGCACTTCTCTACTGGGCCGCCATGTGGCATTACGAGACCGCTGCTCGCTCCGGCAACATCGGCGAACTCGACCGCTGTCTTGAGATCCACGGGGCGATGGCGGAACAGCTGGGGCAGCCGGTGTTCACCTGGGGGCACACCTTCCTCCAGGGGCAGCGCGCTTTCATCGCAGGGGAAACGGACAGAGCCGAGGCGTTGGCGACCGAGGCGCTCCAGATCGGGACCGACGGCGGTCAACCCGATGCGGCCATGATCTACGGCTCCCAAGTGATCGGGGTGCGCGGACAGCGGGGCACGATGTACGAGCTCATCCCGCTCATCGAGCAGATGGCGTCCGGCGCCCCGGAAGTCTCGCCCTGGATGTTCGGATCGCTGTTGGCCAAGGCCCATGTCGAAGGCGATCGCATCGATGGAGCACTCGAGCAGCTCGAGGCGTTCGCCGCTTCGGACTTCGACCTGCAGCTCGACCAGTTCTGGCTTTCGGGAATGGTCGATTACGCCGATGCCGCCGTCGAGTGCGGGGACCCGAGGTACGCCAGGCCCCTCTTCGAACAGCTCGCGCCCTGGCACGCGCAGCTCCCGGCCACCGGGGCATCGGCCCTGCCACCGGTGAGCCACTACCTCGGCGGACTGGCCGGCGTCCTCGGCCGCTATGACGAAGCGGATGCCTACTTCTCGCAGTCGGCAGCGACGAGCGGACGGTTGGGAGCGAAGTTTTTCGCCGCCCGGACGGACCTGTGGTGGGGAAACGTCTTGGCCAGGCGCGATCGGCCGGGTGATGCAGATGCGGCGAAGGCGCGCCTGAACAAAGCCCAACGAGCGGCCCGGGCGCACGGATACGGCAACGTGGATCGGCGCGCCACCGAGGCACTCGAAGCGATGGGACGCTGATCCGCAGAAAGAGCGCCTGACCTGCAGCGTAAGGGCTCTATTGGCCCAAGAGCCAGTGATCGGGAGCGATCAGTTCGGCGGCCTCGGGCGGGCCCCATGACTTCTTCGGGTACATCAGTGGTTCCGGCTTGTCGTTCAAGATCTCGCTGGCCACCTTCCAGACGTGGGCCAGCCCATCGGGTCGCGTGAACAATGAACGATCACCGATCAAGATGTCGTAAAGGAGGCGGGAATACGCCGGGAGCGACGGCGTGTGAAAACCCTGGCCTAATGGAAGGACGACGGTGGACGAGCCGAGCGACACCGTCACGCCCGGTTCCTTCACCACCAGGGTCAGTTGGATCTCTCCATCGCCGGAGAGTTCGAATCCGAGCACACTCTGACCCTTCGGTTGGTCCGGGAGACCAGGAACCGGGTCCCTGAAGATCACGCTGACTCGTTGGTGACTCTCGGCCAGACATTTGCCGGTGCGGAGCAAGAACGGCACGCCGTCCCAGCGCTCGTTGTCAACCCACATCCGAGCTGCGACGAAAGTCTCGGTCCGAGAGTCGGCCGCCACCCCTTCCGTTGTCCGGTAGTCCTCGTATTGACCCACGACCACGTCGGCATGAGTGAGAGGTCGAAAGGTGCCGATGACTTTCTCCCGCTCTTCGCCCATGCACTCGGGTTCGAGGCAATGCGGTGGATCCATCGCCACTTCAGCCGCCAGCTGGAAGAGATGCGTCACCAACATGTCGAGAATGGCTCCGGTGGACTCGTAGAATGACGCCCTCATCGCGACGTCGAGTGTCTCGGGTACGTCTATCTCCACACTCTCGATATGGGTTCGATTCCAGGCCCCGGCGAAGAGACCATTGGCAAAGCGCAGGACGTGAATGTCTTGGGTGGCTTCTTTTCCGAGAAAGTGGTCGATCCGGTAAATCTGCGTCTCCTCGAACGTCCGGTGCGCGATGCGGTCGAGGTCGGTGAACGATTCCAATGAGGTGCCGAACGGCTTCTCGTAGACCACTCGAGAGCCTGCGGCCAGGTGATGGGTGCCGATGGCCTCTGTCAGAGGGCCGAACGCTGCCGGAGGGACGGCCATGTAGTGGATGAGCTGAGGCCGGCCGCCCAATTCTTCTTCAGCCTGTTTCACGACGGCGGGCAGCGTTCCGGGATCGGAACTGTCGAATCCACCACCGGCAAAGCGCAGCCGAACGCGCACCTCGTCCCAGGGCCCTACTGCGGGCTCCGGTCCGAACTCTTCGAGACTCTCACGCATGCGCTCTTGGAATTCCTCGTCTGAAAGGTTGCCCCGCCCGTTGCCGATCAGACGCCAGTCGGTGGGTAGCAGCCCGGCGATGGCCAGTCGAAAAAATGCCGGCAAGACAAGTCGATGGGCCAGATCTCCCGTGGCTCCGTAGAGGATGAAGATCGTGGGGTCGGGCTTGAGAGGGTCGTCTGACATGGGCGGTGCTCCTTGAGCAATCGGGAGTGGAATTCGGGCCGGCACCATTGCACTCCAGGGGTGACTGCGTCCTCTGCCGCCGGGCACTCCTGGCACGAGCGCGCAGTTCTCTCGCGCAACGCTAAGGCACTGCAATGACCGATGTCGGGTGGAGAGGGCTCTCTCGCCTGACCGAACCCAAACCTGCCGGCAGGACCAGCGGATTCGCTATCGCAATCCGACCTTGGTCGGTTCGGTCCGGATCGGCTGGCTCCCGCAATCTCCCTGGTCAGCGATATCCGGCGGGTTCCGGCCGTTCTACGGGAGCCATAGCCGGGACAGAAGGCCCGGAGTATGCGTCGTCGCGGCGACAACCAGTTCGCCGACATTTCTCAGCGGATCCGTTGACGCCCAGCGGAGGAGTTGTCCGTCGTTACGGCGCCCGCGTCGAGCGGAGCGGGGTTCGGGGATTGTTCGCCGCAGCGAAAGGGCACTGTTGACCCGCCAGTAGCGGAACGGTCAGGGCGCGGGTGCGATGGTGGCAGTCGACGACGTGTGCTTGGTGGTCCCGTTCGAGGAGGAGACGGTCGTGGTCACGGTGTAGGTGCCCGGTGAGGCGTAGGTGTGTGTACCGCTGGCCACCCCGCCGCCGGTCGCGGGCGTGAAGGTTCCCGCCGACGTCGTGCTGTCGCCCCAGTTCACGCTTACATGGTAGGTCTTGTTCGCCCCCCCGCCGCTGACTTTGGCCAGGCTGGCTGTCGTCGCCTGCCCTGCGGTGCCGGAGAAGCTCTCGGGGGTGAGCGTGAAGGCGTAGGTCGCCTTCACGCTGAGTGAGGTGCTGGACTTGGTGACGTTGTACGCCTTGGATCCGAAATTGAATTTGGTGAAGTTCTTCGTGATGGTGATGCCGGTGACGAGGCTGAACGACCCCGACGGTGCGCCGAGGGTGGTGATCGACAAGGTTCCGGCGAGCTCCAGTGATCCGGCCGGTCCCCAGACGCCTTGGACGAGCTGGGCGGCCGGCGCCGGCGCGCCGGCCTGCACGTCGATCGCGAAGTTCAGCGTCGCACTGGCGCCCATGACGATCGAGGAGCCCTGTAACGGGGTGCCCTCCCCGCCCTCCAAGATGAGCTGTGCGCCAGCGGCGAAGGTGAGGGTGCCGTCGTTGTCGAGGGTCACGCCCGAGCCGTACCCGAGAGGGTCGCCGAGGTAGGCGACAGGGCTGAGCACCTGAACAGTCCCGCCGGCTTCGTTTGTCATCGGGGCGTAGAGGGCGGCGTAGAAGCCGGTGACCCCGGTGGGTGGTCCCAACAACTCGATCGTCCCGTAGTCGTCCAGGGACCCGCCGGCGCCGCCGGTCAGAATCCACGCTGTATTGCCGTTCACCGTCCCGAGCGTGATCGTGCCGTCGTTGATGAGGTTCGCCCCGTCGAGGCTCAGGGTGCCGGAACCGTATCCGGCGGTGCCCTGGACGTGCAGCGTCTGACCCTTGGGGACGGTGCCGGTGACGACGACCGTGCCCCAGAGGACGAACCTGCCGGCGCCGGCCTGGTCGGTGAGCGTGGTGTTGATGAGGGTGATCGGCTGGGTTCCACCAAGTGCCCCGTCGCTGATGAACGAGATGCCCGACCCGTCGACCTCGAAGTCCCCGTCGTTGGTCACCGTGGCTGTGGCGGCGTTGGTGAACGGTGCTTCGGCAGGGTCGTCGAAGAGGCCGCCCTCCTTGACCGTGAAGGACCCGTCGTTGACCAACGGGTAGGCCCCCTCGAGGTACAGGCCGCCGCCAACGACGACCTTTCCACCGGCGAGGTTTGTGAGCGTGCCCAGGAGGTCGCAGCCTGCCCCGGCGGCGACCTCGAATGTCCCGGCGTTGACGACGGCCCCCTCCAAGAACCCGTTCGAGGCCGCACCGACGGTCCCGGTGAACTCGAGGGTCCCGTCGTTGGTCAGCGTCTCGTTGTCGAGGAAGATGTGCTCGAGGACGGAGACGGTTTGGCCGGCCGGGATGGTGCCCGTCACCACGTCGTTGTAGGTGAGCTGGATCGCCCCTGTGCCGGCGCTGTCGACCAGGGTAGTGCTATTGAGCTCGAGCGGGTGGCCCACTATCGGTCCGCCGCTCTGGGTGAAGGTCAGGGCGTTGTTGCCGCTCGTCGTGAAGGTCCCGTCGTTGGTGATCGTCCCCCCGGCGTGAACGAAGGTCGGCCCCTCGCCGACGGCCCAACTCCCGCCGGCACCGATGGTGATCCTCCCGTGATCGGTGAAAGGACCGTCCACGTTCAGGGTTCCGTCGTCGGTGAACGACCCCGTCGCCGCGTTGGTGACAGCGAGGCCTCCGCCGCCTTCGTTCCCCGTGGTGAGGGCGGTCCCAACTGGCACGATGACGGCCCCGTCGTTCACGAGAGATCCGGCCCCGTCCAGATAGCTGCTCTCGCCCGGTGTCGCCTCGATCGTGCTCCCCGCCCCGATCGTGCCCGCGCCGGCCAGGGTGAGCCCATAGCCCGGGTCCAAGGACAGGGTCACGTCGGCCCCGGTCCCGCCAAGCGTGAGCGAGTTGGCCACTTCGCCGAAGGCGGCGGTCACCGTGTATGAGCCGGGAGCAGTGATGCAGACGTCGTCGCTGGCAGTCGGGACGACGGCCGGAGACCAGTTCGAGGCGTCGCCCCAGTCCCCGCTTATCGGGGCTGCCCAAGTCTCGGTGCAACCGACCGCTGCTGCGGGAGCCGCAGTGACAGCACCAAACGCTGTTGCGAACAATCCCCCGATGGGTATCACCAAGAGTGCCGCAAAGAACGCTCCGACGCGACGACGCTCCACACCACCCATGAGAGCCTCCCTTTGGTCACCGAACACTCGCCGAGGTGACCTGCAACTATCCTTGCACAATTGTCAGATCTTTGTCATTCCGCACCCTTTGAATGGTCACCGACCAGGGGCCGCCGCCGGGGCCCGTCGAGCGCTTCATGACCGTGCCCGCACGCGAGCGATATTCGGAGCTCTGCGAAGATGTGGTCCGTGGGTTGGGAGACACTCGAGCAGTGGGGTGACGTCGCTCGCATTGAGCCGCTCGCTGGCGGCGTCGCCAACGACGTGTGGAAAGTGCGCGTCAACGGGCACCTTGCGGTCGGTCGTCTCGGTGCCAGGAGGGACGCTGATCTCGCATGGGAGACCGAGCTCCTCCACCACCTCGACCGTGAAGGGCTGACCGTGCCGCTGCCGATCCCGACGGCGGACGGCCGGCTGTTCGCCGAAGGTCTGTTGGTGATGACCTACGTGGAGGGCGGACCGCCGGAGACGGAAGCCGACTGGCGTCGCGTGGCCGACACGCTCCGCCAGCTGCACCGGTTGACGCTGGGCTGGCCCCAGCGCCCGGGTTGGCGATCGTCGACCGACCTCCTGCACGCCGAGACCGGGACGAAGATCGACCTCGGCGCGATGCCGGCCGAGGGCGTTGCTCGATGCCGAGCAGCGTGGGCGCGGCTCACCGGGCGTCAGACATGCGTCGTCCACGGCGACTCCAACAACCCCGGCAACGTCCGCATGACCGCGGATCGGGTCACGCTGATCGACTGGGACGAGTCGCACGTCGACGTCCCCGACCTCGACCTGGTGCTGCCCCACAACGCCGCCGGTCTCGACGACGGCGCGCACGACATCGCCGCGCAAGCATCGGCCGCATGGGAAGCCGCCGTCTGCTGGGA
>Ga0182024_10003205_pt1 | contig 39354 bp, 33 predicted proteins | sample P32metaG_FD_120480 | JGI IMG/M metagenome (GOLD analysis project Ga0182024, IMG submission 120480) | Permafrost microbial communities from Stordalen Mire, Sweden - P3-2 metaG (Illumina Assembly) | ecosystem: Environmental > Terrestrial > Soil > Wetlands > Permafrost | place: Sweden: Stordalen...
AAAAGTGCCTGGTTGATCTCGTCAGGAAAGAAGTTCTGGCCCATACTTCGAATCTAAACCAGAATCGGATTCGAAAACTGGAACTGACAGCTGTCGCTGATCTATGCCCGACAGACTCCTAGCTCCGCCTCGATTTCGTACTGCTTCCTCTTCTTTGTGCCGCTCTTCCGGTCACGCTTTCCAATCGCAATTGGAACGTCGAAATACTTAGCTGCTTCCGACATGCCCAATCGGAGAAGTTCCGGATTTCCGAGGGCAATATATTCTCCTGGGCGCCTTGGTGCGTAGTGAAGAGCCCTGCCGATCTCCGTGGCGATGGCTCGGGCGAGCGGCGGTGGCACCGCGTTCCCGATCTGCCGCGCGCCATGCCACTTAGTTTGGTGGAATCGGAACCAATCTGGGAACCCGTGCAACCTGGCCATTTCGCGGACCGTTATGCATCGTGGATAGGCGTAGTGAATGGGTCTTGGGCTCGTAAAAGCACCGCGAGAGGAGTCTGTTCCTGCTCTTAGAGTATTGCTTAATCCCCGAGCTGCAAGCTTATAGAAGCGGGATATCGGCTCGACTTGTCCGGGCTCAGTCTCCTCAAAGCGCCTTCTCGAAATCGCGGTGTGCTCAGTTCGCAGGCTCGATGTGAGCAGGTACTTGTCCCACTGTCGCGTGTAGCCAAAATGCCAGGAATCGCCTCCTATACACCGCATTTCCTGCGCATAGCGACTCGGACGCCCCCACGCAGTCGTTCGCACTTCATCGGAATGGGCAAGGTCCGCGAACTCCTCGGCATTCGGAAGATCGTTCATCGCTTCCTGACAGGTGGGTCCCTTGGGAAGCAAGCCACGATTCCCAACATCGGCGGGCCGGAAGTGTGCCGCTGGATACTCCGGCAATCGAAGCCCGTCTCTTGCGCCCATTAGAATCAGCCTTTCGCGATGTTGCGGTACGCCAAACTCAGCCGTGTCTAGAACCCTCCAAGGCAAACGTGTCTGGTAGTGGACGCGCGCGAACTCCTCAATCAACTCGTCCAGAAGTGCCTTATGGTCCCCGATCGTTAGCCCCTTGACGTTCTCGAAGACGAAGTAGGATGCTCTCAGTTCGGCCACAATCCGTACGAATTCCCGAACCAGGCTGTTACGCGGGTCATCGAGCATCCGATGACCAATCAAGGAAAATCCTTGGCAGGGCGCTCCCCCAAATACGACGTCGATATGCCTGCGGCCTATGCCAGCCCGGTTCCTGATTTCTTCGCCGGTCAGCCCGATGACTGAGCGCGACAACATAGCGCATTGAGGAAAGTTGTATGCGTGCACAGCGCAATGGATTGGGTCGATCTCAACTGCGGCAACAATATCGAAACCAGCCTGCTCGAAGCCCAATCCAAGGCCCCCAGCGCCAGCGAACAAGTCGATTCCGATCAGCCTTGGCACCTTCGACCTCCTGTTTTCAAATACCAGCTTACCGGGTTCTGCCAGGCTTGTCGATCGAAATTCTTCCTGGGGGTCCCAAAAACGAAATGAGCCGTCCTTCCAGCTTATCGCGGTGCCCCATTTGACATTGCCAAACGGTCATCGCACCCCAGCCAGAGTTGCGTAATGCTCGCAGGTTTCTTTTGTCCTTCAGGCGGTTTTTTTGCAGCTTTGGCAGCCAGAACTCTGGGCGGGATTTTGGAGGGCGGCCGATGCGGCATCCGTGGGCGTGCCAAAAACAGCCGTTGACGAAAATGACCTTCCGACGCGACGGGAAAACGATGTCGGGAGTGCCTGGTAGGCTCCGCCGATGCAAACGGAACCTGTATCCAAGAGAATGGAGGACGCGACGTACTGCGACTTCCGGCGCAGTGTCTTTGTCGCGAATGCGGGACATCAATGCGCTTCTGCTCTCGGATGATCGATTGTCTGCCACGGCGCAAAACTCCATTCCATCAAAACATGACGGTACGATGGTGAATTACTATTCTTGCAGCAATTGCCAGCCAGCCGTCTCGTGTCGCAGTCGAGTAACGCGCGGCACGAGTTGGGTCATCGCGGGACTTGGACATGGTGGCATGTGAGGAGACAATTGGCTCTCGAAAAGAAAGAAAACGTCTATAAGCGGGTCTTAGAGCATGTCTTTTTTGACAAGGACTTCTGCGCTTATAAGGCCGGGCAAAATGAGGTCGCGTTTGCAAAGTCCGACCTCGAACGCGCGGCGGATTTGCTAAAATTGGACCCCAAGAATCTGCCCGATGCGCTCTACTCTATGCGCTACCGAACACCGCTCCCCGCCCGAATTGTCAAGACCCAGCCTAAGGGGAAGGAATGGATTATTGAGGGGACCGGAAAGGGACTTTACAGATTACGTCTCGTTCCGCTGAACAGGATTCTTCCCAATCTCGCACTCAGAGCGATCAAGGTACCGGACTCCACGCCAGAGATAATCAGTGCTTACGCGCTTAACGACGAGCAAGCCTTGTTGGCAAAGGTTCGCTACAACCGCCTGATCGATATTTTCCTGGGAGTAACGGCTTACCCCCTTCAAAGCCACATGCGCACTTCTGTTAAGGGAATCGGCCAGATCGAGATCGACGAAGTCTACGTTGCGGTCGATCGGCATGGTGTTCAGTACGTGATTCCAGTTCAGGCGAAGGGCGGGAAAGATCAGCTTTCGGTGGTACAGACAAGTCAGGATTTGGCTTGTTGTGCTGCAAAGTTCCCCACGCTTGTTTGCCGCTCGGTTTCCGCGCAGTTCATTGATTTGGAGGACAAGAGGAAAAAGATTGCAATGTTTGAGCTAGCGAAAGAAGAAGGTCAAGTCGTAATCGTCGAGGAGAAACACTACCGGCTTGTACCCTCTGCGGAAATCAGTCCCGAGGAACTTAAGGCATACGGAAACAAATAGAAACTGCTGAAACCATCCATTCCTCTTCGCGGGCGGCACTTTCTTACCTCGCCTTTGAGATGGGTTAGTGCGTCACCTGGAAGAATCCTGCGGTAAAAGTCATCATGCGACAACAGGTCAGAGCGCTTAGCAGATTTTGAGGTACATCAAACCTGGCCCGGCTGGATCAGTACTGGGCCCCACTCCGTTGACTGATCCGATCAATTCCCGGCCAGTGCCCAGTCTCGAATCCAAGACCGGGGATGCGTTCCCCGCCCCGTGGCCCTGCTAACTCCCCAACTCGCCGCCTTTCTAGTCTCTGTAAACCATCCCTGCTATAGGGGCTGGATCGGGCAATTCGCAGCCTTTTCGCCCCAGATCGCGCACGCTAAAACGCTTTCCGATCCTCCGAATCCCCGCGAAACAGGCCCGCTTTTTTCCCAAAATATCCCGAAATCGCTGTATCTATACATGCGCAATTCCGATGCCCGATCCACCCCTTCGCGCCAAATGAGTGCATCTGGAACGTCACCCTGATCTCTGACAACTGACTACTGAAAACTGACAACTGACTACTGACATCTGTAATCTGAATTTGCCATGCTTCTTGCCTCGCTCCGTGAAGAAGTGCTCCACGCCAACCGGGAAATCGCCCGGCGCGGCCTGGCGCCCCACACCTTTGGCAACGCCAGCGGCATTGATCGGCCGGGAATTGACGGCTCCGGCCGGCAGCCGTTGGTGGTCATCAAGCCCAGCGGCGTGGACTACGCCTCGCTTACCCCCGCCGATCTGGTCGTCACCGATCTCGATGGCAACATTGTCGAAGGCTCTCTGCGCCCCTCAAGCGATCTGGATACACACACTTACCTCTATCGCGAGTTCCCGCAAATCGGCGGTGTCGTGCACACCCACTCGGAGTTTGCGACCTCCTGGGCTCAGGCTGGCCGCCCCATCCCCTGCCTCGGCACTACGCACGCTGACTACTTCCATGGCCCCGTTCCCGTCACCGAGCCCCTCACCGCCGAGGAGGTGGCCGCGGGCTACGTCCGCTCGACCGGCGCTGTCATCGTCCGCCGCTTTCAGGCCGAAGGGCTTGACCCCATCGCCGTTCCCGGCGTCTTGGTGGCCGGCCACGCTCCTTTTGCCTGGGGCAAGACGGTTTCAGAGGCCGTAGAGCACGCAGATGTGCTTGAGTACATTGCCCGCCTGGCCTTCCGGACGGTGCTGCTCCGCACCGGAAACAGCCCGGACGGAGCGCCCTGCTTGGCAATCCCCCAGCATGTTTCCGAATATCATTACCAGCGCAAACACGGCCCCAAAGCCACTTACGGCCAGGGTTCACGGGAATAACCCGCCTCCCTTCAAAGAGCTACCGATTCTCATAGATGGATTTCTTTTAATGTAGCCCGTATACTGTTTTCTGCATTGTTTGCAAAAAACTCCTCCGCTTCCGGTTGACATTTCACGGAACCTGGCGTCAGTATCTAGCGTATTCTCAGCCGGTTGCCGATTTGCCCCGCAATAAGAGCGCGTCTCTCCCCACATGGCGATCAGCGTGCAGCAAACTAAAATGGCGTAAGAGTGTTCCCTATGGAATCGAGCCTCTTCAATCGTGTGCAGTTGACGCTGCTGGCTATGGTCACGCTTGGCCTGTGCGCGCTGGTGGTGATGAACCTGCGCCAGGAGAGCCAGTTCCAGCAGCCCGACGACGGTGTCTGGTGGCGCGAGGTGGCGGGCGGTCTGGAAGCGGTAAAGGTGCTGCCCAACAGTCCCGGCCAGCGTGCCGGCATCCAGCTGCACGATCTGCTTACCGGAGCTCAGGTCCCTGCCCAGCGCACCGAAATGCAGACGGATGATCTGCTTGCCGGGGTCGAACCGCAGAAGGAAGATTCAGCCAAGCACGGTGGCCTCCAGGCTGGGGAGCCGGCCCCGATCGTCAACTACATCCCAATAGGGCGGGTAGCCGACTTGGAGCGTGTCCTCTACCGCACTGGGATCTACGGCAAGGCGAACTACGCCATCACTCGAGAAGGCGAGGCGCTGGACACACCGGTTGTGGTGATTCCCGAGCCGCTCGATCGCAGCATGTCGTTATGGATGCGCGTCATCGGCTTCATCTATCTAGCCATCGGCATGTATGTTCTATTTCGCCGCTGGACGGCCCCGCGCGCCACGCATTTCTACTTGTTCTGTCTGGTTTCGTTTGCGCTGTACGCACTGAAATACACGGGAAAACTGGACCCGCTGGATTGGACTGTGTTCTGGCTGAACGTGCTGGCGGAATCGCTGCAGCCGGCGCTATTTCTGCATTTCGCGCTCAGTTTCCCGGAGGAGCGATTCAAGAACCTCCGCCGCCGCTGGTTGCTGCCGCTGCTTTACGCGCCGGGCGCTGGACTGCTCGGCCTATGGCTGTGGGCGATTGAGACACGCCAGGCAACCGGCCTGCTGAAGCACAGCCTGGACAAGACAGGGACCTTATACGACGCCGTCTTTTATGTGCTGGCCGCGCTGCTCTTCCTGCGCAGCTATAGTCTGGCCAACACCCCTTTGCAGCGCCAGCAGTTGAAGTGGCTGACCCGCGGGGCGCTGCTGGCCGTCGGCCCCTTCACGCTCTTTTACGCCATACCGTTCCTTCTCGACTGGCGCATACCCAGCCTACTGACCAACATCGCCGGACTGTCCGTGGTCTTCCTTCCACTCACCTTCAGCTGGGCAATCGTTCGCTACCGGCTGATGGACACCGACCTGATCTTCAAGCGCGGCGTGGCATATACGCTCGCGACCGCCTTGCTGCTTGGCGCCTACTTCGGGATTATCGCGCTGTTCGCGCTCGTGGTCCACACCCGCCTGCCCGATACCGTGCGCGAGTCGGGCCTGGTGCTCACGATTCTGGTGACGGCGGCGCTCTTTGATCCTCTCAAGCGCAGAATTCAGGGGTGGGTGGACCGCGCATTCGACCGTCAGCGCTACGACTACCGCAAAGCGCTGGTCGAATTCGGCCGCGGCCTCAGTTCGGAAACGGATCTGAATGCTCTGCTGGAATCGATCGTCGAGCAGTTGCCCAATACCTTGCTGGTGGCGCGCGTTGCCGTTTTCCTGGCCCAAGTTTCAGAAGAACCTGGCCATCTCCGACTAGCCGCCTCCCACGGGCTGCCCGCAGAGGCCAAAGCGGCACAGGACCGGATAGGATCAGGCGGGGTTGGGCTTGGTGCAACTGGACCCGGCGCGCTGGATTTGGGTTTTCTCGACTTCGACCACGCGCTCGACCATTCTCATATCTTCCTGGAAAACGCCCAGCAAGCCCTGCATTTGCCTCGGAACCAGCAGCGCACTGCCGCACTGCTGGATCTGAACTACTATCTGCCCTGTCGGGTTCAGGATGGATCGGTGACGCGCACCATCGCTGTGATCGGCCTGGGCCGCACCATCGGCGGCGACTTCCTATCGAGCGAAGATGTCGAACTGCTCGAGTCGCTGGCCAGCTACATCGGTATCGCACTCCAGAACGCCAGCCTCTACGCCCGCCTGGAAGAGAAGATCGGCGAATTCGAGCGGCTGAAAGAGTTCAACGAAAACATTGTCGAGTCCATCAACGTGGGCATCCTGGCCATCGATCTGAACGACCGCATCGAAAGCTGGAACGCGCAGATGGAGGCGATGTATGCCCTGAGCCGCGCCGAGGCGCTCGGCCAGCCGCTTCGAGCTGTCTTTCCTTCGGAATTTGTCGAAGCACTGGAGGGCTTCCGCAATGAGCAGGGCGTCCATCACCTCTACAAGTTCCGCCTGACCTCGCGGGCCGGCGAACAATGCACGGCCAACATTGCGGTCGCGCCCCTGCTGTCACGGGATTTCGTCTCGGTGGGCCGCATCATTCTGGTGGACGACATTACCGAGCGCGTCTCTCTGGAAGCCCAACTCACGCAGGCGGACAAGCTAAGCTCGATTGGCCTGCTGGCCGCCGGCGTAGCTCATGAGATCAACACGCCGCTGGCGGTGATCTCTTCGTATGCGCAGATGCTCTCGAAGCAACTCAAGGGCGATGCGCGCCTCGGTCCCGTACTGGACAAGATCACCCAGCAGAGCTTCCGCGCCGCCGAAATTGCCAATGGCCTGCTGAACTTCTCGCGCACCTCGACGACGGAATTCCGCAACACGGACCTGAACCAGGTGATTCGCGATACGCTCTCGCTGCTCGAACACCAGTTCAAGACCGCGCAGATCACCGTCGATCTCGACCTGGCCGACGATCTGCCACCCATCAACGGTAACCCCGGCAAGCTGCAGCAGGTCTTCCTCAATCTGCTGTTGAACGCCAAGGAAGCCATGCAAGGCGGTGGCCGGCTGCACGTGGCCACGCTCGCCAACGGACACGTCGAGGCGCTCGTGACCGACTCCGGCAGCGGGATTGCTCCCGAGCACCTCAAGCGCATCTACGATCCATTCTTTACCACCAAGACCATGCCGAAGCCTGGTGACCGCCGCGGCACAGGACTCGGCCTATCCGTCTCCTACGGGATCATTCAGGAACACGCCGGCAAGATTCACGTCGAGAGCTCCATCGGCGCCGGCACAACGTTTCATCTCGAGTTTCCGTTGTTGAGGAATACTGTACATGCCTGAGGTTGAACTCCCCGCAAATATGACCGTCTCCGCCTCCGCCGCAATCGGCAGTTCCAATGGCGCCAGCATTCTCGTCATTGACGACGAGGCCGCCATCCGCGAGTCGCTGGAGGTGTTACTCACGCTCGAGGGATATTCGGTAACAATGGCTGTCGACGGCGAGCAGGGCCTGCACATTCTCGATCACGACAACTTCGACCTTGTGCTTCTCGATCTGGCCTTGCCAGGCCAGAGCGGCCTCGAAATACTGCCGCAGATCAAGGGTCGCCAGCCGGAACTTCCGGTCATTATGATCACCGCTTTCGGAACGGTGGACAATGTGGTGGAAGCGGTCCGCGCCGGCGCGGAAAACTTTGTCCAGAAGCCCTGGGACAACGAGAAACTGCTGGCCGATATCCGCTCCGCTGTCGCCCGCCATCGCGCCGAAGAGGAGAACCTACAGCTCAAGCGCACCCTTAAGCAGCGCTACAACTTTGTCAACATCGTGGGCAAGAGCGAGGTCATGCTCAAGGTTTTCGATCTCGTGGCCCAAGTAGCCCCCAGCCGCTCCACAGTATTAATTCAGGGCGAGAGCGGTACCGGCAAGGAACTGATCGCCAAAGCCATTCACGCCAATTCGCCCCGACGCGATAAGCCTTTTGTCCCCATTAATACCGGGGCCATGCCCTCGGAGCTGCTCGAATCCACGCTCTTCGGCCACGTCAAGGGCGCATTCACTTCAGCCGTAGCCTCAAAAAAGGGACTGTTTGAAGTGGCCAACGGCGGCACGCTCTTCCTGGACGAAATCGCCACCATGGGCATGGATACCCAAGCCAAGATCCTGCGCGTCCTGCAGGACCGCCGCTTCATGCACCTGGGCGGAATTCAGGAGATTCAAGTGGACGTGCGCATCATCGCCGCCACCAATGTCGATCTACGCAAGGAAGTCCGCGATGGCCGCTTCCGCGAGGACCTCTTCTACCGCCTCAACGTCATCACCGTGGATCTGCCGCCGCTGCGCGCCCGCCGCGAGGATATTCCGCTGCTTGCCAACCACTTCCTCGAGTTCTACGCCAACGAGAACGGCATGCCCCCGCGCAAGCTCACCAATGACGCCCTCCGCGCCTTGGTAGATTACGAGTGGCCGGGAAACGTGCGCGAATTGGAGAATTCGATCGAGCGCGGCGTCGTGCTCTCCAACGGCCCCGTCATCGGCTCCGACCTATTGCCCGGCCATATCAGCGGCCGCAGCTTCCGCGACGCACTGCTCGAACACAATCCCAACGCCTCTCTTTTCGACATTCTCGAAGACATCGAGCGCCGCATCATTGTCGAGAAACTGGAGCGCTGCAACGGCAACCAGACCGAAGCCGCCGAGCAGTTCCGCATCCCGCTCTCGACGCTGAACCAGAAGATCAAGCGGCTGACCATCGAGATCCGCAAGAAGGGTCGAGAGTAAGGCCAGGGATCAGTTGTCTGAGATCGTTCTTGGGCGATTTTGCATCGACCGACGAGCGTCAGGCCGGCAGGTGGAGGCCGTTGCCGCCTATGATTCGCAATTGTCGCGCTTCAGAAGCCCAGAAGGCGAGCTTGCGTGGGAGCCAATCAAACTGCGACCGTTTCGGATCGGATCGGGATAGGCACGCCGTGGAGTGAGACGAAGCGCTCGGGCTCGCAGCAGGCGCGGCTGAGCCGGCTGAGGTCGGACTGCATCTCACGATCCGATTTGAATGATTCGAAAACAGCATCGAGGAGCGAGGCCGCTGCCGCATCGACAGGGCTCTCGACACGGTAGTGCATCCACTTCCCTTCTCTCCGGGCCGCAACCACTCCCGCTTTTCGCAGGTAGGCAAGATGCCGTGAGATCTTGGGCTGGCCTTGCCGCAGTATCTCAACCAGATAGCAGACACACACCTCGCGGCCCCCGATGAGATTGAGCAGGCGCAGGCGCGTTCGGTCGGCAAGGGCCGCAAACAAGGGGACCAAATCGGGTGACTTCACCCTAGAACTCATGGATTCATAATATACGCATTGACAGATATGTCCAATTCTAAATATATTCGCTTTTACGCATATGAAAGGATTCCCGATGAATACATCCACCCAGGTTCAGGATCAAGTGAAAGAGAAATATGGCAGCGCTGCGCGAGCTGTCGCCGCATCGGGCAGCATGCAGGCTTGTTGCGATCCAGCGCTTCGCTGTTGCGATCCCATTACGACAAACCTCTACAGCGCCGACGAAATGGGCCTCATCCCGGAGAAGGCGGTGCTCGCCTCCCTCGGTTGCGGCAACCCCACCGCATTGATCGAGCTCAAACCCGGCGAAGTGGTGCTCGATCTCGGCTCGGGAGGCGGCATCGACGTGCTCCTCTCCGCGCGGCGCGTTGGCCCCACCGGCAAGGCGTATGGCCTGGACATGACCGACGACATGCTCTCCCTCGCCCGTGAGAACCAGCGCCAGGCCGGTGTGGACAACGTCGAGTTCCTCAAAGGCGAGATCGAAAACATCCCTTTGCCGGACAACTCCGTTGACGTCGTCATCTCCAACTGCGTCATCAATCTCTCGGCGGACAAGGACCGCGTACTCCGCGAAGCCTTCCGTGTCCTTAAACCCGGCGGACGCTTCGCCGTCTCCGATGTCGTGGTACGAGGAAGCGTCCCCGATGCCGTCCGCGGAAGCATGATGCTCTGGGTCGGCTGCGTCGCCGGTGCTCTTGAAGAGCAGGACTATCAGTCCAAGCTTCTCGATGCAGGCTTTACGGGCGTCTCTTTCGAGCCCACTCGCATCTACGATGTTGAAGATGCTCGCCACTTCCTAAGCAAGTCCGGCATCGACGTTGACGCCATCGCGGCCCAGGTAGAGGGCAAGTTCCTGAGCGCCTTCATCCGCGCTGCCAAGCCCCAAGCTGCCTGTTGCCAACTCGACTGCTGCTCACCAGCCCCAGCAGGCGTGAAAGGCTGACCTGATGAGCAAGCACTACAACGTTCTCTTCCTCTGTACCGGCAACTCGGCCCGCTCCATCATGGCGGAGGCACTTCTGAATCACAAGAGCAACGGCAACTTCATCGCACACAGCGCGGGGAGCCACCCCTCCGGCGCGCCGCGCCCAGAGGCGCTCGCCCAGCTTCAGTCCGCTGGTATCGGCATCGAAGGCCTGCGCAGCAAATCCTGGGATGAGTTCGCGGCCCCCGGCGCACCCCATCTCGACTTCGTCTTCACCGTCTGCGACAACGCCGCCAAGGAAGCGTGTCCATATTGGCCCGGCCAGCCCATGACGGCCCATTGGGGCATTCCTGACCCCGCCGCCGTCGAGGGCACGCCGGAGGAAATTGCCCGCGCTTTTCGCGACGCTTTCGTCATCCTCGATCGCCGCATTGGCCTCTTCCTGTCGCTTCCGTTAGCCACGCTCCAGCAGCTTGCGATCCAGAAAGAGATCGAACGGATCGGCAAAGCATGAAGTCTACTTTAGCGCGGCGGGTTGACGCTGAGTTTATTGGTACCCTGTTGCTTCTGGCCGCCGTGGTCGGATCGGGCATCATGGTTGGGAAAACACGACGATTGCTGCTCCGGGGCTCGACCATCCGAACGACTGAACGTCAGTTGACGAGGCCATGCCTTCGCTTGACCTGGGACATGCCCGCGCTCTTCCAGCTCCGCGTTCAGACAATTCCAACGACCCGCAGCCACCGCTTCAGAAACCCCTTCAACTCAGACGGCGGCCGCAGCCAAATCTCAGCTGCCGTCTCGCGCCATTGGCGCCGCACCAGCACGCTCAAGCCGTGGCGGCCAACCCGCTGCACCGCGCGAAACGCTGCCTCGTCGGTAAGGTCATCGCCCAAATACGCAACCGGCGCGCCCCGATCAGCCTCCGAAAGAATCGCTGTCACCGCCCCACCCTTGTCGCGCCCCACGCGCAACTCCAGCCCGGCCTCGAACTCCAGCAAACCAAGCCCATCCATCTGAGCTAGCGGCTCGAACAACTGCCGCGTGCGCCGCTCGATCTGCCCCGCCTTGTGCCGCGAAGCTCCACGCCAGTGCATCACCACGCCGTTTGCCTTGTCTTCAAAGAGGCCGCCCAAGCTGTCGCGCCGCAGATGCTCTCTCAACTCTTCGAGCCTGGCCTGCGTGGCGGGCGGAGCTTGCTCCAACTCCCGCCGGCCGTCGGGGTAGATTCGCTCCGCCCCATGCAGGCCCCAAACATCCAGCGGCGGGTCAAGGCCGAGCATTGGCGCAATCTCATGCGCGGGTCGCCCCGTGACGACTGCCATGCGCGTACGTCCCTGGTGCTGGATGCGCGCAAGCAACTCCCGAACGCCGGCCCATGGCCGCGCCTGGAATCGATCGACCCGGAACGGCGCCAGTGTGCCGTCGTAGTCCAGCAGCAGAAGCGGGCTCGCCCCACCCGCAAAACTCTCAAAAAACTCGTCCAGTCTTTCTGCCGCTTCCGGAGTCACGTGATCTCGCTTTCTCAACCAGTCTATGATGCGCCTGCCTGCCGCGTGGCCAGGGTCGACCTCCTCTCCGCCCCATGCGCTATCCTGTCCATGCAGCACCCCAATCCAGCAGCGCGGCACTCGATTCAATCCTGCGAACCGGTAATTCACATGGCGATCGACCCCCTCGAAAGAACCGCCAAGCAACTCGTCCTCACCGTGCAGGACTACTCCCTGTTTGCCTGGCGCGCCATCACGAACCTTTTCAGCGAGCCCCGGTACTGGCCGGAGTTTCTGGTGCAGTCCGACATTATTGGCTTCGGTTCGACCTCTATCGTCCTGCTCTCCGGCTTCTTTACCGGCGGCGTGCTGGCCTTGCAATCGGCAGCAACACTCTCCCAGTTTGGCGCTACCGCCGTCACCGGCCAATTCGTCAGCATCACCATGATCCGCGAGCTCGGCCCGGTGCTGACCGGCATCATGGTTGCCGCTCGCAACGCCTCCTCCATGGCCAGCGAGCTTGGATCGATGGTGGTGACAGAGCAGATTGACGCCATGCGCGCGCTGGGCGTCGACCCCATGCGCAAGCTGGTCACCCCGCGTATCTTTGCCTGCATCTCGATGCTCTTCTTTCTCACCATCGTCGCGGACGCCTTCGGCATTCTCGGCGGCGGAGCCGTTACCGTCTTTCTGAACCACCAGGACGGCCCCCAGTATTTCTCGAAGGCCTGGGAAAGCCTTCGCTATCCCGACATCATTCAGGGTCTCGTGAAGCCGCTTTTCTCCGGCTACATTATTGCCTCAGTCGGCTGCTTTTATGGCATGAGAACCACCGGAGGCACGCAAGGCGTCGGACGTTCCACCATTCAGGCCGTCGTCAACGCTGCGGTGCTCATCATTCTCGTGGACTTCCTTGTGACCAGGGTGCTGCTTGCGCTCTTCCCCCCGCTATGACTGAGCCGCCTGCTTCCGTTCAGCCCGGTCAAATGCCGGCTCCGCTCACGGACGCCGCCCCTGTTGTCGTCTTCCGCAATGTCTCCATCGCCTTCGACGGACCGCCGGTTCTTCATGACATCAGCTTCTCGGTGGGGCCGAGTGAGACGCGCATCCTGCTTGGACCTACCGGCGTGGGCAAGAGCGTCCTGCTCAAGCTCACCAACGGCCTGCTGTGCCCCGATGAAGGCAGCATCCTGCTCTTCGGCGAAGAAATCTCCCGCATGCCCGAGGAAGAGCTTCTTCCTCTCCGCACCCGCGCCGGCATGGTCTTTCAAGAGGGCGCGCTGTTCGATTCACTCACAGTTCGCGACAATGTCGCGTACCAACTGATCGTCGAGCGGGTGCCAGACGACGAGATCGACCGCCGTGTCCTTAGTGCCCTTCGCTTTGTCCAGCTCGAGGAGACGTTCTCGCTCTTCCCCTCCAGCCTGTCCGGCGGAATGCGCCGCCGCGTGGCCATCGCCCGCGCGTTCATCCGCCAGCCCGAACTCCTGCTCTACGACTCGCCCACCGGCGGCCTGGACCCAGTTACTTCCACCACCATCATCGAGCTGGTGATGAAGGAGCGCGACGTATACCGCACGCCCTCCCTGCTGGTCACCCATCGCCTCCAGGACGCGTTCACCTTATGCACACATCGCTTCGACGAGGCTCTGGGTCGCATGGTTCCTCTGCCTCAAGGCGTGACGGACCCTAATACCACCTTCCTCATGCTCGAAGAAGGCCGCCTTATCTTCGACGGCTCGCTCCACGAGCTCCTCCATAGCGAGAATCCATTCGTCCGGGAGTTTTTGGAGTAGAGCTGGGAACAGGGATCGGGGCCTAGGGGGTCAAGCTCCGGCGTAAGCCTCGACATCGCGCTCGATCATCTTGTTCAATTCGAGCCGGGCTTTGGATAGGTCATGCATCTGCTGAAGATTCAGCCAGAACTCCGGACTGTTACCGAAGAAGCGGGCAAAGCGAAGCGCGGTGTCTGGCGTAATCGAACGCTTGCCATGGATGATTTCGCCGATGCGCGTTGCGGGCACACGAATCTTAAGCGCCAAAGCATTCTGCGTGATGCCGAGCGGGAAGAGGAACTCTTCTCGCAGCATTTCACCGGGATGCGTGCTGACCCTCTGAAGATTCCATCCGGAAGCTGGTCTGCTGATAGTCATGTTCGCCACTCCTTTGGTGATACTTCTAGTGGTAATCGGCAATCTCGACTTCGTGCGCACCGTCATCTTTCCAGACGAAGCAGATGCGGTATCGATCGTTGATTCGAATGCTGTGCTGCCCTATACGATCGCGCTTCAGAGCTTCCAGCCTGTTGCCTGGAGGGACGCGCAGGTTACTCAGATTAATTGCCGCTTCAATCTGGTCCAGCTTGCGGAGAGCAACGGCTCTTATGGTTGCCCAGCGCTGACTGGAACCCGTCTCAAAAAGCTCCTTCGTACCAGCGTCCTTGAAGCTCTGAATCATCTGCTATCAGGGTATAGCGTATGGCGTGATATGTAAAGCGTTATATTTAAGCATCGGGTATATTTTGCCGTTTGTCTTGCCCAAAATCTCCGATCCCGGTTTTTCACCAGCAGGCCTGAAAACGCGGCAACCCGTAACGGTACTGGTTCCCCCGCGCCGCTTGCGGAAAAAAGCTTGTTGCCTGCGGACTATAGTGAAATCTGGCGATTCTCACGACCTTGCTCAGGCGTGATGAGACCGATCGACAACCAGAACCGGCCTTTTGCATGGGAGGATGAAGCGCCCTTGGAGCCTCGTTTCCGGCGCGTGCAGCAGGGTGTGCCCCCAACCGGGCGCACACTCCCCGGCATGCCTTTGGAGATGACGGACCCCGACGACGACTCTTCACCACAGGGAGGTGCGCGCTTGGACGGCCCACGCAATCCTTGGTGGCGGCCAGCGAGCACTACGGGGCGTGTGTTTCTGGGGCTGTTTGCCCTGATCGTATTCGGGGGATTGACCAGGGGCTTGGTTCTGCTCAAAAAAGCGATCGAGCGTGACGCGCGCTTCCGCATTGCCGGCGCAAGCAACATCGAGGCCACCGGGCTGACCGAGGTGAGCCGGGGCGAGATGCTGCCGGTCTTTGGCGAGGATATTGGGCGCAACATCTTCTTTGTCGATCTGGCGGAGCGGCGCAGGCAACTGGAAGAGATTCCCTGGGTGCAGCGGGCGACGGTGATGCGGGTACTCCCAGACCAAATCCGTGTCTCGGTAGTGGAGCGGCAGCCGGTGGCATTCGCTCGCCAGGGGCAGCAGTTCGGCCTCGTGGATGCAAACGGCATCTTGCTGGCCATGACACCCTCGTCGATGGCGCAGCACCATTACTCGTTTCCGACGCTGTCGGGCATCGATCCCCGCGACCCGCCAGCTTCGCGCAAGGCGCGCATGGAGGTTTATCTGCGGCTACTGGGCGAGTTGGACTCGAACGGGCAGAAGCTCTCCGATCAGATTTCAGAGATTGACTTGACCGATCCCGAAGATGCCCGCGTGCGGATGCAGGACGACGATACGCTGCTTCACTTTGGCGAGGATCACTTCCTGGATCGCTACCGGCGCTATAAGGCGCACATTGCGGAGTGGCGGCAGCAGTATCCCAAGCTGGTAGCGGTGGATTTGCGCTACGACCAGCAGGTAGTTCTGGAGATGGCCAAGGGCACCAACGCCGTGGAAGCCACAGTGAGCGGGGAAACCGCATCGGATGGGAGCGAGGGCAAGCCTTCGGCCGGAGACCCGGCCACGAAGCCCGAGGCGGGGTCGAACCCGGATTTGCCGGGCCATGCGACGGCTGGAGAGCCAACGCCGGGCGACATGGCTGCTACCAAACCGACAGCCAAAGGGAAGGCTGGCACGAAACCGGGCGGAAAAGGTTCCGCCAAGTCGAAAGCCACAGCGTCAAAAGAAAAGGCGGCGAGAGACAGGGCGGCCAAGGATAAGAAGCGCGCGGAGGCCCAACGCACCGCGCAAAACGTGAACCGGGAGAAGCCATTCCCCACAATCCGCCCGCCCGCGGTTACGAGGCAGGGTCAGTGAGTCCAAAAAGATGAGCCAGAAACAGGACAACCTGATCGTAGTGCTGGACATTGGCAGCGCGCACACGCGTGTGCTGGCGGCGGACCTGAACGAGGGAGCCCTGCGTTATCGCGGGCACGGCGTGGTGGAGTCGTTGGGGATGCGCAAGGGGCTTATCGCCGAGCTTGCCCCGGCAGCGAAGGCCGTGAAGGCGGCCAATGAACAGGCGGAGCGAGTGGCGCGCGCCAACATTGACGAATGCGTGGTCGGGGTGGGAGGGCCGCACATTCGCGGACTCAACACCAACGGCGGATTCGAGTTGGGCAACCGGATGAGAGAGATCACCCGCGAGGACGTGCGCACCGCCGTGGAGCGGGCGCGGGCCGTCGAGCGGCCTCCGGACCGGGAGATTCTGCACCTGCTGCCGCGTCAGTTCATTTTAGACGAGCAACCGGGTATCTTTGATCCCGTCGGCATGGTGGGTGCGCGGCTGGAGGTGGATCTGCACATCGCCACCTGTTCCGGCAGCGCGCTGCAAAGCACGGTGACCTGCGCCAACCGGGCGGGGCTTGAGGTTTCAGAGGCGGTGCTGGAGTCGATTGCAGCCGCTGAGTCCACGCTCTCGGCCGACGAGCGGGAGCTGGGCGTGTGCCTGCTGGACATTGGCGCCCACTCGAGCGATCTGGCGGTCTTCTTCGAGGGCGCGGTGGCGCACACAGCGTCGGTCCCGATCGGCGGGGCGCACTTTACCAACGACCTGGCGGTAGGGTTGCAGATGCCTGTGGCCCAGGCCGAGGAACTGAAGCGCCAATACGGCCATGCTGTCGTCACCGCGGTTCCCCAGCTTGCCGCCATCGAGATTGCCGACCCGCAGCCGCGGACGCTGCAGTTGCGTACGATTGCGGAGATCCTGGAACCGCGCGCCCGCGAACTGCTCTATTTTGTGAAGGAAAGCCTGCGCCAGGGCGGCGTTGTGGATGCTCTGGGCGCCGGTTGCGTCCTCACCGGCGGCGGAGCTTTGCTGCCGGGCATGCTGGAGCAGACCGAAAACCAGTTACGGGTTCCGGCGCGGACGGGCATGCCGGTGCGCCTGTCGCAGATGCCCGGCGAGCTGGTCAATCCCAATTTTTCGACGGCCATCGGCATGTTGCTGTATGCCCATCGCACGCGGGTGACCCGCGCAGCAGAGAACAACAGTTTGCGCACCAAGCTGAGGGCCATTTTTGCGGCCAGTTTTTAGTGATTAACCAGGAACCACGTGCATGAATCGAGTCATGTATCAGGAGGCACAACCCATTATGGAACAGCAGAAGAACGAAGCCGGAGAGATGCGCATTCAATATCACGAAGAGCCCTTGCGCGGAGCCCGTATCAAGGTGATCGGCGTGGGTGGCGGCGGCGGCAACGCCGTGAACCGCATGATCCAGGCGCGGATGGAGGGCGTGGAGTTCATTGCCGCCAACACCGACGTGCAAGCGCTCAAGCTGTCTCAGGCGCCGGTGAAGCTGCAACTTGGGGTTCGGCTCACCTTAGGACTGGGCGCGGGCGCCAATCCGGATGTGGGCCGGCGCGCCGCGCTTGAAGACTCGGAGAAGATCATCGAGGCTCTGGAAGGGGCCGACATGGTCTTTGTCACCGCGGGCCTGGGCGGCGGCACGGGCACCGGCGCGGCGCCAGTGATTGCCTCGCTGGCCAGCGAGATGGGCATTTTGACCGTTGCGGTGATTACGCGACCCTTTTCTTTTGAAGGCAAGCGCCGATTGCAGCAGGCCGAGCGCGGCATGAAAGAGCTGCTGGAGAGCGTGGACACGATGATCGTGATCCCCAACGAGAAGCTACTGGTTGTGGCCAAGGACGCCGGCTTCTTTGAGAGCTTCCGCATCGCCGACGATGTGCTCCGCCAAGGCGTGCAGGGCATCTCGGACATCATCACCATCCCCGGCATCATCAACCGCGATTTTGCCGATGTGAAGACGACCATGGCCGGGATGGGCCACGCGGTGATGGGCACGGCAGTTCGCGCCGGCGACAATCGCGCTATTGAAGCGGCCCAAGCGGCGATGGCTTCGCCATTGCTGGAGGCGGGCGCCATCGACGGGGCGCGCGGCATCCTCATCAACATCACCGGTTCCAGCTCACTGAAGCTCTCCGAGGTCAACGCGGCTTCGTCGCTGATTCAGTCTGCCGCGCACGAAGACGCCAATATCATCTTTGGCGCGGTACTGGACGAAAAGATGGGCGACGAGGTCAAGATCACTGTGATCGCCACGGGCTTCCGCGACCAGATGCCGGAGCGGCGCGCGCGCATGTTGAGCGTGGAAGAAGCGCCGGTGGTTTCAGTACCGGTTGTGGCGCCTGAGAACTGGCTGCGCGAACCGGTGGCCGCTCCGGCTTCGCCACGCTTCCAGAGTCAGGACGAAGACGAAGAGGAGGAGAAGCAGCGGGCGATGCTGGTTTGCGAGCCGTGCTTTTTTTCAGCGGATACCGCGGCAGCGGGATTCGCGAGCCTTGCAGCGCCGTCCCTGGACCCAGTTGTGGACGTTGCAACGGAGCTTGAGAAGGATCGGGAGCCGGAATCCTTGGGAGCCAGGCCGAAGTTCGCCGAGCTGGCCGAAGAACCGGCCTACACGCCCCTTCCCAGGGATTACTCGTCGGAGTTCGGCGGCGGCCCGGGAGTGGCAGCCGCCCTGGACGAGCGCCACGCCCAGCCGGCCACAGCGCTCTTCTCCGAAGCCGACGAAGTGTCGCTCCGGGAGCTGGATACGCCCACATTTATGCGCAGATTGCAGTTTTAGGAAACCGTTTCCTCATTGGCAAGCGGTTTCCGGTTGGAATGGGTCGCCAAGGCTGTATAGTGCAATATAGATCACAAAATCTGGTCTCCGGGTAACCCCAAAGGGGTATTGCTGTATTTCCGGGGTTGTGTCGATAATCGATGGCCAGATTGGTTCTGGGTGATCGGGATCACGTTCTCTGGGATAGAGGTTGGACTACATTCACCTCTATCCAGGGAAGATTGAAAGCGGCAGCGGGATGGCCGATAAGCAAGAAGTGCGCCGCTCAAGGGCAGACGTACGGCACGAAATCCATGGTTGAGAGGATGTTGACTGGATGAAGCTGTCACGCGTTTGGGCATTTGGATCGGTTACTATGCTGGTTTGGGCCGGTTTCTGTATGGGAGTCACCCGAGCGGCGGCGTTGAACGCCCCGCACACACTGCACCATGCCAGGACGACAGAGCCGCATCTAGCGGAGACACATCGCGCAGGCAGCCATCGTGCCAGCACCCCGACCCGGCAGCAAGCCCGGTTGACTCCAAGAGGCAGAGCGAGAGCAGGCGTGCGCCGCGTAGCCCTCACTACCCGCCATCATCATTATTACGAGCGGTTTACGGCCAATTCTTTTGCCCAGGGAGACATCTTTGCCGGAGACGTGACGACGGGCGAGGACCCGGTGGTCCGTCAGGCAGCGATCGACGCCATGGGCGACATGAACGGCACCGCCGTGGTGATCGACCCGTCCAATGGGCGCATTCTGGCCATGGTCAACCAAAAGCTGGCGCTTTCGCCCGGAGCGGAGCCCTGCTCGACCATCAAGATTACCGTGGCTATGGCCGCGCTCTCCGAGGGCCTAGTCACACGGGAGACTCCGGTGCAGCTGGCCGGTTTCCGCATGAACATGACCGATGCGCTGGCCAAGAGCAACAACCTTTACTTTGAGGAACTTGGCCGGGAACTTGGCTTTGACCGCGTGCGCCATTACGCCACGCAGTTCGGACTGGGCGAGTTGGCCGGCTACAACATCGACGGCGAACAACTTGGCGTTTATCCCGACAAGGAACTGCCCGCATCCGAGGGCGGCGTAGCCCGGATGTGCAGCTTCGGCCAGGGAGTATCGCTCACCCCGCTGCAATTGGGGGCGTATGTGGCTGCTCTGGCGAACGGCGGAACCCTCTATTACTTGCAGCATCCCACCACGCCGGACGAGATAGCCGCCTTTGAACCCAAGATCAAGAGGACCCTGGATATTGCCAGGTACGTGCCCGAGATCGAGGAGGGAATGGCTGGCGCGGTCGAGTACGGCACAGCACGCAGCCTGCGGGCCAACTTCCACGAACTGCCGGTCTTTGGCAAGACGGGAACCTGCTCGGACAAGGGAACCCGCTTCGGCTGGTTCGCTTCGTACTCCGATTCGCCTCAGGGTGCCCTGGTGACGGTCTTCTTTCTGGAGGGCGGCCGAGCCACCTTCGGACCCCACGCGGCAGAACTGACAGGCGTCTTCTACAAGAATCTCTGGGACCGCAACTACTTTGCCGCCAAGGGCCAGCAGGACGCGGCGTCCGCTCAGCCGGCTCCCGCGGTTGCCACTCAACCGTAGCGCGACCTTCTATATGAATTGAAAGACCGGCAGGGTAGCCGCTTCTCGAGCGACTCTGCCGGTTTGCATTTTTGACGCCTTTTCCGCAATTTCCGCAATATCCTTCCTTTTCCGAAAGACCCGTTCCGCCTAGACTCGTCGATATGGCCACCATCCCCGACCTCAGACTGGATGCGGGACTGCCCGCGAACATCGACGCCGAGAAGACCATCCTCGGCGCGATTCTGCTGGACAACGCCGCCCATTCCGAAGCCGCCGAAAAGCTTGATTCCGATGACTTTTCTCTTGATTCGCATCGCCGCATCTTCTTGCGCATGACCGAGTTGATGGACGCGCAGCGCGCTGTCGACATCGTCACTCTGGCCAACGAACTGGCCCGCTACAAGGAGATCGAGGCGGTGGGCGGCGTGGCGTACTTGGCGTCCCTCACGGAGGGTTTGCCGCGCCGTCCGGTCATTGAAGAGTACATCCGCATCGTCAAGGACAAGAGCCTGCTGCGCAAGCTGATGGGCATCTGCTCGATGGCGATCGCCCGCGCCGCCGACCAGGGCGAATCCGCCCTTGAAGTGCTGGGCGCAGCCGAATCGCAATTGATGGAGGTCACCGAGAAAGGCCTCACACACGGCTTCCAGTCGCTGGACCAGATCGTGCAGCACTCCTTTGGGACGATCGACAATTTGTATAAGCAGAGCCGCGAAGTTACCGGCCTGGCCACCGATTTTACGGAGCTTGACCGGCTGACCAGCGGCCTGCAAAAGAGTGAGCTGATCATCATCGCAGCCCGTCCTTCGATGGGCAAAACAGCATTCGCGATCAACATTGCGCAGAACGCGGCCATCAACCACAACGCCATTGTGGCCGTTTTCAGCCTGGAAATGAGCAAGGAGTCGCTGCTGCGCCGCATGTTGGCGTCGCAGGCCTGGGTGGACCAGCAGAAGCTGCAGAAGGGCTTTCTGGGCCGGGAAGACCACGAAAAGCTGCAGAATGCATTGGGCCAACTGGTCGAGGCCCGCATGTACATCGACGATACAGCCGGCATCTCGCTGGCCGAGATGCGCGCCAAGACGCGGCGGCTGCGGCAGAACGCCGGAGGCCTCGACCTGGTGGTGGTGGATTACCTGCAACTGATGTCGGCCACGGTTCCCTCGTCCGGCAAGAAGAACTACGAGAACCGCACGCAAGAGGTGTCGGCCATCTCCCGCGGCCTTAAATCCCTGGCCAAAGAACTGAACGTGCCGGTGGTGGCTCTATCGCAGCTCTCCCGCGCCGGCGTGCAGCGCAAGGACGACAAACGCCCGATGCTCAGCGACCTGCGCGAGTCGGGCTCGATTGAGCAGGACGCCGACGTGGTGGCTTTCATCCACCGCGAGGCCTACTACACCCGCGACGAGGAGATGTCGGAAGCCGATAAAGCTAAATCGGAGATCATCATCGCCAAGCAGCGCAACGGCCCCACCGACACCGTGTATCTGAACTGGATTGGCAAGTTCACCCGCTTCGACAATCCGGACACGGGACACGGGGGCTGAGGCGGCCGACCATACGACGAGCAAGACGTGATCCGCGAGCGAAGCCTGGAAGGGCTTGGGTTGTGAAACGCCGAGTGTGGCTGATGCGTACGAAAGATTGGTGGGTTGAGGTTTGAACGTCATCACCCCAAATGGGTGCCCACCCAGAAGACAGTAGTTATTCCGGTCTTATCCCAGAAACATCCCGGCAATCGATGCGGAGATCAAATTGGCCATGGTGCCGGCGAGCATGGCGCGGAAGCCTAGCTTCGCCAGCTCGTTGCGGCGCTCGGGGACGAGCGCGCCGATGCCGCCGATCTGGATGCCTATGGAACTAAGGTTGGCGAATCCGCACAAGGCAAATGTGGCGATGATGAAAGAGTGCGGTGCCAGCGCGGCCTTTTGCGCGCCCAGCGCGATGTAGGCGATCACTTCATTGAGCGCCATGCGCGTGCCGAGCAGGTTGCCGATGGCGGCACAGTCGTGCCAGGGGACGCCGATGAGCCAGGCTACCGGCGCGAAGATAAAGCCAAGAATCTGGCCGAGCGAGCCAGGAACCCAGTGCAGGCCGTTGTGCATGTGTACCCAGCCGAGCAGGCCGTCGAGCAGCGCAACGAGGGCCAGGAAGCTGATGAGCATGATGGCCACGTTGAAGGCCAGCTTGCCGCCGTCGATGGTGCCGCGGGCAATCGCTCCAATGAGATTCTCGTCCTTGTGCAGCTCGTCTTTGGGGATGACGACTTTACCTTCAGTGGCGGGGACTTCGGTTTCGGGGACCAGCATCTTGGAGACGAGGATGGTTCCGGGCGAGGTCATGATGACTGCGGCGAGCAGGTGCTCGGGCGCGACGCCCTGCGCGATGTACATGGCCATGATGCCGCCGGAGACGTGAGCCATGCCGCTGGTCATGATGGTCATGAGTTCGCTGCGCGTTGCGCCGGAGAGGAATGGCCGGATGGTGAGCGGGGCCTCGGTCTGGCCCATGAAGATGGACGCCGCCACGTTCATGCTTTCAGCGCCGCTGATGCGCATGGTCTTGAGCATGATCCAGGCCAGAGCGCGGATGACGATCTGCATAAGGCCGATATGGTAGAGAACCGCGAAAAAAGCGGAGATGAAGATGATGGTGGGCAGAACCTGAAAGGCGAAGATGGAGCCCATGGAGCCCGTGGGAACGCCCAGCGGACCGAACAACACCTGGGTGCCCGCATAGGTGGAGGCGAGCATGGACTTGACCACGCCGCCGGCCCAGATCATGAAGCGCTGTCCGTAGTCGAAGCGCAGCACCAGGAAGGCAAAGGTCAACTGTAGGCCGATGCCCCAGGCCACCGTGCGCCAGCGGATGCGGTTGCGGTTGGTCGAGCCGAGCCAGGCGGCGAGCAGCACGGCTAGTATTCCCAGTATGCCGGTGAAGCGAGCCAAGTGATAGCTCCTTGCAAAGCAGGGGTCAGAGATCAGCCGTCAAGGAACCCACCCTAGCCGCAAAAACAAAGACGCGGCGAGGGTGGGGCACCCAGTATTCGTTATTGCATGCAAAGAGGCCGGTTCTGATCCCTGATCTCTGACAACTGATCTCTGAAAACTACCTTACAGCATCGCGGAGATATGCCTCGGCAATTTCGCGGGTGAAGACGCGGCTGACCAGCTGTGTTGCGCGCAGAGGCGTATTGGAGATGGAAATTGCTTCTTTGAGAAGCGCAATGGGTTCAGCCAGCAAAGCAGGGGCGGTGGCGTAGAGGGTGGCGATGGGCTGGCCTTGCATCACGCTTGCGCCGCGACGGGCGTGGAAGAGGATGCCGGCGTGGGGATCGACGGGCTCACCGGCCTTCTCGCGGCCTGCGCCCAGCCGCTGGACGGCCCAGCCGATCTTGGTTGTGTCCATGGTGACGATGTCGCCGGTTTCCCAGGCTTCGAGTACTTGGGTAGCACCGGGCTTATGGAAGGTTGAGTCGTCGAAGGCGGCGACATCGCCGCCTTGCGCTTCAATCATTTTGAAAAAGACGGCCAGAGCGGAGCCGTCTTCAAGCGCTGCTTCAGCAAGCGCGTGACCGGCGCCAGGCGTCGCAGCCTTGCCTCCAAGATGAATCATCCAGCCGGCAAGGATCAGCGATAGTTCGCGCAAGTCTTCACTCTCCGCTGGCCTATTTCCGCGTAGCAACTCGAGACACTCGACGATCTCGATCCAATTGCCGGCGGCGCGGCCCAGTGGCTGACTCATGTCGGTGAGCAGAGCAACAGTGCGGGTTCCGGCGGCCTCGGCGGTGGCCACCATGAGGGCCGCGAGATATTCGGCGTCCTCCTGCTTGCGCAGGAATGCGCCGGAGCCGGTCTTCACATCGAGGACGACGGCGTCGAGGCCGGCGGCAAGTTTCTTGCTGAGAATGGAGGAGCAGATGAGGCTGGGGTTTTCGACGGTGGCAGTGCGGTCTCTCAAAGCATAGAGAACCCTGTCGGCGGGAACGAGCGTAGGTGTTTGGCTGACGATGGATGCCCCGCAGCGCGCGAGAACTGTCTCAAATTCGGACAGTGTGAGGGCGGTTCGGTAGCCGGGGATGGATTCGAGCTTATCCAACGTTCCGCCGGTGTGGCCAAGGGCGCGTCCGCTGATCATGGGCACGGCCAGGCCACAGGCAGCAGCGATGGGAGCGACGAGGAAGCTGGTCTTGTCGCCGACACCGCCCGTGGAGTGCTTATCGACCGCGACTTTGCCGAGCCGGGCGGGCGAGAATTTTTCTCCCGAGTCGCGCATGGCGAGGGTGAGCGCGCGGGTTTCTTCGAGCGAGAGGCCGCGAATCCACGCCGCCATGAGCCAGGCGGCGAGCTGCTCGACCGGAATGGAGCCGTCGGCCGCGCCATTGACGAGGAAGCCGATTTCGCGGGCGTCGAGCGTGCCGCCGTCGCGCTTTTTGCGGATCATGTCGATGGTGTGCAGTGGCGTGAGGGTGGATTCTGTCTGCATAGAATCAGTGTGCGTCATTCTAATCCAGTCTTACTTCGTCTTCATGTCGAACGCCAGGGGCAGCAGTTCGTGGAAGGGCATCGTGCGTATCCCATCTGCCGCCGGAAAGATCACCGCCGCATCGGGCACAATGAACTCGGCCAGAACCTGGCGGCAGGCGCCGCAGGGAGGGCTTGCGGCGTCATTCCGGTTAGCGACGGCGACGGCGACGATCTGAATCTGAGGCCCGAACCGGGAGACGGCGCGGACCACAGCGGCGCGCTCGGCGCAAATGGTCAGGCCGTAGCTCACATTCTCGACATTGGTTCCGGTGACGACCTCGCCGTTGGTCAGCTTGAGAGCCGCGCCCACGCGGAACCGGGAGTAGGGCGAGTAGGAGTGCTGCGCAGCCTGGCGTGCCTGTTCGAACAGGTCGTCGAGCGTGGCCTCACTCGCGTGCGGATCGTTCATGGGGTCTCCAATCTGCGGGCAGCCTGAAAGTTGAGGCTAAAGCATTCTTGCGCCGACTGTACATGGAAGAGTGCGAGCTCCCTCAAGCTTTTCGCAAAGAACGCGAAGAGAATAGGGCCACCAGCCGTTTTCTGTTTCCTGTTCCGATATCCCTGGACTTCCGCCAAACCAGTTTCCTCATGTTGAGTCTCTTCTTTCCGATAAGGAACTTGGTGCTCACTGTGTCGGGGGCATTGCTTCCGGCTGGGCGGATGAGTGGACGAAGATGGCATTGGATGAACTGACGAGAGAATTCCTGATCGAAAGCCAGGAAGGGTTGGACCGCATGGAGCGGTGCCTGACCGAACTGGAGAAACGGCCAAAAGACGCGGAACTGATCGGCGATATCTTCCGTTCGGTGCATACCATCAAGGGGACCACGGGGTTTCTCGGATTCAAGCGGCTGGAAAAGCTGGCCCACTCAGGCGAAAACCTGTTGGGGCAGTTGCGCGACTGCAAGTTGGTCGCAAACAGGCCGACCATCACTGGGCTGCTCAAACTGCTGGACGGCTTGCGCTCGATTCTGAAAAGCATTGAGGTGGCGAGCAGCGAGGGAGACGGCGAAGATGCGGGGCTGATCGCCCTGATGGAAGAGTTGCAGACCCCGGCGAAGGCGCAGGCCAGGAAGCCTGTTCGCACTCGGGCTGGCGGCCGTCCCGCGCAAAAAACGTCGGATCTACCGGAACCCGCACGCGAGGCCCCGTTCGCGCCGCAACACTCCGCACCGGCCCCGCCAGAACTTGCGCCTGAGCCGCCGGAAACTGCTCCGCAGCCGCCCGCGACGCCCGCTGCCAAGGGGTTCGCGCGGGCGGAGGGCGATACCGCCAAGCCGCCCGTGCAAGCGACGGCTTTGGGAACGGCGGCGGAAAGCACGTTGCGTGTGGATGTGACGCTGCTGAACCGGATGATGAATCTGGTGGGCGAGCTGGTGCTGACCCGCAACCAGGTGCTACAGGCCACCGCGTCCGATCCCAATATGACCCTGCTCTCGCGCCGCCTCGACATGGTGACTGCCGACCTGCGAGAGAGCGTAATGAAGGCCCGGATGCAGCCGGTGTCAAACATCTTCTCCAAAGTGCCACGCATTGTGCGCGATCTTTCGCAATCGCTTGGCCGCCGCGTTCGGCTCGTGGTCGAGGGCCAGGACACGGAGCTGGACAAGAGTCTGCTGGAGGCGATCAAAGATCCCCTGACGCACGCGGTGCGCAACTCGCTCGATCATGGCATCGAGCCACCCGAAGCGCGCATCGCCGCCGGCAAGGACCCTGAGGGAACCCTGAAGCTGCGGGCCAGCCAGGAGGGCAGCCACGTGGTCATCGAGGTTTCGGACGACGGTGCAGGAATTGCTGTTGAAAAGATTCGCCTGAAGGCCATTGAGCGCGGGCTGATCACGCCTCAACGGGCCGCGCAACTGGCCGAGCGGGAGTTGCTACAGCTGATCTTTCTGCCAGGCTTTTCGACCGCCGCTGCCGTGACCAATGTGAGCGGACGTGGCGTGGGCATGGATGTGGTCCGCACCAATGTGGAAAAGATCGGCGGCAAGGTCGAGATCGACTCGCGCACCGGCAAGGGAACCACTCTGCGGATGCGGATTCCATTGACGCTGGCCATCATTCCTGCGCTGATTGTGCGCAGTTTGAGCCAGAGCTTTGCCCTACCGCAGGGGGCGCTGTCGGAGCTGGTTCATGTGCCGCCCGAGCAGGCCGCCGCGGCCATTGAGTGGATGGAGGGCGCACCGCTTTACCGGCTACGAGGCAAGTTGCTGCCGTTGGTGTTTCTGGATCGGCTGCTGATGCCGGCAGGGGAGCACAAGCCAACCACGGAGCGCGACAACTTCATCGCTGTTCTGGATGCCGACGGGCGGCGTTTCGGGCTGGTGGTGGATGGGCTGGCCGATCCAGAGGAGATTGTGGTGAAGCCTCTCTCCGCGGTTCTCAAGGCTATCGGCCTGTACTCGGGCGCAACGGTGCTGGGCAACGCCGATCTGGCGCTGATTCTCGATCCGGGATCGATCGCGATACGGGCCGGTGTGACCATGAGCGGGGACGAAGGGCCGGTGTGTGCAACCGAAGGGGAGACGGACGCCGAGACGGCCAAGAAACTTGAATATCTTCTGGTGGAAGCCTCGGGGCGGAATGCGGCGGTGCCGTTGGCCGACGTGCTGCGCATCGAACAGCTTCCGCTTTCGCGGGTCGAGTACATCGGGCACCGGCCGGTGTTGAACTTTGAGGGCCAACTGCTGCCCGTGGAGGATTCGGGCGGGGTGCTGGCCGGCGCGGAAGGCGATTCCGAACGGCAAATCATCGTGGTGGTGTGCCGCGAGGGCAATCGCCAAGTGGGCATCGCGGTATCCCATGTGCTGGATGTAGCCGCGGGCGCCGACCTGTTCGAGGCGGGTGCCAGCCAGCGCACCGGCGGCATCACGCTGTTGAAGGATCGCGTGACGGGCGTGGTGAATTTGGACAGCGTGGCGTCGCTGCCTCTGGATGAAAGCGCACCCGATGCATTGCACGAGTTTGCGGAGGCGGTGAGATGAGCACTGCGAAACCTGCTTTGAATCGCAAAGGGAAGGCTGCGGCAACCCTGGTTGAAATGTGCTCGGTACGGCTTGGTCCGACGTTATTTGGCGTGCCTATTACCCACATTCTGGAGATTGTGGGCTCGGCACGGCCGCAACCAGTTCCACTGGCCCCAGCCTTTGTGGGCGGGCTGGTTCACTACCGGGGCGACGTGCTGACCACGGTGAGTCTGCGCCACGTACTGGGGTTGCCTCCCAAGGAAGGGACACAGGACATTCTGGTTTTGGAGAGCTCAGGCGGATGCTTTGGGTTGCTGGTGGATTCGGTAGGCGAGGTGCTGACGGTGTCGTCAGCCGATTACGAGCCCAACCCTTCGATTCTGGATGAACGCCGGAGAACGTTGTTTGCCGGGGCGTACAAGCTCAAGGACAACCTGCTGGTAATGCTAGACCCGGAGCGGCTGGACCCGATGGGGCTGGGGGCGGCACAAGCGGCGTAGACGGGGATTGCGTGGAGGTGATCATGCGAGCACTGATTGTCGACGATTCTCGTTTCGTCAGGGGGCTCTTGCGTCGTCTTCTCGAAGAACGGGGCATCGAGTGCGAGGAGGCAACCGACGGCCGGGCTGGCCTCGAGCAGCTCCGCGCCGGCGATTCATTTGATCTTGCGTTGGTGGACTGGAACATGCCGGTGATGAATGGGCTGGAGATGCTGAAGCAAATGCGGGCGGAGGGATTCGCCGAGGTCAAAGTGATGATGGTGACGACCGAGGCGGAGAACGACTTCATTCTGCGGGCGTTGGATGCGGGGGCCGACGAATACCTGATGAAGCCTTTCGACGATGAGGCGCTGAGCGAGAAGCTGGCCATGCTTGGTCTGGTGGAGGCCTGAGCGATGGCGCCCGGCCGCCGGACCCGCATACTGATCGTGGACGACTCGGCAGTAATGCGCAGTCTTCTGCGTTCGGTGGTTTGCGCCGACGGCAGCCTGGAAGTAGCCGGAACCGCCGCGGACGGACAATCGGCATTGACTGCCATTGAAACGTTGCGCCCCAACCTGATTCTGCTGGATGTTGAGATGCCGGTGATGGACGGATTGGCGACGCTCCGGCAGATGCGTGCGCGAGGCCACAAAATGCCAGTCATCATGTGCAGTTCTCTTACGCAGCGTGGCGCCAAGGTAACCGTCGAGGCTTTGGCATGCGGCGCTTATGATTATGTCGCCAAGCCCGCGGGACAGGCCAGTCGCGAGGCGGCCACGCGGATGCTGAGCCAGGAACTGATTCCGAAAATTCGGGCGCTCACCAGTCAACCGCAGCCGCAACCTGTCTTCCCAGGCGCGGCACGCCTACCGCTGACGCTGCCGATCGCGCTTGCGCGCAAGCCGGACCCCATCTCGTCGGCCCCGGTTGTACTGGTGATCGGAGTATCCACCGGTGGCCCCGCGGCACTTGATGTTGTGCTTCCGGCGCTTCCCGAGAACTTTCCGCTCCCAGTGCTAGTCGTACAGCATATGCCGGAGCTGTTTACCAAGCTGTTTGCGGAGCGGCTGAATGGTCGCTGCCGCTTGCGCGTATGCGAGGCCGCTGAAGGCGATCCGGTGCGGGCTGGAACCATCTACATAGCGCGTGGCAACTGGCACTTGGAGGTGCTGGGGCCTGCGCGAGCCGGCCAGCCGACCACGCTCCACCTGCATCAGGGCTCGCTTGAGAATCACTGCCGCCCGGCTGTAGATGCACTATTCCGTTCGGCGGCGGCGGTCTATGGCTCGGGGGTTCTGGCGCTGGTGCTGACCGGCATGGGGTCCGACGGATTGCTTGGCTGCCGAGCGATTCGCGACCACGGAGGCAGTGTGCTGGCCCAGGATCAAGCATCCAGCACGGTGTGGGGAATGCCAGGCGCGGTTGCCACCGCCGGGCTGGCGCACAACGTGCTTTCTCTCCATGCCATCGTCCCCGAAATCCTCCGGATTGTACGCCGGACGCATGGCAATGAAGCTCGCGAGCTTTTGAAGTCGGCGGTCTAGCCATGCAAACATCTTCGAGCGGCGACTATGGCTATCTGCGCGAACTGGTATTCGGCCTCTCCCAAAACGTGCTCGACCCTTCGCGCGATTATCTCTTCGAGACGCGCCTGACCAGGTTGTTGCGCAACCAGGGTATGACACGCGTGGAAGAACTCGTCGGCCACCTCAAGCGCGGAAGGGATCCGGTCCTGGAGCGCTCTATTGCCGAGGCCATGACGATCAACGAAACGAGTTTCTTTCGTGATAGCCGTCCCTTCGACCTGTTAAGGACCGACTTACTCCCCAAGCTGATTGAGGCGCGCCGGCACGTGCGCAGCCTGCGCTACTGGAGCGCGGCCTGCTCCAGCGGCCAGGAGGCATATAGCCTGGGCATGATGATGCTAGAGCATTTTCCCACGCTGGCTGGCTGGAACCTTCGCATCGAGGGAACCGACATCTGCGCCGAAGTGGTGGAGCGCGCGAAGGCTGGCCGCTATCACCGCATCGAGATGAACCGCGGCCTGCCCGCCCGGTTTGTGGTGCGTTACTTCGACCATGCCGGCGAAAATTGGACCGTGAAGGATGAGGTGCGGAAGATGTGCCGCTTCCGCCAAGCCAACCTCTGCGGGCCGCAGTTGCCCTTCAGCCGTGCCGACGACCGCTTCGACATCATCTTCCTGCGCAATGTGATGCTGTATTTTTCCCAGGAAACGCGGCGCGCGCTGCTCAATAACATTCACCGAATTCTTGCGCCGGACGGTGTGCTGTTTCTCGGGTCGAGCGAACAACCGGCGGATCCATCGATCTGGACCACCGTACTTGCCGGCGGCACTTGCCACTTCACGCCGAGGCAGGCGAGCTAGCAAAGACAGCCACTAACTTGGCAGGAGTCGATTGCTAAGGTTCAGCCGTTGAGCAGCTTTTCCACTTCGGCGTGTAGGCGCGCGGTGATTGCGGCCTCGGTGTCAGTGGGGGAAAAATGAATAGGCTGGCCCAGGCCGATTTCAATTGTGCCGGAACGGAACCAGCTCCGCTTGAGCGTCCTCAGCTCACCCAGACCGCGCATGGCCATGGGGAGCACCGGGGCACCGGACTCCTTGACCAACAAACCGATGCCCGGCCGGAACCGCGCGAACTTGCCCTCCTCGGAGCGCGTCCCTTCGGGGAAGACGAGCACATTGAATCGACGATCCAGCACCTCGCCCGCGTGGGCAAAGCTGCGTTGGAAGTCCCGCTGTTTGGGCAACGGAAAGACATTGAACAGAGCGGTAACAAGCAGATAATACAGAGGCCCCTGGGGAAAGAACCGTCCCTTGGGACGGAGAGGCTCGGAATTGCGAAAGTGACGATAATCTTCGAGCATCTCCCCGGACATAGCAATCGCCATCCTTCTGCGGATCGGGCCGGGAAGCGCATATTCCAGTAGCGCTCCATCGAAGGCGGTGACATGGTTGGCGACGATCAGCATAGGTTCGGCAACATCCAGTGGGCCGCTGGCGACGACCGTGGGATTGGCCAACAGCGAGACCAGGGGGCGCACCACCAACTCCAGGAAAGCAACTCTCAACCAACGAACAGGAAACAGCCACGGCCAGTGCGGATAGAGGTACGTTGCCGCAGGGATGGGTTCGGCTAGATTTTCCCCACGAACGAGTGCCGGCTGGGTATCCCGATCTGCTGCGCTTTCCGCAGAAAGCTCCGGAATGGATGGGGCGTCCAGTGCTTGTGGAGTATCAAGCCAATGTTGGGAACCGAGCGTTTTTTGGGCGTCCAGCTCGGGGTTCGTGGCCAGCAGCTGCCGCAGTTCCCCGAGAGTGGCGACTTGCTCTAATAACCCAGACTCGGAAGCCAGGTCCATTCGCTCCTCGATAGCGGCAGCCAACTGCGCACGGCCCAGGCTGTCGAGGTGCAAATCTTCGGCCAGGCGCAATTCATCCCCGGAACCCTCGGGAGTTTCACCTGTGATTTGCGCGATCAGGGTCAGCAGCCAGTCGAGTCTTCCGGCCTTTGAAGCTCCGTTCGCAGCGGCGGCCTTTGCGGCTGAGCCATTAGCTGACCCATTTCTGTGTTCCAACCAATCCGCCAAAGCTTTGCGCCTGACCTTTCCGGTTGAAGTGCGCGGCAGGTCGGGCTCGGGCCATAGCTCCCAGCGCAGGATGCGCTGAAACTCTGCCAATCGGCTGTTGGCATGTTCAACGGCGACCGCCGCCTGGGCGCGCGCACCGCGAAACGAAAGGACAGCACAGGGCTCCGGACCGGCGGGGGTATCCACGCCCACGACGGCAGAAGCAAGTACGCCCGGCTCCTGATCGAGAGCCGCCTCCAGGTCCTCGGGATGGATATTCACGCCAGAGGCGGTGACGATGACCTCGCTCTTGCGGCCCAGGAAGAGAAGCTCACCGGTGGGCTGCGCCGCGGCTAGATCGCCTGTTGCCAGCCATTCCCCGGTGCGCGGATGAAGAACGCCACCGGACCAGGTAGCATTGGAGATGGATGCGCCGCGCACCAGCACCTCGCCATCCGCAGCCAGCTTCACTTCACGGCCAGCGAGTGGTTTGCCAATGGTTCCCTGGGCCACGTGGAAGGGGTGATTGAGGGTAATGAGCGCAGTGGTTTCGGTCATTCCGTAACCCTGTACCATCACACAACCCACCGCATTCCAGAACTTCTCAATGGGACCGGCGAGCGCCCCTCCACCAGAGATGATGGCCCAGAACTTGAGACCAAGAGCGAAGTGCACATCGCGGAAGCGTCCCCACCGCAGCCACACGGGAACGCCCGTGGCGGTGCCCTTGGGACCGGCGGCGCGCTCGGCAAGTCCTGGCAAAGTGGATTCGAGATGCGTCTTGAGAAGCGCGATGACTCTGGGTACTGCGGCCAGAACCGAGATGCGCTCACGGCGAATGATTTCGACGATGCGCGGCGCCACAAGGCGGCTTTCAAAGTGAAGTTCGGCTTTATAGATGGGCGGAACCCAGAGGCTCATGGTCTGGCCGAAGGTATGGCTCAAGGGCAGCGTGTTCAGGATGCGCAAGGGATGGATGATGCGCAGATAATGTAAATAGGGCTTGGAAGCGTCCGCGATGGGGCCCACGCTGGCCAGCACATTGCCATGGGTGAGCACGATTCCCTTAGGGTCCCCCGTCGTACCGGAGGTGAAGAGGATCTCGAGTGGGGTATCGGCGGAGAGTCCCTCGATCGGGCCGGCTTCATGGCCGGGAAGAACGGCGAGCCAATCCTCAAAGGTTAATTGCAGAAGCCCGGTAGGCAGTTGGGCCAGGAGGATCGCGTCGCCGATGACCAGTTTGGGGGTAACATCGGCAGCCACACGAACCGCGAAATCGGCGGTCCCATTAGCGTCGAGGGGAACTGCCAGCACGCCACGCAACAGGCAGCCGTGAAAGGCGGCGATCCACTCCGCGCTGTTCCCGCCCCAGAGGAGCACGCGGTCTCCTGGACCAATGCAGCGCTGAACCAAAAGCGAGGCAAAACGACCGGCGAGACTCGCGATCTCACCGTATGTGGTGACCCGCCGCCGATTGCCTTGGTAGCGCACCACGGCAACCGCCCGGCCATAGCAGCGAAAATCGTCAAGGAGTCCAGCCAAATGGTCGCGCATCGGCGCTCCGGCATGAATCGGGGTTTAATATCAGGATGTTGGATGCAGGAACGGGGTTTACGGAGCAGTCAGTCCTGGTTCTTTTCGTTTTTGTTGCGGCACGGCTCAAGCCGACCCCTCGCCAAGCCACCAGCACCGCTGGAACCGGCTAACCTGCGGGCTGTCAAGTTAAATTTCCCCTGGTTCCCTGCCACAAAAGTTGTGGTGCGTCTGCCCATAATGGCTCGCGGCCCTAACATTTTTCCCCTGGAGATTCCTGCTATCCTTAACCGTTTACAAGTACCGTAACGAGGGGTCATGCCGGAACACAGAGCACGCAAGCATCATCAGGACCGGGTTGCGGAAACTTTGCGGCTGGAGATCGGAACCATGATCGAGGGCGAACTCTCCGATCCCCGCATTGGCTTCTGTTACGTCACTGAAGTATCGCTCAATCCCGGCGGGAAGTCTGCACGCGTTTACGTGGCCCTCGACAGCGCGGTGAAGGATATCGCTCAGGCTGAAGTGGATACACTTGCCGGCCTGGAAGCCGCCAAGGGATACATTCGCTTTGAATTGAAGGAGCGGATGGGGGTTCGCCACGTGCCGGAACTCAGCTTTCTTGCCGACCGTTCGGGCCGCTTTCAGGCGCGCATCGAACAGTTGATGGACAGATCGCGCAAGCGGCAAAAGGCAAACGCGGGGCAATTGGCCCCCGAACAGAAGCCCGAAGCGGAACAACAGGCTCCGCCGGAGTAGCCGCAAATGGAACTAGCCCGCTCAAATCCCCCGCTCGATGCTTCCCCTGATACACCGGGGAAAGCTCCGGGCGATGCGCCTTTATCGACGTCTCAGCTCTCCGCAGATCCAATCGCAGCTATCCTCCAAGTCCTCCGCCAGGGGGAAAGGTTCCTGGTTTGTTCTCACTCATGGCCGGACGGGGATGCGGTGGGCAGCATGCTGGCCCTGGGAATGCTGCTCAAGCAGATGGGCAAACACGTGGACCTGGTTACCGCGGACCGGGTTCCGGCCAACTGCAACACTCTTCCCGGAATCGAAGCCATACACCCGGCGACGCAGGTCCATGGCTCCTATGACGCTGCCATTCTGCTGGAGTGCGACGGTCTGGCGCGCGCCAAGCTACATGGCTTGGAGAAGTTCTTCCTCATCAATATCGATCACCACGTCAGCGGCCGCGCCTTTGCCCACCTGAACTGGATCGACGCCGGAGCGACCAGCGTGGGTGAGCTTATCTACAGGCTGGTCAGGGCCGTCGGCGCCACCGTCACGCCGGAGATGGCCACCTGCCTTTATGCCACTGTGCTCACGGATACTGCGGGCTTCTGCTTCGGCACCATCCAGGCCTCGACATTCGACCTGGCGCGAGATCTCGCCCTGGCGGGGGCCGACCCCATCCGCATTGCCCAGGATGTGTGCTTCTCCACCTCGACAGCCAAGATGCTTTTGCTGGGCGTGGCCCTGGGCAATTTGAAACGCGAGGGCCCGCTGGTCTGGCTCTGGGTCACGCATCAAGATATGATCCGCACCGGCGCCGTCGAGGAGGATTGCGAGGGCATCGTGAATCTTGCCGTGTGCATCTCCGGGGTGGAAGCCGCAGCGTTCTTGCGCGAACTCCCCGAAGGGAATGTTCGCCTCAGCCTGCGCAGCAAAGGCAAAGTCAACGTGGCAGCGATCGCCGGACAGTTGGGCGGCGGGGGCCATGAAAAACTGGCTGGCTGCATCCTCCGGGGCTCCCTGGATCGTGCGATCGACGAAATTCTGGCAGAATTGCGCAGGGCCGTGGCCTCAGGCAGTGCCCAAGAAACCTAAAATACGGTGAGATTCCGCCCCCATCTGTTAGCCTTGTCCCTGTTGAATCTCTAGGATCGTCCCCGCGTTTTCTAAATGGGGGATGGCAGTCCTGCGCGGTCAGCTCCCCCCAAGCGCCGTGACCGACGCCGACAATATTCTTCTATACGGGATATTCTCAGTGTTCCCGCGCGAAGAAACACTGGAACTGGAGAAGGGCTGGAAGTGGAAACAACTCTGGAACCTGCTGGCCCGGACTCGCACGAGAGCCGGCGCAAACTGCTGCCCAGTTGGGGCACCACATGCGAAGTGGCAGTTTTTCTTCTTTTCGCGGTCTTCTTTCTTACCTACGGCCTCACCCCGCTGCTGGGCGGCGATGGAATGGGCCTGGTGGGCGCCGACGAGCCCCGCTATGCTCAGATCGCCCACGAGATGCTGGTCCGCTTCGACGCCGCGCCGACCCTCAGAGACAAGCTCAGCGCCTGCGTGACCCCCTATCTCTACGGTCACCCATGGCTTGAGAAGCCGGCACTTTACTACTGGCGCGCCATGTTCCTGTTTCAGGATTTCGGTGTTCACGACTGGAGCGCCCGTCTGCCCTCTACCACCTTCGCCTTCATCATGGTGGGCCTCATTTACCTGCATATGCGACGATTCCGGCCTGGCGGCCACCTGGACGCCGCCCTGATCACCGTCGCTTGCGCTGGCATCATCGGCTTTGCACGCGGCGCCTCGACCGATATGCAGATGGCCGCTCCTCTGGCGATCGGCCTGCTCGGCTGGTATGCCTGGTACGAGACTGGTTCCAAGTTCTGGCTCTACGACATCTACTTTTTCACCGGCCTGGCGACACTGGCCAAAGGACCCGTAGCGCCGTTTCTGGCGATCGTGATTGTTGCTGCCTTTGCCTTTTTGCGCCGTGAGTGGTCCATCCTGTACCGCTCCCTCTGGTGGCCCGGCGTGGCCCTCTACTTCGCCATGGTCCTGCCCTGGTTCATCGCCGTCCAGCATCAGAATCCCACATTCTTCCGCGAGTTCTTTCTCGAACACAATCTGGAACGCTTCGCCACCAACCGCTATCAGCACATCCAGCCCTTCTGGTATTACCTGGTGGTCGTAGTGCTGGCCGTGATGCCCTGGACTGTCATCGCCATCCGCGCGCTTGCCGACGGCATCATGACCTCGGTCGCCGAGTGGCGCCTGCGCCATGCAACAAACTCGAAGCGCTGCGCCAATCGCCCCGGCGACGCCTTCCCTGAGTTTCTTGTGCTTTGGGCGCTCATTCCTATCCTCTTTTTTTCGTTTTCCAAATCCAAGTTGCCCGGCTACATTCTGCCATCCATCCCTCCCATCGCTATTCTCACCGGAGACTACCTCTTCCGCCAGCGCCAGCGGGGCCTGAACCGCTGGGTTCTGCTGGGCCACGCGGCGCTTTCTGGAATCATGACGATGTTCGTCCTGCTACTGCCATGGTTTGTGCCCCACGGCGCCAAGATGCCCCCCACGGATGAGCTGGCAGCCGCAGTGCTGGCCGGGGTCGGCGCAGCGCTGCTGATTCTCATTGTGGTCACAGGCTTCGGCGTAGCTCGGCTTCGCCTGGTCACCACCGCCGTGCTGGCCGTGCTGGTTTTCTTTCTCTATGGGGTCGGGCCCTTCTTCGGGATTCCCGAGATTGGCGCAACCAAACGCGTCATTCATTTGCTGGACCGCACTTACTCAGCGCGTCCGTTGGCCGATCGGCTGGCTACCCTGGCCCCCGCCGATGAGACTGTTGCAGTCTTCCGGGTTCGGCGGGACATTGAGTATGGCCTCTCCTTTTATCGCAATTCGCAGGTGGTTAACTACGAGGAAGCCGGCGTGCCCGATGGGCAGCATCTGCTCGTGGTGCGGGTGGCCGGTCCTCATGGCATAGATCTGGACACCCCAGCTGCTCTTGACGAGTACCTGGAAGGCCGCCATTATGAGCAACTTTTCACTTGGCCGGAGCAAGGATTGGTCATTTATCTGGTCGGCAGCCGGTAAGCTGATAAGCTGAACGTCAGCTTGCACTTGGCCGCAAATCGTGGCAAAGTGACCACAAGGCGCAATTCGCTGCGCGCCTCCGCTGAAGCCTCACCTGATCCAGGCCTGAGCCTCTGACCGGCCCCGTCGCAGCCTTGCTCACATCCGGGGGGAGAACCATGGCAACGGGCGTTTCCATCGAGATCCTCGACCTGCGGCACTTCGCGGCGCCCATGCTCCGCCCTGTGCTGGAAGTCGAAGGCGAACTATGGAAACGGCGCCTGCACTGGGACTATCGGGCCTCCGCAAGGCTTCTCATGCAGTATCTCGACAGTCATATGCTGCCCGGATATGCAGCGTTGGATGCCGGCCACGTCGCGGGTTATGCCTTCTGCGTCTACGAGGACACCAAGGCCGTCATCGGCGATGTGTTTGCCCTGCCCAACCAGCTGGCCAATTCACTTGCAAGTATTCGCCCAGGCTCAGCTTCGACTGAGGAGATCCCGGCTTCTGCCCTTGGAATCGAAGGAACGCTGCTGCGGCATCTCTTCGAGTTGTTGCAGAACTCGCCGCAAGTCGAACGTATCGAATCCCAACTGCTGCTGCACCCTTCAGGCGCTCATGCCGAGGTCTTTCGCGCGGCCGGATTCCAGGTCTTCCGGCGTCTCTTTATGGTGCAGGCTCTTCATGGTCTCTGGAACGAGCCCCGCATCGACCTGCCCGCCGGCCTTGAACTACGCTCATGGCGCGATGAGGATATGCCCGCCGCCAGTCGCCTCATCACCGAGGCCTACCGCGATCATCCTGACAGCATCATCAACGACCAGTACCGCACCACCCAGGGCTCACTGCGTTTTCTGCACAACATCGTGCGCTATTCCGGGTGCGGCACATTCTCCGCACCGGTCTCATATTCGATCGTCAACCGCGCTACCCGTGAAATGGCTGCCATCGTGCTTGGCTCCCGTGTAAGCCCCGAGAGCGGCCATATCACCCAGATCTGCGTCCATCCCGACTACCGCCGCCGCGGCCTCGCCCGCGTGCTGCTCTCCCTGGCCTCGTATCACTTCATGCGCCTCGGCGTGACCGAAATATCCCTCACCGTTACCGAATCCAACACCCATGCCATCGATCTCTACCGCGCCGAGGGTTACGCCTGCCCGCACAGCTTCGACGCTGCCGTCTGGAAGCGGGCAGGCACGACTTAAAACGAATCGGGAATTTGCCGAAGAGGCAGGCGCCAAAAGAAGTTGAGCGGGAGCAAAAGTCTAAATTAAGAGGCCAACCTATCGCGCGATCAAAAACATCACCCAGCTCAGCGCGATCGCCGAGCCGGTGAACAGTACAAAGCAATAGATCCCATAGCGGAACATGCGCGGGGGCGTCTCGCGCTGGGTGATGCCGAAAACCACCGACGCGAAAAGGGCGAAGAGCACAACCGCCGTGAAGTGAGTCATGCCTTCCTCCCGGTGCGCAGATTGTGCGCATCGACGGCGGCAATCACGTTGAGCAGGCCAGCCACCACGATGAACCGCGTGCCATAGTCGGCGGTGGTCACCTGCACCTGATCCGCGCCCAGGCTGAAAACCCGGCTGACGACATACAGCAGTCCATTGCCCAGATCGCCCGCCATTCCCAGAATGTCCAGAATGTCGTGCGCGCCCGTGTAAAGCTTGCCCTGCATGACGAGGCCCAGCACGAACATGCTCAGGATCGACGCCGCGAGCAGCGCTCCCCGGCCCCACTTTCGTAGAAGAAAATGCCCCGCTCCGGGTACCAGCCAGCCCGCGATCAGGGGAAGATAGACAAACCCTGGCTGGGACTCCTGTTTTGCTGCGGCGGTTGTGTTCGGTGCAGTTGCCATTCCTTTTTGACTATATCGCACCGGGGCCGGGGCATTCCCTACCTCCCCGCACTTCAGATCCGCACCAGTTCCCGCTGAATCCGCCCGGTGACCCACGCCTTGCCGGGAGCGGTGAGCATATCCACCTCGCTGCGCACGCCAAACTCGGGCAGATAAATCCCGGGCTCGACCGAGAAGCAGGTATGGGGAAGCAGCAGCCGCTCGTCGTGCGTCTCCAGATTGTCCAGGTGCGCGCCCGCGCCGTGCAGCTCCTGGGCGATGTTGTGCCCGGTACGATGGGTAAAGAACTCGCCGAATCCAGCCGCGACGATTACCCCCCGCGCCGCATCGTCAGC